>Ga0065711_1037770_pt1 | contig 19489 bp, 10 predicted proteins | sample Hoacrofraction12_FD_59098 | JGI IMG/M metagenome (GOLD analysis project Ga0065711, IMG submission 59098) | Hoatzin crop microbial communities from Cojedes, Venezuela - Epithelial fraction 12 v2 (version 2) | ecosystem: Host-associated > Birds > Digestive system > Esophagus > Crop | place...
TTCTCCTCCGAAGAATGAGATGGCCAGGGAGGGGGAAGGAGCTGTAAGGCCTCGTGTGCTGCGGCCGCGGGAGCCCTGCGTGTGGCCGCGGGCTGGGCGCACCTACCGACTTCCACGCCTCAGCCTCTGGGACCGATGCTCCGAGGGTGTGGGGAGGGAGGTTTCTTTCTAGTCCTCCTTCCCTCTCCCATTTCCAGCTGACACGGCCCCACAAAAGCCAGCCGATTCCTCCCCAAACATCTCCAGATCTAGAGCATCTGCCAGGGGAAGGCACATCACAGGGCACAGAAGGAACAGGTATCAGATTGCCCGTTTCTGCAAGCATTTCCTTCCATTCTTCTGGCCCTGCCTTACCCACCTCATGCTACTCTTCCCCCAACGGTTTCCTCTCCCATGTCCTCTCCTTTTCCCCCCTATTCATTGGGCTTCCTCCCCCTCCCCCTGTTCCTCCCCTTGCTTTCTCTCCCTGGTGCAGTTTGGCCTACAGCCTTCATTGCTTGCTGCCTTCACGTCTCCCTTCCTGGTGCGAGCGGGGATGACAAGGAGTTTGTGCTCGTGCCAAGCTCTGCATTTATTAGAGAGAGGAAGAGAAGAAAAAAAAAAAAAAAGCCACGGAACTCTGGAAGTTCGCTGGCAGACAATACTTGGGCAGGGTAACATCAGTCTTGCTTTCCCTGCACGCTGCCTTACAGCTCGCACGGGGAAGGGATGATTCGGGCTGCTCCAGATGGAGTTTACTGCATTGCTCGCAACCCCTCCGCAGAGCCAATGTGGTCAGCTGGCTCCTGCTGCCTGCTCCTGCCTGCCGGCGGGGTCTACGCCGGGGTGGGAGGCACCGAGGGACAGAACTCCCTTCCCTCCACTCCAACGTCATTGCCTACCACTGCCTTTTTCCTGCCTCAGGCCTGCCAGGGGTGAATATCGCTGCAGCCAAGGTGGCACCTTACTTCAATCAAAAGTCTCCCCCTAAATCCTTCCGCGCTGTCCCACTGAGTGGTCTGCGCCTCTTCCCCTGCCCTCTGTGGTGGGAGAGCTTGGTGAAGCAGGTCTGCCTAATACAGCCTTAAATTAAGGGGAGGGGAAAGCAGGAGACTCCACTGGCAAAAATCCGGAGGGGCACTTCAGCATTTGGAGCCAGGAACCCAGGGGCTGTGGCTGAGGGGGGCTTCGAGCCCGACAGTTCCAGCAGACAGCAGTATTTTCGAGCAAGGCCGGGCAGCCGGCTCAGAACACGAACGCGGGGGGCTGCGCATTTCGAGGCAGCCACTTTTAAGCACAGCCCTCTGCTTTCACACCTCTCGCCTCTGGCAAACGTGAAGAAGCTGCTGCCGCCGCCCTGAGTGGGAGCAAGGGTCGCTCCAGCCACTGGCAGCTGCCCCAGCTAGCGAAGACAGACAAGTTAATGCTTCTAATTTCAGGGCTGACAAGCACCTATCCTCAAAACAGGACCACGTCCTGTATGCATCTCCATTTCTAAAGCAGCAGACCACCAGAACATCATAACTTCCTTCCAGGCTACAGGCATGGACCTCTGTGAATCCAGCTGCGAGGACACAGCTTGAAGCTACACCAGGCTTTGGTGCAGGTCTGGCGAGCTGAGCTGCCCGACCTCAGCTTTCACTGGATGAAAGCAAGAGCGGGGTCTGGGCCCAGATCATACCCTTCAGGAGGAAACGTACAAATGGAGGCAGCAGCGACACCCAAAAACCACACAGGGGCTGGCCAGTGCCGCCCAGAGAGAATCCAGCTTCAGCAGCAAAACTTGATCCCAGCTGTGGAGCTTTCATCTGAGGAGCTTGGAGGTCAGGACAGGAGCAGCCCAACTCCAGGATCTCAAAAAGCCTTCGAGGGTTACCTGTGGGTCCTAGTGGCCTCCGCAAGCAGCAGCTGCTCTGTCTCCCGCCTTCCAACGCTGTCCAACGGGGAGAAAGCAAAGCCCAGGGTACTCACTCCATCAGCACAGACCCAAGCTGGCAGTGCTCCAACAGCATCACCACAGTTCCCCAGACCAGTTCCTCCTGCTGACGAACCCTGCGAGCACGCTGACTCACAGCTGCCTTAGCCAGGGAGGGAAAACTGGATTTTTCTGCTCTGGGAGCCAGGTTGCTCCCACCTTGCAAAGGAAAAGGGTTTAGGAAAGCAACAGGGCAGTGGAGCCAGGGAAGACCTGACCTTGCCGTTTGCTCCTTTCGACATCTCGGACGCAGGCAGCAGCTCTGGCAGAAGCGACGCTGGCAGCGAGGCCAGCCCTGTTTAGATGACCCCACCACCACCACTTGGCAACAGCCTCAAATGCAGAGCGGACGCAGCTCTAAGCAGAGTTCAGAACACCACCTCCATCCCTCCAGCGCTGCAGACTGCTCCCCAAACACCGCGTGGCCTCGCCAGTCTCACTGCTTGTTGCTACAAACCTAATTCTGGATGGTTACATTCGTCCAATCTAAGTGAATAACCTTAATGCAACCAAAAAAAAAAAAAAAATCACCTAATCACCTCTGCCACTCAAATTGGGTTATTGAAAAGCCTCGACTTAATGGGTCAGGGATCACCAGGACACCCAGAATTACTTGCAGAAAGGAGTATGATTACATTTGCACATCCCCGCTGCGTGACAGGGTTGGCGTGTGGCAGGGGCTCCTGGGACGGCAGCGATGCAGCACGGCAGCTAGCACGTCCGCAAAAACCGCAAGCTGCTGACAGACGCTGCGGGAACAAAGCGAGGGCCGAAGTGCACCCCCAGTGAATCACCTGCTGCGAATTGGTTCAACCAGTTTGAAGTCCCACACCCGAAAGCAAAGACACCCCGGGACTGGGTAATCCCAGGCAAAGGAGCGGGGGAGACAGGGAGAGAAACGTGCCGGGCCAGAGGGACGGCTCTCCGACGCGGCCCTGGGGATGAGCTCGGAAAGGTGGCGAGCCCCAGCTTGCTCCCTCCTCCTGCCCGAAACTCCTCTTCCTGCCTCCGCTCCCATGCCCTGTGCTCCTGCCGCGGCCTTCCTCCCTCCGGGCAGGAGCTGGCACCCGGAGACCACACCGGAGCCCAGAAAACTGGTCCCCGCGGGGAATGGAGGCGCGGGGGACAAAGAGAACGAGGCCTGGGAAGGGAAAGGGGCCTTCAAGGGATCGGGACTTGCTGAAGTGAAGTGTCCTTGGGAGGTGTGGGAGGAAAAACTGACCTTTCACAGCCCACGGGCTGCTCCTGGGGGGCAGCGGATCTGCTTGGCTCCCACTAACTGAGTTTCACGCCTTGACCTGAGCCAGCATCAGCGCTCTCCAGAGGCGGGGATGAAAAAAAAAAAAAGAAAAAACAATACCTTTCTCCAGTTAATCCCAGCCTAGCTGGTGTCCTCCCGGCCTTGCTCTCCAGGTTCACAGCAGGCATGGTGGCTCCAGCCTGCCCAGCGCCCGCACCCAAGCGAACCCGGCTTCGTGCGTTACGGCTGGGCGCTGAGATGCACCCCGGCTGGCCGGTAAGCTCTCGGTGGGACAGAGGCACCAGGGAAAAACCGCAGCCTCAGCAGCACTTCACACACCCAGCCTGTTTTCTTGTGCTGTTCTGAATGCTAAAGGCCTTCACCCGAGAGGCATCGAGATTTAAGCTTAAATTAAGATTTAAGGCAAATGGCAGGAACGAATTTATCCAGCCCAACTCCTTTCTGTCCAGCAGACCTGCATTCCGTACCAGGCAAGCAGGAGCGACAATTTCTGGTTACAGTGTCTGTTGTGCAGGAATTTATCTAAACTTTTTTCTACCAGCTTCAGTAAAAGAGGCAATCTGTCCCTCCCAGAACGCTCTGTGCCATCTGCAAGCAACTCTTTATACAGGGAAAACGTGCCCTGCTGAAAAGGATTCAAAGAACCTGTCATAAATAAATAGCTCCATGTTATACATCATCTATCACCCAGACTAACCATAGGAAAAGCACATTTTAACTGTGGGTTTTGGCTGTGGTTAACCCTGAAACTGGGGATTTGCTCTTTTCTTGATTATTGCACTCATCTTTTCAAGTAAGCTACCCCCGAAGCCAAGCTCAACTCTGCTGCCTTAAAACTGCTCCTAGCACGACGCCTTCTCCTAACACAGCCCGGTCTCCGACGAGGTTAACGTGCGCCTTCTGCATAGAACAGGTCCTGCAACTCTACATGGGCCAGCAAAGTTGACGCCTGCCGCGCAACGAGAATAAAGTCAGAAATGTATTTTGTGAAACACTGCCTCCCTCTTAACCCAAGGGAGAAAAACCAGGCGCTCGCTGACGGTTTACTATCTCACACAACCCTGAGAAGCATAATAATTTACCAACGTATAAATGGAGGGCTTAGCGGCAGCTGCACTACATAAACAGTCACTGGGGTGCTCTGAAGTTTCTATCAGTATATGGTATATAAAGCTGGGTGAATAACTGATTTTTCGGTTCGCTGGCAATCCTGAAAAAAAGTGTAAAAGCAAAAAAAATTCATTTGGGGTCGACTGAAACAAACGTTTCGCTTTGACTCTTCAGCCCTTTACAAAAGCTAGAGCTGAAGATCATTCAAAATGAAAAGCTGCTTCAAAGAGAAAAATCTCAAAGCCTTTCACTGGGAAAATGCTGAAACAAAGTAGTTTTTTTCTCTTCTCTCCAGAAAAAAAGTTTGGCAAATCAAAACAACTCATAAAATGTTCTCATTTTGCCAAAATCTGCCTGTTTTGCTCATGATTTTACCCAGCTCCAACCCAACCAATTTACACTTACAACAGCTGAAACAGAGACATTAATAATCCTGATGAAATACAGGCTTTAAAAAAAAGTCTCAGCCACTGCACGAATGTCCTGAAACTGAAACCCAGAAGAAGAAAGCAAGCTAAAAACCACTAAGCTTTTCTTGGCTCGGCAGGAGAATCTTATTAAGTCTCTGAATCGTATAGCCACAGATTTGGGACGTTGTAAAAATTAAATTAGTCTTACTTCTTATTAGCAGGGCAAGAAAGGAACCAGGAGATTATGATACAGCAACTGCTATTGTGAGCCCATTTTTCAGTGTGTTTCTGCTTTTCTCCTGTAAACCAACAATTAGCAGGCATTCTCGCTGCTCTCATAAAGGCGGTGTTATTTTAATCTCGGGATGCAGGTTTCTGATTTTCCACTCAGACTAATGCAATTCCAGGCTTTAAGGGCCACGCCACAGTGAGATTGTCATTTCATTTCCCCATTTGTTTCACGTGAAGTCTCTGCTTATTCGCGCTCTGCAGTTGCACCCACCCATGCAGCAGGCGTACGCAGAGACCCAGGGCAGCGAGGAGTTAAATCCCTGGGATACAGAGGAAGAAAAGGCATCCATCCACGTGAGCTTCCAGAAAGCGGGATGGCCTCACCTCCCTCCTGTCTTTTGCCTTTTGCCGGGAGTTTAATGCAGACCGCTCGATGGCTCTGATGCCTCGACTGGGGATGCAGGCTGGCCCTTCACGGGGGCCCAGAGAAATAGATGGGATTTATCCAGATTTAGCCACGTTTTCATTCAGAAAACGACTGCTTCACGTGCCAGGGAAGAGGTGGGAGCGAGGCGATGCGTTTTTCTAGCCGTTTTATTTTTAAATTAAGCTGGGCTTTAGCACAGCCTGCCTTTGTAATTCACAGCTTCCAGACATCCCACCACACTCCTCAGCAGAAACGGTAGAAAGCAAAGAGCAGATATTCCAAATGTCACACCCAAGCCTGGTTTTAAAACAGTAGAAAACAAAATAAAAGTAGTTTTCGTATTTCATAAACACACAAGGATAGGCAGCGACAGTTTGCAGGAAATTGTTTTAACAGCTCACAACCGAACACGGCTTTGAACCCAGGGAAATCCTTGGAAAGAAAAAAGCAGAGCAGAACTTGGACCATCTCAAATCGCAACTACGCTGTGAAACCGTACCCTTCCCAAGGGCAAACTCCAAAGCAGTATTTAATGAGCCGGTACGTCCATTTATCATGAGTTCATCTGAATACAGAGTCCCTACATAACACCACAGGCAGGTTTGATTTATTATTTTTTGGGGTTTTTTTTAAACAGCACCTTCAGTCCTGAACGGCTGGCTGTCAGCATAGCAGGAGCACAGCGGGGCTGGAGGCAAGCAACGGGGCAGCACGGCACCTCTGGTCCATCAGACGAGGTGCAAAGGGCTGGCCTGCTCGTCCGTCCTCAGCCCTCCCGGGAAGCAGCGCTCACACCAGGGAGAAACCAGCTGTCTCCGATCCTGCTCCGAACGAAAGGAGCTGGAAATCCCTCCATGGGGGACGTTGCCTTTATCCCTGCGCACTCAAGAGTGGAAGCACCAGATACCTCCAGCTACCTCATCTCATGCCCCTTCCCTCCTCCAGTTTACAGCCCCCCGCAGAACACCCAGGTTTCACACAGCGGTTTGCTAGCCTGGGTTAAATGACAGAATAAAAAGGCTTGGTTCCGTGCAGCAGGGAACAGAGAGTTGGGGTTCCTGCACACCAGCACCTCTGCGGTCCTTGGCCATGTCCCAGGAGGAGAGACAAGCTGCGAGGAGCTCCCAGCATGCACATCTCAGCCCCTCCAGACAGGCTTGCACTTGCTCCTCGTTTCACACCTCCTATCCTGAAGCTGCTGCTGTGTGCTGTCCTGAAGGAATAAAGACATCCCCCTGCTCCAAATCTCCGCCCACAGCATTTTAGAAGCTAAGCTTTCCCCTCGTCAGAGATCTCCCAGACCAGGGCGAGCACACACAACCCCCCAGGCTCCATCAGGGCCTAGAGGCTCCTTTCCTGGAGGACGGCAGGCCCTGACTGTAGCAGCTGCTGAACACCAGCAGATGAAACCTACAGGAGACGTGACATGGTGCCACTGGTTCTCCTTTCAGCAGGGGACAAAGGCCTGAGCTTCTGTAAGCACCCCAAACACCACTGCAGCGCTGAAGATGAAGATCTCCCGTGTGCTGCAAAACCCTGAGCAGTGCACTAGTGAGACGCCTCCGTACTGGACCCTGACACCGACCCAAACAGCATCCAGTACCGCACGGCGTGATCCCAGCTGCGCCAGATGTCACACACACCTCTGTGTCCATCATGGTGCGTGTATAACCATATGTAACTATGTACCATTATGATATAAAATCCGCTCCTAACAGTAAACTCTACACAGGGAAAATGGTCTGGGCAGCATCAATTATACAGACAAAAGCAAATGAAGAATCCCTATATAGACACTTAAGTTGAAGTGTTTTGCTAGAGAAGGCAGTCTTGAATTTACCAGCCTCTTCTCTGACCGACTCTGAAGAAGCGGGAAACAACCACACAGTGACTGTAGCATCTCTCTCGACCCTGGCATTGGAGCCAACTCTCCTTGCAGGGAAAGGGCACCTGTAATTTGCGAGCTGCATTTCTGCAGCTACAACGGCAACTGCAGGAGAGCCTTTTCCTCCCACCTCTCCAGGTGTTGGTTTGTTTTGCAGGAGAAGAGCGAGGCCTACCTCTGTCTTGTTTTCCTCTTTTCCAGTGGTGGCTCTATTTTTGGGGAATGTACAGCAGCAGCGGGGTCTGCAGTGCTCTGTCAGGCAGGAGAGCAAAGCATGCCACGTTGAAAGTAGAGCATGAACTCCCTTGTGATCCCGCCAGCGTTCCCTCGTCCGCCTCTACCTGTTTGGATTGCTGAGAAGAAACTAGAGCCTATTATCAGGCCTGCTTCTTTGTCAGGTGTTTCTTTGATGTAAATTCAACCACGATCAAATGTGCTGATCGCAGCAAACAGCCAAGGAGTAACAAACATGCAAACTGCACAGTGACCTGCAGAGATTAGAGCAACCCAGGCTGTAGACAAATCGGGAAGATTAAACACAAATGAGCTAAGAATTCTGGGGAGAAGTACCCAGGGAAACAAAAATAAGCAATGCAGACAGAAAATACGAGAATAAGGCAGACCAAAGATTGAACAGACCCTACTAGCACATAAATCAAAGTCTTCCCCCGCCTCCCAATGCTTTAGCTTTACGCTAATGCTTCTGCTCCAAGAAGTCCGTGCTAGGCTCGCTGCAGGGAAGCAGGCTGAGAGAAACCCTTAGCGCATCTTTGCTGTATTCTGCCTGTCACACCCTTGCCACTGCTGAACCTGCTCAGCCCTTACAAAGGAAAAATCAGGCTTTCCCCTCCTCCCCCCTTTTCCTTTTTTTGGGGTCCTTTTTTGTTTTCAAAGAAGTTTTAAAGTTTTTTTTTTTAAAAAAAAAAACTTCCAGAGAGCTGCTGACAGGAATTCCTTGCAATCAGAACCACCCTGCTGATCCCAGCGTCTGCAGAGTCCACTTTCATTACAACCCTGCAAATTCAAGGAAAACCCACCTGGACCTAACGCCACTTATTGATATTCATCTTCCAGCAGCGTGACTTTCTCAAACATGGAGGACCAGGAAGCTTGCAGGGCCAGAAAATCATGCACACGTACATGATGTGATGCAACCCCATGGCCGTGCAGGTTCCCCTCCTGCGTGAAGCTGGGGACACGTGTGCTAAGGTACGGTCTAGAGATCCTTGCACGCCTCATGCTGTTTGAGCACACCGCAAGTATGTCCCTGCCCGCGGCACAACAGCGTCTTGAAGGCTTCTCTAAAAATTGGAAAGTAGGGCTATTCTTTTGAAGGTGGAAATATTTAATTTGAGGCAGCACAGTATAGCGTTGCATTACTTCATTCTTCATCTGTTGCCAGTAGTGATGTCATCACCCTGCAAGCTCTCAGATTTGAGGACCATTACTGATTTAGGGACCACTTAGCAGTGTGCCAGGTGGCAGAAAGGTATTATACACCCAAATTCACAAAGAAAAAAACAGGGCACCTGAGAAAGAAGTAATTTTTTCAACTAACGACCCTTTCTGCAGCTAAAGGAGATCTGCTGCCTTATTAGAGGCATATTTATCTTTCAGATCCCATAGCTGTAGACAGCACTTTCTGTATCCCTCAGAAATGAACTTTTCTAGCAGCAACACTGGGAAATCTGTAAAATTCCTCCTGTAAACATGCTAAAACCCCGCTTGCCACTGCACACCATGGCTCTTTCCACCGTCACTTGTAAACCAGGGCAGTGACATTGCGTTCACACTTGAAAAACAGAATGAATTTTCAACCCTGCTGATCAGAAGTGGCGGAATAAGATCAAGATATCAGTGAGGCAGCTTTCTGCACACAAGGCCTATTATCCGCTAATGAGATTTGAGCCGCGATCCTCCTCACTCACACCTCTGAGATCAAAACACACTTCAGAGACTGGAACGCTCAGAAACAGGTTGACAGCAAGTCCTGAACCACCTCCCCTAACGCTGCGGTGCCATTAGGCTGGCCTGCGCAGCACTAAGCCTCACCGGTGCTGGTTAGGGTCTAGTCTAAGCGTGCATCAGCCCAGCTCTGGACTGACTGCTTTTTTCTGGGCGTTCAGCATATTTTCCAGAATGTATAAATGACACAAAACAACCCAACATGCAACACACCAGCTTAGCAGAGCCAGGATCCACATGCAGCTTACAGGGAAAAGCTGCAAGGGGAGCAGCACACTTTTTGGAAGGTGAAGGCAAACGCCATCTTTCTTGCCAGGACTGAGGTAAGGTCTGCAAGTCCTGCAGAAATCACTCGGAGCTTCGGGTATTCACTATCCCTGCATGCAGGACCCCCGGCGGCTACACAGCACTGCCCATGCAGGCCAAGGGGAACTACAGAACTAACAGCACCTGAGGGACTGACCCCATCCGTCTCATTTTCTTAAGACCTGCTCAACTCAGAGGTTTAACCCCAGCACAGCTCATCTGGAAAATCCAAATCTCCTTCCTACATCCACTCCCAGTCCCAGGGGAAGGTGGCTTTCAGAAGAGATGGGAATTCAAACACGCACACTGCAGCATTTCGGTACTTTCCTGAGACAGGCTAACCTCCAAAGTGCCAACACGGGCCTCCAGTGCGCCGCATGAATGAAACGCTCGGAATAGGAGCCTGTGCCAGCTGCAATGGTCCTACAAGCTGGAAAGGACCAAACTCCCTACCTCTTTGGTCCTGGACTGGGGGAGATTTGGCTCAGGCCGCCTCCTGAATGAAAGAGCAGCTTTCCTAATAACCGAGCTCACACTGCCAGCCTGCTAAGGAGCTGCATTGATTTGAAACCTAAAGGACAGCTGTTTGTTCCTCCCTTTCCACCCTGCTTCCTCCTCCCCGGCCAAAGGAGGAGGAAAGTTGCCAGAACAGCCTTCATCTAGGTGGACAAAGATAGAAAGGGAGAGGACACCCCTTCAAAATGGAAAAGGAGGGAAAATTGTACCCTTAAGAGCACAAAGCAGCCATACAACTGCTCATTTTGCCATTGTCAAAAGGAGGCAGCTCAGTCCAAGAGAAAGTGGAGTAACCTGCAATAGTCCTAACAGCTGCAAAACACCCGTTGCCAGCTGCATGTTGATTCTTAACTCGCTTCAGCATTAACTAAGTGACAAAAGGCTTTAGTGCTCCTAATGAAAACACAGTCCCTGCACTCAGTAAAATAACACAGCTGTGGAAAAAAAAAAAATCACCAGCCCTTTCTGGTAGTAGAATTCCTGTGCAAACAGGTTTCAGGTCCAAGTTGCTGAGATTGGGATAAAATGTTTGATGAGATTTGGGGCTGAGGAGGGAAAGGAAAGGGAGGGTTTGAAGGGGTGTGCATGTGTGTGTGTGTGACACTTCATGTCTGCTTTCTATTTGTTTCCAAAACAGCCACGATTTTGTATTTGTGCTAAGGCTCCCTGTAGTTTAAAAGCCAAAACGTGATCAGAAAAGGCCTTACGGACCCTGAGGCAGCCTTTGCATTTTTGAAAGGGCCTGTTAGATACCTTCCACTCTGCTCTGAACTCCTGTGGAAGCTGCTCCCAGACTCTTTCCCAAGGCTGCTGCGAGGAGCTGAAGTGCCTTAGGAAGAGATCCACCAAAACTTGTTGCCTCATCTTCTGTAAACTCCTTGGACTGGTGAGCGTAAAGGAGTGAGAAAATCAGCAGTCCAACTGCTCCTGGAGTGTCCGCACACAGCTGCCAGCATTCATTTGTTCTTTCCATGCAGTCTCCTCACACCCTTCTTTTCCCTAACTGAAAAAGACCTGAAAAACCAGCTGAAGCCACAGCAAAAATTACAGTTCAGTCAATATCACAGCTTGGCAGACCTGAGTGACAGCCTAAGGGGACACTAGAATAGACACTAGACAGAGCCAGCTCTGCCATGACCGCGCAGGTGACTTCTGCACCTCCCACCATACATCAGCCTGCTCCTCTGACCACAGAGCAGTCCACTGACTTAGGAAAAGCACGCTGCGATGAAGTTGCGTGGCAGAAGCAGCAGGACTGACCTCCCTTTCTGTGTGCCACTGTGGCCAAGACTTCTTGCTATCCTGAGCAACAGGGCAGATCCTGATCAGCATGTTCTTTTGCATATTTATACGAACAGGCTGCAGTTAACAATTAGAAACATCACCAGGACTAGCACTGGAGAAGCCAATTTGTCTGTTTCTTTTACTGCTAGAGCTGGACTCCGTCACAGATGAATTCCCCCCAAAGAGGCACAAGGTGCTGTAACAATGCCACCAAAAGTGGTTGAGGTGGGATGAGAGGGCTTGTTCTCCCCAACATACACATCCAAAAAGCTTACACCTCTGCAGAGCCAGGTCAGCTCTGACACAGCATGGCTCATTAGGATGGAACTGAACACCACACTGGTCTCTGGGGCTTGTACTACAGCAAGGTTTGCAGTGCTCTCTGTGTTACGGCAGAAGGCCACAAGTACCTGAGGTATGCTGGACAACCCCTTTTCCTACCAGGCATCCCCCTGAGCAGCTGAAGGCCAGTCAACAGATTAAGGTCTGATCCAAAGAACTTGCTTTTCTCCCCTTGTGTAATGACTTCTGAAGACCAGCTCAGGCGAGACAATACTTCCTGCCATATATAAGATTAAGGCTGTCTTGAAAACCACACCTGGCTTCAGTGAGCTGCCCTCACTGCAGTTCTTTGCTGTCTGAGAGAAACAAACACCAAGTGTTTTATCACTTAAAGATTTAAAAACAATCGAGACACATTTCATTGGAAAAGCAGAGACAAAGACACCGACAAGGCTGCTGAGCTGAGCTGAAACTGCCCTTCTGCTGCCCCTCTATCCCCATTTAATAACTTCATTGCTTTAAATATGGGAGGCAAGGCTCACACAATGACAACAATCCCAGTGGGAAACCTACTTCTATTCCAAGGGGATTTGCTTGCTAGACCTGGCACCAACCATGCAAATGCTTGCAGCACACGACTGTGCATGCATGTATACTAATAAAACCCCCAACAGACCAGCCCTAATGAGCAAGGAGCAGCCACACCAGCTGAACTGCCAGCATTAGCAGAGGTGTAGCAGGCCAGCAGCAAACGCCATTTTGGTCACACAAATGGTGAGGACACAGGTGGAAGCCCAGCAGAGAACCTTAGGGCATAGAGCCTGAGAGGGTCAGCTTCATTTTGATGCCTCTGTTCAGTTTATTGCGCACATGGGTACATACTCTCAACATACAAAACTATGCCAAAAAGATCATTAAGCACGTGGAAAACCATGCCAGAAAGATCATTAAGTCTGCTTAGGCAAATATTCAAAAATATCTATACCACCTTAATCTGACTCCTTCAAATTAGTCTTTAGTTTCACAGTCTCATTATTTTGTTTTCCACAGGACCATAGTCTCTTTTAGTTCAATCTATTTTTTTGCCCTTCCACATTCCACAAGCAGTCCCACACCTTATCTAAGGCACACAATCCTCTATGGAGCATAGCATTAGGCACCTCTGCAGATACGTGCTCTAACATTAGGTGAGTACAGTCCTGACAAAAATTTGCAGAAGAAGATTCAGAGCCCCTAAACTAGGAACACACTTTTCTTCATTGACCATGTAGTGAATCCAGATGTAAGACAGTGAGCATTCCACTATGCTTTTGAGATGTGTGTGATACCTATAATGGCTGAGTCCTTCTCAGATATCGCTGACAAACTACAAATAGGAGCATGGCATTTCAAACAGAGCTGATCTCCACAGCCTTGCTGTAACGCATGGATAACAACGTATATTACATGTTTAAGAACAGGCTGACATGATGAAAACAAGAGCTCCACCAGTTCTGGGTGCTCAGCACATGCACCTGACCCCTGGTGTCGCAGAGCCCTGAGTGTATTTCAAGCAAGCAAAGCTCCTAAATGCTTAAGCAACATCCCGGTGCAATTAGCATTTCTGCACGTCCCAGTCAGGCTGGGCACCAAAAGACAGAAATGCACAAGTGACCTCCTGCAAAAAAGCCAGCATGGCCAGCCGCTTCAAGCCAGGAAAGCATCCTACTCCACTGTGTCTGCTCCCGACTTTCCACATAAGGCCATCCTTTCTCCTCAGCTACATGAAGCAGGGGCCCTGCAGAGAAGTGTTACACTGCGCTACCCTGATTCGAAGAATAAATCTACACAGGGCATGAGGCAAGGAGCGGGTGAAGACAGGATGATATGTAAGTAACGACTGTCACATTGCAGATGCATGACAGGACTGAAGCTGCAGTTCCAAATCACAGCAGTGGAGCTAGCTTTTGAGGATTTGATTTTATACCTACAGTCTGGATTTATAATGTATCTCCTTATTTAAAAATAATTTTTAGAAAAGGTCTTCTAACATCTGCACTTGTATCAGTGCTAAAACCCACACTAGCAGCCGCATTTAAACCCTTATGCCTGCAGTCCAGCTCTCTACCAAAAACAATCAATAGCAATAGCAGGCTGTTGCGACGCATGCAACTTACACTCGCCCAATGGGTTTGACACATTTTCTCTACAGTATAGTAACACAGGGACTTGGGGCTCTGAGGCTCAGTTCCAGATTTTGGAGAAAAGCAGCCAGTGGGCACAGCGTGTGCGCCTGTAATCCATCCCAGGCTTTCTCTTCTCTCCAAATGCCCCTGCTCCTCATGCTCGTATCCCACTTTCTCCACCACCTGCTCTTCCTAAAGCTATCCCAGCTGCCTACACTCTGAGTCCTGCTTCACCTTCCTGTTTCCCCTACTCAGAGCTCCTCCTGAGCTCTTGCTTTATATTTTCTTCCAGCTCCTCTTCACCTTGTTTTTAGCCATCTGAATTTGAATGTGTTGTTTCTCCCCAACTCCTTTCATGCTCCAGGTTCACCTAGAGGAGGAGACCAGGCTGCTTGCTGCCTTTAGTGGCTGTGCTCTTTAGCATAGAGGCCAGATTATGAAAAACTTCTCTTCTTTTGTAGAACACACTCCTAGCAGGTGCTATGCAATTATTAGATGCCATATGCATTTATAAATTAGTCAAGTGTATTTTGCAACTATCCTGCATTTTCAACTGCTCTGAAATTTAAAAGATAATTATGCAGAGGTGCAGAACTGACACAAAAGGTGCACCTAGATGTAAGCGGTCAGGCCAAGGCCGATCGATCCATCTTACATGCATTGAGCTAACACTCCCTTGCATCCTACAAAGACTGCTTTTACTGTTCAGCCCAAGTGCAGTGGTCCTGGAGTCTATTAAAGCCTTCTACATGCCAATTTCATTATCAGGTAAAATTCTGTACAACAGTCCAATGTGACGAAGGGTAAACTTCAGTACACAGCTAGCCTCACGTTGCATTTGAGGGCATCTACATACGCTATCCATAAGCTTTATTTTTGGCATCTCAAAATGAATCCGTCAAGCTAACGATATTCTGAGAAGGTCTTAACGTCTCAAGTGCCGTGGGAAGCCAACACTGCTAACACCTGCAGCAGGTGGCAACGCTCCCGATAAGTCAGTGCTGAACCACTGAGCACTGGAGTGCAGCCTTTTGGATAATGCAAGCAGAGTCCAGCTCTTCTTAGCAGTCATTCAGGGGCCTGCAGCTCGCTTCACAGTGGGAGTTTTGGACTTTGCTTTGTGGCCATGTTCCAACTCAGGCAATTGAATCCGAACCGAGTGTCCTCTGCTGCTTCTGTTGGATGAGCACATAAGCGCCTCGCTATTAAAGGACACTAGTTCTCGAGTGAATGTGATACACGTCGACACGTCTGATGACAACGCACAGCAACACGTATGTGCAGAAAGTGTCAATTACCATCCTGCCCATAAACTTGCTGGCAAGATCAAGCTAGATAAGGCATGCCATGTCAATGGGAACAGCACAAAATGACAAGCCCGATGCAGCCGGATCTGCCAGACAAAACTTTCTGCATAAGAACAAAGCTGCCTGTACACCACACGAGGACAGAGGTGGAGGAGCCTGTTTGTCCACCCCACAATCGACAAGAAAGAAGGGGGCGCAAGCTAAGAGACAAAAAGCAATGCTACGTTTTAAGGCAAGTAGCATCCACCTCAAACGGCTGCATTTAGATGGAAGATTTATGTCTTTCAGCACTGAGGTTTGCGGGATGCTTTTTTTCAGGGGGGCGGAAAGAACATAAAAACCCCATAAACACACTCTAGGTGGTACCAGGTTTCACGAAGTTTCAGATTGGTACATCACTCACAACAGAAATCTCCTTCTCCCCCTGCCATTTCTTCCCCCTCCCCCATCCACGGCGGGCCACCAGTACGGCACTTGGAGACTGGAAGACAAATGGGCAGCTGCCTCTAGAGGCAATTGTGAGGAGACTAAAGATCAACTTGCAGCTGGCACTTCCACCCCCACCTCTCCTTAATACTTCAGTCCACTTGCTGCCAGACAAGGATCATGAGTCAGCTCCTAAACATATTCTCCTTGAAACAATAGCTATAGCTTTCTGCTGCAGCTATACCGCTACTCTGGCTCCAAGAGACACAGCACCGCTGTGAAAACAAAAGGACTGATTTTAACCTACAGCAGCCCAACATCAGAATGGAATGATAAAATAAGCATGCACTGAAGAATACTATGCTAAACCTGTGAGATTAGCAAAGCTAATTTTGACATGGAACAGGCATGAAGGCTGTGCTGTCATGAAAATCTGCAGAAGGCACAAATATAAGTGGTTTTGGGGATACACAGTAAAGCAGATGGCTTTTGCATAAACCTTTTCAGCTACAACAGGGTGCAGTTTGATACCACAGCATTGTACGCTGCAGCGCTAATTGGAGGGCAAAAGAGCCAATTTAGCCGTTACAAATTAACTTTAACACAACCGCAGGAGCTGCTCTCAATTCTGAGTGGCCACCACTCACTGAAACTCCTGTGTTCACAAAGGTGGAACTCCAGCACTCATCTCACAGACATCTCAGGATGACTCGCTAGAAGGAAAAAGGTTCCTTTTGCAAGGACAACATTTCAGCTTACCAGCTAACACATCAAACTCTAACTTTTCTGACCCAAATGCTATCAGCTGATAAAGAATTCAAAGAGGTGAGAAAACGCACTGGAGATTTCTCAGAATTAGATGTTAACTGATGAACTGGTGGTGACTATCAAACACTTTCAGTGTGCTGTATGCACAGTAAAGTGAGCTGTGCACACAGTAAAGGTTAGACATGGCGAGTCTATGCCCAAGCAAAGCACCCTCAAGTAATAATCAGCACCCAGAGCATGCCTTAGCTGCAGACAGGCCACCGATATCCTCTGAAGAGGATCCTCAAAGAGCTACAGTGGAAGCTAACACGTTAGGAAACTTAAGCAAATGCTACGTTTACATTTTTTATTTCTAGCCAAGAAATAGGCAAAACCAGTTGTCCTTTCTCACCTCACCATAATTTGTGTTTCTTACAGCTGAGTATTGCCAATTACTCTGAAGAAGTCTGTAACCCAAAATACCGACATGACTTGAGCCACATCACCCTACAAGCCAGACGGCAAGTCAGAGACAGAAATAAAAGACTACATCACAACAGGTTCAAAGAGACAGGACAATTAAAGAGCAGTCTGCTTCTCCTTCTGCAGGGCCCTGACAGGTGTGTTTTGTGGGACTGCGCAACACAAATTAGAAGGTTGAACTCTTAATGCAGTGCATCGATTTTACCATCAACAGAAATGTGAAAAAGTATAAATTTTGTATAAAAAGATAGCAGACTATATACATAAATATCTTTTAAATTATTTTATTTTGTGTAAGCTAAAAGGAAATTTACACACTTAAATCTCAAAAGACCTTGGGCATGCACATTGACCTTTTTAGAGGTTCTTCTACATAGCTCTCTTTTTTCCATAGGAATTTCCCCAGACATTTACAACCCATAGTTTTTACTGTATATACAGCCTAAAACCATAGCAATCTATGATTATGTCATTTTACACTGTGCAAAATCAAACAGGAATAGTGGTACAACAGAACATAAAATTTTTTAACAGGTAAATTTCATTGTAAGACATTCATATAGTTTTGGTCCTTCTTTTCCAAATCAAACTGATTAAAAGCAGACAACCTTCTAATGACCCCAAAAAATCAAGTGTTTAGACAGCGATCCATAACTGGAACATGAAGTTACTGACAGCATACCTTTCAAAAGGCAATATAGTGACAGAGCCATACTATTGAAGTTTAAGATCAGCCAAACAATCAAACAGGGGGAGGGGACGGGGGAGAAGAAAAGGAAAACCGCATCTTAAGCTTGTTAAAACGCAAAAGGAATTACTGGGATTTAAAGAAACAACAATAACTGAAAACCTGCAAAGGGACAAGGTAATCTTTTGGGTTTTTTCCAGCAAGAAGTATTTTAATATATGCAGGAAAGAAAAAGATGCTCAATGCAATCTGAAAACCTTTAAGGGGGACTTCACAGATTGTGAAGATTGAAGTTTTCACTCTGTGTTTCTAGGATTTTTTTTTTTAAAAAACTTTTTAAAGTTTTGTAAGAAGGACACCACCAGTGTATTTCACAAAGACATAAATGTATACACCCCAGCACAACAAAAAAGAATAGATCTTCAAAAAGATTCACCCCCAATTATTTACATTTTTCTCTAATATAAATTTAGGACTCCAGTATGTAAATAAATATACATTACTATGTATACCTTTCTAGTGCTGCTTACCAACAAATCATCTGAACTTGATTTTTTTTTAATTAAAGCAAGATTGCTTTTTATGACCCACAGAGGGAAGAAAAAAAAAATCAATAGAAAACGTCCAATTCACATCACTTTAGTCTACCTTTTCTTGGCAGCTTGTTGAAGGTGTTAATGTGGCTGGGAACATCAACACCTTGGCATGCATGAAAGTTAAGTCAGGAAGGCTAGAAATCACCTTGGCAGCCTCTTCACTAAGATGTTCTTCCTTTTTAGGCTTCCTGTTGAGAAGAAAAAAAACAAAGTGCATTAATCCAGTACCCGATATCCCTTGGATCACTGAAAGAACCACTGATTGAAGCAATGTTCTGGCAGTTTGTCTCCCACTGACAGACACTTCTGTAAGCAACTTGAAGGTAGTCTAATGGTATAATACTTGCCTGCCTACTAACAAAATGTTAAACACAGAAAGTCAGCAAAATGTTCCTGAATATTCTTACAATAAGGAAAAAAAAGATTTCCTATTCAGATGCTTATGGATGCAGGTTCCAGTGTGCCATTCTGGGACTACTCACTTGAAGAAACAACCACGCCCATATACTAGGGATAAGACAATAGGAGTATTAGTTCTAAACTACCTAAATCCACTATAATCTTTCAAAATAAAATGGAAAAATTTTAAAAAGGACATTAAGAAGTCTCTAACTTACTTCTTAATTCTTTTAAAATAAAAAGAAGATACTTATGCTGGGTTTCCAACACGACCGTACTCAGATTCTACATCATACCGCTCTAGATTGTGATCCACAAACCCTTTGTTCCCCCAGGGCTCATCAGCAGCAAAAGGTGGCTCAAAACTTGTAGCTACTTGCTTTGAAGTGCAGTAGTATGTGTAGCCATGACACATACAGGAGTTTGGGAATCACTGGTGTTTACTCTGCCTTTTGCATTATTCACAAGCATTACTGAATGCAAATGAATAAAGAGGTCTGAATCCCATGTTGCTTGGTTCTCACTATTACGCAAAAAACCTCACATTTCCTAAGTAAAATGAAGCTTGGCTCAGACTGCTACAGAAGACCCCCTCCCCTTCGCTGCCTAAACATCCACACTTTACAGACATCTGGCTTATCTTTGAAGAACACTGCCTATTAACAAGAAATACTTAGTTTTCCATCAAACATTATTCCAGTTCCAAAAAAAGCACCTGCTACACCCTGTAATGACATTAGAAATTCTAGCTAAATAAGCTCCCCCAACCTTGGGGCAAAAAACTGACACAAAAGGCTTGAACCGAACAAACTGCCTCTCCCTAGAACACTTCAGAAATTTCCTTTCTATATTTTGTCTTAGCTATAAACTTTAAACTGAGCCCATGAGAGCACAATCACCAATCTGATCACAAAGCAGCATGTACTTATATTTTCATTTGTCAGCACCCATCAGGATTGTTTCCTGAACTGATCAGAGATCAGGGGAAAGCAAGGGGCTACGTGTTTGCTTCAGCAGCAGCCTCAGAATTTCTTAGCTAGGAGAAGG
>Ga0065711_1037771_pt1 | contig 19489 bp, 11 predicted proteins | sample Hoacrofraction12_FD_59098 | JGI IMG/M metagenome (GOLD analysis project Ga0065711, IMG submission 59098) | Hoatzin crop microbial communities from Cojedes, Venezuela - Epithelial fraction 12 v2 (version 2) | ecosystem: Host-associated > Birds > Digestive system > Esophagus > Crop | place...
GCCGCCCCCGAAGCCGCTTTCAGACGAGCGAGCTTCCCTCACACCGTGGCGGCTCCTTGGGCGTCCCGGCCTCCGGACTCCTTAACTCCGCGCAAGGCCGGGCTGCGGGCAGCCCCCCGCCTCCCCGGAGCCGCCGAGCCGAGCGCCCGGGGCCGGGCATGGGCGGAGGGACGGACCCCCCCGTCCGCCCCCCGGCCCCGGGGTGAGCTGCGTAGGCCGGGGCAGCTCCTGAGGAGCGGAGGGGGCGGGAGGCAAATGGCGGCCGTTGGAGGCGGAGGGCGGGGGTGGCGTGAGGGCAGAGCAGCCTGCGCTCTGTGCCGGAGCCTGGGGACCTGCCTGCAGATTGGCCGCCGGTCGGTTGCTGTGATGCTTCTTAGGTGGGAATTTCAGAGCCCGTGGAAAGCAGCGGCCAATAAGCGAGAGAGAGATTCCGCCCAGCCATCCAGGTATCCCGAGCTGCGCTGCCCCCGCTCTTCCTCACCTTCCTCTCCCCGTGCTGCTGGCACAGCCCGGGCGGGGGTGGATCGCTGCGGTATCGACCACGTTTCCTCTCCCCAGCTACAGACTCCGCTGCGGATTGGAGTCCCGGTCTCTGGAGGTGCCAGCGCTCTGCCCGCTGCCATCCGGACCCCGGCCCCTGCGGAGGGTGAGGCGGGGCCGGCAGCGGGGTGCGCTGCTGCGGGCTGCCGTCCCGAAGGGAGCTGAAACCCTTCTTCAGAAGCAAGAAACCGCTTTGACCTGAATGACTCTGCTCTCTCGCTAAGCAAGGAGCTGTTTGAAGGTGTCATGGTGGTCGCCTACTTAATGCACCCTCGGGAGGCGGTCTGGTCACTGCAGACCAAAGTGGGGAGCAGTCCCAGGCTCCCCAACCACGGCCTGCAAGCAGCTGAAACAAGCGGAGAATCACCGAGGCTAGAAAAGACCTCTGAGATCGTCAAGTCCAAAGCAGGCCCGTGGTGGAGGGTTTGAAAAGGCCCCTCGGCGCCCAGCACGTCAGTAAGCTCTGCAGTTGTTCGGCTGGAGGTTTCGCCGAGCCCCCTCTGTCATCGTGAGGCCCTTCGGAGCCGCTGAGCCGCGCGGGGCTGCCCTCCTTCCCCGGCTGCCCCTGCCCGTGGGGCAGGCTGGGGGCACGCGCTGAGCAGAGGGGAAGCGCAGGGCCCCGTGACGAGCTGGAGCTGCGCTGCTTGGCGTCCCCGCACCCACGGACCGCTCCGGCAGCAGCCGGCTGCCCCGAAGAGGAGAAGGTGTGACCTCGGCGCGTGGCATGGATCCAGGCAGAAGGGCGGGAGCACGAGGATAAGCATCAAGGCACCTGGGAAAAGGCTTGCCTGGGCGACGGAGTGATCGTGAAGCGGCACATTAATTCAGGAGGCAAGATGCAAAAAGCAGCCCATCATAACTTCAAACTTCACCAGCTTGCTGTACCAAGCATCCCTTGAAATGCTAATTAAAACGAGCTGAGGGAGAGGAGCTTGCTAACAGGATCACAGCCTCGCTTGGGTTGAGTAATAAACGTGTAGTAGGCATCTATGTTTCCCTGTACGCGTGTTTTCCAAGCTGAGTTGACTGTAAATGTTGCGGTTATGTGAAACCCACACAGAGTAGGATGCGAACACAAACTAGAAAGAGAGACAAGGCCTAGTCACGAAGCTGGAAGAGAAAAAAACCACGACAGTCTTCCACAAATAAATAAATAACTGCCTGAAATGAGGGCTAATTAACTTGCAATAAACCAACTTAACCACTTAGGGGCAGCGTTAACACAGAGTTAACATGCAAAACAAACCTGTACTTTCTCACCTGGTTAATTTGTGTGGTGAATATTCATAATATACGAAATCGTGATACATCAACAGAACGAATGATGCAGTCTGTCAAACCTGGGAATGCGTGGCAGTAGGAGTAACTCAGTCGCTGCTCGCGTGGCGTTGACTTTGATCAGTTGGTGTTTCTAAACACATCCATAGAGGCAGGACTGTGCTGCCTTTCCTCTGTCAGGGTCACGGTGTGTCAGGTATATGTTCTATACAAAGATTAAAACCTGAAAAAGGAGGTAAAAAAGGAGCTCTCTTAAAATAAACAGAAGGAAGATGAAACAGAAAAAAGCTGTCTTTGAGAAATGCTGCTCTTGTATGCAGGAGCTGAAAACCCCATTTTATCTGCACGGCCACATTCAGAGTCACTTTGCCTTCAGACAATATGTTTCTTTCTCTGCCTTGCAATCAAAAAAGTCCTGGTTTCTTGGATAGCTCTGAAACATTTCCCTGCATAAAAAGGAGCTCAGCCCCACTTCAGCTATGTTTGCACTCCCCGATCAGAAGAAGTAAATAAAGGAAAGGTGGTTTTTCTAGTGTGGCTTGACTAATTAGAGTTAGCTCTGGCAGCCAGAGGCAGCAGGAAAAACACAGTAACCTGGGTTTATTTATTTATTTATTTATTAATTAAAAGGGGGCTAGCTGCTTGAATTCAGCCTCAGGTAAAACTCATCTTACCTCACCGCTCTTTTAACGTGGAGTAAGGATAGGACAGTGTTTCCCCTCCTCTTCTTGCCCTCCCCACCTCAAAACGTCAGCAGGTTTACGGCTCGTGCGTGGCTCGCCAGTGTCCCCGCATCATCTTTGCGGTCTCCAGGATCTCCCCCTGCTCTGGCCCGGGGCTGGGGGCAACGGGCAGCCAGCTCCTGCGGCGTGCTCAGTGCTGCTGGCGGCTGCCGGAGCGTGCTGAGGCCGTGCTCCGCCGGCAGCGAACGGCAGACCCCGTGCACCAGCAGCCGGCTCAGCAGGAGGAACGCGGCCCGGATCAGGCGCAGGCGTGTGCTCGCGTTGCTGCTGAATTAGCCAGAGCGCACGGCAGGGAACGTGTGCCAGCATCATGCTCTGTGCGGGCCGAGGGAGGACGGGCGACACCTGATCGGCCATAAAGTCAGCTGGGTGCGGAGAGAAGATACTGGACGTGGCGTAAAGTTAAAGTGGGGCAGGGAAACAGTGTCTGATCTGTCAGAAGAAGCTGCTGGTACAAAAGTTGGCCTGTCAGAACCATTAAAATAAATTCAAACCAGCGGAGTGAGTGCCCCGTGGCCAAAGTGTTTTCACTGTGGAATCAGGGAGCCCAGAGCCAGATTCACTGTGCTGTCAAGCCCTGCACGTAGGAAAGGGGTGAGAGACGTGTGCCCACGCACGCTGGCGTGCCTCTCTGAGGAACGGCACTGGGGCAGATGGGGAGGTGAAGGGCTGGGGATGTTCAGCGTTGCAGACACGGACCTTGTCCAGCATTGCCCGGGCCCCGGCAGCTATTGCAAAGCAGATCTGCTCTGGCAAAGGGCTTTCCCTGGGACGGGAGGTGGTGCTGGGGGCCACGCCGGTGGGGAGGCTGAGACGAAGGAGGAGAGGGATGTGCGACACTGCTGCCAGCACCACCACTTCTGCAGAGGGAGGGGGGTCAGGTTCCAGAGCTGTCACGCTGCCAAAAGCATTAAAGCGATTGAAATACAGCTCCGCGAGGAAAGGAAGCGAGCAAGCTGTCAGAAGTGAGAGAGAAACAACGAGCCCACTGTACGGGATCATCCACAGACCACCCTTCTACGCTGAAGTGATATTTCTCCTTTCACTTTCCTCAAGTGGATGAAGAAAGTCAATGTTTAGAGACTTGCTTTCTTTGCTTATAAAATTTGGCCGTTGCCCCTGCCTTTTCTTCCAGGACGGCCAGCGCAGCCCAAGGAGATCCAGTCCCACAGCTCCTCAGAACTGGAAGGAGAATGGCGGGGCTGAGTCGTCATGCGTTATGCTGAATGTTTACCCCTCATGCATGCTATTTTATTTTAAATCTAGCGTGTAATATGCTTTGCATCTAGCGTGTTGCTCTTGTGTGTTTTTCCCTTGCCCTGCCTGTCTCTTGCTGGCAGCTGCCATCGCGAAACAAAAGGCAGCTGCCAGTTTGAGTGAACATCTCTCTCTCTCTCTTGCTCTTGCTCTTCCCCTCTCACTTTTTGAGCTGATGCAACACCACTTCACAGACTGGGTGGCGGGCACTGATGCAAGGGGGGTTTGCTGCCCTTGGGATGCTTGGGCATGCGGTGGCTTCGAGACTTGCTGCCAGAGCTCCAAGCAGTGTTTATGCTCTTGAACCTGACTTAGCAGTAGCCCGGAGACGATCAGCTGTCGCCCTGCCAGCGCACCGGCTCAAGCTATCTCCGTTGCAGCAACTGCCCGTTTCACAGGATTTGATGTTCCTGCTTTTGGCAAAGGTGACGGTTTATTAAATACCACTTTGGTCTTTTGCCCCAAGATGTGTAATCAAACACGGTGATTTCCTGCTCCAGACATGTGGTGTTCCTACATCAGCTGAGGAAAAGCCTGAAAGAAGCAAGACTGAACTGAAGCAGCACTTGGAAGACGGAACTTTCTTGTGTCAAATTAAAGTAACACGAGGAGAAAGCAGGAAGAGACGCCAGGACCTAGAGACCCTCAGGCCAGCTGTGAGCCTCGGATGCTGCTGTTCTTTGGCCCGCGGGACTGCGCAGAATGCAAGCTGCCGGGCACATCGAGGGAGCGTGTCTGAAACTCACCCAGGATGTTTATCCCTTGGCTCCTTTTTAAGCCTGGCTAACATCATGTTCTAGGAGACTCTGGAGACCATCGCAGGGCCCAGTTCAGATGGTTTTCCCAGAGCTAGGAAGTATGAAAGAGATGTTTCTGCTTTTCTTGGGGAGCCTTTACCCTGATCTATAACGAGAACTTGCTTTGGGAAAACAAGCTGAACTCTTGACTGCGGTAAAGATCCACGGGCTGGGTAATGCCTCTGAGAAGGCAGTGCTTCCTGCTGGGAGAGGGGCAGAAAGGAACTGAAGTTTGCTGGAGCTGCCGTCACTGGCACACCCTCAGTATTTCCTTCTCTCTCTGGTCTGTGATGAGGGAGCTGGGGAAGAGGTGAGACACATTGGGCAGAAACCAAGCAGGACCCCGAACAATAGCGTAAAAGGAAAAAAGCCAAGTAAGTGCAAGCCTCGGATCCAATCAAGAAAGTTAGGAAATGAGATCTGAAATACCCTCCTGGGAGTCTGGTGTGTGCTGAAGGAGCATACTGAAATAAATTCTCATGCAAGGTGTATCACTCTGACTGTCAGAGAAACTGAGCCCTCACTCCTTTCCTTTGCAGCAATTTTCTTTCAGACAGCTCCCGTTTTTTTTTTTTTTTCAATAACAGAAATGGGTATCCTCATGTCATTCACTGGAAGCGTTTTTACTGAAATTATGTGGACATGGGCTTGTTCCGAGGGACAGTTTGGAAAGATCCTGGTTTGCCTGATAACGAAGTCCAAAGCAGACGTTATTTTCCTAAAGCATGAGCTAAGTGAGGGAAAGAAGCTGCAGAGGATGGGTCTGAAGTCCCTGAGGAGCTGCCGGGGCAGGGGAAAAATCACAAATGCAGGTGAGAAGGTTGTGCTTTTTATAAACAAAGAGCAATTTATGCTTCCCAAGCAAAGACGTTTTCCTCTAGATTAAGGAGGGTTGCAAATAAGCAAAGAGTAAAAATTGATCGTCATGAGCAAGAGAGGGCATCTTGCATTGCTTGACAGCGCTGACTTGCCTCTCAGGTAGGCAGGCAGGCTCCTCGATTGAAAGGGTGCACTGCAGGAAAAGAGGCAGGAAAAGAGAGGCAGGAGCACTGCCTGATCTAGCATAATCCCCCTCACCTGAGCATCTGGACGGAGGCCACAGTTTTTCTCTGGTTCCAAAAAGTACAAAGAAAGTATGGTTTATGGAAATGTTTCCAGTTTGATTTATCTAAACCACTCGCTAGTAAGTGGATTGGGAAGAAGCAGCAGCATAAATGAAGGGCTGGATGCCCTCAGGCTGCACTGTGGCTCCTGTGATCTGTGCTCCGGTTTCCCACAGTTGTGCTGCGAGATGGTCAGTGGGTCCCACAGCAAGGATCTCTCTTGCTGGGATGGAACACGGGGCTCCAAGGTGCTCTAACCTATGCACCAGTTGTACGATGGATGAAACGTGGTCCTGCTCTGAAAACCTATATATTTGTTTTAACACTGAGGCGTTAACACAGCTCTGACAGAGAGAGTGAACAAGGCAGATCATTTTCCTTTGCCACCATCTGCACTGGCAAGTCACGGCTGACGGCTGGGCCAAATGCTCCGCCTGAATGTCCGTCCTTTGCCATTGCTTTGGCTTCTTCCCTCTGCCAGCTAAGGAGCTTTTCCCGATCTAGGTATATTCTTAATAGCCTTCCCCCTTGGGGAGCCCTGTTCAGTCCTGGGTGCTCGCTCCGTGTCCCCCCTGCTGCAGGGGCAGGCTGCTCCTGCCTGTGCAGGGGTCCCTGTGGGGTCGGATGGGCAGGATTTGGCCTCTGCGCTTCTTCCCGCTGCTGCCCATCCTGCAGGAGGGCAGCCCAAAGCAGTCCCTTACGGTGTGGGCAGGGCTCCCCTAACCCCTAGGCAGAGCTGCTAGCATCGCCAGGTCTTCCCTGGCTTGGCCTCAGACTCAGATGTGGCTCCAGTCCTCCTGCCCCAGTCACAGTTCCCTTCTCCAGCACAATTTACATTGCTGAAGTGGCCAGCCGCTTTGCTGAAGTTACAAGAATTCTTACGAAAGGATTTTGAAACATCCTCAAGAAGGATGAAAAAAACAATTCTTCTTGCCCTGCTCTTTCCTCTAAATTTTCCACCCAGATTTTGTATAAGCCTGCCTCGGTCTATCTTGCTGTTCCTGGCCTTCAGTGCATCAGTCCCTCCCTGCTGATGGCAGGGGAACTGTTCCCATTAGCAAGGGGGTCGCAGTGGGGAAACATGCTGCCTTCTGCTGTGGATCTCTGGGGTGCCTCAGCTCTTGCACCTCTGTCTCACCGTCACAGGTACTCTACAAAAGGGCTTTCCTGGCCCCTTCTTCTTTCTTAGTATTACAGGTATGCTGCCTGTGTCTCCCTCACCAGGCTGGGGTTTCTGCCACCCTGTACTCCTGGTGCACACTCTGTCACCTTGGGCACACGGGTATGGGCAGAGAGCGGCCCCAGGCCTGTAAACCAGGCTGCTTCATCCTGCAATGTAGTGATCTCAGAGATGATCTCGGGCATCGGGGATCAGCAGCATCTGAGGGATGATCTCACAGAGGGTGGGAGAGTTGTGGCCCATGTGCCATGGCATGTCGGGGTGGACGCAGATCCTGGAAGTATTCACCTTCCTCTCGCCTGGACCTCTGCCCATCCTGCAGAGAGACACTGCTGAAAAGCAAAGGATCAAGGCCACCTGCCTCCCTCTCACTCTGACATTCCTTGCCCAGCACGAACGCAGCTTATGCATGACTGATTCCCCCTGTGAAAGGGAGAGAAAATCACTCACCGCGCTCAGACGGAGAGTCAGGAGTGACAATGAGGATGAATCAGACCTCCACCTCCTTAAAACAGTTCAGTAGTCTTTCCCTCGCTGAGGCACGAACCAAGAAAAATAATACTGCTTCTACAACCCTTTTTCCTGCCACTTCTTCCGCTGAAACTAAGGTGTGTACCCAACAGTGTAGAAATAGCCTCTGCTGAAGTCCATCCCGGGGGCTGCTTTCCAGTGGTAACATGCCAAGGGAGGACATGCGTGCCGCTGCAGAGTCCCAGTGCCCTCCTGTCCCCAGACTACTGGGAGTGATGCAGAGACATTAGGACCCACAATTTGCTAAGCTTTCTGCCCTGGAGGAATTGGTGCATCCTGCTACCTGCACACCGAGGTGCTTTCTGCCGTCCAGCCCCAAAAAGCCACTCTGCTTGCCAGGGTCTAGGCCTGGGGCTCAGTCTGAAGTTCTGAGGCCAGATCCTGCCCCCCAGGCCCCCTCACTAGCAAAATCAACACTCATGCCTTACCCTTCAGTGTTTCCAGCTTTTAACCAAGGCAAACCAGGGGCAGACATTGAACTCACATTCAACATCAGTCAGAAGGATCGGAGATCCTTAACAAGCTCCGAGGACCCCAAGCACTGGAGAGGACAACAGAAAATGCCAATTGCCTCAATGCCGGAGGAGATCCAGGCCGTCTGCATTCGTAGCAGGACTGGCCACAGCCGGCCATGCCAGCAGGGCAATCCCAAGCCCTCCCTCCCCTTCCCCCAGTAAAGTCCTTTCCAGAGACTGGGGTGGACTATGGCCTGATTGTGCAGCTGGGTAAAGCCCAGGCACATACCGAGGTGTAAAAACCTTGCTGGCAAACCAACAAGAGCAGGTACAGTACAGGGAACTTGGGACCCCTGAGTTGTGGGGGTCTGGACCACATAGCTAGGGAAGGTTCACTTCTCAAAGGTCCCAGCGACGGGCACCTTTCCTGGGGGGCTCAGAGTTTACGGTGACAGCATGGAAATGCTCTGCAGTGGGCTGTGAGGACACAGTGGCCCCAGAAACAGAGTAACAGTGAGGAAAATGAGTCTCAGCCATCTGTAAATCTCAGCCAACTGTGGAAATCCCCTATTTTTCTCCAGTAAAAGGCTCTCCCGCGTGGGAGAGGAAGGCTGAGCTGGCACATTCCTGAAGCCCCCCTTTCAAGACTCCCTATAACAACCCTTTTCTGAGGTCTCCCCCCGACCTGTCAGATGCCTGCTCCCTGGAAACGTGCCGGCGAGGCTCAATTTCAAGCGCCGTCTCGTGACTGTGACTTGCGTGTCATCCCTCAAAAAGGGGAGTGGAAAACGGGGGTTGCCAGGGGCTGAGAGGCGAGTAGCCTGTGCACGCGTGGAGCGGGACGGTGGTCCATGGGCAGCCGAAGCTTGGTCTCCTGGAGCTGGGCTCGGGCTCTGCCCAGCCTGGTCGAGTCAAGAGCCCTGCTTGGCTCGGCCTCGCCTCCCAACGATTTCAGCCTCAACAAAGACTCAGCATCTGACCTGTGGATTTTTCTTTAAGAAGATGAGAGGGGGTGAAAAAAAACCCCGCAAAACCTCCTATAAAAAGCCAAACTTCCCAAGCCAAAGCCAATAAAAAGCTCCCCCAGCTGTTCCCGCTCCTCCGAGCCGCTGCGGAGGTAACAAAACCCTTCCAGCAGCCGGAGAGCCGGCGGGGTGCCGGTGGCCGCAGGCTGGGGGCAGAGACCCGAGGCGAGGGGCCCCCCGTGGGTCTCCCGCCAGGAAAGCCGGGGCCCCGGGAAGCGTGAGGTGCCTGCCGGAGGGCTGACTCAGCGGGAGGCAGAGGTTTGTGTAACCTCCAGCCATCCATTATTACAAAGGGGCTTTCAGGAACTCCTCCGTGCCAGGCACAGCGAGGGTTATTGATTGAGGAGACAGCGTAAATGCACAGAGAGGCTCCATCCATTAGGGCCGCTGCTCTCCACCAATTAGAAAAAAATCATTACTCAGCAGCCATCAATGGGCTCTGCGCAGCGCTGGAGTGCATGCATTCAATCTATCTTCTCCCACCTCCCTGAAAACTTAATGACAACTATTAGAGCTCCGCTGAATGCCCGGTGTGTACAGAAGCAAAAGATTCATTTGGTAATCTTAGTAATTACGACGCCATAGGAGGACGCATGCTAAATTCAAACACGGGTGCGAGGGGGGGGCATGGGGGGAAGAGCCTGAATTCCTGTGTTGTGAAAGCCCTTGTCTCCCGTCCACTCACCTGCTGCCTCCCCTCCTCCCACAGCCTCTCAGTGGGCTTTCTGGGCTTGATTTTCCACTTTCTCCCCCCCCCAAAGGAAAACGTCATTTTGTGACAGTAAATTGAAGTGGGGCGACTTGGGAAATATTCGAGACCTCTGGATGAGGCACAAGCCCGGCAACACTGTTTGACAGCACTGCCGTGAGCGATCGAGGAGGCGAATTCCCATTTACGAAAGCCCGTAGAACCGCTCTGGAGCCCCGCTGGCAGAACACACGCAGGGTGCAATTTATTTACCCTGCCACAGCCCCCTCCTTTCCCCCTTCACCGCCCAGCCTTTTCATTTACACACGGCAGGACCGAAGCTGAGCGAGACCCTTGTCTCCCTCCTTGCCAATGCATGTCACTCCAAGTTATGAGGAAAGCAAAGTCCCAGGAGGGAATTTTTGGAAGAGCTCAAGGATGGATGCAACATGTCATTGAAGTTGAAAGGAGCAGTTACTTATAAGCGACGGTGCTTTTCACAGGCCTCCTCTTCTCCAATCCGGACAGAGGTAAGTCATCATTACGTGAGGGGCACTGACGGTGTTCATCAGCAGTGGCGAGAGCCTGGAGGCGGCTGTCACTCATGCTGGTGTTCGACACCGCACCTCCCAGCAGAGGAGTATCTACCACACCACCAGCAACCTTGCGCCTGGCAGATTTCATCAGGAGAACGGACAGCTAAAAGAGCAGCATTACTTTTCCCTTTTCAGCACTCTCTGCAGAGGCCGATGCTGCCAGGGCCAGCTCGCACCAAACCAGCCAGTCTGAAGGCGAGGACTGCTACCGCAAGGAGAAGACATGCTGCCAATTCCTGCCTCAGTTCGAGGCTGCAGGCTGGTCTTGCAGGGGTTGAAGAAGGTGGGTCACCACACCTCTGTCACTAGCCTCAATATGTCTGGGCTCAAGACGTTAGCCACGAGCAATACAGGTACAAGAGGTCTCAAAAGCAGTCAAGGATGAACAGTGCTAGACTTCCTAGGCCTTTGCTTGGACTCCTTGATCTCCTTCATGTGGACACGGTGTAAGAAGAATGCAAAAGTTCCTACAACACCCAGCAGATAGAAAAATATATCAAAGTGAAATGGTACAGGTGATCATAGGAAAATTAGAAAAAATAAATTAAGTCCCAAAGACTCAGTTTTTATTTTGGTTTACTCGAGGGAGGGCCTTTTAAGTTCAGGTAGGTTTAGTAAGCATGGAGTGCTCAGACTTTAGCGGGTTGCTAAGGGTAATGTAACCTCCAAATTTTCTTGGAAATAAAACCAGAAAAAGGAATACATGAAATATTATTCAGTGGGGAGAATAGTCTTCCTCCTCTGTGTATGAAATGTGAGAAGGACACTGAGGGAGAGGTTGCTTGTCTGCCATGTTGCAGAACACAGGACAAGTACAGGGAGCCCTTTCCTTGCTGAAGGCCAAATAGGCCTTTGAAAACTTCAGACAAGCAATATATTAACATTCATTTTAATGTTATCCAGCAACAATGATGAAAAAACACAAGCAGCTAAAAGCCACACACAGAATGATACTGGAGCTTGTGTCTACCCTACACGTACCCCAGCTCTCACAGAGACAAACAGATCACATGGCAGGGCTGGAACCCTGTAAGGTCAGCAGGCAGAGGTGCCTCTCACACTCTGTCCTGATGACCCTGTTACATCTGCTACTAAGTGACTTTTAATGTCAAAGTTTCTTAAAAGAATGAATTCTCTGCCAGGCAAAAGGGCATACCTTGGTAAAACGCAATGACCAGATCAGCATGTGCGAGGCACTGGGAAGAAGAGCAGGTTGGCTTCACCACAAGACCCTGCAATGCCTTCTCATGCTCCTTCCCCCCGATGTGCTGCCAAAAGGCACAGCCCGTCTCCCCTCCTGCCTTTTCGCTGGGGAGAGCCCCAGTGGCAGGGATGCTGGAAAAGGAGAGACCACAGCAACCAGATCAAAAGTCAGTCAACTCTGTGATTTCTATCCCGCCGTCCCTGACCTGAAGTGTCCAGCGTGAATCAGAGCCAGGACGGGCAACATGTGAGAGTCCATCTGATCTCCCGCTCACGGGGAAGGTGATAGCAGCTACCACAGGGGCTGTGGATCCGGCCATCTGCCGCAGACTCAGGGTAGCTGTGCAGAGGCCCAGCTGGCAAACAGGTCCCTGAAAGAGTGAGGAAGGTCTGCAGGTTCAGCACCGATGGCCCCAGGAGACCGTGGCTTTCCTTGGGCAAAGGGGTTTTGTCTGTGCCCCCAGGATGCAATGGAAACCGAGCTCACGGGTGACCCAAGCGAGGTGCTTCGCAAATTGGGCAGAACGCTAGATCAGAGGACCAAGTAGCATCTTGGCCCTTCCTCTCTTTACGACCTAAATCCAAGCTGGCTGCTAATGTGCACTAGGGAGCTGACTGTCCAACTGCCATAAGTCATGGAATCGCTTTCCCTGCTTAACTGGGAGCAGGCGGTGATGGGCTCCCTGGTATATGCAAATGTACTTATCTGCAAAGGCTTGACCACTGTCCTTCAAGGTTCCTTGTGAAGACCTCAGCAACGTGGAGAGGGCAAAAGGGCAGGTACTGAATCGGTAGCACTGGCCATTGACTACAAACTGCAGGCTTTGGAGGATGGAGGAGGATATATTGGATCCTTTGAGCAGTGGGGCACTTACTGTGTTTCTCTGACATTGGTGCTCAGAGGCTGGTGTAGAGGATGATTGCCTAGACATACATTTGCTAAGCTATTCACTTAAACTACAGAGCCACTTGGGCACCATCAGACAGAAGGAAAGCCATGAGCTCTTTTGCCAAGAGACTATTGATAACACCCTGGAAGAGAAATCTTAAAGCTCTAGGATTATTTGCTGAGTGTCCTTCTCCACATTTAGTATAATTATTGTATTTAAGGGGTAAGGACAGTAAGATTTAGGGTCATAGTTCAAAAAAACTCCAGCCCATTAAAGACACAAAGCCAAAGCTTGAGAAGAGGCACGCATATTACAACAAATACTCAAAATATAGCTATTTTGCAATTTTTCCATAATTAAGACCCTTTCTTTTGTTGACTCTCTGAACAAGAAAATGGCTCTAGCATACATCACCAGAGTGAAAACTCTGCTGAGATGTTCCTCTCTGTGTGCCTGAGGATAGTGGGCTATTTAATCTCCAAGGCTTTAATTCAATCTAAATGACAGACGCACATCCTAAATGTCTTCTAATGAGATGACATTTGTTCAGGTTCTCTTCCTGTAATTCCATCGCTGTTCAAAGAAGCTGGAGCAAGAAATCTTCCCAGGGGCTGCCTGCAGATATAGGACAGTGGTTTAAAACCATACAGTGTCCTTTGCTGTTTTGCAGGATGTGTTATTGCTCTGGGTGGTGTATTTTTAGCATGTTTATTTACATCTGGAAAAAAGTCCTCTTGGTGGCCCAGTCCTACCCCATTTGGAAATACTTCAGTCAGAGCCTCTCAGGGCTTCTTCTCAGGGTTCTATTGCCTTTCATTTTAGACTAAAAAATGTTTATTGATTTTTTGATGTTTCTTGGTGATTAAGCTGTTCCTTCTGGATCCCTGAACCAGTTTTGTGAGGGAAAGCACTTCTGATGTGGCAGACCAGAGAGGAGCCTTGTTTTGGTGGGATCATTGCTTAGGTGTCTTCCTCTCACCCCTTTCAGTATTTACGAGCTCTCTCTCAGACACAGTATCTTTCCCTCTTTCCTAGAAAAGCGTGTCCTCTTTTCTATAATTTCCTCTCACCACCCACAGAGCGTTTCCCAATCTGTCAGCCATTTACAGCTCTCTCTGTTCTCTCTCCTCCCCCTGCACTGTGCTTTTCTCAGTCATTCCTTGTCTCCCCGAGCTCTGTTCTCCCGTTTCCTTATCTTCTGCTTCCCTGCTTCACCATCACGGCCTCCTTCTTATAACAGTTGTCCCCCTGTCTCCCACTTTACCCTCTGCACTGTGACTATATGCCAGTACTAACTGACTTGCGTGGAAAGGCAGGTATTCTCATCTTCGCTTGGCCCTTGTCTGAAATACAGTAAATACCTGTTTTTTCTTTTGATCAAAGCAAAAGCCACCCCAGCATCGCCCAATCTTCTCCACATGTGAGCTACCCTGGGAGAGAGCTGCAGGCATGGGGGGGAGGATGCAGCCCCGTCCCTCCTCTGCACGAGGAAGGACCTTCCTGGCCTCGGACCCTGTGGAGAGGGAGAGGAACGAAAGATGGACGACCTCCTTTCAGGCTTGTCACCTCTGCCTTGTTCATGTTCCTCCCCTCCCTCGCCTCCCTGAGCCTGCCCTGCAGATGCCAGCTATCATTTCTCTCAGATCGTCCTGCAGATTAGCGTAAACCCAATTGCCCTCACCCGTATTTACCTTAGTGAGATCATTGCAACTATTTCAGACCCGAAGAAGTGCTTACATTCCCCAAAGCTGGGTTGTTTTTCTCAGACACACTATTTTGTTGATGAATGAAAGATGCTACGTCTGCCTACATCCCTTCCACCCTTTTAGATGAAGACGTGCTGAGGTACAATCTCCCTCCCTTCCTCCCCCAAACACATCTGCTTTTTCTCCTCTCTTCCACACAGAGATGCTTTCTCGGAAAGGACAGGATTCTTGCTGTCTTCCTGGAAGCAGCATCCCTGTTCTATCTCTGCCGCTAGTGAAATTCATCTTGCTGGAAGAGTCCCTACCACACTGTCATGAACAGCAACAGGTCAGCCACCGGCTCTCTAGAAAACCAGGCAAAGAGTCTCCTTCCAGCCAAGATATGAAGACTACCTGCTGCCAAAGTAGGAGACTACTTCCAGAGTAGTTGACTGGAATATATTACTACCAAACTCATCCCAGTGCTCCCACAGGGTTTGAAGTAGTGGTGGTCAATGCAATTAGACCACAGCAGGGTTACAATCTGAAAAGTGTGCCCTACCCAACGCTACCAAAATTACTAGGTGTGGAGGCCACAAAGTCCACAAGACTCATTTTGTGCTCTGCTTTGTGTTTCTCCACTGCAGACTCTGTTATGCTTCTGCTTTCCCTGCCTCTGTTTCCAGCAACAGGGAGACCTTATCTGCATGGAGCGTGGCCTGTGCGGCTCCTCTTTTTCTACACAAAGCGCTGGAGCAGGGCAGAGCCCATGGGCAGACAGGAGATAGATGGAGAGAAGAGTGGGTGAGGGAGGGGATTGCCCCGAGGACTGGGATTGCCAGTGTCTGGGGGTTGGGGTGTGAGGGAAGGGAGAGGCTGTACCAAGCCTGTCAGTGCCAAACGACCCACAGGTTTTTCCATGGGATGCAGTCTCTCAGCAAGGGTTTTGCTGCCATGGTGTAACTGGACCAACTAAGCAGCAGGAACTAGAGAGGGATAAAGAGAGAAACTCGCCTTCACCTGGACTCCTGAACCTTCCCAGCTCAAACCTTTGTCCTAGAGGCTCAGTAAAACCATAGTACTTGATGATGCTATGGCCTTTCTCTTGGTGTCGGTATCATGAAAGATTCAAATGGCATTGTCCACCTCCAAAGCTTTTGCAGAATGAATCAGTTTTCCTATGTGCCTGACTTGACACACATTCCCTGGCCACTTGGAGGTCACAAATTTAATTAAACCTCAGTGAATAGTAGCAGACCTCACAGAAATAAAGGCCTTAATCCAATCAAGCCACATTTGTACTCCCTGTATTGCATCAAGCATGGCCAAAGCAGAAGGGACAGAGCGTGACGAGCTAGAAGGGCCCCAAGAAGTTCCTCTGTACACTGCCAACTATGGATGATAATGTGATTGTGACACTTGCAGACAATACAAGCAATTTCTCAAACTAGAGGTCCAAGGCTTGGTATTATCACGCCCAGCTGGGGCAAGAAACATGGGCAAGATCACAGCTAGTTCTTGGAGAAAAATGGTTATGGCTTTCGGGAGAGCTATCATTTGTCAGGCGAAGATCAACTTTAACAGCAGCTGGTACAAATCCCTCATCAAAGTCACAGGTTTGCTTTGTATTGGTCAGTTTTGGGGGAATCTCATCCTCTCTTTTCTGTAAAAAAAAAAAGTAAAATAGGAAAAGGCAGAAGCAGCCTGCTGCCCTAGGAAGTGCTTTTAATCAGCCTGTGCAATACTAATTAATTTTGCATAACGTCTCATGCTGCATTCCACCCTCGAGGAGGCAATGCTTGATGTGTGGGCCAGGTGATTCACTGGTGATCAGAGGAACCAGCTGCAATTTTTTCTGGAGCTGACAGAAAAGTCTACTGAAATTTTGAGACAAGGAAACTGTGACAGTGTCTTCACAAGCTGGTCATCTTCAACGCATACACCGGTCAATGTTTGCAGAGTGTTGAAATTTTAGCAATTCTTTGCTGGAGAATTCACGGTATTCCCCCCTAGTATAGAATTCCTACTAACTTGGTATAGTAAATATTATTTCACTGATCAGATCGAGGAAGATGCAATCTGTAAGTAGAATTGTACGGGGCTTTGGGGCATTTTCTGAGTGAGAAGCATGTTGCTAACTGTCAAACTATTAGTAAATTCTGCCTTAACAGTATACAGTTAAGTAATTTAAAAACCCCAAAGCTCTATAACAGGAGCAAGATGGGTATACAGAGGCGGGAGGTTGTTCCCCACAGCAGGTTCTGGTTAGGAGAAAAGACACTTGAAGTGTGTAGCAAGGTGATGTTAAAGGATCTTATAGTGAGAGACCTGAAGGAACAGAGAGCTGTATGCTTCACAGAAGCCTCCATCCATCCTGCTCAGAAACAGGACCAGAAAACAGAGTGGGAATTGTTATTACTCCTTGTTATTCAGACTGCGGTAGGAGAGAGCGAGCACACTGACGATGTCACTGTTTAATGCTGTACAGAAAGAGAGTGCTGGTCCCAAAATGTTTGTAATGAACAAGGAATAATGACATTGGAGGGAAAGCACAACTTTTGCTTCGTGTTTTTTCTAGGCAGAGCTGCAGTTCTGCTGCACCTTCCCTTGCACTGCTGGGGGAGGGGGAGCGTATGAAAATTACTTTCACTGGAATCACTCAGCTTGAAAAATGGGGCTTGAAAAAGGAGAGAGTGGGAGAGAGAGAAAGCTGTGATGTTTTACAAACCATTTCACCTGCCTGATGAGCAGCCTAGGATCAGTTGCAGCGTGCCCGAGGCAGCACCCTGCCCGTTCTTCTCCAGGGACCTGCTCAGGGGAAGGCTCCTGCCGCGGGCCAGACCCAGCACACTGCAACCGCGCTCTGCTCTTGGTGCTGCTCTGGGCTTTCTGCTCATGCTTGAGTTCAACAGGCTTTGCCCCTGTGCTCATTCAGCTGATTAAAAGTCTTTTTTTTTTTTAAAGCCACCAGCATGTGAGCCACAAGGATTTGTTCATTATTGCTCAGCCGTGCTGCGAGATGCCGTCTAGAAGTAATTAATTGGGCAATGCTTTGGAAATGTGGAGTAAAAAGATTTTCGGGGGAAAAAAATAATGCAGGAAGGGGGCGGGAGGGGAGGCTTACATTTTCCCTTTGAAGTAAGGATCTTTTTCTGCGAGTGAGGGAGGCATAGCCAGAGAAACAAGCTTGCTTGTTATTTCACAACATTATTCTCCACAACTGTATGGATAAACATGTAACTGCAGCCTGTTTTTTCCACCTCATTTTAAAAATAACCATAGAAGCGGGACTTTGTTAATGACAGTTTGTTGTGGGAAATCTTTTTTTCAGGAGAGGGAAGCCTGTCCCTATTGCAAACCCTCCCTGCTAGCCGACGCGTGCAAAGAGGGAGCCCTGGGAGGTCCCCGGCGCCACACGGCGCGGGGCTTTCGGTGTCGCTTGCACAACATCTGCTCCTTTCCAGCCAAACCTCAAATAATCCTGCAGCTTTAACGGGAACCACAAGTTCATGCAAGGAAAAAAGGGTGGAGACCCAGCAGCTGTTGGGCAGGCCTATTTATATCCAGGCTGCTGGCGCTGGAGTGACGTTGGAAATTCCCCTGCGAGGTCTCTAGCCCGGCATGGCATCAGCTGCACTGTCCTCTCCAGCCACGGCCATGGGACTCAATAGCACTAAATTCGAACCAACTTTTTAGACAAAACTGCCCTTAAAAGCACAAAGCCTTCTGCCTACCACCATCGCTCGAGCCTGGGGGGCAGGTCTGGTCAACTTGCCCCAAGAAGGTGGCATTCTGCACGTCGTTGTGCAGTTACCATTTTTCACGGATGTCCCACAGATCGGGGATCCACCAGCGCTGGGAAGCTGCAAGCGCTCTAAAATGAAGTGATCCTTCATCCTAACAGAATGGGGAGCAAAGTGTAGGGGGACTCAGACAAAAAAGGGGGAGCTCTTGGAGAACGGAGGGAACTATTGGATGTGTTTGAGCGGGTCCAGAGGAGGGTCATGAAGATGATCCGAGGGCTGGAGCACCTCTCCTCTGAGGACAGGCTGAGGGAGTTGGAGCTGTTCAGCCAGCAGAAGAGAAGGCTCCGGGGTGACCTTATAGCAGTCCTCCAGTACCTGAAGGGGCCTACAGGAAGGATGCAGAGGGACTATTTACAAGAGTGTGTAGTGATAGGACAAGGGGGGATGGCTCTAAACTACAAGAGGGCAGATTTAGATGAGATATTAGGAAATAATTCTCCACCATGAGGGCAGTGAGGCACTGGAACAGGTTGCCCAGAGACCCTGTGGATGCCCCCTCCCTGGAAGTGTCCAAGGCCAGGTTGGATGCAGCTCTGAGCAGCCTGGTCTAGTGGAAGGCGTCCCTGCTCATGGCAGGGGGGTTGGAACCAGATGACCTTTAAGCTCCCTTCCAGCCCTTACCATTCTATGATTCTATGATTCTACGAACTACGAGAGAGCCGGAACAAGAACAAGACCTGTGGGCAATTCTTTACAGAGGCAGAGATTATGCGAGAGTGTATGTGTGAAGTCTCCAGGCAAATCAGGCACTGTGTATCCAAGTGTACAGATAGAGGCATGGTGTATTTTGCATGCCTTTAGCAGATTTTGAACTGAGAGGCACACAACCAATTGACTTTCTGTTTTGCAACAGGGAATCCATGTAGCAAATTCAGAGAAGAAAATTGAGTGTGCCCTTCTCGCACAAAGATCTTCATCTCCTAAGAGGTTTGCCACACCTGCCTGCTGGATAGCACCCATCCAAAGGCGAGGGCTGCAGAAACTGCTAGGAGAAGGAATTACGGTAATATAAATAATAATTAATAAAAATAATCTACTGCCACTCCCAGCGTCCACCCACTCCAGAGCCACCCAGCCTCTGACATGACCCAGCATCAGCGTTTCAGGCAAAACACAAGCAGCCCTGTCATCTGTGGTGATACCCCAAAGAGAAGGATAAAAGAGGTGCCTCTGCCTGCCAGTGATATGTGCCAGGCACCCCTGTCCCACCAGCAGCTCAGTGTGACGCCAGGCTCCCTGCACGCACTGTGACAGTAGTGGCTCTGACACGGCTGGGAAACCAGGGGTGGCTTTTTGGGATTGTTCAGTTTGCGGGCAGTCTTGAGTGTCTTTGAAAAAGGAACGATTCAGCATTGAAGGAGCAAGTGGAGTTCATAAAGAAGCTGGAAGGAAAGTGGCCTTTATTTGTGAGTCTGTGGCTTTAAAGGAGCGTTGTGTTCCTGGTCGAAAGGGCTTGGCTGGGGCTGCGAGTTCAGCGTTGTTTTCAGTCTGTTCTTCAGGTTGCATTTCACTGTGCAGTTGCACGATGTTTTCGTGCTGTTTTAAGAAAGTGTGTGTACTCGTCAAAATTATCGGAGAAACACAGATTCCCAGAAGTACCCCTCGTCGCAAAGGCACGGGCAAGCCTCCTCAAATATCCAGGGTGGGCAGGCTGATCCACCTCTCCCTTCCACCGGCTCCCCGGCCCTCTGCACCCGCCTTGTGTGTCCCGC
>Ga0065711_1037772_pt1 | contig 19489 bp, 12 predicted proteins | sample Hoacrofraction12_FD_59098 | JGI IMG/M metagenome (GOLD analysis project Ga0065711, IMG submission 59098) | Hoatzin crop microbial communities from Cojedes, Venezuela - Epithelial fraction 12 v2 (version 2) | ecosystem: Host-associated > Birds > Digestive system > Esophagus > Crop | place...
CGTGGTCTGATGAACTTTGGGATTTTCTGAGGAGCCATTTAAAGAGAAGCCCCAGATGCGAGAAGGAGGGGAGAGGGGGCTGCTGCGGCCTCTTTCCCTCCATATCTCATCCCCAGGGAAGTCACTGCCAGGGTTTTACCTGGCTGGTCCTTGCCCTTCCTTGTGTTTTCTTTGTCATGGAGAAGAGGCATGAATGTGCCCTCTTGAGCTGGGTGGTCGAGTGGTCTCCTTCCTGCTCAGCAGATCAGAGCTGCTTTCTCTGACAGTTGCCAAGCGCCGGTGAATCATTTGCGAGCGGCGGGCAGCTTTGGTCATGCCCAGACGGAGGTTTTGGCTCCGTGTCTCTTGTGAGGCTTCTCCCCTCCCTCGCCCACGCGGCCGTCGTGAAACGCGGCTCCTGCCGCACCGCTGCCTGACCCACCGGGCACCCCTTCCTCGTCCCGAGCCGCTCCCCGGTGGGAGCCGGACCGTGCTGGCGGCAGGGCGCGTGTTGTTTGTAGTAACGGAGGCTGAAGCCTCTTCTCATCCACAGGTCAGGTACAGTGTGGACAAGTGCACTGTAGACTTCCCTACACTGCTCCACCAGTGCACCTCAAAGCAGACATGGAAGGACCTCTGCCTAACAGGGGTGAGAAGGTAATCGCAGTCCCTTTTTGGGGCTAAACCTCAACCATAGCAAAGATTTTTGTGTAACACCATTGCCGCTGCCGTCTCCTGTCAGCATCACTGCTTCTCCATCATCTCTGGCAGCTGCCACCCACTCATGTGTCTTTCCTTAGTTTTGGTGGCCCTAGATCAACGTACCAACCGTTGGTCCAAATGGCATCGCTTTGTTCTTCACCAAGTACCCCACGGTGTGGTGATGTGCTGGGACGCTGTGCCCGCATCCGCTGAAGGCTTTTGATGTCCTCCTGCCTGAGCTCCTCCTGGGTTCTCCCCTTCCCGTATGCCATGAGCTCTGTTCTCCTGCCCCGTTCCTCAGCCATCTGCAGGCGTTGTCAGTGCACACAGTGCCCAGCTGTTAACAGCAGAGCGGGGGGGACCTTTAGCATGTGCTGACTTTCCAGTTTTCTGTGAGTTAATGAGAACGATTCATTTCTTGGGGATTCCAGTATTGCTTAAAAAAATAACAACTGGCTGTTACAATATCTGAAGTAGGAATGTTATTTCACAATGTCTGGCCAGGAAGCAGTATTGCATATTGATATTTTTCTGTTCAGCAGTGAAAGTAGCTGTCTGTTCTAACACACAGCTTGTTTGGGGGCAAGACTTCTGAGGCATGCTTAGGCTCGTAAGATTTTATTTAGGATCCCAGTTTAAGTGGATTTATCTTGAAGAAACACTGAGGCTTTGGCAACTCTTATTGGTTTTAGCTTTTGTCTTTACCGTTAGAAGTTCTCGGCATCTCTTTTCAAATCTCTCTGCTCAGTGCAGATTATTGAGCTCTGTTTCAATATGCACAAGGAGGGCTACAGCCAAGTTACTTTTTTCAGTCCAAACGCTGCCATTTTGTCACGCACAGCAAGCTGGAGAGTTTTCAGAAAGTATTGTACAGTCCTGGTGCCGTCATTCAGCGAACCTTCGCTGCAGCAAGTAGCTCCTGTGATTTAAATGCAATTACTGGCTCGCAGCTGCTGCAGAACCGGGTGCCCAGGACGTGGAGCTGCCCCCCAGCCAGCTCCTTTGCCCACCACTTCCACGTCGAATTCCTGGAGCCTGAAGCAGCCTCTTTTTCCATGTCCAGAATTTTTAAAAGCAGTGATAGCTGAGATCCTGGGGAAACACACGTAAGCGCTAAGTCCCTGTTCCCCTCTGCGTGTGGGGCAGCCCCCCGCTCCTCTCGGGGTACCCAGCGCGGCGGCTGTGGGAGATCCCAGTCGTGAGCAGCTCAGTTCCCCTGGCTGATGGCAAGGACAGGCGCTGTGTTTGCGGAGCAGCCAGGTGCCGTGGTTTGAGGGAAGCCCGTGATGGTTAGCAGGCGAGGCGGACAGAGTCAGGACCACTGGCAACGGAATTCATCTTTCTTGGTAGCTGCCGTATCACAGAGCAAACAAACACCAGTTTCAGCGTGTTGCCCGGTATGATGGAGTTTCACAGCAAAAGGTGTGCCCGGCGGCGCGTCTCTCTCTCAGCTGTGTGCTGCCACGGTCCCCGCACCCCTCGCCGTGTGTCCCCCGGCCGGCTCCGTTCCGTGGGCAGGGCTGGCAGCTCCCGGGCAGACAGTGGTTTCCCGCGGGGAAGTGGCTGCCACAGCGGGCACACGCCTGTTCTGTCGGTCCCCGAAAACACATTTCCACCGCGAGGGCCGTCTGTCTCTGGAAGCGGCTGACGCTCGATTCCCGTTCTTCCCACCAGGTCATCCTCTTCCAGTACTGATGGCGCGAACCCTTCCTCACCTGCCCCTGGGGCTACCAGCACCACTGCCCCTCAGCCGCTGAAACGCAGCGTCCAGCCCAAGGCAGCCGTGACCAGTCATGCAGGAGAAACTCGGATCCAGCATTCTCAGTTCTTTCCATTGACCAGCACCTAACATCCGCTGTTATTTCTCCAGCGACACTCTGTGTATGTGTGTGTTGAGTGCAGAGTTACATTTTTCACTTGTTTCTTGTGGACTTGTAGAATGACCGTGAGTCTCTCCAAGGCAATGCCGGACACAGTCGAAATTAGTGACTGCTGTGCTTGCAAATCTTGCTCCCAAACCCACGGGAATATGAATGAACCCGAACACGCTGAGTCTCAGGGGGGTCGGTGATCACCTCTGAACAGAAAGGAAGGAGGACTTTGCGTGGTTTGGCCTGATTCTCTTTTTGCACCAGTGAAGCGCTGTCGGTTCCCGGACATCCCTCCTTATTTCCACTTGCACGTGTGAAACCTGAAATGGGCTTTTTTGGCTCAGCAACTTGATATATACACAGACCTTCCTGAGCCAAACTCGTGGGTAGCTGAGACTCCCCTAAGTGGAAAACATGATGCCAGCTGGAAATAGGCAGTTTTTCTTCCTCCTCAAAGTGCTTTAGAATCACATGTCCTTTGATCACACTAAGGTAAGTAAATCTTAGTGTTTTTCCCCCCGTTTTATAGGAGGGGAAACCGAGGTGTCCCGAACCAAGAGGAACTGTGGGGGTTGGTGGCAGAGCCAGGTTTAGCACTCTGCAATTTTTGATTGCTGTTCTTAGAGCACTGAACATCTCTCTCCTCTCAGAGCCATCTGCCAAATCTTCCTTTTTTTTTTTATTTTTTACTCTTTATTAACAAGCTACTTTTATTTCCTTGGAGTCATATTGGATGATAAATGGGTGATTTCAGAATGTACCTACACAGAACTCTCAGACACTCCATTCCCTGGGACTGGGAAATCCGCAGTGGAAGCTGACCGTAAAGGTGTCGAAATGTTCTGCCCTGGTGGGGACCCAAGTTCAGTTAGTGGCAACAGTGGGGTAGACACTGGAGACCAGCTAAAAAGGCAAAAACCACAGTAAGGCCAGCAGGAACAGTCTGAGGGGACAGCGAGGTGATGGCATGTTCCTTGATCTGGCAGCTTCTCTCCGATTCCCTCTGCCCTCCTGTTGTTCTCTCTCGCTGGACTACGGCTGCTGCTCCTGCCAAGACCTCGGCCGAAGGCGCAGCCCCGGCGGCCGGCGGGGCAATCACTGCAGGGTTCATTGCAACAGCGAAGGAAGTGCTCAGCAGCCTGGCCTCATATCAGAAAAAAAGCTCCGAAATGATCCTTCATTGACGGTAATCACAGAAAGTAAACAAGTAACCTTTGCCAGCCCTTCTCCGTTTGCACCGAGCCGGGAGCAGGTCTGTAACGAAACCTCTCTCCATGCAAGCACACGGGTCTGTCCTGCTGCTAAGCGTCTCTGAGGCCGCGTTTCCAAGAATGTGAAAGCCTACCATGAGCCACGGCTAGTGCGCAACACGACCGAACGGTGCCTGAGGAACAGAAGACAGGAATCCATCCGTTACGTAACTTGTTTTTCATTCGAACTGTAGATACTTGTGTTTTTTCTCTCTGGGAGATCCTGGATCAATCTCCAACCTCAGCCGGGTGGGCAGCTGTCCCGCCGGTTTGGCCAGCCCGTATTGCACACGCGGCAAGCCTGCTCCTGCCCGTGCCGCCCCGCTCCGTGGGACGCCGACGGCCGGACACGCGGCTCCAGCGGGCTGCGAGGCACGCTCGCCGCTCCCACCACACGCGGGATGGCAGAAGGAGACGTGGGTGTCTGCTGAGCCGCCACCAAGAGCTCTTGGTCTGAGAAGTCCCTGAGTACAAGCATGCACTGGTATTTGTTGGAACAAAAAAAAATATATATATACACACACACAGAGCTCTGTGTGTGTGTGTATAGATTAAATAAAATACAGCGAGAGCAAGAGAGTGAGTGATGGTAATGCCTTGGGCAGTTAGGCCAGTGTTCTGTCTGATTGCAGCCAGCAGCTAGCAGCTCTGTCCCCAGTTTTAAACAGCATTTGAGAGAGGAAATTAAGTCTGCAAGGTATTATTGTCACCTCCTGACGCGCGAATAACCCTTTCCAGCGTGTAGCCAGTGACAAGAAACTCCCGCACGCCTGACCTGAGTGGATCCACGGCTGCAGAAGTGTCCCCTCAGGGAGGGGACGGTCACAAGTTGCCCCCCTTGCAGTCACTTTTCTCCTTGTCTGTGGCAGCGAGCGCAGGACGGGCGTTCCTTTTGTCGGCCTTTGGTGGAGCATTGGCAGTCGCGGGGTTGAGGTGGATTGCTGCGACCACGTGCAACACCCTTGGGACGCTGGTGGTGGTCAGCAGGGTCACCGGGGCCAGACTTCCTTCTCCATTTGTGCTCGTGCATCCTAATGATCGCTTCGTTGTGGAATTGGTGCCATAAACGAATGGGTAGTTACTTCATTTAAGACTGAAGGAGAGACTTCAGGCTGTAACTTGACCTGACATCCGGCAGTACTTGAGATTTCCACAACTGTTTTGTCGAGGGAGAAAATGGTTTGATGCATTTCTCTTCTGTCTCAGCGGTGCAGTGAAAGGGAAGCTATTAAATACGTATCTGCTAAATATCAAAAAGAACCCCACTTGTGAAATGTACTGTATACGAAGGTTTTCGTAGCCGATGCCGCCGAGAGGAGGGGGGTGCGAGGCTGAGGGCTGGGAGCCGCGGGTGCCTCTCCGGTGGGAGCGGGCTCACCACTGCCCGGGGCTGGGCGGCCCCGCACAGACTGTGCCCCGGGGCCCGTCCCCAGAAGTAGCCAGGAGCAGCTTTGCTAATTCAGAAATCAGGCTCTGTTTATATTAAGCCCAAATTGTTTGCAAAAACTGGAAGCAATTCAGCTTGTGCAGTTTTAGAGCTAATTATGTGTATGGAAAATACTCAACTGTACCAAGAATGTAAGAAATCCTCTAATTTATTCAATACATTGTTTCACAACATATTTCACACTGACTGTTGCCACTGAACCAAACCTTATCTCAGGTCATTTGCATTCATCTCCTGTCTGTAGATTAAAAAAAAAATAAAATGAAAATCATTCTCATTTTCTTAGTTTATTCAGTAATTGCCAAATGGGTTCTGGTGCAGCAATGCAGACTCCACGTACTAAACTTTTCCAGTTGCTGTTTGCAAAACCTTTTGCTGACAAAATCCAGTGAAGATAGCCAGTGAGAGGCTTTTCACCCAAGTTTAATAAGGTAACTAAATATGGCTAGGGTCTGAAAGTGGAATGGTTTCCAGTTTTGTTACCAGTTCTTTTTGTTTCGGCTCATGCTGGTTAACCCCAACGCCCGAGCTAAAGGTGCTTACACAACTTCCTAGCTGGGACGGGGAGTGGGAACCAGTCCTGCCCTACCACCAGTGACACATCTGTAGGATGCCAACTAGAGACACATCCGTTTGGTTTCACCCACCGATCATTTTGTTGTAGCATGTTGCAATTCTGCATGTCTTGGCTACAATGGTTAAAAAAATTTCTCTGAATGAGTGGACAGTCAAGACTAATATTTATTTTAAAAAAGTAAAACTAAATTGTAAGCACTTTTTTGTAAAACCAATGTCTGTTTTGTTACATACTTTTAATGTTGTGCTTTGTAAATGTCTTATTTGTGTAATAAATAAAGTTAATGCAAGTAGAAGTGCTGGCACTTACATCCAGAAAATGATGTAATTCCATTTTATTTTATTTTTAAATACTTTCTGGCTTACTAATCAAGCAGCAACCCACCCAGTTTTCCTCTTTTATTATTTTGTTAAACTCTGGCTTCAGGAGAGTTCAACAAACGTTCGTAGTAAATGGATATAATTTCCTAGTTAGCAAACCAGTCATTAAAGAATACCTCTGGTGTACATTATTACAATGATCAATCAATATCAAAGTACTGAGCAAAAAGAGAGGAAAGGAATTCACCAGGACAGCTAACTAAAATCTGGGAAAATAATGTTGATTAAGATGGATTTGAATGACTTCAACACTGAATCTGAGGCACTCTTTTTAACAAATTGTTTTCAGGCTTAATAACGTGTGTATACACTACACTGCACACCTCTCAGGAATATTATTGTGAGTACAGTCTGCTTTTTTTTTCCATGGCTTTTTCTCAGCGTGACTGATTAAATGATTACTTCCATTTTTGTTTGTGCTGACAAAGATGACAAAAAGATTATATTCCTGTAGAGGGAAAGGGTGAGACAAATCCACAAGGACAAATTAGATTTATTGTGAATCAGATTACCTGCTTTGGAATATTATTGTCTAGCAAAAACTGTTTTCATGGTTTCGGTTTATGTTCAGTTGTTTCATCCGAAGCTTTCCGGCAGGTCCGAATGATCCATTCGTGCTCATCATCATCTAAAAGGGAGACAAACGGTGTCAGATCTGCTCTTTGCATCACTAGGGTCCCACTCAAACAAGCAATTTTCCCGTTGAGAAATAAATCCAGTTTTAGCCGTTGGCATCTCTTAGAAGACTTTTTTTGTTTGTTCGTTTCTTGAAAAGATTGTGTGCTGTTGTGTTGGAGTTTGTCAAGGCGGGAGATACTGGATCTATGGCAACGACTGATTATTTGTCTGTTCGGTAAGATCAGCTTGGGCGGAGCTATGAGGCTTACACATACAGATTTTATTCTTTGAGTTTTTCGCAGGAGATGTGCAGGAGATATGTGGAAACTATCAGAAATGGAGAGACACATTTTTAACATTCTGTGTCTGCATTGCTTGTTGGTTTATGAAAAGTGAAGAAAAATCTATGATCAAAACCTAGGTTCTTGTCTTCCAGCTTTCCTTTCAGTGTTGTTTTGGAAATGTACATTACGACAGGGAGCGATAAGCTGATATAGTGGCCGGTAGACGTATTTTAGACCATCTTCTGTGTCCTTTGTCAGTATTCATGTCTGTCTTCTTAGAGCATAATGACAGTATGGGAAGAAAAAAACCTCAAAGACAATGTAGAGAGAACCAACTGTCCAGCAAAGTTTGAATAGAAATTTTGTGTGTGATTACGAAAAAATAAGTTGGCAAATGTTAAGTTGTGGCTTCTTAATTCTAGGGATTTAAACAGTCTTGTCTCCAAAATCTGTTCTGCGGCCTTGTCTTTCGTATTTGTGTAGGGGAAGAGAGATCTGTGTAGTAGACCAGGAAAAACAAACTTCAAAAAGCCTTGAAAAAAATCAAAGTATTAATTAAAACAATACCTGTATTTATTTTTATATGAAATGTATTAGAGCTGCTTCTTGTGTTTACCGCTGTCTTAACAAATTCATATTAGCTGCTTCTGATGTGTTTCTGTCCTGCTTCCATGTAAATTTTCAGGGGTTCGTAGCAGCCCTTATTACTGGAAAGAACAGATGACTGTGAGCAGGCTGGAGCCGAGGGGGCTGCGATCCCAGTGCTGCGACCGTCGCGTGGCACAGCGCGTAATCCCGTTTATTTGCGCAGCTGAGCGCCCTGCTTAGGCAGGTCACACGCGAGCGAGAAAGACGCGTGGTGCTCGTAGGAGTCACATTTTCATGGAGATCGTTTGATTGTGGAGTTGTAGCTTTAAGTTAAAGTATCATTTGAAATGCAAAAGGTAGGAATGGCCTGGGAATTAAGTTGTCCTAATCTAAGAAGTGGAAGTTGACAGCAGAGTATGTGACAAATTAGGTCTTGATGCACAAGCCTTCAGGCTTGGTGGTTAATCTCGTTGCTTGCAGTAAGTTTTGAATCATCAGCTTTGTCTTTCCATTTTTTCTTCCTTTCTTTTTTTCATGGTAACCTCCCCTTTTTCTCGTTCCTGGCCAAGCGAGTGGAGCGCAAGCCTTCGCTTCTCCCGAGGTGCTGCTCACACGCAGCTCTGCTGGCACCCTGCTAAAAGCAGAGGTAAGGCAAGCACCTGCCAAGGCATCCGTCCCTTGCCTGCGCGGCGGCACTCGTCTGCCACCCTTGCCAGGCAGTGGTCAGCAGGGCCGGTGAATCACAGGAGGATTTCCCTTGAGCCAGCTCTCCAGTTTGCTCTTTTCATACGATCACTGGTTTCCAGACAACGTGCTGGCTTGTGCCTGCTGACCCTCTTCTCATTTCCCACTCGGGCTTGCTGGCTTGCAAAAGCTCGGCTTTGGTGGAGAGCGCCCGCCTCTGAGCAGTGCCCCAGTGACCGTGAACGGACTGGAGAACAGACTGGTGCTGCCATTGTTCCAACAGCTCAGCCTGTAGCCTGGCTTTAATGGCTGCAAAATGGTTACCGTTCGGATCGAATAGCTAAGTTCCATTATTTCTGTGTTTCGCTGACATGATCTCTTTTTTATTCCCTATGCCCATGAATCAATAGGTCCATAACGAAACACCCTGTTAACGGCACATTGCTTATTCGGGTATAAACTAGAAGAAAATAAATGCTGAAAAATATGCTAAAAGGGAAATTAAAAAGATGAGCACCGAATCTTGCTTAAAGACCACGCAATCCTTACAGAGGCAGAGATTCCACCGAGAGCTGCAGCAGGAATGCAAATGTGGTCCTTAAGCTTTCTTAAAAACAACATCACAGCCATAATCAACGTGCTGGCTTTTGTTCTATGCCCTAGGTGTTCCAGCATGGTAACGACGCGATCATGTGAGCCTCAGCTATAACAGATACTGTCCAGCCTGGGTAGCTCGCTGATTTTAGCTGGAATTGCCTTAACTAAAAAAATAGTTTATCGGAGCTTGTAACAATTGCATGAAAATGAAACTTTGTCCATTTCTGCCGGTGAAAGAATAAACAAACCTGACACATGCTATCTATCCCCGTTATTTGGCTCGTATTTGGGTACAGATATACGTGGCTCACCTGAGGACTAGAAATAATCAGCCTGCCTTCCTAGGGAGAAACCCGCAGAGCTCACTCAGCTGAGCACCCAGGGTCCAAGCGCCGAGAAAGGCAGATGCGAACTTGGCTGCATATAACAGGTTTCCAACCCACCCTTGGTTTGCCTAGATCGCTCCCTTGGGCACTCCGGGCTTTCACGGTCTCCGAGGAATTGCTCTAAGGATTTTAGCTTCCCCAGACCTGTCCCAAATTATACTCGGTTCACGCAGTGCTCTGATCCCATGCAAATTAAATTCACGTTCATAAGCACTGCTTAACTTGCACATAGTTTAATCAGATGCAAAAACCGAACGAGCTATATGAATTTCAACTTTGTATATGGAAAGGAAAAATAGATGTAATGGCTCAATATTTCAAAAAATAACCTAAAGTAAATCCCGAGAAGTTCCACCCAGGCCAGGCGTACTGTGCCGCTGGCCCTTGGTCCAGGAAAGGGGAAACGAAAGGATTGATCCAGCACAGCGAGAAGAACCACAAACCCAGAGATGAGAATGGCTCCAGGGCTAGCTATGTGAGAAGAGGCAGGGAAATATTAGAATGTAAAGAGTTAAGCTATGGTAAAACATACTTTTGCTACACTAAAGAAGACTGGTTGATAATTACTGTAGTTTTAGGGCTATTTGAATCAGTGCAGCTGCAACCTCTTCAGTAGTAACCCCTGAAACAAGACAAACTGGGTTTATTGTACTGAACAAGTCTTAAAGCTCCTCCCTGATTGTTAGTAATTGGCAGCAATGGACTTAACAGCCTCTTGACTACCCTTTTTACACTCTACCTGACTGTGCAGCTAACAATTTAAATCACAGATGCCGATCCTTCTTTGTGGCAGCTGCTTGTTAACTACACGTTCCTCTTTTTCTGTCACTGGCTGCTTCCATAACCCTGCAACACCAGGGTTAGATTGGAGAATCACATTTCATCAATATTTAAAATGGAATTAAACCTTGAAGTTTGATTAATGCTACCAGATAGTGAGTTGTAATTACTATTTTGCAAATTGCAATTGTTTGAATATGTTAATATGATTGTCTAAGCACATCTTCACCTTCAGAAGTAATTTTCCCTTTAAAAAAGATTTGAAAAAAATACAAACTCTTTAATCAGTGGTAAATTATCACCCTGCGCACAATTAGGTAGTATGGGGTTCTTCATGTTGTGTGCTGAATTTTGTGTCAGCGTATTTATCTTTAAAAGTTTATCCTTTTTTTTAGATTTTCCTCAGTAGAATAAACATTCATGGAACAGACTTTGCTGAAACAGGACTAACCATGTTGATATTTGAAGGTAAAGAAAAAAAGCTTTGTTGAAACTTTTATTGCAGTCTGGTGTATCCCTGTTCAGTTAGTAAATGTTAACAAGTTATTTCTTCCAAAGTTAGTGAAATGTAATTATTATTATCAGGACATATCATCGAAATCTTGAAACGGAGAGAGGCAGCGAGAGGTCTTAACGGATGAGCTGTTAGAACATATGTAAGTATTGACCTATTCTTTTGAATTATTTTCTTGTGTCTCAGTCAAAAATAAGATCAGTTTGCTAGCACCCACAAAATATATTCTGAATATTGTGGGGCAGATCCTCAGCCAGCCCAAACTGGGATAGCTTCTCTTGTATTTTTGCAATTAATTCAGGCTGTTTTCATTAAGCAGGCAGAGGCATACAGAGCCAACCCGGGTAGCCACCCGCACGACCGAGCCCCAGATACGGCATCTGCCCACCGCAGATGATTAATGAGGGGTGCAAGTCCTACCGATCTGCTGTTGGACACTGTCTACACAGTCAACAGGTCAGTTCAGATACAGTCTTTTTAGGCAAGTAAGACCCAGCTAAACCTGTCCGTCATACGGTGTTTCTCTGTGTAGCCCATTTCAAAATCAGTTCTTCTCAATAAATACCGCTTTGCAAGTTTCTTCCTCATTTTGGGTGGCTTTTGGGGAAGCTCCAAGTGCCAGCAAAGCCCAAACAGGTGTCTGTCAAAAATGCTGTTAGGTGTATTCCACGGTGAGTTCAAACCACAGTCCACTTAAATCAGCGGATTTCTGCTCAACATCTCTGCAAAATGAAACCACTTGTCCAATTTTCAATGATCAGTCTAAAAGTAGGGGCAGAAGAGACCTCCCCAACTACACACTCCAGATTTATCTCTCAGCTGGGATTAGAAACAGCTGAAAGTTCAGGGTGGGCTTGCTTCAGGGTGCTTCCAAGGGACAATTTGAAAATACACTGTAATTTAGGTGCATTTAATCTTCTTATATTAAATGCATGTTGCAAAGTTTAGAGTTATTTGCTTCTAGCTATTGCGTTTCTGTGTTGCTTATGGAAACTTCAGCTGTGAGAGACTTCTTAGGACTCCGCATGCTTAGGTGTCTGCCCTGATGCAGAGTGGAGACTGCCAGCAAACAGCAGTATCGTCGTGCAGGCTCCTGGATTTGCCCTCTTAACTAATGCTTTCCCAGGAAACCACCTAGGAGTGTGCAGGAAGATGTGCTGCATTGAAATTAGAATACGTAGTGGCTCACACAGGGAAAAAACTACATTGTTTACCTTAAAAACCTTGCCTAACTCTGTGTTAGGTCTTCATACTGCAATTCGTAGCTGTACGTGTTCCTGGTGTCTTAAAGTCTATACCGGAGGCCTGATGCACTCCTCAGTGCACTCCAAAATTCAGATCCTTGGGTCCCTCCTCGGCCCAAAGGCGAGCTGGGATCAGACATGGGTGTGCATCGTCCCTCTGTTCACTCCTGCCTCCGTTAAAGGCCATGGGAGCAAGGAGGGGAGTAGCTGTGCCCTGGCGTGTCCCTCCATCAGGGCGACCAGAGGCTGACAGTCCAGCCTTCCCGGAGGACACAGCCATGTGGTAAGAGCAGCTTTCCACGACTGGTTTGTAGGAGAGTGTGTTTACACTAGACAATCCTTGAACAAGAGCTGAGTTTCCTCTCAGTTTGCAGAGGGCCAAGCACACGCAGACCATTGTAAACAACAATATAATTTCATTCTTTCGCGTGCCTGGCTCCTCCCATCACCCGCAGCGCAGTTCATCATGTTCTTCCACTGCACAATTACAATCACATGCGATAGCATCGCAGCCATGGATTCTGCCTGGCACACCCCTTTCATTTCCACTGCCCCCTCGGGGTCCCGAGCACCACTTTCCTTACTGCACCCGACCCCACCAACATCAAGGCTGGCAAGAAAATGGAAAATATGTTTTCAATTAGCCTTTCCTTCCACCCACAAATTCTCACCCTTCCATTTACTTTTAATTACTGTAATTCCAAAATGGCCCCCAAATGAACTTTCCATCTCTTGTAAAACTTGTTTTCACATGAACTGTATGGTTGAACATAAATGCCTATAAGACTTGTGTATAACCTATCTAATGGATTCACAATGGGATGGCTAGCACGCAAACAAAGTTGTTATTCTTGGCATGCCACTATTTGGAACTGAAACTTTCACAGTTTTCAAAATGATAAGTATTTTAAGACCAGGAAACCACAAGGAACAATATATCTGCAAAAGCTATAGCTACTGAAATGACTGTAGTAACCTAGACCGTGATGCATATATTAATATTATCATTGTTGGTTATTGTATTGAATATAAATCATATTGGTTCATAATCTATTTTACGGAACAGAGGATATTTTATATTAAAACATGTAAGCCAAATTTAATCTAAAAACATTGTCTTGGTTACACAGATAAGAAGTCTCCAATACCTCTGTCACCTGAGCAGACTTTGACACTGAGAAAGACATAATAAGTATGCGTTTCACAATATCATTCAAAATGTGCCTGATCTTAACACATTTCTACATAAAAAGATATGAAAAGAGCATGTGATGGGTAGGAGAATTGGTCCAACACTTTAAAAAGTGTTTAGGGTAGAGTAAGAATAGACATGAAGCTACATCTCGTAGGAGTCTGGGACCTTCTCTTTAAATTATGTAGACTCAATTTCCTTCTGCCATCTTCCCTTCCACACTCATTCATTTGCCTTGCCCACTCAGCAGTCCCCAGTTCGATCCTTCTAATGTTCTGCCTCTCCTCCTTCTAAGACTTGTCCCCTCAATCAATTTATTTGTTAAGCGTTGGAGATCGTTTAGGTCCAAAGCTCTCACAGCAGAACAAAAGCTATCTAACTGAAAAATATGAAGAGATAGATGAGTAGCACTTGTGGAGCCAGATGAAAGAGCTAGAATACAATTTCCAACCTTCCTCTTAATTTAATATTTTTCGAATCTTCCGACTACCATAGAAGCAGCGAGCCTGGCAAGCAAGTACCTGAAAACTGGAATTGCGTGAATGTGGGCAGAAAAATTATGTCCCGGGACTAGATGCAAGAGAAGAAGGTATCTGGGAGACGGAGGGGCAAGACCAAAAGGTGAATTTGTATGGAGTTGTGTAGAGCCTCGCAGGCAAAGGAAACCAGCTGAGTGCCATAGCAGAGAGAGAAAACCCATTCTGCAATGTTATTTTGGAGGAATGTGAAGCAAAGAGGCCAGAAAGAGGAGTTAACAGTGAAAAGGACCAGCTCTTCAGCTGTTGCAAGCAAAGCAAAGGGCTACTGATGTTCGTATGCTCTACTTGGGTAAATGGAGAGTAGTATTGGCTCTCTGTTTCACAAAACCCTCGTTTCAGAAATAAGTTTGTCAGCCAAAGTAAAGAGAAAAAGATCAATGGATTGCAATAAACAGCATTCAGCATAAAAATGAGTAAAATTTACAATTCAGTTAACTTGTTAAATGTTAAAAAATCAGCAAACAATAGACACAATTTGTTTTGTTCGGAGCCCAGAGGTAGAGACCAAATCCTCTAAATTAATTTCTGCAAAAGCTGGGTTTTTTTCCAAACAGGTCTGGATCCTATTCGTTGTAGAATATACTGATTACCAACTATTTTTAAGAGCTTTACACAAACATTATTTCTTTTGTTGTGTGAAATGCAGAATCAGCCATCTGGCAAATGCCCCAGAGCTAAAATCTTTTACATGACATATAATTCAAAATGATTAAATATACAACAGAAAATAGCTATAGCATTGCACTTAAAATAGCATGAACTTTTACTGCCGATCAAAACTGATTTCTTTAGCTTAACAAGTATCCAAAGAACAATTATTTGAAGAGCTTTTAAGAGTTTCAATATGTAGTAACTAAACCTCATCTAAATTCAGTATCTTAAGTCAAATAAAAAAGAAACAAATGTACAAAAGATTAAATGGTCCTGCGTTATAAGTAGACATTTAAATCTATGGGAAGCTAAATTAATTCGAACGAAAATACTATATTCCCTCCGTATGTGTGTTGCTGGGGCTTTCCTCTCCATTGCTAAGGGCATCTGCCAAAACAACTCTTACATTCTTAGGCAATGACTAGGGACTAGCCTGGAGTCAGACTGTTCATCCACTCCCTCCATCATCAGAACGGGCAATTTCAAAGAAGAACACGGAATAAAGCCCCGTGCGTGATCCCTAAGTGCAGTCAATCTTTTTTTCCTGCACCACAGTCAACTTTAAGTTAAATTTGCTGTCTTTTTTCCAGAAATACTCCAGGCCTGAAAAATTGCCAGGTCCTCATCCCACACCCAGTTCTCCAGTAGTTTATGAGAAAGAGCACGCAAACATCTGCATGTATTTGGGGTACATGAGGGTAGGTACAGAAATATTACCCTGCCTAATTATTGAGTGGTTATGGCTCTGTTTCTCAACTACATTTTTCAGACAAGTCAAAGTCTGCATTTCCCAAAAAGCACTTGGTGCAGTCCGGTCTGAGCTGTAAGACAAAAAAAGTCTTAATGTCGGAGATTTATCTCATGGATTTGCATACTTGGATAAACCTGAAATGGATGAATACATCGCTGCCGACTTTCCAAAAAATTCTGCTTCGAAATTCTTTCAGACCGAGCATGAAAACCTTCACCCCAAGGTAACAACATGAGGAAACTGTAAGTCTGTCTGTCATTACTAAGGCTTAGAACTAAAATTACTTCACACCTTTGCTGTGGAGCTGGGCCAGCCTCACAACCAAGGAACCTCAGACGTTCTAAACCCAGACTTTTCTAAACTATAATGAAATAATGTTCGTGAATCTTGACCTTTTCAGCTCATAATGATTCCTGAAGCAGCAGGATTTTTCCTGCTGCTTTTTACATGCCTTTCAGGCTTGTAGAAATCCTAAGCTGATTCCTGGCTGGCTTGGGATTGCAGCAACACCAAAAACTCTCCTCTTAGTAAGACACTTGTCCTGGTTTTCCAGGCCTAATCCTGCTCTTAATCACACGTATGTTAATTCAGTTACCTGACTGAGCTTTTAGTGTGAAGGCAGGCTTTGTGTCCTCCTGCTCTCGATGTTATATGAAGAGATGCATGTATTTCAGGTAATATTGACTGCAGTATGGAAAGCTACTCTACGCACCACACACATAATTAAGCCTGACGATGGAGTATGAAAGTAGTAGCAGAAATATTCATATATTATAAGGAGCAAAAGCATGGTTTATATTATTTAACCCATCCTTTGGAGAACCACAGGAGAAACAGAGCAATATTCATCAGAAGTGTCTTTGCTTTTCATCAAAAGAGAGGGGACCCAGGCAATCTCCTACAATCTTTTCCATCTCAGTAGGACAAAATTTCTATTTCTGACAGTATTTTCCTTTTGAAAGCTGTGGGCTTCTCTGATATTCAGGGGTTCTAAAGCCTGAATGTCATTGCTCTACTTGTACCTCCTTGCTTTGCGTTAAACACAACATCGTATATTTTCTGCTTTTCACTGAAAAATTGGGAAATCTTCCCATCTTTCTATTGACCAAACTCTGTTACAAAGGTGCCAGGAGTCCTATTTCGGGGGGGGGTAAAAAAAAAAGTAATACTCCTAGTGAAACAGGAGTCTAGTCCCAGTATCTATTCAAAATAAACAACATATCTTCTTACAAATGAGCATTCCCATTCTTATTTATGTGTCCAATTCTGCGTACTTCGCAATACTGGAAAAAAGAAAAGACTGAAGAACACATGGACAATCAAGAGAAATTTGAGCATCCCTGAGGAAACGGAGGTTTAGGGACGGAGCAATAACTGCAAGATTGTAATGAGAATTTGGAAAACTTTGCTAGATAAAAACGTCTAACAAAACTGTTGCTGTCATCTCATTCCCCGGGCCTGATTATGTTTTCACGATGGCTCTTGCACTGCTTTAACAGTGAGAGCTCTTTAAGTAAATGAGTATCAGACCTCCACACGAGCGAAATGCAAGGCTTGCCAGAGTGAGCAGGAGTCTCTGCGGTACTCTCCATCCACTCCTCCCAACAAAGCAGCGGTGGGAGCAAACTCTGGCGTTTCACACGGCGTGTGTTTTCTCCTCTTCTGGAGGGGTACCTGGACGCTGCTGGCTGGGCAGCCGTGTCGGTGCCAAGGCCCTGTGCTCCCTCACCCTTCTTCACAAACAGCCGAGAAACAATCAGAAATTGCTTCATAATAGGGCCAGGGTGAAAGGTGAGAACTGGAGTATTCTGAAAGCCTGCTGCCAGACCTGAGGAAGATAGTGTCATTTTGGTAAACCTGTCAAGCTGTTGTAAGAACTTCCTGAATGCTTCCTACCATCTGCTTTTGATGCTTTCAAGACTTGGCTGGAAGCCTGGAGGTTTTCCTGCTCCTTCCTGCCCAACCTATAATGGAGTAATTCTGGATCTGTTCCCTGTCATCCCAGCCTCTTCCTCGGTTTCTTCTGCTTACAGCTGGGTTTTTTTAAATTTATTTTTTTTTTCTTTACTGCAGTGGCCTTGTGCCCTGAATCATCTCTCCTGGGGCGGCAAGAGTTCCTCTGATGTTGAACAAGTGCCGGGTTTTTCAATTGTGTTCATGTTCTTGAGAGGAAGGGTCTGGCCTACATGACACATTCCTTCTTCACGCTCACATCAACAAGTCCAACTTTGTGTACAGGGGCTCTCAGTGGAACGGCCACACAAAGCACATCTCCAACGGCTCCCTCAGACTGCACGCTGCGCGGGTCTGCTTGGCGAATATTGATTGATATAATTTGTAGGGTTTGAGATAAATGTCATAAAGGACAATGAGTTCAAAGAACAGATTAAAAAACAATAAATTGAATTCCAAGGCGTTCCCTCCTGTACTAATCTGTGTAGGTTCCTGTGTTTTTGGAAAGCATGTTGCTTATCTTCCTCATCAGTAGGCCCACTGCATTCCAGTATTTTGGATCAATGCCATTTGTAATAATCCAGATCAGTTTTTATTCAACTTTTATAAAACAGGCCATGTATCATAGGGTATATTTTATAGCAGATGGTATCTCCAATTCATTTAGCCCCCTCCCCTTCACTTCCCTCCTCCAGTATCACAGTGCATACTTATAAAAGCTCTTCAAAGTAGAGCCGAGCAAAATTTTTTTCAACAAATAGTAAATTTGCTGAAAAACGGAGTTTCCAAGCAACAAAACTGTTAAACTGTGGCACACTGAAAACGAAATGTTCTGTCTTCTAGAAACACCAGGTCTTGCAATTTGGACGTTTTGGGGGGGGGGAAAGAAAAAAAAGTGGGGTGGGTGGGTGGTTGCTTTCAGAAAACATTTTCATTTATAAAAATTCTGCACTAAAAAGGTGATAAACACAAAGGTTAAATCGACAGCACACAAAGCGTTTGTTTCAGGTCAGATTACATTTTTTTAGTTATTCCAGTGCCAACTGTTTGGGGATCTTCTGTGTGTTTTTAATTTGAAAAGTTTCTCTTCTGGTTTGATGAGAACTAATTTTCCCCAAGGCTTATTAACTTGGGGACTTATCCACAAGACCCAATATCCGCCAGACTCTACTCAAACACAGCTCTACAAGCTGACGAGAACGCTTCCCGTTCAGCAAGGTATTTAAACATAGCCCTAGGACTCATTTGAATAAAATGGATTATTCTAACACGTAGAGATAAGCACATGCTTAGGCACTTTGCTGGTTCACAACACAGAGTTTGTGAGCTTTCAGGATCAATGATGTCCATCTTACAACCACTCCCCTGCTTGAGATCACAGTGGAAGAAATTGGAGATTTTCCTGAGGTTAACATACCAAATGGTAATAAAATATATTTATTCATATCTGCTTGGGAATACTTCATTGTAATTTTGCAAAGTATGATTTATACAACTCTGGGGATATATAAAACACCGAAAAAATAAATGAGTAAAAAATATTTTAGAACACTGATAACAGAACCAATTCGTGGACTTTTTTATGTTTTAGCTTTAATCACGCGTCCTAGAAGATATGACAAATAAACTCATCCTAGTTTACCTTGCAGAGGAAGTTAATCATACCTGCGTTTCTCAAAAATCTGAGTTTGTAGTCAACAACCACCCTGGTTTCAGGATTATAGAATCCATCAGCACAGTCGTAACACCCGTCCGGGATTTTTCTGGGAGGATCCAGATTTGTAAGCTGAGAAATGCCTGAAGAAAAAACAACAACAAAGGGCTTGCTTTATTTTGCCTTTTTTTTTTGCATTTGTGCCTTTGACCAAGATAACTAACAAATATTACATCTCCATGGCATTTGCTACAAAAACAATGCAGTTGCCTTACAATAAATTTTATAAAACATTTTGCCAATTTTTGAAGATGAAGAAAATGAAAATGGAAAAAACCCCACACAAAAAGCGTGTGATAAAAAGAGATCACTTTGATTTCCTCATTCACGGTCCTGTGACTCAGCCCACTAAGCCAACACTACAAACACGACCCCAAACTCCAAAACGGGGCCAGGAGAGTCTTGCTGGCCTCACAGAACAACTACATCTCATCGCTAAAATATTCTATGCATAAAGAAAAGCATTTCATGTATTACTTTACATATTTTACTCACTTGTTCCTTATAAATCTTTTCACCTTTTGACTGCAGACAAACAATAATATTACAAAAGTCTTTAGCAAAAATATAGGCTGGATGCAAATGCTGTGGTATCTACTAAAAAGCTACGTGGGACAGAGGCATTCAAACTTCATTTGACATTCTGGAAGTAGATTAATTGCTTTTGCTCAGCTTTTCTATATTAAAAGCACACTGCAAACACAGTGAAGGCGAAAGGTATAAAAGGGTTAAGGAGGATCTGAAAAGCTGTCGATAACGCAGCCGTGTCCTGCGGGTCGTGGCTCTCG
>Ga0065711_1037773_pt1 | contig 19489 bp, 13 predicted proteins | sample Hoacrofraction12_FD_59098 | JGI IMG/M metagenome (GOLD analysis project Ga0065711, IMG submission 59098) | Hoatzin crop microbial communities from Cojedes, Venezuela - Epithelial fraction 12 v2 (version 2) | ecosystem: Host-associated > Birds > Digestive system > Esophagus > Crop | place...
GCCTGTTCCAGTGCTCCGTCACCCTCAGAGGGAAGAAGTTCTTCCTCATGTTCAGACGGAACTTCCTGTGCTTCAGTTTGTGCCCATTGCCCCTTGTCCTGTCACTGGGCACTACTGAAAAGAGTTTGGCGCCATCCTCCTGACACCCATCCTTGAGATATTTGTAAGCATTTATAAGGTCCCCTTGCAGCCTTCTCTTCTTCAGGCTGAACAAGCCCAGCTCCCTCAACCTTTCCTCATAGGAGAGATGTTCCAGTCCCCTCACCATCCTTGTAGCCCTCTGCTGGACTCTCTCCAGTAGCTCCTCATCTTTCTTGAACTGGGGAGCCCAGAACTGGGCACAGAGTACTCCAGATGAGGCCTCACTAGGGCAGTGTAGAGGGGAAGGAGAACTTCCCTCGACCTGCTGGCCACACTCCTCCTAATGCACCCCAGAATACCATTGGCCTTCTTGGCAGCCAGGGCACACTGCTGGCTCATGGTGAACCTGTCATCCACCAGGACACCCAGGTCCCTCTCCGCAGAGCTGCTCTCCAGCAGGTCCACCCCAAGCCTGTACTGATGCATGGGGTTGCTCCTCCCCAGGTGCAGGACCCTGCATTTGCCTGTGTTGAACCTCATCAGGTTCCTCTCTGCCCAACTTTCCAGCCTGTCCAGGTCTCGCTGAATGGCAGCACAGCCTTCTGGTGTATCTACCACACCTCCCAGTTTGGTGACATCAGCAAACTTGCTGATGGTACATTCTAACTCTTCATCCAGGTCGTTGATAAAAAATTTAAACAAGGCTGGGCCCAGTACTGACCCCTGGGGGACACCACTAGTTACCGGCCTCCATCTAGACTCAGCGCCGCTGACGACAACCCTCTGAGTTCTGCCATTCAGCCAGTTCTCAATCCACCTCACCGACCACTCATCCAGCCCACAATTGTGGGGTTTATACTGGTGCAGGCTCTTCTGTTGGAAGGGGCTAGAGAGGGGTCAGTTCTCCTTGTGCACCCTCCAGTCGTGCCGTTGCATAAGTGCTGTGATGCACTGCACTTGTTCAGCTGTTTTACAAGTGACCCATATTTGCAGAGCATATTTATAAGAAGGTGGCAGTGAGACAGAATTTCATTCAGATGTTCCTTCTAACGTGGCTGCACACCCAGCTTAGCTGTGCCATTCAGCCCTTTTTTGGTGAATGCAGAGACCAAAATTAATCAGGCAAGTGGGATGGGTTTTTCTACTTTGCATTGATTTTGGTTACTTTAATCTTCATTCTTTGTCAGCTGTTCTCTTACTCCTTCTCCCTGTGTTCCCCCTTGCCCTCCTCATACCTGCAGGTGAAAAAGTGCTGGAGGGAGAGCCCGGTGCACCCTGTGCTGGCAGCCTGGGGCCGGGTCCCTGCCGGCAGCAGAGCCTGCCCCATGGCCAGCACCCTGCAGTCCCTGCTGTGCTCCTGCATGGTGCCTCTTCCCATGGGGTGGTGCACACAGCGTCAGGCACCCACGCTGCGGCTCCAATGCCTAACAGAGCTCGGGCCAGCAGGGTCAGCAATGACATTTCAGGCACGGGAATGGCTTGGTCCTTTTTCCACCCTGTGCCTGGGAAGAGGGTGTGTGAGGAAACGACGAATGAAATATTGCAACTCAGAACTGAGCCCCATGTGCTGGCTGGCGTGCTGGGCTGAGGGTTACGGCTGAGGCTGCCAAAACGAGTATTTTCAAAATAGGCTCCCACTTTTTACCTTTCCTAATACTTTATTTCTTTATTCTTGTACTTTTGGTTAATAATTATATACATGAGTATAATGCAGTCACATCAAATGCAAGTGTGCAATTGAGATGGCCACAGGTCCAGCCTGCGAAAAGGCTCTCGGTGCCTCTGGAGTAGATGTGCAGGGAGGAAATTGCTGCAGTAGCTTCTGTGAGGTGCTTGGCCTTCCCCTGTCTATGAGCTGACCCACAATGTGCAAAAGCAATCTCCAAAGTTCCCACGTGTGAAAATATAAACTCCGTTTGGCAGCTCTTGGACTTGAAATTCACTTGGCCAAGTTTCTTGGTGGTTCACATGGTGCTAGTAGAGAAACAGCAGAGAGGAGTGGGGCTGCGTCAGCATGAGGCAGGTATGAAGCGGGTCTGTTAGCTGGCAGGTAGCCTCTCCACAGTGAGCAGATGTGTGAGGTGCCGCGAGACTTGCGGCATCGCTCCTGCAGGCAGGGATGGCCCTCAGTTTGGTGCTAAATCCTTAGCAACAGTTAAGCAAAGAGGTGATGAAATCAAATGCCTTGCAGGAGGGTTCACATGCAGAGTTTGACCAGTGTTTTTGAGACAGGGAATCGTGTGAATAGGAAGTGTTTGTATGCAATTGGAGATTTTCTTACACTGCTTAGTTTGTGGTCTCAGCATCCTCAGTGCACGTTACTGTGAGTGCTGTGCCAGAGTAGCACGTGAGCACTATTAGAAAGAGAAATGCATGATACATTGTATTCAACATTGACTTCTCATCTTCTACTAGCTTGGCACGAATACACAGACCTGCTAGTTTTACTGTAAATACTGAGATACACCAAAACAACCAACCAAGCCACACATGAACCAGTTTGAAGTGCTTAGATATGAAGTGTTTTGTGACAAAGGCTTCAAATGCTCACACCCAGTTGTTCATCAGTCTGACTAGAGGGTCACTGAGATGTTCCACATGACCATGAAGAGTACACAATGTCATGGCATAAATAAAGGCAATTAAACAATACTACCTGGATGTCCGAGGAATGAAAGCCTCTTAAGACTACTTGGGAGCCTTTTTGGTATACTAACCTGTATCCAGGATCCCCAGGGATGTTATATGCTTGCCGAATGTGACCACAGAAATTCAATACATCATGTGCAGCTACAAAGCAGAAGTGCCATCTGGTCACAAAGCAAATACATGCACTACCTCACAGTTCTAGGATCCAAGGATAAATATCCCATTTCACTGTTAACCATGTGAACTGAATTTCAGGCAGGATTTAAGCCACATCATCCAGTGTCAGGAGGGATGAAAACCGGGCAAATTCAGGCAGGTTCTTTTCAGAGGCAGGCACAGTCTCCAGCACACTGTAGTCTGAGACAAAGCGTACCATTGCGTAAGACAAGAAAATACTTGAATTTGGGGATAGCATTAAGAATTTACTTTACTGGTGATCTGAGTGTGGCAAGGTAGCTGCTGTCTGAAGGGAGCTGCTGGCCTACAGAACAGTGGCCTCTCTTGCAGGTGGATGATAGGGCATGTATGGCATGGAGGGAAAATCAAAGCCAGTTTTTAGTCATCTTTGCTTTAGCCTTTTTTCTAAGCATTAGGTGTATTATCAGTGCAGTACTGATGCACGCAAGGTTTGCACTGTGTTGACAGTTTGGAAGCTACCCATGAAGATACTTCTGTGCACGTCAGGGCACTGACTCAGCCCATTCAGAGGAAAACGCTCAAAGATGAAACTAAGTATTTGTAAAATTTGGGACTAAAAAGCACCTCACACCCTTCCCCCTCCCGGCTTTCATCTATCACTAGTTTTAAGCCATATAAATGAGTTGTAATGCCAGTCGTTTCAGCAACACAGATGTTTGCAACAAGCACGCAGTTGGGAAGTGTAAAGTAAAGATGAATGTATCATTATTATGCGTAAGTAAACTTTTGTGGCCCATTTGTCAGATCAAGCTGAATTGCGTCCTGTCTTTCCAGATTACAAATGGCTTGCATTAAAGCAACAGCTTTTCAAGAAGGCTGGGAAAATGTCCTACTCCGATTGCTCATTGTAAATACTTTAGTGCAGAAACTTTGCCCAGTCTCTTCTCTCTCGGCTTTGGAAATAACAGCTTAGGTAAAAGGACTATTATTTCCAGTCTGAGACCCTGTTCTGTGAGAGGCTGCCAGATCCTTCCCTATCAAGGACAGGTCCTAGCACCTATCAACTACCGCATCTATGACAAGATGCTCAAGTGATATATAGATGTGTTCCTCCATTTGTTATTAAGTTGCTCTTAAATACATTTTCTTCGGAGCAATGTTTCAGCCAAACAAGACAGGAAGGTAGATTTTTTTTTCTTTTTTGCCTTTAAACTAGTGAACATTTTTAAAAGTGAGCTATGCTTCAGTGTTTTTTGGCACACAGAATCCATCTTAATGTGGAGTACATGACAAAAAGTGCCATGCTCTCTATAAAGATCTTAAGGAGAATGACTGAGCCCCAGTACCACACTGTAAATTAACTATTGTCCTTTGTCAGCATCAAGTGTGCCCCGTCATGTCAAATAACCACAGTTGGCAGCCTGTCTATGAGCGTGGCCCCATTCATTCCATCCACCCAGCAGTGAATAATTCATATAGCAAGTTTTACCCTGGGCAAAATACACTGACATCAAGAGTCACTAAACTATAGTTATTCACAGAACAAAACAGTTATTCATGCTTTCAGTGTGAACCATTAAATCTTGCCAGTTAAATTTAAGAATGAATCAAATTAATTCATTTAACATCTTCTGAGCTCACAATAACGTTGTTGCACACTTGCTGTGCTTTGCATTACTTTCCCCCTTTTTCTCCAGAGTGTTTGTACCTGGGAAGTGAAATGCTGTGCCAAGCAGGTTTTAGTACACATTGTAAAGGGAGACCTCGGGAAAGAAGATAATTCCAAAGTCATGATGCAGCGCCCTCAGCTTACAGAGCTTGCATTACACATCATCAGTTATTAAATGATAACGTGGTTATTGGTAACATTTAATGCAGCAAAACGATCAATGACTACTCCTAAACACCCAGGCCTGCCTCCTGGCGTGCACCAGGGCAGGGTGTATTGCCTGCCGAGGCGCTGTGCCTCGGTCTCCCCTCACTCCTCCTGCTCTGCCTTGAACAGGACCTTGCCTTTCCCCTCTGTGGCGGCTGCTGTGCCCCTCGGGGGTGGGAGAAGAAGTGGGCCTGCACCAGAGACCGGAGGGAGCGGGCAGACACTTGTACGTGAGACCCTGCCTGGCACACGGTCACTAGGTAATAAAAAGTGCTGGTTAGATGGCAGAGAAGCGCATGCAAGTGAGGGGGAGCAGCTGCAATAGGAGGGGATTACATGAAGAGTCCTGTTACCATCAACTCAGGCTTCTTATTTGTAATTTCCTTGCAAGAAAGAAAATGGATCTTGTGTGCTGGTGGTGGCTCTTTGTGGCAGTCACCACATAAACGCAAGTGTGAGGGACAGTGTGAGCCCTTGCAGATGCCTCCCGTGCTGATGGGCACTGGCTGTCACAAAGGCCTGGGGAGGGATTTGTGGGTGTTTTCTCAAAATGCTGTCACTTACAGGAAAAAAATGTTTCTGTTGGAGGTTTATCGCAAGATGGTAAACAGGGCAAGTGAGTTTTCATCTGCCATGAACAAAAGAGCCGGTGGATGGGTGGTGTTGGTACGGTCCCACTTAGTCATGTGGCGAGGAGATTGCATTGTTAAGCCTCCACGCATGGTGGCTCCATCCTTTCAAAGTAACACCAAGAGGTGGGATGGGAGTGGCACCTAATTAGGAGGAGTTAATAATTTACTCTTTTGTGAGTGATGGATGTGCTAACAATATCTGCACTGCAGGCCCTCTCCCCTTTCAGCATAACCAATTTAACCTGTTGTGTGCTCCTCATTTCAGGGCTAACAAGCGCCCATGGCCTAACAAAAGTAGCATCTTCTGATTGTGAAGGGATTGACGTGTGTTCTTCAGCTCTGTGGCTGACAACCTTTTCTCCCCAGCCTGCAGTGGTCTCTATGGCCACATGCATTCCATGGCTATTTCAGCCAGTCTTCAACAGCCATTTCATCTATACTGCACAAGGTCCCTCATGTTTTCTCTTTAATTGATTTGTTTTCTTCCCAGATGTGTTTAAGTTGCTTTATTTGGAAAACTGTGATGGAAAGATTAAAAAAAAAAAAGTGTGATTTACCACACATTGGCTACACGTGACTCTGTAGCCCTGGTACAGGGATTCATCTGAGGCTGACTGGCTCCCTTGCTGCCACTACCATCCTGCCCTACGATCACAGTCCAGCCTAAAATTTGGTGTAAAGTCCTGAGCAACTTCCAAGCTGACAAGTCCTACTTGGACATGATTTCCTTATGGTTTTGCACAAAATAATTAGCTGAAAAGTATTTATCACATCCTCCTGGAAAAATAGATCATATTCCAAAACACATGCTTCCCTTTTAGAAATCGTGGCTTCTGATCTGTGTAACATAACACCAACAAATCCAGGTCGCTGCTTTTATTGTGATTAGGGATGTATGCACTGCATTGTTTCAGCCTCTGCTCAAGGCCTGCTCCCTGTGTGCAAGCAGTCACGGTGGAGGGACCCAGTGGAGACAGTCGGGTTTAGTGCTGGACACCACGTGACAGGGTTGTGCGGAGACGGGACACTGCTGTCGTAGGCTGCGGTGGCTTCATTGCCTCAGCAAGGTACAGCAAAATTAGCCTGTATCAGTGTTTGATCCCCTGGCCAAGTGGTCTCACCTTGGCAGAAGGGTGCTTTCAGCTATATGAGCCCTCGTGCCTTGATGTGAGCTACAGCCACATTTACTGCAAGAATTTAATTGTGCAGGTCCAGGTTATCTAATTGGCATGACTAATCTATCGCAGTTTACTTTGGATGGCGGTTCACCCGGAAAACTCCCCCAGGGGTTGGAGGGAGCAAGGGGACGTGTGTGCCTGGGTCCACACCTCCCTTCCCACCTGTCATCCCTCGCTGCCAGTGCCTGTCCGCGGGAGGTGATGGTCCTTGGGTGCCACCTCCCCCACACGATTCAGGCAGAGGAGCTCTCTGGGACTTCCCAGCTCTAGCAGAGACAGCAGCTTCTCACTGGACACTCACCAAATTTTAATACGCATGCCGGCTATGCATAAACCAAAACAGAACAGAAAGCAGCCCCCTCTCCTCCAGCAATCCAGCTGCAAGGCGGGTTATGTGCCTGTATGGGAAGTTCTGGGAAGCGCAGTTTTGTGCGGGTTATCAGAGGGCGTGGGCTGTATGTAGTCTTCTTTTCAGGTACTTTTTTTTAAGGGTAAGGTTTGTATGAGGTGTGGATTATTCTTATTAAAACAAAAGGGAAATTTCTACTAGGGGGGCTCGTGCATTTTAGTAAACTGGCTTTCTGACCCTGTTTCCTTGAAATTGCTAGGGTGCCCCTCCAAAAATCATGCTGGTAGAGAGAAGAGCCCTTGCCCTTTCCTGTGGCAGGCTCTGCTTCAACCCCCAGGAAGCAGAGCCTGAGGGACTGCTGGGGCTGGCAAAGAAAGCGTCACCTGGGGCAGTTGCCTCTACCCAGGCAAAACCTCTTTGGTTTGCTCTTCATTGGTTAACACCTTAATCCTCTGGCAGTTTCAGGACCAAACAATTTATTTCTGATTTTTGGCCATTTTTTTAACCTGGCAGAAGAAGGCACAAGAAGAGTCAGTGAATAAACATTAAGGCTAAATAAACAAATTCAGGCTTGGAAGGTGGCACACAGTTTTCACAGTGGGCATAGTTAACCATCAGAGCAACTTGTGCAGTGATTCAGTGTATTTTCCATCACTTGAAGGCTTTAACTTGAGCCTGCATGTAATATAATACACTTTAAGCAGAACTTTGAGGCTTGATTCAGAGTTACCTGGGTGAGATTTTTTTGGTTTGTTTTGTGCAGCTGGACAGAGCAGATAGTCAGAAAAGCTATGAAAATAATTCCCCCTAAGAGATCTGTGTTTAAATAAGCAAACAAACAAACCCCTTGAAAGTTACAGCCACACATACAAATGGATGAAAACTACAAATCCTCAGCAATATGGAAAAGGAAATGTTTCTTTACCCTCCAGACAGAGGGTAATGTGCAGGAAAGCATAGTAAACTCCTGGTGCTGTGAAGGAAAGGGTTAAGATGTGGCACTTGTTGGGGGGATGATGTTGGGAGGGATGACCCCCACGGCCTGCAGCCCCATGGTGTTGACAGGAGCAGACCCCGGTGGTGCATCCCTGCTCCCTGACTTTTGGCATCCCACCCACGCCCGAGTGAGGTGCTTTGGGTCTCTGAGCACCCAGCGCCCAGAGGGGTGCAGAGCAAGGCTGTCCCAACCAGGCAGCACATGGAGAGGCTGAGCTCCACTTTAAACCTATCTGCCCAAAGTGGGTCAGTCTTTACAGCCCTGTGAGCCCTTGGATCAGGCCCTGCTCCCCTAATCGCCAACCTGGGAAGGCACCAGCCCTGGAGAACATCAAAGAACAGTTGGAGCTCTTCATTAGAGAGAACCTAATTAGACGTTTATTATTTATCTGGTTTTACATTAATGGCCTGGCAACAAGATTCATTTCTCAAATTATTTGTTTCACAATGTGGTTTCTTCAGCAATCAATTGATATTTGGTTAGCTTAATAACTATCTTGTTAAAATTAAATTAAATGCTACTCTGATTTAACTGTATTAAAATAAATGTTGTCATTGTTAATGAAATGCAAATAACTATTTAAATTGTGGCAGTGCTTCATTGAGTTGCCACTGTTGAGTAGAAGGATATTGAAGAACATGCCGGTGAGGCGGGGGACGGCAGGAGGTGCTGAGAGCTGGGACCCCCAGCCAGCACCAGCAAGCCAAATGGGAGCTTTCCTCTGTCTCCAGCAGGTCCTGGTCAATAACCACAACAGTGTGTGAAAGTAAAGTTTTTCTGTTTAAATAGGAAATCTGTTCTTTAACTTTCACACTGATATGTCCAGTAGGCTAGAAATGAAAACGGAGTCTGGCTATGAACGTCTAGAGCAGATGCAGGTCCCTGGTGTCCGAATACAATGAATTAAAATGAGGGATCCTCATGTGCAGAGGCCTGAGCCCCCCACCTCGTCCGAGGCGGAGGGAGGCAGGGACAACAAGATGACTTCTCTGCAGGTTCCTGCTCCGTAAATGTCTGTGCCTCCCACCTCCCCATCATACCCCATTCCTCTGACGGGTAGCAAGTACAGACATGGAAAAAATCTTTAATGAGTTTGGGCTGGAAATAAAGATTTATGAGCAGACAAGCAGCTCATTTGCCATAAACTTCTGCTGCTCCTTAGGTCTGAGGAAGAATCTCTGGGTGCAGATGGTGGGTTACCAGACACCAGTAAACTAGTCTTCTTCAGCGAATCAGACGTGGGTAAGGGAAGGCTGTGGATCTCTGCAGAACTTTCCATCTCTGTAGAAGTCCATACAGAAGTCAAAATGCATTACCAAAGCTTTCTGCTGGTATGGATTCCTACATGAAATAGTAGAAACAGCAGCTGGAGTCATCAGGAATAAGTCCTGATGTGTTGCCAAAGCTTTTAGCAGGCATGGTGGTGTTGGGTTGACAGTTGTACTTGATGATCTTAGAGGTCTTTTCCAACCTTAATGATTCTAGGATTCTTTATGCTGCAACTGCGCAATCTAAAACGCGTGGCATGTAGGGTTGATCCAGCTTCCTTTGTAGTCAGCACTGACAGCACTTGTGACTGGAGCAAGAGCAGGAGCAGGGCTGCCCTGATGAGAGAAAGAGAGAAGGCAAATGCAAAGCTGGACCTCTGTAAGTAGGGCCAGTTGTAGGTCCCTGCATTCAGAGGGGCCTGCATGTTTCCCAAAACAGCAGAGAAAATGAAGACATGGCGCTGCACAAGCAACTGGTTTTGGGTTTTTTTTAATCTGTAGATAAATTGTTCGCTTGTATCCTTAGTGGCCAAATTTGTATGCACAAGTCCATGTTATTGAGATGCAAGTACTGCAAGGACAGTTGCGTGTACAGAGTTGGAGCAATACCCACGATGATACCCTTTAAAATAACTGCAAAAAGGATCAGTCACAGGGTGACTTGTACTATTGCCCATGTGTATTGCCAGTTATTGATAAAAGTGCAAGGAGCACATATGCATGCTTCAAGATGGAGTACAGTACGGGATCTGCATTCCCTCCACAGTCCATATACAGGCATTTCATCACATATATGTGATTTTTTTTTTTTTTTTTCATTTCTGGATATAATGATGCAACAGATCTAAGCCTGGGTGATATATTAGATAGGATGAAGAATCAGAAAAAAAGTAAAAGAGTGAAGTGCAGCTCAGTATGAAATGTCCTAAGAATTAAACTTGTTGTGCTTTTAACAAAGTTAGATGAACAGCATATGATGCCTTGTGCTATATTAATCTTTCAGTGCTTGATGCTTCACGTGATTTTCCAGCAGCTTTCGTTTATTGAATTTCCTGCTTAGATTTTTAGTGAAAAGCAAAGAAGATTATGAAACATCCCCTTTTTAATTCTAATTGAATTGCATACAATTAGCTAAATACATCATTTGCTACAACTTCAGTGAATACATTGTTAAATATTATTTTTACAATAGTGTGCCAAATGACATATTAGTAATATTTGGTGTCATTAGCACTAGATTACAAAAATATTTGCATATTGCTTATTAAGATGTGATACGATGCGTTTCCACATTGGTTGACTATGTAGGTGACTAAGGATTATAAAATAGCTCTCAATCCATACCCTGGATTTTAAAGCTTCCAGATTTGTTTGTTTATTTTAAAAATGAATTACAGCCAAATTTCTGACACTGGTTTTGTGGCATGGTTTTCTAGAATAAGCGCATTCAGCCTTATTCCTGTTCAGACTACGCTTTCATAGTTTTACTTAGCCTGCCCCAATTCCTTAAAATTTAGTTGCTTTATTCTTCTATATTTTTTAGTCTGCCAAGAATGATGAGAGGAAAATTGATCCTGTCTTGGGAATGAGGGACCAGAGTAAATGACCTCCATGGGGCCTTTCCAACCCTATTTTTCTTCGATCCTGGATAGTCTGGAGCTGTCATGCATCCAGCCAGCTCGTGCCGGAGTCGAAGAAAATCGGTGTCCACGCTTGGCTGCAGCTTCTGTACTGATAAAAAGAGAGGAGTGCAGCTCCAGCCTCCGCTTGGTGTTTTTAGAACTGTCTTGCTGGTGAGACAGGGAGATGCAGGGCTCGCTCCTGGGTCAGTTGTCCTCTTGTTACAGCTGCTGCCCTGAGGAATGTAGTACTGGGTTGATCCCCCAGCCTTCAGGCTTCTTGTTGAGCTCTGGGCTGCTAGCTGCCTCTCAACTGGAGGGGGCTGCTGTGGTGCCTTTCTGCACTGAACACCCTTCGCTACAGGGCCTGGGACATATGGCATCTGACAGTAATATACCGTGCTGCAATTGCAGAAAAATTGAAGGTGTTGCCTGATGTTGTGCAGCACAGAAAACCAGTGGAAGCTTGTGCTGAGGTGTGCCCGCCAGCGGCGTGCCGGAAACATCAAGATAATATGAGAGGGACTTCAGGTACCAGATTTCAACCTGGGCTCAAACTTTGTCTCTTCTAACCCTAGGGACAGCTCGCTCAGGGCCTTGGTCTGGCCCAAAAGTGATGACAGGAAGCATTTGCAAACTTGAAATGACATTTGGTTTTCCAGGGCCACCCAGTATTTGGGCTTGCCTTTCCAGGACTACAAGTACTTCCAGGTGTTTGGGGCAGAGCCATATATAAAAACATCCTTTTTAAGAGTAATAGCACTCTACCACTTGTGCTATTTGCAGCATGAAAGCAACAACAAACAGGAAACATTAGGGATGAGGGTCGGACAGAAATACAAGGTCTAGTGACTAGTTAGAAACGTCAAAGATCAAGGATTAATTTAAAAAAATCAAAGTGAGGTGTTGTTTTAGTTGTGGTGCCAAGTTCTGGCCTGACTGGCCTGGCAGCTGGAGCTCCTACGTGTGCCTAGCAGATACTGCAGCTGCAGCAAGGCAGTAGCACTTGCTATTTATGCAATACTCTGACATTTGTGATTTGCTTTGAAAATAAATACAAGTAGCTGAAATTCAAGAAATGTGCAAGCTCTGCCCCAGAGCTGCGTTTATTCTTCTCAGGGATCACCTGAGGCAAGTGAGGAGTTTAATCTTTGTTTTTCCTGTGGTCCTTGGGCTGGATACTTGTATCTGTACTGGTGGTAACCCCAGGCAGGCAGCAAGGCAGCCCAGGCTGTTTGATGGCTGTAGGGTGTAATGATGAGCTCATGGAGAAAGAACGATTGCTTTGGCTTTTATTGTGTCCTTCTGGATTTTTGTTCAAAAGTGAAATTAGAGGATGCTGGTGGAGGGTTTCTTTCTTTCTTTCTTTCTTTCTTTCTTTCTCTCTCTCTCTCTCAGTGTCTTGAGACAGAAGTGTTTAACAACAGACCTTAACAGAGTGGAAAGTAAGTAACAGCAAAGAGCAAGCAGAGAGAGGTGAAGTGAACATGAACTAGTTTCCGCAGCCTTTGACAGCTCATCTGGTGGGAATAATGAGTAATTTATGTAGCATTTCCCACTTCAGACTATCGAGTGGCTAGACTGAAGCTGGGAAACACTCCAGGACCAAATCAGATACAACAAAGGGGATATTTGTAGTCCTTTGTGTATTCCTTTATTGTATTCATTTTTATTAATTTCCTGATACTGAAAGTATTTGGGGTGGGGAAGGCAAGATTTCACATCCCACACTCTGTACTCCTGGTAGCTGCTCAGGGTGCCGGGGTCAGCACATCCATGGCAGGTCTGTGAGGCTGCTCTGTTGGCTTCGGATGAGATCCTGGCATTGGGTAGCCTGCCTGGCTCTGCCGCATAATCCATGGCGTCCTTGAGCCCACTCACTGCTGATCGGTGAGAAGAAACTGGAGAAAGAAAGCGTTTAGGTTTAGTTTACCAGTAAGGAAGGGTCACTGTGAAATACCACCAAATCTTTTGCTGGTCTCCAAGCAAGTCACTCTGACTTTTCAGGTCCGACTGACTTTCAGCTGGTTCTGGTTTGTCCCAAAACCTGGCTACCAGAGGATGGCCACCTCCTCAGCAGAAAGCATGGCAAGGGCAAAACTGCAGTCCCTTTCTCTGCAATCTCAGCCCGTACGGCAGCTTCTCCCCAGCTATGCATCTGACAAACAGCCTGACTTTGTAACCTGGTGGCCATACATACAGTCCTAGTCTCACCCACAGAGTCAGCGTCACTATGGGTGCCTTGTCCTGCTCTACGGAAGGATGAAGGTCAGAGAAACACTTGGGCAGGGGTATGGCTTCTCCCAGCTGGCCAGGGCATTCTCAAGACAAGTTCTTACTTTGGAGCAGTTTGAGGAAAGGCAATTAAATCTCAGTAAATTCGGAAAGTGGTGTTTTCCTTAAAAAGCCCCAGAAAGATGCTGAGGGAGAGGGCAGTCTAGATGACTGGGGATCTGCCCCATCCCTGCTCCTGGCACAGCTCCTCTGACAGAGATGCTTACGTGGGGCGAGACAACGCTCTGTGTCCCAAACGTGCCAGGGGAGCCGGGGTGACCTGCTCAGACACCCGAGAGTCCCACGCCTGCCTGCGTCCGGCCTGCTCTCCTCACCCCCCGGTGGGGTTCGTGTGGCTGGGTTTCCGTGGGGAGAGGCTGCAAGGCGGCTGGCCTCCTCAAACCTTGGATTTCTTCAGAGCGCATGCAAAGGAGGGCTCTGCCGATGGAGAGCTAACGGGCTCAGGGGGACTGTGCAGCACTTACAGCTACTGCGTGCTTTTGGGTTGGTTTTTTCGGTAGCATTTGTAATTACTCCACTAATTCTGAATGTCCTTTCGTGCATTTGCCTAAAGAAAGATGATACACAGTAGACTGGCAAATGTCTCCTGTTCTGTAAAAACAAACAAAAAGATCCACCAGAATCCAAATAAACCCCTTGGAAGCCTTTTTCTACTGCAGCCATTGCAGTATAAGGGGTTAGGAGAGCTTTTGTCAGAGGGGGGAGAAAAGGGATTTTGGCTTGCAATATATTCTGCCTGTTTCGCTGCTAATGAAATCACATGCTACCCATAACACTTAGGGGCATATTACTTTACAGATTGTAAATAACCTTTTTTGGGTAACTATTAAACAAATTTAAATGTGTCCTAATTACATTTATTCACAGCAGCTAAGATTATTGGAAGTAATGTTACTTTTCCATTGGAAATCTTTATAGCCAATTTAACATTCCCATTAGTTTCTGAACATGTATGTCCTTGGAAAAAATGCACCAACAGTTCCTCTGAGCCAAATGCTCTCCAGCTGCAATCCTCTTACACCATTGCATCCGTCTTTTGTAGACAACATTGCTCACTCAGGCTTTGTACCAGTGTGGCTAGGAATAGAATTAGGTCTTCTACCTGCAGTCAGTATTATTTGGCGTTCATCCCCCTTGGCAGAGGCAGGAGCCAGCTCGCTGCCAGCTGTTGGCTGGTCACTATGAAGCACTGGAGTTGATGTCAGCTTTAGAATTTGAAAATGCACACGGTATTTGATGGAGAAGTATTATAAATTTCTTTACGATGAGTGAGCACAATTAAAATTTAAGGCAGCTGTTAGGATGGACCTTCTGCACTCGCATGAGTATTTGGTAGCTGCTAAGGGAGGAAACTTGAAATGAGTCGTTATCTGTTCTTTCCACTCTCATGCCAGTTTACTGTATGAGCATCTCAATATCTCAGTTTGTCTGTAAAATGGACAAATTACTCACCTGGACACTCTGCCACAGAGCAGTGAGGCGTATCTAGTATCCTGCAATAGTAATGTTGTAATCATAGCAACCTTCATCAAAAGGGCCAAAAGTGATCAAACCAATAATCATTATTCTAATTTTATAAGTGGGTAAAGTGAAATAGAGAACCGCGGTGGCCTGTCAGAGGAGGCAAGTGGCGGGAGCAGGGCTTCCCACGCTCCCTGCCCCACCTCAGGGCATAAGGTACAAACTCAGGGCAAGCAGCACGGACACTGCTGTAAGACAGGAGTCTTCATGTGTATCTGGAAACACTACGGGTCTGTAAGCAGCATATGGATTTAGGATGTTGGCTTGCCTCTGTGCAGGTGTAGCTCCTGCAGAGCCTTATCAGGGGGTTGCAGGTGAGATCAACCGTATCCTCCTTGCAGGACCGGGGCTGATATTTTCTCTGTTGTCTTCCCTCTTGTATTTGATATTACGAATCTCATAATGCAGTTGCTTATGTACTCTTCCTCGCCTTGTTCTCCTTGTATCAATAGAAATCTACATTCTCTCTCCATTGAAGCAAAAGGCTAGTATATCCATCCCACACAAACTAAACCTAGAATACCTGCAGTTAGCTTAAACACCACTAATAAAAACTCTAGGTTTTGCAAAGAGTTGGAGGCAAGATGAAGTAAAGTGAGTCATGGTTTATATACAAGTATATGAAAGCCAAACTAGCCTTTGGATAGCTATGGATAATTCTTTCTGTCCCACAAAAGACTGGTAGTTCATACTGTTTCTCATATTTTAGTTGCTGGGATTTCATACCGATTATGGTATTTATTTAAAATAACAAGCCATGTGAGTCCGTCCAATTCCCAAGAACCCCATTGCCACTGTTCATTATGAGCTACGATTAGTGACAGGATTACATTGTTAATGTCTGCGGGTATTCTGAATATTAGACCTGTCTCTTGTGAGCGGTCCTCCCTTTTGGTTACCTGGCAGTTGTCTGCTTGTATTCCCTCACCTCAAATCTTTACCAACCAGAAATTACATACTTGTAAAACAAGCGTGCTGTTCTGTTACAGTGAATCAATGGCTTAGCTCTCAGTCCTCTTTTTGTGTGTTCTTAAAAATAAGAGTTTCTCTACATACAGCATGAGTGCTGGTGCTGATTAAAAGTTTGCATTAGATTTTGAATTGAATCCTCAGTACAGAGCTGAAGGTTAAGTTTGCTGATGGCTTGTGGCTCCCTGGTATGTATCTCTGAAGCTGGAGGTTGGTGAAGATGACACGGTGATAGGTCTTGGTATCCATCTTGGTATCCATCTGGAAAAGGATTGGGTGATGGACTAGAGTTTGGTCTCCATTTGGTCTCCAGAAGACAGAGTTTTATTTGCTAGCGCAAGCTGGTGTTGTTTTAGACCATGTTCAGGTGCTCAGCTGAATTTTTGGCCAACTTCCGCTGTAGATCTACTGTTCCAACTGATCTGTCACATCCCTAGAATATAACTTCATTTTGCCATTAGCCTGTACTTTCATAAAAAAAAACTTGTATGTTTAAACGAGAGGTGTATAGTCAAAACTTACGGCTCCAGTTTCAAATTCTAAAAGGAGAAGCCAGCAATAGCTGGATTTGCTCTGGTTCCTTGAAAACATAAGACAGCAGCCCATACAACCATGCAACAGCCACAAAGCCTTGTTAAACAGCAAGGGCTTGTGGTCCCAGAGATTTGGTAGGTTAATTCAGATTAGAAATGCTTTGGGGTTTTAGCTGTAGGATGCATATACTCTAGCATGGAGTGGTTACCTTTCTCCTTAATGCAGTCTTCAGAAATTCGTGCACTGCCCCATACGTACCTGCACAGTGTAGTGGGTAGAACAGTCTCTTGGTGGGGCCCTGTAATACTGGCTTTGGAGTACGGTAGCCAGGAGAGTGACACTTGCCATGCGCGTAGTACAGTGCTCAAAGGCCAGGTTCAACTTGTGCCTGTCATCAGAATTTACTTCCATGGAAAATAAAACTGCAGATGATCTAAACAGGACACTTGGAGAAGATTTTAGTCCCTATATCGCTGCAAGAGGAACAAGACAGCCTGAGTTAAAGTGGAAAGAAACCCTCATCCTGAGCGCTGTATTAACATGTTTTTCATTTCTTTCTTTTCAAGTTGACCAAAGTGAAACCAATCTGCCTCAAATTTCATAGTGAAGATTGTGTGCCAAGATTACATATAAAGTGGGTCAGCTATTCAGAGCTGGTAATTTATGTGAATACAGGATTTGGACCGATTTGTTGTTATCCAAAATGACTAATGTTTCACAAAAACAAATTTCTGCTTGGGGATTTCTCTGAGAGTGGCAAACACTGCCTTTGTACCAGCTGGGGCTGCTTGTGGGTGACTGGTCACATCAGCCAGGTAGGTCCGTCTCGCTCCTTGGGCACTGGTGGTCGAGGCAGCCCTTGAAATGCTCCAGGAAAGAGTGGGAGTCATTTCTAGAGTGAAGAAAGAGCTATGCCAGCTGAATTAAAATATTCTTAGGACATCTAATGTTGTTTGGAAAAAAACCCCTAACCTTATTAACTTATATTTGCAACTGTGAAGCTCCCTAAAACTATCTCAGGGCAGGAAACAGGTGATCATCAGGCTTGTGCGCATGTTGAACTGAGCAGTGTAATAATGATGGGTGTAACGGGTACATTGAATTGATTGTTCATACCTCACCTAGGTGAGAGTTGCCATCTTGCACGCCTCCAGCATTGCCTGGGACATAAGCTGGAGCCCACCAGGCGTGGGACCACAGGGAATGTCCCTTCGCAAGGGTTCCCACCCGTGCGTGGTCCATCCTGTCTCCCTCTCCCTTCCTTCACCCATGCCTTTCCGCCCCAACAGCAAAGCTCTGGGGCAGGCTGCAGGGCGAAGGCCTCTCTCTGTGGAGGGGACGGGTCCCCCCCCAGGCCCTGCTTTTAGAGGTGGCCTTACCGGCTGGGATGGTCTTCAGCAGACTCTGATACATGGGCTGTGGCAGAGCATCAGGAAGCAGATGGGTGCACACTAAAAGCAAAGGGCCATTTAGTCATTAGCCGTGGCTGAGTGCATTAGGCCTCTTGCGTCTTTCAGAAAGTCATCATTTTATACCAGAAAATTGCTATTTTATTCCGAGTAGACTTGATTTCTATAATAAGAATAAACCCCCTTAATTAGGGTTAGGAAGAAGCAGAATATCGTGTGCTTACCAGGGAGGGCAGGAGCTGCTAAGCTCGCAGATGGGGACAGGCTGGGGCAGGGGTGCCGGGACCGTCTGCGCCGTGGGGCAGGGTATGGCCCCGCACCGGGGGGCGTGGGGTAGGGTATGGCCCCGCACCGGGGCGGCTGCACGGGCGCCCCGCAGCCCACGGAGTCTGAGGCCGACGGTGCTGCCCGGTGCGGCCGAGACGGCGCGGCCAGGGCAGAGCCGCGCCTGGGCTCTTCTGGCAGCAAGGCTTTCACCTGCGTGTGCCCACACCGCCGCGCCCCGCCAGCCCGCCCCGCGCCGCCGCCATTCCGGGGAGCTCTGCGCTCCGCGGCGGGCTGTGGTGGACACTGGGCTGGGACAAGGAATGCCGATCGCGTTCGGCTGGGGCTGGGCTCGCCGCCGGCCCTGCCCTCAGCTCTCGCCCTGCCCTCGGTTCGCCGCTCCCGCCGGCCGTGCGCTGGCAGCCGTCGCCACCTAGCGGCAGAAAGGCGCCCTCCGCGCCCGCCCGCCGGCTCGCGGGGCTCTTCCAAGGCTTTTTCCCCTAAAAAACGGATTTTCAGATAGCGCGCACGTTTGCTGGGCTGATTCTGGACTCACACCAGCTTTTACGACAACGTGAAATTTCCTGCTGTGCAGGGAACCGCTTCTGCTTCATGCAGACTGACATCCGAACTGACTCATGCGTGTTGCCTCCCAGACACCTCGGCAGCGTGCACGGATAAAATGGAAGCGTTTTAGCTTTTGCCTAGGAGGCGAACAGACCTTTTACACCACCCACATTCTCACGTGATATAACCCCAATCCTGAAATCCAAGGAGATGGGAATCCGTGATGTAGGTTTTCTTCTACTTACAACAAAAGGAACAGAAGCCCCTATCCCTAAAATAAAAAACAATCTGGTTCTTGTAAATCCTTTGATGGCGTACCCTAGAAAAAAGGGGTGGGAATACTATACATTCTTGAGGTGGGACGGGCACCTCCACTTTCTTGTGAACGAATGGTTAACAAAACTAAGAAGTTACTGAAGCCGACTAAAGCAATAGATGGGAAACAGAAACTGTATAGCTGTCCTGGTCTCTTCTTTAGCATGCGCTGTGTAAACCTGTTTGAACTGCATCAGTTGCGTCTTCCTTTTCATTCTTCCCACCCACAGTTCTGGAAGGTTAAACTTCTGCCTGTCCACTGGAGAATGTTCCTCACAGTTCACTTGGACCCAGGCTTCTGCGTTCTGCCTATTGCCCTCAGCTGCCCCCTCGGACAGGAGTCTGCAGGCGAAATTCAGGCAGTGCTCGGTAACAACATTTTCTTCAGACAGAGAACGACTCTACAGAAAAACCTGTTCCCAACAGTTCAATGTGCTCACTATGGCAATTAAATTAACTGACAAAGGAGTTACGCCTCCTTCATTATACTTGTGACGGGGCTTTTAATTTCATGATTTGCTAATGGATAAAATGTCTGATGCCCTTAAGAGTATGTCGGCAGGGTGTTTGTTCCCTCTGCCCTTGCTCTGAACTAGTTGGCTCCTACAGAATCACAGAATCACAGAATGGTAGGGGTTGGGGGACCTCTGTGGGTCATCTAGTCCAACCCTCCTGCCGAACCAGGGTCACCTACAGCAAGCTGCACAGGACCTTGTCCAGGCGCGTCTTGAATATCTCCAGAGAAGGAGACTCCACAACCTCCCTGGGCAGCCTGTTCCAGTGCTCCGTCACCCTGAGAGTGAAGAAGTTCTTCCTCATATTCAGACG
>Ga0065711_1005672_pt1 | contig 19488 bp, 12 predicted proteins | sample Hoacrofraction12_FD_59098 | JGI IMG/M metagenome (GOLD analysis project Ga0065711, IMG submission 59098) | Hoatzin crop microbial communities from Cojedes, Venezuela - Epithelial fraction 12 v2 (version 2) | ecosystem: Host-associated > Birds > Digestive system > Esophagus > Crop | place...
AGGAAGGAAGGAAGGAAGGAAGGAAGGGAGGGAGGGAGGGAGGGAGGGAGGGAGGGACAGAGAAACACATGGATCTCCCTTCTTACTGTTAATGTGTCTTTGCACCAATTATTTGACAAAGCAGCAGTATCCGCAAAGTAAAAATTGGTTATTTACCTTTGCCACCTTTCAGGACAATCAATTCTTCAGTATCTAAGAGAGAGGCACAGAGAGTGCAAAGGTTAAGAGATAACCTACTCTTGCTGACAGCATGCCTGAATGTAGCAAAAGCAGTAAAATTAATGCAGACTTCTCCTTGAAGAAGTATGATGTTCTACTGGGCTGGCCTGGGATTTCTGCGCTGGTAAAGATCAAGTAGGAAACTGGGATCTTCAGCTCTTGTAAAATGGCACAACACTACTCTATCTCTTCCTCCATCTCTCTCTCTCAAGGTATTCATTGTACAGCTTAGTTCTTTTTCCCAACTTCTTCCACATTCCTTTCTTGATTGTAAAATAGTTGAGTATCAAATTTTATTGGCTTACAATTTCAGTAAGTTTTGCAAAAACAGAAAAAAGGCTTTGTGAAGGACTGTTAAAAAAAAAATGAACTTTTCATTCCCCTAGAACCACAGCCCACTGAAATGATGGGTTACACATCATATTGAGTAGTGAGGCAACATTATGCTTGACTTCTTTGAGTTCCTTTAGGACTCTGGGATGAGGATCATCTGTCCCTGACAACTTCTTACTTACAAGTCATTTTCTCAGTTTCTTCTAAAACTTCTGATATTCGTAGGTCAATTTAAGATGATCCCTAAGGCCTTATTCAAAAAAAAGAGCGTGTGAGAGAGAGAGAAAGACAGATCAGTGTGCGAACCTTCCTCAGCTTTTCTGAAATGACTGCTGATGTAAAGAAATTAGGTTTGTGTTGTGGTCTTGTCTTCCCTGAGTACTCCTTTTACACTTCAGTCATCGAACAACCCAATACTCTCCTTGGCTGGCGTCCTGCTTCTGATGCATTCAGAACATTTGTTTTTGGTTTTATGCCTTAAGTGAGGTTCCTCCAAATTGTTTCTGGCCTACCCTATTACAGTTTTACATTTCATTCGTCTGTTTATTCTGTGAACTGCTTTATTTTCCATTGACTTACCCCTGAACTTGTTGATAGCTTATGAGGCAGCAATAAAACTAAAGGACTTGCAGGTCATTTCTATATGGAGTATAAAGTAGAAAGAGCAGAGTGACATTATTTTCTTGCTGTAATTTACACACTTTGCTTGAGACAATGAACATGTAACTAATTTGCCATTTTTTTGTTCAGAGATAGAAGAGCAGTATAATTCAGGTTGGAGGGGACCCTGGGAGGTCCCCAACAGCAGGGTCAGCCCTGAGGTCAGAACACATTGTTCAGGGTTTTATCCAGCCAAGTTTTTAAAACCTCCAAGCATGGCAACTGTACAACATCTGTGGGCAACCTGTGCCACTGCCTGACTGTCCTTATGGTGAAAATATTTTTCCCTATATACAGTCACAATATCCCCTGTCCACCTGCCACAGAACTTGGTAATCTCCTTGTAGGCAGTGGCAAGCTGCTAGTAAGTCCCTCCCAGCAAAGCCATCTCTTCTTCAGGCTGAACAAATCCAGTTCCTTAAGCCTCTCCCCATAAGGCATGTGCTCCAGTCCCTTGAGCATCTTAGTGGCCTCCACTGCACCATCTCAAGATTTTCAATGTCTGTCTCGTATTGGAGGACTCAGAACCGTTCAGTCATTCTTGAGCTAAACATTCCTCTCTTGCCTCTGCAAACCACTGGCTCGTGCCACTCTCTCTGAACAGTGAACCACAATTTTTGGTGTCTGAGTGCTGTTCCCTTTCTCCCAGTGCAGCTTTTAAGTATTCCACGATCTTAGCCAAAAACAGCCATGGAATCTGTGGCTGTCTAAACCAGGGGAGCGAGGAGTGAGCCCAAATTACCTTGCCGACATTTCCTTGTAATGAGAGAGATGTGTTGTGCATCAGGCACTCTCTTGCATCCTGATTTCCACAGAAAAGAGCAAGGAACCTGGACAGTGGATTGCCAAAGGAGGTAGCTTAGTGGGTAAGAGTAAGTACTACACTTGAAAGGGAGCAGGGACTATTATCTCCACTGTGTGCAGCTGCTGAAAGCTGCTCCAAAATCTCTAATGAAGAAGTCAAAACCAGATATTAGCTACTTATTAATAGCCTTGTAACGCTTTGAGAGGTAGTCACGGCATTGTTTCCTGTTTTCATTCAAAAATTTTAATCATAGCTTTAAGGTGTGACTACCGAAAGTGAAGTGCCTTCCCTAGACAATCCTACTGCTGAGTTTGTTTCCTGTTTATTATGGTGGGCACAAAAGCAATGATCATATTTACTTACGGGCTCACTCGGTCCTGCTGCTGATTCTTCATGGAACTCTGACCACAAGAGTAATTATCTGTGTGAGAGGATCTTTCTTTAGTGCAAGTGTCATTTTCAACAACAAAGAGCAAATTATGGCATTCATCCTCAGACGTCAAAAGGAAAAGTGTAATCTGTTTATCCCATGGAGAGCCTTTGAGGATGGTGCTTTAGGAAGTCCTGTGAAGTTACTACTGGACAAAGGGCTTCAGGGAAAAGTTTCTTGATCCTCTGCAAAGAGGAGATAGAAAAACTTGAAGCAAAAGGTTAGAAAAGAGTGAGAGGTGGTTTCATGTAGGTGATACTGGAACACAATTGGGCAGTGTCTGTTTTCATTTAAACTCCATTGAAACAAGTAACAGAACACTGTGCTCTTTGTGATAGATATGACTTTTACTCCTTCACATCTGTTTGCATCCCATCCCCTCCTTAACTCATCTGGAGAATTCTTCGCAACATTGATGTAACCATGAGTGAAGCTCCTCTTTCAGAAGACAGGTGAGATGTCCCAGTGTGTTATACTGTGTTCAAAGCGATGAACAAAAGATGTTCTGGATAGATGAAAATCAAGTGTGCTCTTACAAGGGACATTTTGTGTTTTCCCAATGCCTGACAGCTCCTTCCAATGACGAAAGTTCACACTGAAAAAACCTCAACTATAAACATTTTTTTCTGGAGTATATTTTGAAAATTCTGAAATTACGTAAATATAGGCTGGCTCTTGATTTCCAGTTTTCTGGCTTTTTCTCTGACATACAGTCTTCTCATGATTTGCAGAAGTTATTTTTATAGATGCTAACTATTGGAGTTAAATAAACTGTATATATAACTCAAGTGCTGTCTTCACAGTGGCAGTGTGATGTTTGCTCTATCTTTATTATGTTGGAAATGTACTGGAGTCGAAATATCCTTTTAAATTCCAGTTTACTAATTTTTCTTCTCATTTTAGATAAACTTTTTTTTTTTTTTTTACAAAAATTGTAAGGAAAATATTTCAAAGCCAGCTGATTAAGAACAAGATGGAATGGGCAGGGCAGTATCAGTAAATTATATTGGGATTTTCACTCATTTCATCCTTATTGGAATGCAAAGGATAGAAACACCACTTCAGAGGCCTACCTACAACGAACTGGAAAGCTCAGTATTTGCTGGGCACTTGTCTTCCCTAAAATGGGTTTCCTGTTCTCTCATCACAGTGTTCCTGATACTGGTAGCTTCAATGGCTCCTCTTCGTTTCCAGCCATTTCACAGGATTACACAATCACAGAACAGGCGAGGCTGGAAAGCACCTCTGGAGATCACCTGGCCCTACCCCGCTTCTCAAAGCTTGGTCATCTAGAGCCAGTTGCTAAGGTCTGTGTCCAGTTGGGCTCTGGATATATTCAAGCATGAGACTCCACAAGCTCTCTGGGCAAGCTGTGACAGTGCTTGGTCACCCTTAGTAAAGGGTGAAAGAAAAGAGTAAAGAAAAATTTACGGTATTTAAATGAAATTTCAGGCATTTCAGTTTGTGTCCATTGGCTCTTTTTCTTTCACTGGGCACCACTGAGAAGAGTCTGGCTCCGTCTTCTTTACTTCCCACATCAGATATTTATACACACTGACATAAGCCCCCTGAACCTTCTCTTCTCCAGACTGAACAGTCCCAGCTCTCACAGCCACACCTTGCATGTCAGATGCTCCAGTCCCTGAATCACCTTCGTGGCCCTTCTCTGGCCTTGCTCCAGCATGCCCACTTCTCCCTTGTACTGGGCAGTCCAGTACCGAACCCAGAGCTCCACATGTGTCTCACCGACACTGAGCAGAGAAGGATCGCTTCTCTGGACCTGCTGGTCATGCTCTGTCTGTTGTAGCTTAGGAAGCTGTTGGCCTTCCCTGCTGCAAGGGTCTACTTCTCCTCACTGTTCCCTCTTCCCATGCAGGTACTGAAGATGTGCAGAAATAGCTGCAAACAGGCCAGAGTGGTCAGTCAGAGCCTTAACCATTTCCGCGACCAAGGCTTTTCTAAGTACCGAGAAATTTGACTGCTGAATCACTTATGTCTAAAAAGAACTACTTCACAACTAACCATTTTTTTAAGACATAGCTGCTTATTCAGCACTGCTGATAAGAAAATTTCCTTCAGAACAGACTGTTGATGCAATGTTATATATACTATAAATTGTCTTCACCTTCCAAACCCCGAACTTATGTCTGCGCCGGTCGCTCACCAGGGTCTAGTCCACATTACCATCTAGTGGCAGGCGCTGATATGACCGGGCCCATCACAGAAAAGCTCCTAACCACTGACATCTCTCAGCAACCTCAGCAGAGAGAGAAAAGTGTATGAAATACCCTCTTACGCTTGGAAATAGTACTATGTGGGCCAGCATGAGAAGAACTCACCTTGGCTGGGACTGAGGTGAGTTAGACAGCTCTGTCGATTAAATTATCTGGTACACTTCATATGCATGGTTACTAATTACTTGTCCCAAAGATGATCTGTTAAGAAGATTCTTGTTTGCTGCGCTGAAAAAACAAGTGAATCTAACCCTGGGTGAAGATATGATGAGTATCTCTAAGACTTCTTTTGGAGCTTGCTTTCCCCTGAGATGCAAAGCCAGTAGTAATTCTGACACACTCTTCTTCAGAAACTGCTCCCAGTTAGAACACACGTACCTGACATTCGTCTTGGGCATCTGGTTATCGCTGTTTAGGTAACTTCCTCTACAGGACCATTGAGCTAGAATGAACACTGGACAGTATACTTACACTGTACTCAAATTATATGTGCTCTCAGTTAATTTGTGTTGAACAAGAACACAGTAACGTGGACGGTTTTGATTAACAAAAAAGTAGAATAGCAATGTATTACAGAGTGAATACCCAAATTCTGTCATTGACTAGCCTCTTGAACCTACAAGACCATTCTAGCATCAGCCTCTGCAAAGTTTTCTGGATATTCTAGCGTGATTCTTCATGCATTATGAAGTGTTCAAATAAATGAAAACAAATGAATTTCAATTGAAAGGAAAAAACCCCACCCTACTTTCCACAATGATCACACCCTAAGAACTATTCCTCAGGCAAACTGCAGTCCATATTAACAGTAATTATTGTCATGAAGCTGTTCAAATAAGTAACACCATCTTTATTCTCTGATTTTCTAAAATACATTAGTGAATAATCTGTTTGTACCAAACCTACTGAAAGTGAAAAAAAACCTGTTCTGTTGCTTCCTAGGCATCTTACATACAGGTCATGAGAAGCAGAAATAAGAAATCTACACCTTAATGAGAGGCATTTCTTGAAACACATCAATTTAGCGAGCTCTGCTACAAGCAGCTTCAGTGGCTGAAATGAAAAGAAGATATGGGAAATGGAGCTGAGTGATGGAGCCTCACACACGGGAGGCGATGAGCTGAGGAGAAGGAGGACGGCCTCTCAAGCAGCAGAGTTTCCAAGGAAACTTCTCAGATGTGAAGAACTCAAGCACACTCGCTAAGCTGTACACCTTCAGAGGACCATGCAGCATAAAGACTCCCAGAGGGTGGGTGAGCTTGCTTTCTCGGGTGTGACCTACTCTTTATTTGTCTTCAGACTCTTCTACATCTACTTTCTTATTCACACCTTTTAAAGGATTAAAAATGTAAAACTTAAAAGGATTATAAAACGTGTATGTAAAACATCCTGTAAGAATTTCTAGCCCTAGTCAAGCCTGCGCATTTTTAGTATGGTAACCAATATTAAGTATAATTTATGTAAACCCATTTTTGTCAGTGAGAGACAGTCTATCAGTTTAAGAGGTTGTATAATGATTCATATTTGATGCTTTTGAGCATGGAATTCAGGTTTTTTTCCCCCTTCAGCTCTAATAATTATATAGGTATTCTGGGAGAAATTACTGCTCTTCTGAGTACTGTTCTCTGGAAGCTGAAATAGAGAGATGGAAGGGGGAAAGACGAATTTGCACAACCAGTTCTATTTGTACTCAGCATAACTTGCATAACTTCCCTTCCACTGCAGTGTTCAGATTTTAGTGAAATTCTAAAAATATTCTGGACAAAAATCTTAAAGCAGCTCTACAGAGTTATCCCTTATCACCAGGCAATCCACTCACATGAGTTTTTCTGTTCTGGACCATTTTAATTGGCCAGTGTTCAGACTTACAGGCTATGAAATGAATGCGACAGAACAAGTATTTGTCTTCTTTTGTAAACAACAGAGTAGTTGAGAACAACTAAAATGTGCTTCTTGTTTCTGAAAGGTAGGTTGTCTCAAATAATAACAAAAAGTGAGTCTGACCTTCAGCAAACACGTATTCTTCTGTCTGGGAACACAGCATGATCTGTGACAGCAGGCTTGCTGTGACCTTACTAAATGCACCAAACAGCCCATCTTCCGACGGACGACAGCACCAATACCTGACGAATGCTTGACTGCTCTAAAGTGTCAAAGGAAAAAACTGTTCCTTTTTAAATATAAAATAAGTGCATTAATAAAAAAAATATATATTTTAAACACACTCAGCTATTACTGCACAATCTTATTTATTTTTAAGGATTTTGTGATTCTTTAAAGGTTTTCTCACTTCACATTTTGTCATTTTGATTTCTACTGATAACAATTTGCACTTGCTCAAGATATGCCTCTTTAAGACTTCAAAAGAGGGTGTTCACAGAGTAGCAATGTATGTTTTCTAAAATCTCTTTATATATTTTAGTCTTAAAAGTTCCTGTACCCTTGAAATTGAATAGCAGAGCAGATTCATTGAAACAATAGTCAGACCACTACAGCATTTCTGATGTTTTTATTTCTTATGTTTCTTGACTGATACTTCTGAATGGCCTGTGCTTGTGATACAGCTGCACTTTGGTGGTAATAAACACTCTGGAGTTCTCTCTTTTACTACCAAAAATATAATTCCTATGATATACAGTAGTAGTTACCTATAGTATCTTTCATTTAGATTACAACATTGTGTAGAAAGAAAGCACATCGTACAATGCATGCAACAATAAATATCAAGGAACACATGGGAAGTAATCTCATTTTCCTCGTTATGTCACCTGGGAGCCTTTCAAAACATCAGGTTTATGACTACAGTCACGAGAAGGAACGAGTAGCGAACGACTTAGTCAAAATAAGCATCAAACATACTGCTTAGTACATTGTCAGCATAATATACAGCTCTCAAGTTTTTTTGTGATGCTAGTATTACATCATTAAAAATCTACTAGCTTTCAAGCTGACAAACTAGTTTGAGGTTTACTTATATCAGCTTTTTGTCCTGTGCTAAAAAAACAAACATTTCAAATACACCTAAGAAGGCAGCGCCTTTCACATTTGTAACATAGATCAGTCTAGATGAGCTCCCAAAGGACTTCTGCCCAAATAAAATTATAATTAAATGCTCTAGTTATAACTAAACATCAAGAAGGTTTTTCTGCTATCACTCACGAAAGGACTCGGAAAGCGCAGCAGCATGCAGACCATTTTGGAAATGGGGAAGGGCTCTAAACCAGGAGGTGAACCAGACAGAAGGAGAATTAATCAAGCAGGCTAACAGCACTTTCTACTCGCAGAAAGAAGGCTCTCTGACAGAAATGCATGAATGCATGTCCTGAAAACCAAACTCTTGAGGGTGTGAGATGAGAAATATTCTGCAGTTCTAAATCTGAGGGAGCAGAAGATTGATAGATACAAGAGGTAACGAACCTCCACAGCAGACAGGCCAGTTCTGAGGGGTTAGGATACAGACAAGTCATCAGTAAGAAATTGAATCAGTTTCTGACCCTGAAATAGGAATAAAGATAGTGTGGTAGGTCTGGAGGAGTCTCTTTTATATCTCTTTTTTTGTGATAGAGTCAGTATCTGTATATTCGTAGAGTCAGCAAAGACTTCCTGAATAAATATATAAAAAGAGGAGACTGGAACCCAGGGGCTCTAAATAATATTCGTATATACACTTGGCAGGATGGAAGGCATCTTTGAAGCTTACAGTTCGGAGAGAAAAAAAAAGAACAATCCAAATCAAATGAGACCACGAAAATCCCTACAATGTCCTACTGATGTTTTATTTCAGGGTTTGTACAACCCACTACAGTTGATTTTTATTTCCCATAACAAGCAAGACTGGTCATCAAAACCATTTACTACATTTCTGGTCTCTACTTTCTATGCAAGGCAGGTTAAAATATGGTCTATTTTCTAGACATCTTTGTCCTAACATAGGTAGTTATCTGAACATCTGTATTTCTCCACCTGTCCACAAAAGACAAGCTGGAACTAGTAGGAGCCAGTAGATCCCTCAGTTCTGAGAAATACGAAAGCTAAAATCCAGTCGGCTTTATGGAAACATGTTGGATGCAAAAGGGAAGGCTGCAACATGATCTTTACATGTGCCTAAGGGAACTCAAAGCACAGTTGCCCTCAATAAAACTTGTTCCCTCTCCCAGTGATGTTTTATCAAGAAAGCGCAGTATGACAATCTTTTCTCTGGGCAGGCCATGCTCTAAATCCTCACAGAGCTTGTACATGCATTTACACGTGTGCTTTCTTTTGCATTGGAAACTTCGTCATTTTCTTCCAAAATTTTCTTCACAGCCAACTATTTTCCAAATCTGATACATTTTTATTCTTCAGTGAATCAGAGCCAAATGTATAAAGGAAGATGAGACAATTATCTGAAAAGTATCAAGTAAATCTATTCTGCATTCAGATAGAATTTAATTTTAAAAATGTATGTGCTCTTGTATGAATTTATTTTAGGACATCTTTTATTAGAAGAAGAACGAAAATGGGAAACTTTCCAAATAGAAGACAAAAGATCAAGTTTAAGAGACAAGCAATAGAGTAGAGAAAAAGACTTTCTTCAGGAAGCTAACCTGGAGACATGGACCATCTTTTCTCTGCTTTCCTTCTCCCTCCCTCAAACGTACAATGAAACGTATCAAACAAGTGAAAAATAGTTTTAATTTAAATACTACTTTAAAATAAATATAAAATCTATCAGAGATATCAGAGCCAAGACTTCTATTTTGTTTACTAAGCAAACCAAGAAAATGTTCTTAAAAACATCTTCATGAGACTGTAATCATGACTGTAATCACACTTAAAAATTAGACACTTTCAATTCCTACGTTGAGATTTCATCATTCTTCAGTAATGCTGCTTCTTGCTGGATTCGGGGTTTCCTGCTTCTTCTGGGATTTTGTGTAACTGCATACCAAAGCTACGGCACCATCCCAACATGATACATCATAGAATCACAGAATCATAAAATACTTTGGGTTGGAAGGGACCTTTAGAGGTCATCTAGTCCAAGCCCCCTGCAGTGAGCGGGGACATCTTCAACTAGACCAGGTTGCCCAGAGCCCTGTCCAACCTGGTCTTGAATGTTTCCAGGGATGGGGCCTCCACTACTTCTCTGGGCAAAAATCAGTGAAATCAGTGAAATCAAACTTGCATATCCTGTGCTAAGTACAAGAAACCACGGGTCTCTCACATCACAGACCAAAAGCATTATTCTATCCTTCTGTTAATCACTTAACACTGGAGTGAAAACCTCTTTTGTTCGTCTAAGGAATTGCTTGTCTCTCTACTTGGGTATTTATGTTCACATTCTTATGGGAATTTAGTACAGTTTCATAAAATGGTTTTTTGAACTAAATTACAGATAACAACCATGATAGTAGTCTACCTGAATTTGTAACTCCACATGAAGATATGAAACTCTTATGATTTACTACCAATACAAAGAAATACAAGTAAAACTTAATTAAAACGGACTGAAACATTTATAGTGTTTTTTATATTCAAGTAAAACATTCCATTTCAATTACAACATGCAATTATTACAATTTTATTTTATAAAATAATGGAGGCATAAGAATAACAGTTCAAAAAGTACAATGAACAAAATGATCAAAGAAAAAATGCTGACTTTGAATCTATATTCAATATCTATGGGCAAAACTTAAGAGATTTCAGCAAGACTGAGAAAGAAATACAGCACATTACAATCTAGAGAAACAACCCAAATTAGCAGTTTGCTGAATAGTGCCACATTAACTTTTATAGTATCCCACAAAGATACAATGAAGTTCTATTCAAACAGAATTAATTTTATATATCCTAAAAAAATAAACAGGGGACTTTATAAACCACTGCTTTAAAAATATATAAGCAATATATAAGCAAAGAACCTGAAATTTTCTTTTAATAAGAAACAACTGAGATGTTTGAATGATTCTTAACTTCAAGAGTTAATTTAATGCAGTTTCAGATTACTGATTTTTTAAAAACAAAGCAGCGCCACATTGAATCCACTGGTCTTGGTTTCCTCCACAAGGTACATCAATATTTGTCACCACACGGTCTCTCTCCACGCTAGCGTAGACGGGTAAAGATATGCATTCCTCTGGAGAATATGGACCATACGCATCCTGTCAACAAACAAGCACTTAGTTATCACTTAAACGGACAAAACAACACGAGAAAGGAATAATCTCCAATCATACGGTATCTAAAGCTGGATCCTAAGATACACTACGATACTAAGAGACACTGCAGCCTTGGACAGGCAACTCTCGGTCCAGCCTACAAAAAAGGATTACTAACAAAGCAGACATTTCAGAAAATTCGCTAGATTACTCTGTACCTAAGCCTCAACTTTTTCTCTCCAGTTTCTTAAAGTGAAAACACAAGAAAGTACGTAATAGGTGTGATCCTACCAACTACAGATCAAAATCTTCATTCAGCTAAAAACCCCAAAACTGCATGTCAAGAGCTTCTGCAAACCAGGGTCAAGGGCAGCGCTGAACACCTGGCAGAGGGGAGGGGGCCCCTGGGAAGCAGCCCTGAGGTGCTGTGCCACAGGGTGCTGCTATCCCGGGCATCCCTGTACGCCTGGGGAGCCGGCTGCCTCCCCTCCTCCGTCCCTGCCGCACAGCAACGCAGCCCAGCTGTGACCTGCCTCTGAGGGACTTGCAAGAGGGATAATTCAGCAACCACGCCAAAAAATATCTTACCCTACACTTTCCAGGCTATTGTATGGATTTAAAGAATGGTTTCTAACATCAGTGAATCCAAATGTAAAAATTGTTCTCTGATACAGAGAGAGCTAGTACACCTTACATTAGAGCCTCACAGGAACCCACTTCATTCAGGATATTAAGAGGAACCCAGAAATAATAACCACAGTTTATTTAGACCGGGACTTAAACAAAGAAACGAACAGCCTAAATTCCCTAGTCCTTTCCATAGACTTCTAGCAGTTCAAGACATGCAAAGATATTTAAAAAGTTACATTATTTGTAAAGAAAAAGGGTAGGTTTGATAATTTTTTAATGCTTTCTTTAAAAATGCCTTTCATACGAATACTGATCACAGTTGCAGTTGGGGTTCCTTGGCATTTCGGGAAAACAGGCCATTTCCTGTGAGTGGCTAAACAGGAGATTATCAAGTTAACTTTAAGCATTCAGATTTGAACTGAGTGCTTTGAACATTCAGCTGAATTAATTTACTATTTGTATTCTCCTATACATGTACTTTCTTACTGCACAGCATTAGCAGTACTACTATTACAAAGATCACAGTTGCATCGTAAACACTATTTAGGGAAGGACCTTGGTTGGAGCCACGGCTTCACTTCTCAGTCTGCATCCTGATGAGCAAGCAACGCTCTGTGAGAACAGCAACAGCTCCTCTCCGCTTTCTGCGCTACCAGCTGTGTGCGCCTCGGACATGGTTTCCTCCTAAGGCTTTGCACAGAGCATTGTCCCTAGGCATGACTATGGAACCGAGCTCAAAGACTCCGTCTAGACTTCCTACAGGATGTAATTTGGATTTTGACCCATGATGTATTTATTTAGTGTAAATAATTCAGAGCTTGATTCAATTGATTAAGCATGTTTTCCATCACACTCAAAATTTCCCTTTCTGTCAACAGGAAAATGTCAGAAGATTTTAAAGAATCAAATAACAAAGCAGCACGCTGGTCAGAAAGGAATTTGAAACAAAAATGGGGACGTTTTAATGCAAATCACATCAAAGGTGAGCTAGTGAAGCACCAATATTAGAAAATAACTAGAAACAGGAAAAAGGAAACATGTAAACAATAACTGCTTCAAGCACTTTGCCTTGCATGTCAAGTATAAGCCATTTCTGAACAATTTTGTTGTTCCTTATGAAAACCATCTTCCCACGTCTTTTGAACATCAGTGTTTAAATGCTTACAGAAGGTCTGTGGACTGTAAAAGTTGTGTAAAATAACCTAATAATCAGAAGTTTGTCAAAAGGACTCAGCCAGTGTCAGAAGCATTATACTTCCATGTTTGTCCCGGAGAAGACAAAATGCTGGCCAGTTTGACAGTAAAATGTTAATCAGAGAATTTAAGTTTTGTCAAAGCTGGGAGGCCGAAAGTTGGCCAATTTGCCTTCAGAGATCTCTTTTTACACCTTTTTGGGTCAAAACAGCTGTTCTTGCGCCTTTCTCAAACCCACTGAAGTTTTAAGAAATCACATTATTTGAGGGTTAAAAACATTCTGGGAAAGACTTTCAACCACAAATCCTTATGTCCTTGTCTTATGCACAGTCCAGAAATTCTTTGTCTAGACTGCCTCACACACAGTTCCACCCCCCTTAGCAACACCCTTCACAGCTTGGGATCTATCAGTGAACTAAAATTGGAAAGGACCTTCACAGTTTAATGAGAACAAGCACCATGTTAGTAGCTCTAAATATTTCGTTTTGAGCATTGAAGCATTTTGACGGGGTTTTCTCAGAGAAATCACGTAGGTTACTTTTTTTTTTTCCAGAGAGTTCATTTTATTTTAGTTTGGTTGAAAACGACCTCAAAGCATTGCACTATAAATATACAGACTTTTGTTCACTAGATTTCATAAGAGATATTTATTGAGAAAAGAAAACAAATTCAAAACTTAGAATCCTAAGATAATATGTTCTACTTCATGCACTCTTCTCCTAAGAACAGGATAATGAGATAAGGGGAAGTGCATAATGTCCCGATTCTGCCTTGGTTTCTGAGCACATTGTTTGATTGTGGTCAATTTTTACAGTGAAGCCCATAGCAAAACAACTCAAGGGCAGAGCAATTCAGAAATTCTCTCCTTAGAGACACTTTATATTTAAAATTTGGCTAGCTCACAAGTTTTGGCCTGTGTTTTAAGACAATTATATTTTTTTTCCAACACAAAGACTTCAGTTGCTATTCATTTCAAATATGAAATACATTGGAAGAATTTTAACAGGCAATCTCTTTTCCCACACCTCTCGAGTGGATGGACTGCAAGATGAGGGCTGAGGGAGCAAAGTCCCCCCCACGGTAAGAGAAGATCAGGTTCGTGATCACCTGAGGAGCCTGAACATATATAAGTCTATGGGACCTGATGAGGTGCATCCCAGAGACCTGAGGGAACTGGGCTGATGTAGTTGCCAAACCACTCTCCAGGATATTTGAAAAGTCATGGCAGTCAGGTGAAGTCCCCGGTGACTGGAAAAAGGGAAACATTGGGCCCATTTTTATAAAGGGTAGGAAGGAGAACCCTGGGAACTACCAACCTATCAGCCTCACCTCTGTGCTTGGGAAGATCATGGAACAGATCCTCCTAGAAGCTATGCTAAAGCACATGGAGGACAGGCAGGTGATTCGAGACAGCCAGCATGGCTTCACCAAGGTGAAGTCCTGCCTGACGAACCAAGTGGCCTTCTATGATGGAGTGACTGCATCAGTGGAGAAGGGAAGAGCTACAGATAACGTCTATCTAGACTTCTGTAAGGCCTTTGACACAGTCCTCCAGAACATCCTCTTCTCTAAATTGGGGAGATGATAGAGATTTGATGGGTAGACTCTTTAGTAGCTAAGGAATTGGCTGGATGGTTGCATCCAGAGGGTAGTGCTCAATGGCTCCAAGTCCAGATGGAGACTGGTGACAAGTTGTGTCCCTCAGGGGTCCATATTGGGACCAGTACTGTTTAATATCTTCATCAATGACCTAGACAGTGGGATCTCCTCTGTCCCCTCTTGATGGGAACCCTCATCAAGTTCGCAGATGACACCAAGCTGAGTGATGCAATTGACACGCCTGAGGGACGGGATGCTATCCAGAAGGCCTGGGACAAGCTCAAGAAGTGGGCCCGTGTGAACCTCATGAAGTTCAAAAACACCAAGCGCAAGGTCCTGCATCTGGGTCGGGGCAACCCCCAATATCAATACAGACTGTGGGGGTGAAGGGATTGAGAGCAGCTCTGCCAAGCAGGACTTGAGGGTACTGGTTGACGAGAAGCTCAGCACGACCCGGCAATGTGCGCTCGGAGCCCAGAAGGCCAACTGGATCCTGGGCTGCATCAAGACAAGAGTAGCCAGCAGGTCGAGGGAAAGGATTCTGCCACTCTGCTCCGGTGAGACCCCACCTGGAGTGCTGCATCCAGCTCTGGAGCCTTCAGAACAAGAAAGACGTGGACCTGTTGGAGCGGCTCCAAAGGAGGGCCACAAAGATGATCCAAGGGATGGAACTCCTCTCCAACGAGGAAAGGCTGAGAGAGTTGGGGCTGTTCAGCCTGGAGAAGAGAAGACTCTGGGAAGACCTTGTAGCAGTTTTTCAGTACCTGAAGGGGGCCTACAAGAAAGCTGGAGAGGGACTTTTTACAAGGACCTGTAGTGATAGGACAAGGAGCAATGGCTTTAAACTGAAGGAGGGTAGATTTAGACTGGGTATAAGGAAGAAATATTTTACAATGAGGGCAGTGAGACACTGGAACAGGTTTCCCAGAGAGGTGGTAGATGCCCCATACCTGGAAACATTCAAAGTCAGGTTGGATGGAGCTCTGAGTAACCTGGTCTAGTTGAAGATGTCCCTGCTCGTTGCAGGGGGGTTGGACTAGATGACCTTTAAAGGTCCTTTCTAACCCAAACTATTCTAGGATTCTATGATAATTCACTGATTATTGAACTATCTCACTTCTATGTTTTATAGACAAAGCTCTCTTACCTTTGAAGTCTAAAGAATACAGCCTGTTATTCAGAAAAACACTTCAGAATCTGTTTTATCTCTGACACAAGAATAGTGTTTTTCAGAACAAAGAGAGGGTTGCTTACAGTCCTCATTTTCAGTGTGCACGAGATAAATATTTGTTGTTGCCATGTAAAACCATGTATGGATAAAATGTGACTTTATTTTTCATTTTTTATTTATTGCTAATTTTTTATTTATTGCTAATCTTATTTATTGCTAATTTTATTTATTTGTGATATTTATCTATTGTGATAAAGAAGTGGGGAAAAACTGCATCCATCCCTATTTCTCATTTTCTACATTTACAGTTGATATGTGGTGTAAAAGTCTTCACATATTTTCTTTGAGATCTGCATGTGGGATTCTTCTCACCTGTCTGCCCCAGAGTTAGCAGTCTAGGCTGTCTCTAGAGTCACACCTACACAGAGATTTATCCCAGTTACCTTATGCTGGGATGGACTTGCTGAGATGTCTTTTACTGACACCAAAGAAGGAGCAAAGGCAACTAAGTCAAACCAGGCAATTAACTTTTAGACAGCTAAACTGAGATGAGATGAATTCTACAATAAGCTTTCTTTTAGTTATAAGACTGTAAGTATATGGATTTGTAATTCCTACACATCCTTGAATAAGTTCTATGTAACTTTTTGCTTTGTTTATCAGAGATTGCTATTATAATTGGAGAGCAGAAGCAGCAACAATTTTTACTGTTTGAATTACTTCACTTTGATCCTACATAGTTCTGCAAGCATTGGCATTTTTTTAAATTAGTGTAAGTAGGGGAAAGGCTTTCTTTGCTTACAGATCACACTGTGTTCTCTATCTTTTTATTGCTGCCGCATTTTAATTTAATGTTTAGAACGTGAAATAAATATATGCTAGGCATAAACTCGCAAACTCATGTATGCATTTACTAAATACACTTTTGAAAATACGTTAATGTTTTTTAAAACAGAAGGACAAAAAAGGTATGACTGAAATAAAGCCCCTGTGTTAATCTATAACAATAGAAGCTAAAAAATACTGACAAAATGATAGTAACTTTCTGTTTTATATAAAAGAAGTAAATGCTTTTCCTATTGAAGACAGGGATTATTTATTTTGAAATGAGGGGGAAAAAAGGTCAGCAACATCATACAGAAAAGCTACTACACAGAAAAAAGCAAATTATGGGTCTTGAAAGTTTAGGGCTTTTAATAATTTAGTACCTGTGGAATCCAGGCCATGTAACAAGGGAGAACAGATGACACACTGGGAGAATCATGCAGATTTTCTGAAAGTCGATTTCCATCAAAACTGCAGCCTTCCAGTTGTAAGCCACTGATCTGCCGTGGAAATATAAAATATTCAAACATATATAACAGACTTGAAATGCCAGTAATGATTACACTGCGCTTTAATAAATGATGATCCTTTTTACCGAACAGGAAAAGAACAGGAAACTAATTATTGGAATGTTCTGTGTGAGAACAGGAAACACGATTTAAAAGCAAGATCTGGACCACGCTTTGGCGTGAACTTCCTCTGATTTGGATTCACATTCTTTGAAATGTTAGAGAAGAACACCTGTAAATGTCATCATTTATGAAATTGCAGTTGCCTGGTATTAGATTAATGGAAATATGATAGCAACAGCCAAGTACACAATCATTACAATGTCAAGAAAAGCAGAAGAACAATCACTGAAATAAGCCTGACTTCCTGCTTGGAAGTCTGAGCACAGCTTGCAGAGAATGGAATGCCCGATTACGCAGCTTCTGCAGAGGCAAACAAAATACATTGAAACAATGTGGGAGAAAATTTTATTTAACATAACTCAAGATTTCTTAGATAAACTATTGTTTGAAAAAATTAGTCAAGAATCCCATGATTCTATAAGTAACTATGCAACACTTTATACGTAACATGCTTTAAGTGCTTTCTTTTAATTAGTAAGTACTTCCAGTCTCTGAACTAAACATTCTCTTTTTTTCTTCACTGCAGTCCTGTATAAATTAATGACAATGATATCTATTCTGGATGTCTTCCAAATAAAATTTTCAGTATCTGTTGAACATTTTATTTTCCAAGTACAAATCATAATAGTTTCCCAGTCTAAATAATAACAGTCAGTTTGGCCTGCTGAAGCGAGAACTTCCATTTTAGCAATAATAAACTGAAGTCCGTAATAACTTTCAAGCAGCTTTTCAAATGGCTAAAGCTTAAGCTGGGGCTGATGTCTAAGAGAAGCTACAATCTGAAAATCATGTCTGTTACACTATCTTGCTAAAGCCGTGAATTAAATATATGATACTGAGGCAGGCTTTCACCAAATACAAGGTTCATAAAGTGGTGCTGAAACTAGGAGATACAACGCTGTTGGGAACTGGGCAAGTGATCACAACCAAAATGGAGAAAAGCAGCATTTTCCAATACATTTTCTCTTGCAAGAAATTTTAACAGATGTACTAAATTTTAAAAAGTGGTTAAAATATAATGTTACAATGAAGATCTGGACCATAGAAGATGTAAAGGAAATAATTTGCTTAAGTAATTACAGTATTCTAAAATTATTTATTTAACCAAAAAAGTTGCATTTAAACAGTAACAGAATGGGCATTACTGTCATGCTTGAAAAGCAGTGTTTTCTTCCCAAGTGTTGGGTTTTTTTGTTCATATTCTACTAACTGTAGATTATCTAAGACTAGTTTTTGCATTTTTAATAACTAATTATTCTTCTGGTTGGGCATTGCAGTCTTCAAAAGTCTGCTTAAGTCACATTTCTGTTCTAACTGAGCTGAGGACTCTTCCTTACCACGTGCAAGATGCATATTTACATATTCTAATGTGAAAAAAAGGTTACAAAAGATTGCATTTATAAAAGTCACAGAAAAAAACCTCTGTTTCTTCTTGGACAGACAGTGACCAGAGAAGTGACAACACTCTTTGAAGCAATCTGTGTTCCATACAGACTAGAACTCAGAGTCAAGCCTCCAAAACTGTGGATAATCTGAACCAAAACAACCCCAAATGGAAAGCACAGAGTAGCATGATTTTTTTCTCCAACTTTAACTTCCACAAATTACTCTAACAAAGTCTCAGTGGGATGAATTAAATTTTTCAGACTTTCTATTTGGAACTGCAAAACCTTTTTTTCTCCTTCAACCTCTTGTCAAAAGCTTAAGGTCTTTTCTTTGTTATGAAAGCGTGACACTCCTTTCCCTTCTCCTGCCAAGTTTATTGTCATCTTTCCTTTGAATCTTTCCTAGGATTTTCAGGCTGGTTGCTTTTAAGATACAATGTTAACATTTGATATTTTGTACTGTTTCTTTTCAAACTTAAAATCTTTTCACACAGAGAGATTTTGGAAAAAAAATGGCTTTATCTGGTAAAAAAGAAGTTTGAGTGTCAGTAGTCTTTAATGATAGCCTATATACATTCCAGTGCCACTTCTTTCTTTCAAGAACAAAGATTATGAAGAAAAATATCACAAAAGGCACAAAAGGAACAAAGTCTTACTAATGATTATACTGAGGCTTTCCCACAGACTCCTCCCTACTGCTCTCTGGTGTTAACATTGACACTTAAGGCCTCACTTTTTTATATGCAGAGGTCTTAGATTATCTCACTACATTTGTGATTGAATGCTTTCAAAGCTCCTATTTATCCCTATTACACAAATACTAGAAAGAGTCATCTCGTATGTTGTTCTTTCTGCCCCTCCTGAATTCTGCAGGGAATTCTGCTAGGGAATTTAGTTTGACAAATATGTGAGTTTGGCAAAGTTACTGAGGGAAGACTGATCCGATGAAGAGGTTTTAGAATTTATTGTTGGGGTGTTCAAAGGTCTGGCCATCCTGAATATCTCTAGAAGAAGTTTCTATAGAAGTGCGTCACCTATTGAAAAATCTCCTTCTACTGCCCATACATTTCTTCTTTTGATATTGCCTGTTCCTTTGACATTATAGCTAGTAAAATAACATAATTTGATCTCCTGGAAGACTTCAACCAATCACAGAGACTCCTTTGAAGATGGAGACCAAAATTTTGACTTTGATTCAATATTAAAAGACACTGAACCCCCCCCCCCC
>Ga0065711_1005673_pt1 | contig 19488 bp, 6 predicted proteins | sample Hoacrofraction12_FD_59098 | JGI IMG/M metagenome (GOLD analysis project Ga0065711, IMG submission 59098) | Hoatzin crop microbial communities from Cojedes, Venezuela - Epithelial fraction 12 v2 (version 2) | ecosystem: Host-associated > Birds > Digestive system > Esophagus > Crop | place...
CCTGGCCTTGAACACTTCCAGGGAGGGGGCATCCACAGCTTCTCTGGGCAACCTGTTCCAGTGTTTCACCACCCTCATGGTGAAGAATTTCTTCCTAATATCTAATCTAAATCTGCCCTCTTTTAGTTTAAAGCCGTTTGCCTTTGGCCTATCACTACATGCCCTTGTGAAAAGCCCCTCTCCATCCTTGTTGTAGGCCCCCTTCAGGTACTGGAAGGCTGCGATAAGGTCACCCCGGAGCCTTCTCTTCTCCAGGCTGAACAGCCCCAACTCTCTTAGCCTGTCCTCATAGGAGAGGTACTCCAGCCCTCTGATCATCTTTGTGGCCCTCCTCTGGACCCACTCCAACACATCCATGTCCTTATGTTGAGGGCTCTAGAGCAGGACGCAGGACTCCAGGTGGGGTCTCACAAGAGCAGAGTAAAAGGGCAGAATCATCTCCCTCGCCCTTCTGGCCACGCTTCTCTGGATGCAGCCCAGGATACGGTTGGTTTTCTGGGCTGCAAGCACACATTGCTGGCTCATGTTGAGCTTCTCATCCACCAGTACCCCCAAGTCCTTCTCCTCAGGGCTGCTCTCGAGCCACTCGCCACCGAGCCTGTACTTGTGTTTCGGATTACCCCGACCCATGTGCAGGACCTTGCACTTGGCCTTGTTGAACTTCATGCGGTTCACGCAGGCCCACCTCTCCAGCCTGTCAAGGTCCCTCTGAATGGCTTTCATTCCTTCCAGCATGTCAGTCACACCACAGAGCTTGGTATCATCGGCTAACTTGCTGAGGGTGCACTCAGTCCCACTGTCCATGTTGCCAACAAAAATATTAAACAGCACCGGCCCCAGTACTGACCCCTGAGGCACACCACTCGTCACTGGTCTCCACCTGGACATCGAGCCACTGACTGTAACTCTTCGAGTGCGTCCATTGAGCCAGTTCCTTATCCCGTGAGGGGTCCATCTGTCAAATCCATGTCCTTCCAATTTAGAGACAAGACCATCATGCAGGACAGTGTCGAATGCCTGGCACAAGTCCAGGTAGATGATATCAGTTGCCCCCCTGCATGCTTTGAAGCATAGCTTTAAAAGATATGTTTGAAGAATGTAACTTGAAAGGTTTCTGCATCCTAGGATGAAAGATGTTTAGAAACAATCTCAGTAGCTTAACTTGAAATCCCTCATCTGCAGACATCTGGAGTGTGAACACATATTTTTAAAAAGTCAGGAATTTGAAACTTCTGGTAAAAATAGTCTTCAAAGGTGGTAACAGTGACTGTGAATGAACACACAGAGATGAAATCCTATCTGCAGCCACTAGCGCTGTTCTTTTAAGAGTCACTGGTGTCTTAAAAAAACTAAGTTTTTCTCTGTGACTAGGGGTGAGATCTTCCAAAAATTCAAAGAATTATATTGCTCAAGCAATTGGAAAAAAAAAACCACAAAAAATGAGTCTTAAAAAGGAACTGGTAGCTTTGGTAGCTTGACAATTTTTGATAGATCTCTGTAAAATTTTCCCTCTCAGTCTTTTACAGTCCTAAAACAAAACAACAAATGGGTTTGCCTGACACTGCCCCTCTCAAAACATACTCTCTGTTAGATAGACCTTGGGATTTACTAGTCTAAGAGATGCCCTGCACACCCATGGTCTTGGCTGTGCCATGATGACAACATCCCTCCACTTAGCATGAGCCATGACGTCTCCCAGGTTCTCTGATCTCCCTGCTGGTTGCGGGCTGTGAGCCCTGACGAAGAGTTTTTAATGCAGTCCTTGCTTCTCGGCATCCCTCTTGCAATGTCTGCTGGGCCTTCTCTGTTCCTGTGGCTTGTCAGGTTGATGGATATATTAAATAGCTGGTTAACCACCTGGCTGATGTTATACAAATAAAGAAGGGGAACAGGGAGAACATAATTTCCCAGGAAGCAGCCTGGGACGACTTCATTAGCTCCGCATTACTATGGGTGAGCAACAAGTACTTGTTGCTTAATAAAGCAGGGGCAAATATTAACAGCCACTACCAGAAGAGCATACTGCTTGCAATAATCAGAAACAAGCTACTGATGGGCTGTGTAATAGAATTACAAATCAGTAAAGAGAAACTAGCACTCTCTTTGACAGGTTGGTGTAGGTAGAGATGAGATAATTATGACCAAATAAATACCACAACAATAAAAATTCACAGGGAGGGCAGTGTCTGGCAGAGGCAGGCTGCAGTGCAGAACTAATGAGAAAATTGTTACTAAAATTCAACTCTCTTTAGCTGCAAAATGTAGATTAATTTGCTTTGTTATAAGGCACAGCTATTAAAAACCTCACAGGCCTACAGATACATTGCAGTAAGGAAATGGTGAAATGAGATTTCTATGTTAGATTTGTACTCTTGCAATTATGCATGAGGCTTTTACATAATATTGAAGAGGCTGAGATTATTAATGATTAAGAATCATTTACATAGCCTTTGAATTTTCATCCTCTTTTACAAAACTGATTAAGATGTGCTTGCTGTCTTGTTTTCTCCCTCTCATCTCCTTCTCTCTCCTTCCAGACAAGAGTCAATTAATGGACAGATATTGTTTGCTCCACTCATGACAGTATCCAATTGCATTTTTAGGGAAGTGTAAAAATCACATCAAACTGCCAACCTTTTGAGGTCCACTCATTATCAGACCAGATCATCTATGATTAGTTGTTATCAGGTGTTCAGAAACTTTTCAGAAATCTCAAATGTATGTCGTGCAAGAGAGACAGCTACATAGGAGCTGCCAAATGAAGAAGGACCATATCTCAACATCACATTGCCTTCCTAAGCCTCTGCTGTATGACAGACTAGACTGGCAGACTTTACCAGACAGACTACCAGAATCACAGGATAATTTAGGCTGGTGGGGATCCCCGGAGGTTGTCTGGTCCAGCTTCCACTCAGAGCAGTGCTGATCTCTGCATTAGCACAGGTATTGCAGGCAGCAGTGATTTACAGGATCTCCCACATTATCTTCAATCGAGCTGCATCTGCATCTGGATGTTCCCTCCCTGCTTTGTCCCTGTGTCCAGCTGTTCTTGAATTCTTGGGGTTTTTTTGGTCTTCTTTTCTCACACCTTTATTTCACTGTATACCAGGGATAAGATCCCTTTTTTCTCTAGTAGTATTAAGTCCACATTGATGCCACCTCCTTTCTAGCATTTGTGGGCATACTGACTGCAAATATTATGTTATTTCTACTCCATTCCTTCGTCTTTCTTTGATGTATTGCCTTTAGACTCCGTTTAGACAGGAAATAATTTAGGGGCAGTGTCTCTCGCATCTTAAAACCTTTGTGAAGTGTCATAGGATATCATGGTGTCATCCAGCAAACCAATAATAGTGAAGATAATTGCTTCTTTCATAGCTGTCAAACTTACTTTGTCAAGAACTCAATTTTTGAAGATACAGAAAATGAAATGTTTGTCTTGACTTTCTGTCAAAACCATAAAATTTCAAGTGGGTATGAGGTTCATTTATTATCATTATTTTCACTCATTTATGTAATTAATCTGCAAAAATGTTAGATATGCAAAAGCACATAAAGTGACATGTTGTCAGTTTATAACTAGTTTTGTACTGTTAGTGTAGTGATTTATACTGTGTCTGCTGTAGCTCTCACATTGTGGTGTCTTGCTAATACCTGCAGTTAACTGCATTAGCTTAACATCATTCCTTGCTGGTTCAGGACTTACTTACCTGTTTTCTCTTTGTAAGGTTTTTGTTCACATCAGTTTAAAAAAAATACTAAATTTTGTGAAAAAATACCCTTTTTTTCACTTAACAAAGTATTTTTGTTTAAGTATTTGCTTTTTATAATTCACTGGGGGATAGTTGGGTGTCTCTAAGCTGAGGCAGTTTCCTGGAGCATTTAATTGTAGGAGTATGCTTACAGAAATATCTACGTGGCTTCATGGGTCTAATTTCACTGAACTGCATGCGTTGGTTCCTATATAATTGAGAAAATGATATGGTCTACCACATGTACACATAGAAAATGAGCTTGAAATCATGAGTAAGACTGTTTACTACTCAAATAAACTGGCAGTCTTCACAGAATTATTTGAAAACTTGAAGAAAAAATTAGCAAAAGCTGAAGCACAAACATTTTGTAGCCCTTAAGAATGATTTTGTACAAAAGTGGCACACAGTAACATCTGCGTAATAATTAAACGTTCGTCATTGCACAAAACACTGAGAAAGAAAATAAAAACATATATGAGCAATGGTTTATTCTAGCAGATGAAAGCAGATTTTGCTGTTTTCGCATATCTGATCAGCCATAAAACATCTTACATAACAGGACGTAGGTACATTTCATTCTTTCTTCTGCTGTGATTAGATAGAGGATCATCTCATTATACAGCTGAGTGAAACCAGAAGAGGCTTTTCACTTTGTTATAAAACTCACAGTTGGAACCTTTTTTCCCCCCTCTTGTTTCCAAAAATATGTATAAGCACATTACAGGAGAGCTGGAAAACCTCTCTGCAGTCCTCACACAAAAATATTATGCATGTGTGAACTAGGTAATTGGCGAATTAGCAAGTTATGAGCACTGTGAGGGTTGTACACATTACATGATGAAGTCCTTCAGCAAAGAGTGTCACAGGCAAGTCCGTTTCAGGAGGACAAATTGAATGTTCTCATGGTCTTGTCTGACCTTAAAATGTTTGTTTTGGTTTCTGTATTGCTCATGAGTTGTGCTCATGACAATCATCCTGCTTCATTAGTTTTTTTATGTGACTAGCCACATTAATGAATTCGGTTCAGTCCTTCCAAGACATTTTGGTGTCCGTTTCTAGGCAACCTTCAACCTGCTGCAACTTCAGAAAAAAGAGGTGTCTAGTTACAGGCTGGGGGCCAGGCTTTCTGGTGCCTAGTTTGGTCAGGGGCTGCAACTGGAGGCCCTCACTGCCACTGATGGAGGGACAGAGTTAGTTAGGGATGGAGAGAAGAGCCTTCCAAACAGCATACTTCTTTCTTTACTTATCTCTGGGCTAAAAACCTACATCTATATTTGCAAGTTAATGAGTGCCAAAAAGCATTGCCAGACCCTGGAATGAGACTTGTGCTGACACCATGTGGGCCAAATTCCTGAGCACAGCACAGATCAGAGCATGGCGAAGCAACCATTCCTGAAGAGCGGTTTGCATGCAGCCATTGGATTTGGGGAAATAAGAAGACAGTTAATAGTGTGCACTTGAGCTCATCTCTGCCATGCGGCCTCAGTGCCTGAGGATGGTCCTTATCATATTTATTTACTAGTGTAGACATAGTCCAGATGAAGTGTAATTAATGGATTGAATAGCACCAGTTCCTTTTCCTTAGCCTGACTTGTTGACCAGTTAACAAAAATTGAGTAAGAGCAACTTGCCTTAACACCATCAGTTTCTAAACTGTTTACCTAATTCTTTTCTTTCAGTTTTCCTCGGCATTTTCCAAGCCATTCAGTGCTTAGACCATAAACCAATCTAGAGATTCCTGATACCCTAGTATTTGAAAATGAGAACTGACCAAATCTAGATTGCAAACTCATCTCTCATGATGTTGAGGATTACTCACTGAAAGATCCTCTTTGATTTCAGTGAAGCTGGTAAGGGAGCAGTGACATGTTAAAATAAAGAACTTTTCACTCTTAACATCCTTATTGAAAGTTTGTACAGCCCCTGCATATTAATTTAATATGACTCATTGCTAAACTATAGATAACATTGGCATTTTAATTAATACTGTTTGTTTTGAAATACCTATATGTAACGTTTTGTATAACCTCTGAAAACTAATGAACTCTGTTCAAGAATTAAAGCCAGCAATGTCAGATCTGCCCAGAAACTAAACACCACCAGTGAAAGCAAGAACATTATGTGCCTTTTAAAACATAGGCATGTTACTAGAGCATTACTAGATGAAATTCAAAGCCCAGTGTTCTATATATACACAACCAGCTTAACAATTATGTTCTTTTATTTGCTGCATATCTAGAAAAGCTTCCACCACTTATTTGTTAAGCCAAATACTTTTTTCAGTATTCCACATCATTTGAAATTGAATGTGTTGAGCCCCATCAGTAAATATTGACTCCTCTACCATTTATTGTGTTTACAAATGCTGCTCTGGAAGCTGTCTCATGCTGTAGCAGAAGAGCAGCTACAGCCTGTAAATCTCTTGCTATCCCACTTTTAAGACTTACATATTAATACATTATGAATTATGCTTCTGGATTGCATCGTGTATTGCTCTTCAGTATGAAAAACAATTTATCAGCTTCTGTAGCCACCTCCACAATCTTAACCCACATGTGATGTGCAGTATATTCACTTGTCTTATAATTCACGTGTAAACAGACAACCTATCCTGGTCCAACAGAAAAGCCTGAAGGTACACTAAAGGCAATGCAAAGATTCTCCATATAACGTTATATGCTGATTTTGTCCTAGATGAGAACATTCGAGAACAAAAAGTGGCCCAGCGTCTTTTTGGATACTTATTGCAGGATGGTTGTCCTTGTTCTTAAAATACCCCAGATATTTGGATGTAATGAGGCTATACCCCTCTCCTCAGAAATTTCTGGACTATGCTGTGCCTGTAGCTGGAAAAGATGACTTTTGCAAGAGCCATTAATTAGTGTGTAGAACCCACTCCACTTCATGCCCTACAAGTTCAGCTGTATGACTGCCTAAATATTTCCATGTGACTGCTCCCGTACTTCACCATCCCACTCCACCAAGGCCTTCAATCTCAATTTGTTTTTTCCGGGTTCAGGTTTTTTCTGGGAGTATTCTGCTGCACAACACACACACAAAACATTTGTGGAAATTTGAACTTTTAAACCTAGAGCATGTACCTGACGATGGTTTCTGTGAATGCATACATCTAGCGAAGGGAAGCCCATGAAACATCTTCTTCAGTCCAACGAAGCTGCTTTTCTCTTTCTTTCCACTGCTCTGGCTATCACTCCTCCCTCTCTTCTTGCCTCCAGCTTCTTTGTGCTTTTGGGATTGGTGGTTACTCAGCAGTGAAGAATTTGAGAACTTCAGGAAATGTCATGCTTTCATTATGAATTTGTTTTCATATGTATTGTAACATTAAATTTTCTAAAAAGAAGATATCCTGGAAAACAAAGGCATACAGTGAAAATTTTAATTGCATTTAGCTAGTGCCCTAGTCCTGAGTGGATGGCTGGACTAGTCGCTCTGTTAGCACAAATACATGCAAATGTCTTTGCAGGATACTAGAGAAGCAAGCAGTGTGTTTGCATTACAAAATGTATCCCAGCATTGTATTACAGATTTGAATTTTAGCTTCTTTGCAAATCTGTATTTGCTGCTTCAGTTACATCACTGTAAGTAAGAAGAGTGAGTGAGCAACAACTTTCCAGTGTTTACTGAACATTTTTCTTCCTCTTCCCCACAATCTTCTGTAAGGACTGCATAGTCTTTGTCAGCAAAGGGATATTTTATATCACATCTCTCTTTATGTCTTTATCATAAAAAAAAAGTTACCAGGTTTCATAAGAAATACGTGAAAATTATGGAAAACCTTGTACGTGTTGGGCTTATGAGTCATTACTATACACAACAGTATCCATACCATTGTGCCACTTCAAAATTATGTTGTTCAAGTTGGAAAATGCTCTTGGAAATCACAAATCAGGTAAATAGAAAGTCTATTTAATACATAATCATTGAAGCAGGCTGGGTTTCAAACTAGTAACTCATCCATAAAATGTATCCTATCGATGCACCAGCAATGTTCTCTTTTTATGATAGCAGCCTCTTGGCAATACCGCACAGTATTTAGTTGCAAAAAAAGCTCTGCTTCATTTTGTTCAACCAAGGGAACTGCAGCAGAAGCTCATTTAAGTATCAGGATCAGCCAGAAGCCAGGTGTGCTTGATGCTCTTCCCATTCTCATGAAAAAAGGCTCAAGTAGCAGCACTGAGATGCAATCAGTGCCAGAAGACCTTCTTCACCTCCATTCAAAATAAAAGCTGCAGCTAGAATTTCATCATCTGGATCAGTTTTCTTCCCTGGAGTTTGATTGTAAGAGACCAAGAAGATGGGTGACTCGTTTATATATTTCTCATTTTAAATATATTTAAATACAAGATAAGAATCACACTTGAGTAAATAGAATCACTTTCCTCCATCATTAATCATTAATCATGATGGAGGAAATACATCATTAATCATTATGGAGCTACACACAATATGTTGTTCTCTTATTTTAAAAGCAGCAGAGCTGAAATCTCATGTACAGTAAGACAGCATTGCAAACTGGCCTAATACACACAATATACATAAGGTTAAAGGGTCCAGCAACACTTACATTGTTCTCTACAACTAGAGAAATGTTAAATTTCCAGCATTAAACTAAATTATTTTTTAAATTTGAATTTTAATTTACATTTCCTTCTCAGCTGGGAAGTAAGAGACTCTTCCCCTGAGTAAAGGAACAGTAATCCCTCTTTAGAATTAGCAAAATGAGAAAAGAGGATGATAAATGGGATAGCATTTTGGTGTAAAGATTTGGACCTTTATTTTTTTATTATTACTGGACTATCTATCTAGAAAGAAGTTCAGCTTATTTGTACACAGATGACGCATGTTTATCTTTCTTTTTCTTGCAATGCCATATGGCTCCCTTATGAACGTTATGACTGCTGACACAGTCTGAGGGACTCAGAAATGGAACAGATGACTACTGGAAAGTACAAAGTATTTGTAACTAATTCTTGAGCTTCTGGTGGAGTTGTGCCACTGTAACATTCCCTCCACCCTCCTCCACCTCCTAAAAAAGAATATAAATGAACAGGAACAATAAGGTTTATGGGAGACAAGATTATTTTGTTTACCACAGAGTTGCTATATGAAGAGGAGACTGTAGAAATAAATTACCATTGAGAGTGACCTTCGAAATGTAAAAGGCTAAAAATATGGTTTTGTCAAATGGTGTACTTTGCATTTCTAGGGTTTGAACCTCTAAAGACCACTCATAAACACTGCTTTTCACAAGTGTCGTGGGGGCCTGTCAATAATTTTTATTTCAAGACACGGTAAATCGTTAATGAAGTCAGTTGGTAATACTTGTCTCGGATAAGGAAGGCAAGCAGGCACATGTAAGAGTGAAAGAATGATCCAATAGCAGTAACCAAAGATGAGTAAAAAAGGCAGTTTTCTTGATTAGCAAGAATTGTATAAAGATATTAAAATCAACTTGGTCTTTTATCTGCATGTCTTGGAAAGTGGCGGCAAGAGACAGCAACAGGTTGTCACAGAATTATCCTTGGAATGCTCGTAACTGCTCCTGCTCTGCAGAAACAGGTAACCCAGGCAATGCAGGGGTAAAGTCACAGAGTAAACTCTAAGCAAGGATATAGGGGCACAGCATCCTCTGGGGCAGAGCAGAGAGAGGCTTTGCCCACACCTTATATGTGAATGATCAGAAAGTTGATTTACGGAAGTAAAAGACTGTTTTCTCTCATCGATTGCTGGCTACTTGTCTGCACTCATAATATGTGTTGCATGAAATGTTGCTTCATAATTAATTTTCTAAAACCAGACCACTACTGAATGAGTAAGTTCATTTGGACAGTGTCAAGGGGACAAGGATTTTGCCACCTCCCCAAAAAGATGCTTGAAATGCAATGAGTTTCTTAAGTGAGATCCTACTGCACTCATGAACCTTGCCCCTGTTGGCAGATGCAAACTCTTCCAGAGAGCTGCACTGCAAAAGACAGGGCGAGGTAGATGTGTTAGAGCCTGAGGACAGAAAAAATGCAAACGGGAGGAAAGATGGTAGGCAGAACTACAAGTGATGCATTGAAATCAATAGCACTGTAAAGGGAAAACGTGCATCCAGTGCAGCTTTTAATTGTCAAAAACTACAGCTACTCTTATTGAGAATAAGATGTTGTAGAAGAATCATTGTAGCTATAAAAACCTACGATAAGCATACTACAGTATTTTTGACTGCTAGTGAATAATGCTATAATAAATTTATCAGATTATCAGGCAAATAAGGAGATCCAAAGAAAACAGCTTTAAAAGACTAACAAGTTCAGTATCCTATAGAGTAACAAACACCCGAAAAATATTCACACTTGATATTGAGACACTATTATGTAAGCACTTCTATTTCCACTGTGGGAAAATCATGCTTGAATTTGTTATCTTCTGTATAGATGGTATTTATAGGGTTTTGCATCTTTCACTGAGTAGAACTGTATTCTGGCATGCTCCAAAACATGCAGGGTGTCTATTCAGTGCTTTCTCACTTTTTCTTCCCTTTAGAAAGGCTGAGCTTTAAAGTCTATTGCAAGACCTATTATTTTGCCTTGGGTTTGTAAAAATGATGAGGCTTCTTTTTTCTTCTCTCCTGAGAGTTTTAAAAGGTAGCTTCTTTGAATAGATGTTGCTGCTTTTATTTGTGCTGTTTCCTTGGTTTGCCCAGAATAATAAATAGCAACCTCTTTAAACAAGTATTCATACAATTATGGAATAAATGTGTGGCAGTTCTTGTCTCCTTCTCATGGTAACAAGGCTCCTGAGCCTTGTCTTAGTGGGCTGTCCACCTTTCTTCCTGTTACACCTCTTTGGCCCAACTGTCTCGGTCCTTGGTCACACGTAGCACAGCTCCCCATCTCTGGGGCAGCAGCACTCCACTTTTCTTACACTACTGAGGCCTAGAGGTGGATTTGGGAGTGGGACATCCGTTGCATCCCAGTCTCCACCTTTGCCAAAAACTGCAGGGAAGCAGCTCTGTTCTTCCTGCAAAGATCGGCTTACAAAATTCCCATCATGAATAACCAAATAAGATTTCAGCCAGCAGCAATCTTCTAGCTTCAGAACATGCTCAAAGGTGAAAGTCAGAGAGAATCATTACAGGGGTAAGACCATTAAAGAGAAGCAATGAAACAAATATGTCCATTCTGCAGGAGGGTCAGACTGCATGGAGGAGCAGGGAAGGATTCAGATGACATTAGAAAGCCAATTACTGGATCCAGCCTCTGAAACAAGCTGTGCAATTTCAATCAGATGGGGCAAAACTGGAAAGGGAAGGACAGAATGCAGTTAAAAAATAGAAAGAAAAAGATCTATTAAAAAAAGACTCTAGGAAAAAAATGTATAGCAGAGTAGAATTATAATAGAACTGAGTCACAAAAGACTGAAAATTAAAAGATCTTCTTGAAAAAGTTGTATTAGTTGGTCTTTCCAAGAGGATGACCACAGAGAGAACAGAAATTAACTGTACTTTAAAGAACTTCTGTTGCCACATGGAAAATTTTGCGAAATAATTTTGAGGTCTTTGATGTGCTTTATCTTAGAATTTGAACACTATAAAATGTGCAGTTTAATAGTAGGATACTCTCACATAGTTCACCTCATGAATTACAGCTTACCCTCATCTGAAAGGATGGTAACATAACAACAACAACAACTTGAAAGCCTGAATACGTGAGTAGTCCTCCTTCCCAATTTCAGTGCAATGCATTCACTTGTTTACCGATTACCTTACATGCATTTCTCACTTCCAGCAGCAGATTTAGAAGTTGTCTCTATCCTTAGTCTTGCTCCATGGAGCTAAGCCACAATGCCAGTCAGAGACTGGCTGGAAGCAGTGTATTTATACTTATAGATAGAGTCAAGCTGTCCTGCTTAATCAATTAATCCAGCTTCCCAGCAGTGCTGTGGGCTTGGATTCTGAAGCCCACTTGCTTGAAGGACTGCAAGGTGCCACGTCTACGCATACCAGCAGGAACAGACGCCTACCAGTCCTCTGAACATGGATGTCTTCACTTCAAGTTGTAAGCATTGGGGAAGAGCCTGAGGTCATCTAATCCAAAAACCAAAAATTCTTTTGACCAGATTTGAGACATCTAAACTTGAGATGTTTATTTCAGAAAAAGTAACTCCTTCTTGCAAGTGGAAAGAAAAAGACATTTGGAGAAAGTGGTCCATCTGATCTACTTCAGACACTAAGGTTGAGATGGACTGTATTATGAAGGAGGCTTGCTTCTCTGCAGTGACTGTAAAAGGAGAACAAGGCAAGCAGGTCAGATGTAGATCAACCTTCAGACGCTTGAATCTCAACAACAGATTTCTATAGTCAATGAGGAAAAAAACAGGTACCTCCAGAAGTGAGAGCGGCCCTGCCAAGAAGGACTTGGGGGTACTGGTGGATGAAAAACTGGACATGAGCCACCAAAGTGGGCTTGCAGCCCAGAAGGCCAACCGTATCCTGGGTTGCATCAAGAGAAGGGTGTCCAGCAGGTCGAGGGAGGGGATTCTGTCCCTCTATTCCGCTCTGGTGAGACCCCACCTGGAGTCCTGCATCCAGCTCTGGAGCCCAGAGCACAGCAAAGACATGGAGATGTTAGAGTGGGTCCAGAGGAGGCCACAAAGATGATCAGAGGGCTGGAGCACCTCTCCTATGAGGAAAGTCCGAGAGAGTTGGGGCTGTTCAGCTTGGAGAAGAGAAAGCTGCGGGTAGACCTTATTGCGGCCTTTCAGTACCTGAAGGGGGCCTGTAGGAAAGATGGGGAAAATATTTTCAGCAGAGCTTGTTGTGACAGGACAAAGAGTAATGGCTTTAAACTAGATTTAGATTAGATATTAGGAAGAAATTCTTCACCATGAGGGTGGTGAAACACTGGCACAGGTTGTCCAGAGAGGTTGTGGATGCCCCATCCTTGGAAACATTCAAGGCCAGGTTGGATGGGGCTCTGAGCAATCTGGTTGAGTTGAAGATGTCCCTGCTCACTGCAGGGGTGTTGGGCTAGATGACCTCTAAAGGTCTCTTCCAACCCAAAGCATTTCATAATTCTATTCTATGATTCTAAGGTAATTCACCCCACATCTTAGAAAGGTGTTTTTTTCTTCCTAAATGCTAAAACAGGGACCCCAAACCAGGTTTAAAATGGTTGCATACATTTTAGATAGCTAAAATGAGCTGAGATGACTCCTAGGGAAGGTGGATACTTTTCTTTATCTCTCTATACCTTTTACAGTGGGAATCTAAGACTCTTCTCTTTTTCTCAGGATTTCTACATTTGTGAAACTTGCATGTTCAAATTAACAGTTTTATACTCTATGACCAATATGCAATCTTCACTAAATATGAAGTGATTGTTACTGCAGACGCCTACATGGTTCTAAGTAGAATGGCATAACATCATTACTTTCCCTCCTTACTTTATGTCTTCTTATTCATCCACACTTTATAATGTAATTCTGAAATACAGTGAGCAGTATAACCATAAATTTCATCATAAATATTCTCCGTGTGAGAAAAGACACTGGAGTTCTCTAGTGCTGAAAGATGGAAGGCAATAGTGAGCAGAGATTTACACCCATGTCTCTAATGCAACATGACGGGATAAAAATCCAGTGTCATTTTGGAGGTGGGTACCCAGAGGATTCATGAACCAGGACAGAAGCAGCCCTTTCATCCACTGCACCTTGACTGCTTTCTAACTGAATGCCCAATTGCCATAAAAATGTTGACAAACTGGAGGAGTTTCAGAGAAAAAGGGGTAGAAAGTGTGCTAAGGAGTTAATTGCAGTGTGGTAAAGAAATACAGGGAAGACAACAGTAGCAATCTAAGGACAACAGAGTTATAAGCTGTATGATAGACCCACCTGGTCTAGCATTATGTCCTATCAAGCACATTTTTCCCGGGGGAATTCCACTCCCCAAAATTAGCATGAACAGGCAATAAAAAGAAAGCAATACTCTTTTATAAGTAAGGACAACCCATCCTTATCTATGCTGCAAGCTACTGCTCTATTATCTGATGTCTAATGTGATTTCTTCCTGTCAATGAGGTAGCTGGTTTTATGACTTTCTTGTTTATTCCAGTGGAATGACTGGGCTTTCTGCCCAGTTTATTTCTCCAGTCTCTACACACATATGACACATGCACCAACAGTTGACTAACTCCTTGCTTGCTAGCAGAGAAGTAGCACATCTCCATCTTTTAACGTAAGTATGGTTAAAATCATACTCACACAGTCTGAACTATAAAGGGCAGGGTGAAGGTTCTGAGTGATTCCTGGAGGCAGACTAAGAGGCCAGATTTTTCTCCAACAAAGACCTGAAACCTTGAATCATATGAGGATAAATTACATAACTTAGTAAGCTGAGGTCAATGCAATGTATACTGATGATCTAATTTGATAGCCTTGTTTTTATGGATGGACTACTACTATCAATATTCAGTTAGTATTTTTCAACCTCTTTTTTTTTTATTTCTAGAGTTGAAGAAGCTGGAGTGTCCTCCAGACTTAAAACAGTAGGGTGTGATTGATAAGTACTAAAAGAAGAATAAACAACCCCTCTGGAAGAGAACTGAAAGTCAAGTTTCTAAGGACAGTCTCCTGCATATTACTACAGAACATAAATATTTCCCAAGCAGGACCGATACAACATACTGGAAGGAAGTCTGAAGCACAGGCTGCAAATATTTACAAAAAAGGATATGCATCTTAGCAGTCTGAAGTCATTGATTCTCAATACAGCAAACTGGGTCTCTATATAAGCACTTAAGACTTAAGTGTCTTGGAAGACATGCTTAGACTTAAATATGACTAGTGGTCTAAAGAATTACCAAAATCATTAGAATCATAGAATCATAGAATGGTAAGGGTTGGAAGCGACCTTGAAAATCATCTGGTTCCAATCCCCCTGCCCTGAGCAGGGACATCTTTCACTAGACCAGGTTGCTCAGAACTCCATCCAACCTGGCCTTGAACACTGCCAGGGAGGGGACATCCACAGCTTCTCTGGGCAACCTGTTCCAGTGTTTCACCATGCTCTAATTTATGTAAGTATCACACGTTGCGTTGTTTATGGGAAGCTGTGAAACAAAGTGACATAAAACACACAACCAGAGAACCATTTAAAAAGTATTGCTAATGAAGAACTGAAAAATTGCACTGGTAAGAACAAGAAAAAACGTGTTATAGAAAGAGATATCACAGCAACGTATGCACATAGATGCTGATGAACATAAGGGATCAAGAGTATAGATGTCTGGAGTAGAATTCTTGTTACTTTGGTGGCTAATTTTGAGCTCTCTTAGTTCTTAGTGCTGACAGAGATCTAGTAAGCACAAGCAATGGCATATAAATGATGATTTACCCAATGGCTATTTTAGACTACTGTGAGTTGCTCTCTAGATTCTATCGACTGGTGTTGACTAGATCACTATTTACTAGAGTGGAGCCAAGCCAATCGCTCACATGTAGGCATTCACCTTGTAGCTAACCGGTTAAGCTAAAGGTTAAGATGAGACGAATTCAGTTCTTAATTTGAGGTATATTCTACAATTTGAGGTATATTCTACCTTAACATTGAATGATTACAGAAAAATTAAAAGGAAAGACAAAGGTTGATACTGCTAAATTATGAAAATAGGACAAGAGAATCAAGGTAGGAAAAGAAACACTTGAAATTAACTATGCTGGTTGAAAATAAATATTCCTGTCCATTTGACGCTTATCTGGAATGCCCACTCCATTTTACCCGTCAAGGTTATTTCAATGGAGATGTAATTATATGACTAGCTTAGACATCAATTTTTAATACAATTTTACATTTATGTAATGTGCACAATTATATTTTATATAATTGTAATTAGGTACTTCTATATTTCTTTTTTGTCATTGGCTATATTTTATTAAAATTGAAGTAGTACCACAGATTCATAAATCTCAGGAATTGTTCTTTGCTTTGATTTGCTTTTTTTTGTATCCCAACTCATAAAGACCTTATGCATTTTTTGTAACTATTCAGAAAGGAAATAAAATCTTTGATGACTTAATAAAATTAAGTCAATCATAATTACACCATTAGGCTGGAGAGTAGACGAGTATTATGATGAAGGTAACTTATCTTCAAAAGATAACGTTTGCTTCGTATGGCTCGAGGTTTTAAAAATCGAATTCAGATCTCCTCAGGTGGCTGGTTGATGATCAATAATTTTCCTGTGAATTCTAAGGAAGGTTAAGGTTAAAAAAATGTTTCCTTTACATCATGCCAAAAAAAGAAACAATAAGAATAAATATCTTAGAATCTGGTCAGTAATTCTGAGGGAACAACTTTTTCCTTAAGAGATGTTACAAGGAAGAGTATTGGCAGTGAGTCTGCTCCGTGAGGTTTGTACACAAGGGGTACTCACACACACCCACGCCAAGCAGGGTGATATTTTGCTGTTGGAGAGCATAGCTCAGCTAGTTCAAACCTGCTTTTTTCACTCCCCAGGAAAGTATAGCAGCCAGATGCCTTGGACATGTAGAAGAAGAGAGGAGTATTCCCTCCGCCATCCAGTTCAAGCTACGTCTCTGTGCAGGAAACAACTGAAGAGTGGACTGTACTAAGTAAAGTGAAGATGGCTCAACAGGGCTGCTGTCTGACAGGACCATCTCCAGCATTCGACCACCGAAAGCATTTTCACATTTTGCCACCAGGGCCAAAAACAGGAAAAAGAAAAATCCAGTTCCTGCATGAAGGCTTAAAAAGGACATGGTCCCAGTCCCAGCTACAATCAAATGTACAAACATGCTCTCTTGAATAACTGAGTATTTTTGACAGCAAGACTGTGTACTATTGGTACCACAGCTACCACCTTCCAGTTCAGTCTATAATAAAATCAATAAGGGAGTTTTGTGTGGGAAAAGGGGATATGAACTTTGTGAGGCTGAGACGTGACTGAACACACGCACACCACTTCCTGGGTCATCTCACAAGTATAGGTTCACTGTTATAGAAAAGATCACATGTTTTCTAAAATTATGTTACAGCACTGTATTTAATTTTTGTGCCACCCTCACTGCTGTCAGAATGAAGTGTGTGTGTCTGTGTATCAAACTCTATATCATGGGATGACTTCAGAAGAGGTCAGATCTGCCTTGTGAAGACCTCAGCACCAATCACCATTATAAATTTTGTCTACACTAGAAAATACTGTGATCTGAAATGAACCTATTTGTATGGTGGGACAGGTGATGTGGAGGCCCTGATATTCATACTATGTATACATTCTTCCTTACACTGGCTCTAGCCTCAGGCCACGGACTTGGTGACTACTACCAGCTGAAAAACATTTGGTACATTTTGGGAATGCATCTCCCAGTTTAATTCAACTGAAAGGAATCTGCCTTGAGTGCTGTGAGACTCACATGAAGCACAGTGAGAGGGACAGCCAGGAGAACAGCTTCAAAAGTGCATCCCTGTCTGAGCTAATATGCTAACATAGATATACCCACAGAAGAAGAGTGTTACACCAGGAGCAAACTTGGCCAGCAAACACCTCAGTCTCTGCAGGTGCCAGAGAGATTAGGTGGGACTTTCTATGCTATAGTTTTAAGCTTAGACATTTACATGTTGTCAGAGCTTGTTTTAGGTACCTCAGTATTTCAGCAGAGCAATGACTCAACCCTTCAGGGCCTTCATTCATCAGGTGTAAGGTGGGAATGATAGTACATCTCCCTGTCCAAGGGAAAATGTGAAGATGAGCAAAAAGACTGTGAAGTACTTCAGATGCTATGATGATGAAAAATAAAGTTAGACAATCTTTTGTAACAGTACAGAAAATTCTTCATTTTTAAAAGGCTGTCTAATAAGATATTCTGGTACTAATAAACAAGGAAAAAAGATTAAAGTGTGAATTACCTGGGGATGAAGAAATACACAAGGAAGCAGAGGAAGGTTCACAGTGTTGCAGATCTCGGGGAAGAGCTGTGGTCTCCCATCAGCAGTGCCAGCAGTCCAAGGGAGGAGCTTTGAGCAGGGCAGGCAGGTGAGGCCATATTACTGCTCTGCTTTGTCTGCTGAGATGACTACTCTTGGTAAGTCTGAAAGTCCCACATCTACACATTGATAATTCCCCACTGAGAAAGACGTGAGGCCATAGTGCAGAGAACTGTTGACTTAGATGTTGCAAGAAGTGTATTTTTCTTTTGAAAAGACTGAAAAATTTCAGTAAGGTCTAGATGTGAAAAATATTTCAAATTTGCCTTCTCCCAAATGGCTGATTAATCTTATCCAATACAGAAGTATACCATCAGGCAGTTGACTATTACAGTAGTTTAAAAAGCTTACACAGGAGCTAGTGAGAAAAACTCACACCTAGACATTACTTTACAAGTTTTGTGAATAATGAGACATTTAAGAGACTTTCCTTGCAGCTTCGACAAGAATCAACAAATATCAACAACAATCAGCATTTCTTCCTTGACTTCTCATTTACATTCACAGATCTTAGAAGTCAGAAACTTAATTCTCCTGGAGTTATTTCTTTCACTGAGATTTTCTTGAAAGCAATATACCCTTCACTCAGAGATTAAAGCAGACAACCTCCGTGTTAATTTAAATTTACAATACTCATTTGCTAGGCTAACACTTGTTTTCATTTTTCTAGACAAGCAGGTACTGTTCACCAGCCCGTGCATTTGAACTGCAGATTGTATCTGCATGAAACTCATAATTCAAATCACAATAGCATGCAAGAGCCCATTTGGAAAATGATGCCCATCAGGAAGAGATTCATTTCTCTGCATGAATTTTTGGCAACACCCTGTTCTTCATAGTTTGTACTGCAAATGATCTCGTTTACTGGCACTACAGGTGTACCTTTGTGTGTTTATTTCTAACTGTAAGTGATTAAGGAAAAAAAAAATTAAGTCAATGATAAGTCATTTATTCCTTCTTTGTCAGATTTCCTAGTGCTTGACTTATAGTTTTTTCAGTGTGAGTCAGTTTGACTATGTTATTAATGAACAAATCAAGCATCAGCAACATTAGATCTTGAGAAGATCATCAGACTGTCATTTGGTTGAGGAATTAATACTGTGTTCTGCAGCTGGATATGACCAAACCAAGTACCATTATCTTCACAGCGCATAACCTGTATGAAGTAAGTGCAAAATCACGTATGTTTGCAAGAGTGGGACTTCATTATCAAAAAACTTGTCAGTCCTTCTGGTCTCCTTAAACAGGATTATTTAAAGATTTTGTGCAGGCCGATTTAGTCACACTTCTTCAGTGCTTTTACTCAGAGATGCCATATTTGAAAATAATTAACATGTCTGAGAAAGAACTTCTCCCTGTGTTTCACTCCAAAAAAAAAAAAAAAAAGGAACTAAATAAATACTCTTTTAAACTGATTCCTAGTAACTTATTCAAATAGTGTCATGGAGTATCCAAAAGTCAATTCCAAAAGTCAAACCAGTGTGCAGGGAATAATTAAGTTATTCACAGGTACTAAGGTTAGCATGCTCCACTGTTGAGCATATTTCTAGAGGCTCCAGTAAAGACAGAGCCTCAGGATGATTAGGGCTACGAGGATGGTGAGGGGACGGGAGCATCTCCCCTACGAGGAGAGGTTGAGGGAGCTGGGCTTGTTCAGCCTGAAGAAGAGAAGGCTGCGAGGGGACCTTATAAATGCCTACAAATATCTGAAGGGTGGGTGTCAGG
>Ga0065711_1037775_pt1 | contig 19488 bp, 17 predicted proteins | sample Hoacrofraction12_FD_59098 | JGI IMG/M metagenome (GOLD analysis project Ga0065711, IMG submission 59098) | Hoatzin crop microbial communities from Cojedes, Venezuela - Epithelial fraction 12 v2 (version 2) | ecosystem: Host-associated > Birds > Digestive system > Esophagus > Crop | place...
TGCATTCCATCGGGGCCCATGGATTTGTGGACATCCAGATCACTTAAGCGATCCCTCACACAGTCCTCCTCGACCAAGGGAAAGTCGTCCTCTTTGTAGGCTTCTTCTCTTACCTCCGGGGCCTGGGATTTCTGAGGGCCAGTCTTAGCACTGAAGACTGATGGAGCCAGGCTTATTGAACATGGAGAGGGGAATGTTCTGAGGAATGGAATCTAATCGCAGTCTGCCTGAAAGGTAGCTGTAGAGAAGAAGTAGGTAGCTGTCTTCATGAGGGTGCACGGGAACAGAGCAAAAGGCAACAGGCTCAGGTTGCTTCAGGGGGAATTCTGTCTCCATAGAACAATTCTTCACCATGAGAACAGTAAAATTCTGGAATAAATTGTCTGGAGAAGGGGTGAAAGACTGTGCTTGACAGGGCCCTGCGTAGCCTGGTAAGGCTCTGTTTCCAACAGAAGGTTGGACCAGCTGATCTCCAGAGGTCCTTTCCAATCTAAGTTTTTCCTTCATTCTGTGAATGTCTTTCTCTGATATTGAAGTAAATGTGGGGAAATGGACTACGCAGGCTGTGATGCTGCTGGTGATTTGGGGAGAATAATAGTCGTGACCCCTCTGATCTGATCCATTCCTCAGAGCAAAGCAACTGTACTGTATTAAGAAGGAAACATGAGAGGAGAGCAGTTCAGGAGAAAGCGGTGCCTGAGGTTTTCAGAGGAGGAATGTGACGGACCGCTGGAGTGGAGGGGAAAATGCTGTGCAAACTTGAACGTAAGCATCAAGGGCAGCTGAGCAGCTGAAGAAACCTGGGACAAAAAAGCTGTAAGTAAGGAGTGAAAAGGCAGTAGTGTATGGGTTTGGTATACACTTGGTATACTAAATAGTTTAAGTATCGAGTGTATTCACCATACGCAATGAGGCCTGGATGGCGGAAGGACTGACAGTGCAGGAGGCTTTATACGCCTCTAGGTGCTGAAGGTAGCCTAGCGTGGATAGTTTTGGATAGTCTTCTCCGGTAGTGTGACTAGCCCTGGCTAATTGAAAGCAAGCGAACTCTCTGAAAGTAGTGGAGGAAGGAAGAGTACACCAGGGCATTGTTGAATGTTTTGTAGTTTGAATCACCTGAAGAGACTGGTGACTCACCACTGTTGTCTTAAATGCTTTAGAGAAGAGACAGGAAAAAAAAGTGAGTGGATTGTTTGGAGCAGGTGTTAACACAGTTTTTTGATCATAAAATGGGGCATATAAACTCAGAAATTAAAGACTTTCTCCAAGTTGAGTAGATTTTTTTGTTATTTTTCATTGTTTCAGGGAAGTTGGATTGTCGAAGTAGATGGATATTTTGTTTGCCTTGGTAATCCATCAAAACATACTTGACATTATGGTTGCTTTTCTTTTTCAGTATCATCGTTTTCTCTGGAGAGGAAGGTTAGTTCTGTCCTTAGACTAGTGTGGATCATTCCATTAGCTGACTACTGGAACTGTCAACAAAATTTTCATCTGAAGATGTTTCATAATTTTAGTCTATAAATGAAACTGCAGGCGTCTCTGAAGTGTCACTGCCATGCCTCGTGTGATGTGTATGTCAGATTACACTTTGCAGTATGATCTGGGAATTGTCAGAAAACCTGAATGCGTGCTGTAGTGTGACATCAGTTCATTCAGATCAATTATTAACTACTGCCAATAGTGTTTTTATATAGTACTTAGATGTCCGTAGAAGACAGCCACTTTACAGAGAAGGGTTAATAGCCTTATCCCTGGTTTAAGATGGCAAACATAAGTATAGAGAAGAAAAGTTCCTTGCCCGTAATCACTCACAGAATCAGTGGCAGAGCTAGGGTTAGAATCTGCGGATTCGCTAAACAGTTACTTAGTGATGGGTTCTTAAAAGTATTGTGGTATTGGGAGGGAAGACTATGTTTTGGATTAAATATGACTAATATTTTATTTTTTATAAGAACATTGCATAACCTATGAAAATTTTTGTCTCAATATGTGGAATTGTCTCTATCCAGATTTTTATTATCCCTACTAAATAAAATAGGTAGCTTTCTGCCATTGTCTGTTTAGCCAGCTGTAAGCCCTGTTGGACAGATTGCGTGGTATGTTGCTTAATGATATAGGCCGTGGGTGATTAGCCAAGCATGTAATGAGGTCTGTAGCTTCCAGTGTGTTACAGAAATGCTGTTGATCAATATAACAACACAGTCTGTAGTGTCTTCTGCAAAATAAATTTAGACTAGTGGGGAAAAGTGATGTAGCCCCTGAAGGGCTGCTGCAGTGCTACAGCAACAGCTGTGCTTATTTTTAGAGGAGGCTTAAATTTAATCTAAGGATTTGAAGGTTTGGCAGCTTGTTTGTTGTTGTTTTTTTTTCATTCTTATCTTTCTTACTGTGATTACAGGCATCTCCCTACCCCCATTTTTCTTGCAGAATAAATCTAAAAGACTTAATATATATGTGATAAATTTGCGAGACTGTTTCTACATGTGCTTAAAAAAAGTGTTTCTTTTGTATCCCAGCATCCAAGGGCAGGAGGCAGAATAGCGTGATGAATTCTGACAAACAGCATGCTGTTTTATGAAAAATTACTAGATCAAGCTGTCAGATGTCAAAGACTCTATATGCTACTTTTGTAGCTGAATATACTTTTTTAATATAAAATCAGCAGTGGTTACATACTTTCCTTTTTAGAGAATGCTGAAAATACGTAATAAGTTTATGACTTGCATTTCATATTTTTAATGCAGTAGTTCTGCTATAGGAATGGGACTTTTTCGTACTGTGTCCTGAACAATCGTCAGCATTGCTGCTTCAAGGCTATATAAATTCATACTGTAGAGCAGAGTTTGTTCATAATTTTTTTCTTATGAGTTTTTTCTAGAGCAATAAGAAGAGGTAATTCATTTCCTTATTATTACTACTACTCCATTAAAATTTGTTTAAATATCTCTTTCTAATTTATAGGTAGTAGCTCAATTCCAAATTTCTTTCGTATCATGAAGCGACAGTTTACTGAAACAGAATGGGGTGTAATCAAGTCTATGAGTAATGAATGGATGCAGCTGGATATGTTTCATCGGCACTGGGTAATACCTTTTTCCTATTTAAAGACTTCACTGCTATAACCTGCACGTTCTCTTCATATATTTTACTGTTTTCATTACGATAAAATTATATACTTCATATTGTTACAAGTTCATGTGGAGATGATATTTTAATGAGTTTTATATTTTAGTGAATTTTTCAATGTCAGAATAACATTGGGAATCATAGTACAGATGACATTTCTAGAAGGATTTATAACTAGTTTTAAACACTACAATGAGGTAAAAGGTGCCACTAGATAATTCTGGTTGCATGTTCATTGTAATGCAGCAAGTTAGTCTAGGTATTAACAGCCCTGATAATTTTTTCTCTTGATAATTGCATCAATCTACTCTCACATTTACAGTATAAGTGTTAAATTTGTTTGGTTTTCAGTGTCTGCTCAGAAGTAATGTTTATAGAACAGTTTGAAAACAACCACTATGAATAAAGTACATTTATTCTGTGTTTTAGGCCTTAAAGGAAAGCTTCTTAAAGGCTATTGGAGTTGGAATTGGCTTTAACTTGCAAAGAGTAGAATTTAATGTGTCACCACTGCAGCTGGAAATAGGGAAGGTGTATAAGGACACAACAATGCTTCTGGATGGAGATAAAGAAGAAGAGTGGACATTTGAGGTAAGAAATATTCAGATTTATTTTTTCAGTAATGATACAGTCTCACCACCCTGTGGTTACGTTGCACATTTGATTTTTTTAACTGCAGCTTCACACCTTTAATCTATATAACCACACTGAACATACTTCAAAACTTAATGTATAAATCCACAACAATTTGAAGTATTTTTGATGATTGCAAAAACACCCCAGACATATATTCATTATAGTGGCTTTTTTTTTTCCCCTATTCCTGGAGTATATTTCTTGCACTCTGCGAAATTCATCCTAGGGCGTGGAGGAAGTTCACTGAAGCATATTCAGACCTGACTTCTGAACAGTGTGTATGATTTTAAAGTTCTTTGATAGTTGGTCTAGAATGGGACTAGTATTAACTAACCCCATTAGTTAATGTTTATGTTAAATGTTTGAAATGGAGGAGGTGTCTTCAGCTCCTTTGGGTTTCTTGCTTGTCCCTACAAGCTGGTAGAAACGTGATGGTGTGGGTTGGAGTCAGTGTGCTGACTGGCTGCTCTCTGTGGGAATGGAGAGATGCAAAAAACTTGCCTATGCTTAACTGGAACATTCATTTGGGCTCAATCTTCTATCACAGAATCATAGAATAGTTTGGGTTGAAAGGGACCTTTAGAGGTCATCTAGCCCAACCCCTCTGCAGCAAGCAGGGACATCTTCCACTAGACCAGGTTGCTCAGAGCGCCATCCAGCCTGGCCTGGAATGGTTCCAGGGATGGGGCCTCCAATACCTCTCTGGGCAATCTTTTCCAATATTTCACCACTCTGTCTATCCGAGTTTTGAGTTTTGGGGTTTTCTCCTTCTTGAAAGTTATTGGGAACTTTGTATTGGGTTTGCATGGCAAGGTTTTGGTAGTGGTGGGCTTTTGGTATAGCTGCTGTGGAGACGGAGGAAGGCGTGGCAGAGACTGTGTGATGAACTGACCACAACCCACATTCCCCGTCCCCTTGTGCCACTGGAGGGGATGAAGCAGAGAAAATCAGGAGTAAAGTTAATCCCAGGAAGAAGGGAGGGTAGGGGGAAGGTGTCTTTAAGATTTGATTTTATTTGTTCTTATCCTGCTCTGATTGGATTGGTGATAAATTAAACTCATTTCCCCAAGTCTAGTCGTTTTCTACCATAATGGTAATTGGTGAGTGATGTCTCCCTGTCCTTATCTCAACCCACGAGCCTTTCGTCATATTTTTTCTCCCCTGTCCAGCTGAAGAGGGAAGTGATAGAGCGGTTTTGGTGGGCTCCTGACATCCAGCCAGGGTCCAACCCATCACAGACTAATCACTGAAACATCTATGCTGTTAGATTTGGTAGAAAGTGATCAACAGCACCTAATATAATTTAAAGGGTGTAGAGAGAAAGAACTGATAGGGACATGGTAGTGGTGGACTTGGTAGTGTTAAGTTAATGGTTGGACTTTATGATCTGAAGAGTATTTTCCAACCTAAAGGAGTCTATGGTTTTATACAAGTATCTCAATTACACTAAGAAACCAAGCTTTAAAGAAAAAATCACAATACCATTTCTCTGCACCTCAGAGGAACTTTAAGTCAACCACTTAAAACAAAGGAAGAAATGTAAAAGACAGTGTGATTTTTAAAATTGTCTGTAAAGGGCGCCTTGTTGGAGACAGCTGTTCCAGTAGAACTTGTCTAACTGACATATTTCTGGTGTATGCTTGTTTTGTGTAGCATGCAAACTGCATGCATGGTATGCATGTAGCAAAAAAGAATGAATATACCAGCAACATCTGACTTGTAGAATAAGTTGACCTCTTCACAGTCCATTCCTTTCAGCATTTCTAGCCACATTTGGTTTTGTGTTATTTTGAAAGTTTACCCATACTAAATCAGCCCTCTTAATGATGTTGGCATACTCTCTAGGAACCGAGTATGTCATGAAATTAACTAGTTAGAATTGTAGACTGGCAAAAGAAATTCCTAGAAAAGACTGTGACACATCTTTTGATAGAATGCTTTCTGTATTAATGCAGTGTACCACTGTCAAGGAAGCATCTACCTCTTTCAGTTGACTTCTGGAACTCCTGATTTTGGTCTTTGACTAAAATAGCCTGAAGATGACCATGTGGATAGCTCCCTGTATTACTTAAATGCTTTGTAATTATTTGATTTTTCCTTATTACTTAGTAATTACTGCTAGAAGCTTAATTGAATTTTTGTCTGAGGAACATCTCCTCTTCCATGTTTGCCCCCCTGCTTCCCAAGAGTGCAGCCTTATAACAAGGCAGATGGTAGTATTTTCAAATAAAGGATTTATTATCAAGTTTAATTTAAATACAAGCTCAATTGGGATATAGTTTCATTTAAATATCAACATTTATTAAAATGAAATTGAAAAAAAGAATTAGTTTTTCAGTTACCAATCCCCAGCTGAAAATTAAGCATCACTTCACACTTCTTGTCTTTTCCTATGATTCTTTTAATTTTGTGCCTATTTTCTTACTTTCAAAAGCCTTTTGTTGTTCTGTTATTTGCCCTTGAGCCAAATTCTTGAAACAATTTGTTAACTGAAAGTGCTAATTTGGGGAAATCTGTAAGATCACCCAAGAGAAGTCATTAAGAGTTACCTGTAGGACTGTGTATTGCTGGTATAGTGTTTTACTTGTGTTTCCTGTTGTGGTGAGTTTGCTTGAGTGAATTTTTTCTGTCAAATAAAGAAATATAACAGCCTCACAGTTTTGCTTTTCAAATCTGCTTATATCTTGATGACAGGAGATGATCAAAGAGAGCAAGGCTGTATAAAATCCAATTATCGCATCTTTTGGATTGTCTTATTTCACTTTTAAAGATAACCTGATTTACCAAAACCAGAAGAGACCAATGAAAGGCATTTTACCCATTTAAATTACAGAAAATATTCTGAAACCTCCTTCAGAAAGTACCATGTAATGTGAAAAAAGCAACTTACAAGCATAAAGACTAGAAAAAGATCTACCACCTTGTCATGACAAAAAGATCAAGAGAAGTACTAGTGAATCAGAAGAAATCAAAAGTTGACACTGTTCAGACACCCTGTAACTGTTCACAACAAGAGCAAAGCCTGTTCATATCAGAGTTTTCTGTGAACATTTTAAAGAATTTTTATTCTGTTATTTCATTGTAAATACCAAGTGAACTACCTTGTTGTGTAGTTGAATGTTTACTGTCCCTTTACCAAGGCTTTAGTTTTGTTCGAAGTGTCTTTCCCCTCCTCTGCTCATCATATATTTTTGAGCTTGGATAGAAAGCAGTAGCTCAGGAACAGCCTCTTGTTTGATCTTCATGGATCGGTTTAGCTTTAGGCGCTTGTTTTGATACAGTACTCTAGAGATTGCTACTAAGATTCCCTCCAGCTGTTTTGGAAGGAGTAGGAAAGAGATATAGTAAAACTTAATTTAAAAACATAAATTTAGTTTTAAGATATGTCTGCTATGTGTGTTAAGCATTCTATTCACATAGGCAGTGCATACTGCTCATTTTAAAAGGATGAATTTGTTCAGTAATAATTAAAAGTTTACTAGCCCAGTGAAGATTGATACAGTATTTGTGTCGGTGTTTTTCTGATGATGATGATAATCATTATTATTATGAATAATTCTATGTGCTCCATTTACTTTCTTTGAAGAAAATAAACTTAGAATGAAGTACTAGTTAATAAAAGTGAAAGAGGTTGATCGGTAACAATTATGACAAGTTTTATAATTTAAAGATATAATCATAAGTTTATATTGTTTTATATCTGTAGCAGATCTGATATGTGGAAAAAAATCCTGATTATTGATTTGCAAAATGTTAAGTATATTCATGACTCTTTTCTTACTGGTGCCAGTTTTGTACAGTTAATCATCAAGAATGACTGGATAGCACTTACTGGAATCTGTATTAAGGAAGAATCTTAAATGAGACATAAAACACTTCTGTTTTGGTCCCTGCCTTATTTCTGGATACAACCAGTTTATAAAGGAAGCACCCAATTTATCCTAAACCTCACTCCTCCAGAGATTAAGAATCTCCACGCATCACTGCTGCTATACAAATAATTGTTTGCCTTTTTTCACAACAAATATTTGCTTCATTTCTTTATATGCAAACACATTACTTCCAGAATATTAATTTCAAACTCAGATTACCTGGGTCAGTTTTAAACATTTAGCAATTGGTGTTGGTGTGCAACTATAATGGAGTCTTTCACCTCAGTGAGAGGGTTGTATTGTCAGGAAGAAATAGGAACGAAAACTTTTACTTCTAAGACTAGCTAATCCAACCGGATTCACATAGCAGTCAGTTCTGCTGGCTGGGAAGGTGCAGTTTCCTCATAAGCTGTCTGTTGTTGAGTGAATCCAGAGCGATTTGAATCTCAGACACGTCATTCGGCTGAGCCTTGGAAATGAGGTCATTGGAAGTCTCAGTGTGCCTGTAGCTTGAACAGCTCTAGTAACACTTTGGTTCTGTGCACAGAAAAACAAATTTTGATCCATTGTATGTTTTCAGGTTTATAGAGAGGAATCTTAACAAAACAAAGGTAGAGGAATTCCTCCTTTACCTCCAGAGGAATTCCTGTACGGTTGTCCTCTTTCTCTTTTTGTTTATCCATCTTTTTTCCATTTAAGAAGTTGAGTTTTATTTTGTAAGTTGGTATAGCAATATCTGCAGATAAATAATGAAGCAAACTGTTTTGCTCTTTTTTTTATGATTTCAGTGTGTTTCATTAACACTATACCTTAAGGTTTTTGCTGGCTGCTGATAAGGGCTAGGAAAGATCTCCTTCCCTTCTGTATTTGTTCTGGATTTCCATTTCTCTGAAGCAGCAAAGATAAGATGAAGGATATTGTTTGTTTTGTTTTGTTGTAAGGTGCTGAAAATTCTTTTGTGGTCACAGAGGATACGTGAAGTAAAGAGTTGGAACCTTCTGAATTAATCATCCATTGCACAGGGTCTCTGTGGGGGAACAGTCCATGTTATCTAAAGAGTCACTGCCTGTTAAATGCAGCTTTGAGCTGACAAAAAAAAAAAATTATTTTATTAACAATAAGTAAAAGACTTTATAATATGTTTATAGTTGCACAAACAAAAGATAATGTGTGAGTTCACTTCACAAAAATAAATTTCTGTGCATTTAGCTTAAAGCTGTAACACAGTCTTTTGCAGACTTCTGGCTACAGATGTAGGCCACTGCTGAGTGTGCTCTGCTGTGTCCTCTGTTCTCATCAGTCTTCAACCTCTTCGACATGCAAAAAATGAAAGAAGGCAGAAAATGAAGTGGTGAAGAACTGGATGTAGTAATTTTTCCATCTGGACAAATGTGAAACACTGCCACCCTAGAACTATATAAATTGTTTAGCAATACTGGATCAAACATCTGATTTCAGTCTTTTTTATTTTTGAAGATGTAACAGAAATGTGCATGATGTGTACAAATGATTAGATTTCGTCAAACCTGAGGCAGCATTCTTTATGCTTGACTTATTTTCAGTCTTTTACCGTAGTAAAGGAGTGGAAGACCTAGTAACATGCTTCATGACATCTATAGCTCTTGAAGTCATGGGAAATCCACTTACACGTCAGATTTGTTAGTGTTTCTTGTGTGCATGGAATATTTCTCCTAATCTAGACAGAATTGAAATAGTTGTTTTCTTAGTGCTTTGCAGAAAGGTAAAACAACATGAGCTTCATATTTTGTTTTTAAGTAGATGAGAGGGACAAAGTTCACTACTAAATCTATCAAATCAGCACGATTTTGGTGCTGAAGAGATTGAAGTAAACACACGGTTCTACTCCCACACCAGCACCTATCTGCCAAGACACTCACATCTTTGCCAGTGAAGTCCCCCGACCTTACAGTTGTACTGCTGCTACACGTGACTAGAGCAACTGCTGACTTGGCTGAGCTGAGTTGAGTAGATCTGAGCTGAGCATATTTGCACTTTTTTTTATATACGGGGCTGTTAGGGAATCACAGAAATGGAACCCTTGCAACTGAAATCTTTGAAATTCCTGTGTAGCAGATGAACTGTAGAGAAGCCTAATGCAGACTGATACCATTGTTTTAAAAATATTTTGCTTAGATTAAAAGGGGAGAAAAAAAGACAACCAACAACCTGTCAGAGGAAACAGAAGGACGTCATGATGCTCTCTTTGTATTATAATACAGTGCAGTTAAGAGTATTTCCCAAGGACATGGAAATTGGAGGTTCAGTCCTACTTCCCAGGAGAGTATCCACACTACTCGCTGATTTTCACATTAATGGTGACATCTAAATTGTTCTATTTTCTAGGTAAAATTCTTGTTATTCTTGATTTGTGTTTTAGAAAGTTTGTGCAGAAATTATGTGAAAATTTTTGGATAAAGAAACAAGGAAAACATTATTTCCCCTCCCTTTTATATGTATTTAAAGGCCAACAGGATTATGACTGGATTGTAAAATAAATATTATTCAGACACAGTATATAAAAATGCTTTTTTTTTCTGAAACAAATGTTTAGGATGAATTCTTAGCCTTTCTAGAGAAAAACACTTTTAAATAAAACTATTAAATAGATAAACTATATTACTAAATATATAGTTACATATCTAAGAACTTTTTTTGAGGATAAGTGATTTGTATTTATACAGACCAGTGCTCAGGCTGCAGTATCAGAAATTTGAAGTTGTGATCTTACATGCTGTCTGAAGCCAAGAGTGAGAGTGTCATTGGTGTAAGTTTACACTTACTTCGTTGTTTTTCAGAATACGTCCTAGAAGTTCACAGTTTATCTCAATAGAAAACAGATAGCTAAGATGGGTTTATATGGCTTGTGGATTAGAAGAGACTGGTAAAATAATCCTAAGGTCGCAAACTTGGATATAAATATCTACAAATGGGTGAAATGATGGTAACCTACAGTAACCAGTTAAGCCGCGCTTACCTTTTAATGTATCTGAAGACGCGCCAGAGGGACAGGATAACATCAAGAAGGACCTGGACAAGCTTGAGAAGTGGGCCTGTGTGACCTCATGAGGTTAAACAAGGCCAAGTGCAAGGTCCTGCATCTAGGTCAGGGCAAACCCCGGTACCAATACAGGCTGGGGGACGAAGGGATTGAGAGCAGCCCTGAGGACGGTGTTGGTTGATAAGAAGCTCAACGTGACCCAATAATGTGCGTTTGCAGCCCAGAAAGCCAGCCATATCCTGGGCTGCATTAAAAGAAGCATGGCCGGCAGATCGAGGGAGGGGATTCTGCCCCTCTGCTCTGGTGAGATCTCACCTGGAGTCCTGTGTCCAGCTCTGGAGCCCTCAGCACAGGAAGGACGTGGAGCTGTTGGAGCAGGTCCAGAGGAGGGCCACAAAGATTATCAGAGGACTGAAGCACCTCTCCTGTGAGGAAAGGCTGAGAGAGTTGAGGCTGTTCAGCCTGGAGAAGAGAAGGCTGCAGGGAGACCTTCTAGCAGCCTTTCAGTACCTGACGGGTGCCTATAGGAAAGGTGGGGAAAATATTTTCAGCAGGGCCTGTTGCGATAGGACAAGGGCTAATGACTTTAAACTAAGGGAGGGTAGATCTAGACTGCATATAAGGAAGAAATTTTTTATGTTGAGGGTGGTGAAACACCAGCGCAGGTTGCCCAGAGAGATGGTGGATGCCCCTTCCCTGGAAACATTCAAGGCCAGGTTGGACAGGGCTCTGAGTAACCTGATCTACTTGAAGATGTCTCTGCTCACTGCAGGGGAATTGGACTAAATGACCTGTAAAGATCCCTTCCAACTCAAAAGCATTCTATGATTCTGTGATCTGCATCTTTGACCTCTCCAACAAAACAGCTAAAAAGGACCATTTCTTTTTGAATGTTGTTATTTTAAATGGTGTTCTGCTATTGTTCTGAACCATATTCTAAACATATATATCATCTTTGCTGAAAGCAGAGTAAAGAAAATGCATTTACATTGCCGTTTTTCATCTTTACTAGGAAACCCGGTTAGATGACCGTCATCATGTTGCAGTGGCTCTTGGGAACCCGGAGGAATTTGGACAGAAGCATTCTGCTGTAAGAAATTATCAAACGTTTTCAGGTCTTGATAGCTAATCACTTGAGCATAAACTTAGTCTGATGCTGTAGCTATAAGTAGTTACCTCAGATGCAGGGCCAAGGACAAAGCTTATCTTAAGCGCAGTATTAACCAGATTGGTACTGAACTGTTATCTCTAGTTCTGTTGTGCCTATTTCAGGAAAGGTCTGGGAAGGAGAAAAGGTTTCAGACGACAGCAACAGATAACGTCAAATCTGGAATGTATGTGTTACGGTGTTCAATAACTTCATTCAAGAGAAAAATAAATGATTTTTGTCTCAGCCTGGTAGTACTCAGAGGACTGCTAGTGTATGTATCCCAGAGCAGATCCATCTCTGAAACACCATTATGACAAGATAACCCTGGAGACAAGCAACAACAACCAGCAGATGGGAAGAACAGCAGTGTTAGTCTTCATTCCGTGTGGTCTTTCTGTTGAGAGAAGCAACACAGCTACCTAAAATCTCTTCAGGATTTTCTGTGTAATTTAACAAAGACCTGGGTCATGAAAATAGCAATAGAAGTTGAATTTGAGGCAGACCGGCAAGTCGTAGCCGAAATAGCCAGTCAGTCAGCAAAGGGAAGTGTGACACATTGTCAGGTTTGTCTGTGGTGTTTTAGTTGCTCACATGAAAATGGATTAGTTGTTTTCTGTTACTTAGGTACAAAGATTCTGTCAGGAACTAGAAAAAAAAAACACTAGTATATGAATGAATAAAAGGTTGAAAGTGGTCATGCACACCTCTGTCATGGTCATAAAATCTGAGTCCGTGTTCATGGATAACACAGAGAGGCAGACCTTTTAACTAGTATTTGTTAGATTAAAAAAAGAGGTGTAAACTACCTGTGAGGATTTACTGTGGTAAGTCAGTGCTCAAATATTCCTTAAGGAAATAAATGCATTCTGTTTGACAGGATGTACTTAAGTTCCCAGAGGGGCTGCATATCATCCTTCCTACAGGAAGGAATACTGATGTCAGTGTGAGATGAAAAGAAGGTGGCCAGTATTTCTAAAGACAATTACTAAGTATTCTACAAAAATCCAGAATTTTTAAGTATTAGGCTTCACCATCGCTGTCACACACCTTAAAATTATCATGGAAAGAGTCAGCATGGTATCAGGACTGATGGTGAAAAGTCTTTGAATCAAGAAAAGTCTCAAAGGCATATTTGCGCACTGACTAAATTTGTGATGACCTAAATTTCAGTAGCTCAATTCACTGAAAAAAGGTCATTTTAAATAGGACAAGTGAGCATTCTGTGACTCCACAGTATGGAAATGAAGTAAAAACTTCTGTACTCTATTGCATTGTGTTTTTTTGGGACTCCTCACAGGAATGCGAAAGAAATTAAAGTGGCCTTCTCTCTTTCTAACAGAACTGTAAAAAAGGTTTCTGTGTACTGCTAGATGTGTTCAGAAGAAAAGGTGTTCTTCATCTTAGTTTAAAAAATTTGAGTGTGTAGACATTATGCAGTTGCTTCAGGATGTCAGTGCTTGTTTCTGGTCCCCTTCTGCTATAACAGGAGTAATTCATTGCGTCCTGTTTGCAGAACATGTACTTTCAGTAAGCTTGCTTCCCAACCTGATAGCAAGTACCTAAAATTCATGGGAAAGACCAATTGTTACTTTAAAGTACTATAATTTAAATTTGCTAGTGTCAAGAATCTTAAAATGTCTGCTAGTGATTGCTATACGCTTGAAGAGACAGAATATTTATCTGCACTCTTACATAGTTCTAGACAGTTGTCTGAGACAGGTCTCAATGAAAGATGGCTGAGTTTACCATTCTTTAAAATTCCTGCGTGGGCTGTAAAATACCGTCTATCATTTGCTAAATTTCACAAGACTTGCGATGAATTCAGTCAGAGCACAGTTGTCTTCAGACGTGTGATGAAGTTCAGACTAAATCTGTTAGTGATCTACTCAGCGCTGAGGCTTAGTTCATCCTTGGTATGCATCTGTGATGTCACTTGCATGGCTCTAGGCACAATTCCTACAGCTTTACCTCATCTACAGGATTCCAGAGGAACAGGAATGTATCAACACCATGTCACTTGCGTGAGAATATAAAGCGACACGCAGCTTAACTGACTTTTGCTTTCAGTCTGCATTGGACAACTTTCAGTTTTGCTGTGCTGTTATAACAAACACAAACCATTTTGTTATATCTCCATTTGTTCCTAACAGTAGCTTACCGCTCAAGCATTGAAGCAGAGGATAGACCTTTTTACCCTTTCACCTATTTACTGACCTACCTTCATTGATGTGACAGGAAGGGATAACAAAATCAACAAAACGGGCCTTAGATGAGGTCGTCTCTAGCACTTGCATGTCAGCAGCAGGTGCCTACAAGGCACCATTAAGGACAAATCCCCTAAACCCTCTCCAGGAGTTCAGCATGCTGAGGTGCCTCTCTGAAGTGCCTGTACACTAGTGCACACAGTATGGGAAATAAACATGATGAGTTTTTTTTGACCCTGCTTCAGCAGGAGGGTTGGACTAGATGACCCACAGAGGTCCCTTCCAACCCCTACCATTCTGTGATTCTGAGTTAAGAGATCAGTGTGCAGTTGCAGGGCTACAATCTTGTTGGGAGCTTGAAAGCTTGGTGGGGTGGCTCCCGTGGCTGGAGTGTTGTGATCAAGGCGTACAGGAAAGATAGGCTGGGAAGATGCAGAGAGGAAGTTGCCTTTTATGGGAGAGCGCAGCTGGAGTGCCTGGAGCTCTGCCTGGGGATGGATGAGGAGCCAGCTGAGGGTTTATGATTAAAGAGAGGACAGGTCAAGGTGACTTTATAGTGCATGTCTGCTATATGCCATCTGACCAGGAAGAAGTAGTGGATGAGGCCCTCTACAGACAGACAGGAGCAGCCTCATGTTCGCAGGCCCTGGTTGTCATGGAGGACTTCATCCACTCCAGTGTCTGCTGGAGGGACAACACAGCAGGACATAAGCAATCCAGGAGGTTCCTGGAGTCTGTCAATGACAACTTCCTCCTCCAAATGGTAGAGGAGCCAATGAGGACAGGTTTTCTGCTGGACCTCCTACTCACCAACAAGGAGGGGCTTGTTGGGGATGTGAATGTCAAAGGCAGCCTTGGCTGCAGCCTCTCTGCATGAGATTGTGGAGTTTCAGGATTCTGGGGGCAGGGAGGAGGGCTCACAACTATGGACTTGAAGAGAGCAGGCTTTGGCCTCCTGAAAGATTTGTTTGGAAGAGTCCTGTAGGGTGAGGTACTAGAACATGTCCAAAGATGGGCAACAAAGCTGGTGAAGGGTCTAGAGCACAAGTCCTGTGAGGAGTGGCTGAGGGAACTGGGGTTGTTTAGCCTGAAGAAAAGGAGCCTGAGGGGAGACCTTTTTCCTCTCTACAACTACCTGAAAGGAGGTTGTAGCGAGGTGGGTGTTGGTCTCTGCTTCCAAGTAACTAGCAATAGGAAAGAGGAAATGGCCTCAAGTTGTACCAGGGGAGGTTCAGATTGGATGTTAGGAAAAATTTCTTTACTGAAAGAGTGGTCAGGCATTGGAACAGGCTGCCCAGGGAGGTGGTGGACTCACCATCCCTGGAGGCGTTCAGAAAACATGTAGATATGGCACTTAAGGATATGGTTTAGTAGGCATGGTGTTGTTGGGTTGATGGTTGGACTTGATGATCTTGGAGGTCTTTTCCAACCTAAATGATTCTGTGATAAGGCCTCAGTGGGAAGCAGGCGCAAGAAAGCTGCTTAATATTCTATGATAAGATGTACCCTTGCTGGAAGAGGATCAGGTCAGGGAATGCTTAAGTAAACTGAATGTACAGAAGTCTATGAGCCCTTATGGGATGCACCCACAGTGCTGAGAGAGGTGGCAGATGTCATTGCAAGACCACTCAGAATGATCCTTGGTTGATCATGGCAACTGGGAGAAGTGCTTGAAGACTGGAGGAAAGCAAATGTCATCCTGTGTTCAGGAAGGAGAACCCAGGGAATTACAGGCCTGTCATCTTCATCTCAATCTCTGGAAAGGTGGCAGAGCAGCTAATTCTGGAAACTGTTTCCAGGCACACCAAGGACAAGGAAATCATCAAGACTAGTCAGCATAGCTTCAGCAAGGGGAGGTCATGCTTGATCAACATGATAAACTTCTACACTGAAGTGACTGGCCTGGTAGATGAGGGGAGAGCAGTCAATATTGTCTGCCTGGACTTCAGTACCTTCTAATTCTGACACTGTCTCTCGTAAGATCCTGCTACAGAAACTGTTGATGTGTGTACTGGACAAGCAGCCAGTGAGGTGCACTGAAAACTGGCTGAACAGTTGGGCCCAGAGCGTGATGATCAGTGGCATGAAGTTGGAGACCAGTAGCTAGTGGTATACCCCAGGAGTCAAAACTGAGTCCAGTCCCATTTAACATCTGCATTAATGATCTGGATGATGGGGCAGTGTACGCTTAGCAGGTTTGCGGGTGACACCAAACTGGGAGGAGTGGCTGATATGCCAGGTGGTCATGCTGCCATCCAGAGAGACCTTGACAGGTTGGAGAAGTGTGCCAACAGGAACCTCATGAAGATCAACAAAGAAAAGTGCAAAGTTCTGCACCTGGGGAGGAACAAGCCCAGGCACCGGAACATGCAGGTGGCCACCCAGCTGCAAAGCAGCTTTGCAGAAAAGGCACTGGGGGGTCCTGGTGGACACCACATTGAACATGAACCAGCAATGGGCCCTCGCAGCAAAGAAGGCTAATGGTATCCTGGGCTACATTAGATGAAGTATTGGCAGCAAGTGCAAGAGGGGATCCTTCCCCTCTACTGAGCACTGGTGAGGCCACACCTGGAGTGCTGTGTCCCGTTCTAGGCTTTTCAGTACAAGAGAAACATGGACATACTGAAGGGACGGGAGTGTCTCTCCTATGAGGAAAGGCTGAGAGCTGGGACTGTTCAGTCTGGAGAAGAGAAGGCTCAGGGACATCTTAGTAATGTGTACAAATACCCGAAGGGAGGGTGCAAATTGAACAGCCAGGCTCTTTTCATTGGCATCCGGTTACATGACCAGAGGCAACAGGCACTAGCTGAAACACAGGATGTCAGGAAACACTTTTTTCCACTGTGAGGGTGACCGAAATTGCCTAGGGAGGTTGTGGAATCTCTACCCATGGCAGTATTCAAAAGCTGTCTGGATGTAGTCCTGGGCAGCTGGCTCTAGGTGGTCCTACTTGAGCAGGGGGATTTGACCAGATTACCTCCATAGCTCCCTTCCAACATCAGCCATTCTGTGGTTACCAGATATGTGTTGGCTCCCCAGGAAGTTAACAGTACCTTAGCCTGCACCAAAAATCTGTCAGTTTGTGTGATGCACAGAATAACCCCGCTGCAGAGTAACCCTGCTGATTTCTGTCAAATATGAAACGTTAAGAATATGTTGCTTCAGCAAATGCTGATTTTAGAAGAATCTGCTATACTCACATTTGATTCATGCAGCTGTGCAGTTTACCCTGCTCTGTGGAAGGAATTACACTTGCAGATAGCATACAACACGCTGCACAGTAACGTGCTCAAAAAAACAAACCTCTTTTTCTTTCAAATGTGATTCTTGAAGTGATGGAACTAACGCAGAGACCATGACGCTCTCATCTCCAGTGTCTCAGTCTGCACTTAGCTGGATTTAACACTGGGAATTGCGGGTTGATTGTGACCACTTTTCTCCTTAAATAGCATGAACTGGAAGGAAGCATGCACAACTCCGATGAGTGCTGGTACTAGAAAGAGTATGAATAGGCACACGTCTAGTGGAATAAATCCTTATGCTATCATCTCAAATAATCATGTCTACTGGAGAATGAAGTACCGTTTGATTGTTGGTGGGTCATTTCTTTTTACTGGAAACACTGGAAACACTCGTTCTGTTGTATTTGCAGCATTCTCTGTCCCTTGCTTTCAGTTTTCTGAACTGAGTTTCAGAGAAAAAACTTGCTTTTTCTGTGTGGCCTGTTACATGCTCCTATTAGTTACTGTATAGCCAAAGTTCTAGTTAACTGATCTACTTAAAGATGTCCCTGCTCACTGCAGGGGGGGTTGGGCTAGATGACCTCTAAAGGTCCCTTCCAACCCTGAGCATTCTGTGATTCTAAGTAAGTGACAGTGACATTGGTCTCAACTGGAATATTTTCTTTCTTCTTCAGTAAGCAATGCGCAGTTTAATCTGGACAGGGAATATTGGAGGAAGAAAAATGATTTTTATTGATTCATGTAATACTAATACTTACTTTCCTTAGGTATGTTCCATGGAGCCTAGCCAACCACAGTTTACATTGTTGACTTTTGAAGAATTAGTTGCATCTGGAATTCCAGTCGCACCCGAGGACTCTGCTTATTGGGATCATTTTTGTTCTAAGCAGGAAAGCCCAGTGAAGCAGAATTCACATTCAAGATAAGAATGCTTGTAAGAAAAAGAAAATTGCCAAAGTTTTTATGCTGTTAACTCTGTGTAAGTCAGAGTGTGGGAATAAGTGCACATTTGTAAATGAAACATGTTTTTCCTTACTTTAACAGCCTGATTTTCACCTTTTAAAAATTGTCATTCTTTATCAATATCTTAAGGAAGATCAGGATTTCCTTGCTGAAGGAATTTTGAGTGAAAAGTCTAAGTTGGCCAGGTGTTTTTTGTTGTCTATGCCTGTGGTTCTTACACTTCAATAATTACCCATGCTAGGAACAAGGAGCCGTGCTACAATAATGTTGTTGATTAGTCAACAGATGTTTAATATGTAAACTTCATTTATGCTGAAGCTTAAATTATGATACTGCCTTTTCTCTTACACAAGCAAGTTTTATTCGCAGATGAATGAATAAAGCCAGAAGAAATGGTACAAATCCTATTTGTTACTGTATAGTGCAAGTGTTTATACAACACTTTGTATTTGTGTAATAGCAAACTGAAAAGTCTGAAGTCTTGGAACTACATCTGTGCAAAGCTAGTTTGAGGCAGGGAATTAACTTGTGTTTCATATCATTTTCACTTACAATCTTTGTTAATTAAAGCTTCCTGTTGCGTGTAACTTAGGATATGATTTTTAACAGTTCTTTTTGTGTGTTTTCCCTCATAGATATGAGCCAAACAGCAGTTCAGTTTTCCTAGACTTGCATTTACATCTATACTGTCCTAAACACTAAGTCGGGGCAGGGGAGGTGGGGGACGGATGACACCACCCTCCATCCCCCCCAAAAAAAAACCCTAGTTACTTTTTTCAAAATAGTCTTGTAACATCTGAAGACAGAATATTTTATTGTCTTACAGTGAATTAATATTTCTGGACATATGTAGATCTTGAGGGCACTTTTAGAATATTTCACATTCTTTTTCAAAACAAATCCTATTTTGTGCCATTACCTCTTACTTTTCTTTCTAGAAGTCAGAGGTCCATTATGGTCCATCTAAATATAAGGAAATCCACTGAACAGAATGAGTCATACTGAGCGCAGTGATTTTCACAACTAAGAAGAGTTCATTCCTGTCCAGCAGCTAAACATAGAACTTCAGTGAGTTGGGGTTTGTGTACAATGTGGCTGCACCTGTATCTTTTCAGTGGTGCCCAGTGACAGGACAAGGGGCAATGGGCACAAACTGAGGCACAGGAAGTTCCAGCTGAACATGAGGAGGAACTTCTTCCCTCTGAGGGTGACGGAGCACTGGAACAGGCTGCCCAGGGAGGTTGTGGAGTCTCCTTCTCTGGAGATATTCAAG
>Ga0065711_1037776_pt1 | contig 19486 bp, 27 predicted proteins | sample Hoacrofraction12_FD_59098 | JGI IMG/M metagenome (GOLD analysis project Ga0065711, IMG submission 59098) | Hoatzin crop microbial communities from Cojedes, Venezuela - Epithelial fraction 12 v2 (version 2) | ecosystem: Host-associated > Birds > Digestive system > Esophagus > Crop | place...
ACAGGCTGCCCAGGGAGGTTGTGGAGTCTCCTTCTCTGGAGATATTCAAGACCTGCCTGGACAAGGTCCTGTGCAGCCTGCTCTGGGTGAACCTGCTTCGGCAGGAGGGTTGGACTGGGTGACCCACAGAGGTCCCTTCCAACCCCTGCCATGCTGTGACTCTGTGAGGTGGTTGCTGGGAGCGTGGGCTGCAGCTGTGGTGGCTGCTGGTGGGAGCTCATCCCCTGGCAGGGCTTCTTTGCGCGTCGAAGCGAAGCCGCACTCCACATGCGCTCCGGCTGAGTGGCCAGCTGGAGGGAGCGGTTGAGGAGGAATTAAAATGAAAGTCTCTGATGGGGAAGGACTGTTCAATTTCCGAGGAATTAAATTCCATTTTACTTCTCTTGGGTTTTGAGTTTTGAAGGGCACAAATCGGACTGTGCGGTGTGTTGTGTCCCCCTGGCCCCTCCTTGGGTGCGCGAGGGCTGTGACGTGTGGATCAGCCCAGCTCAGCTTTTGCACCAGCACTGAAATGTCCCCGAAAAATCTGGGAACTGCAGCATTCTTGGGGCATTCCTGGTCCTGTTGCTGCTGGTGGGAAGGGCATGGCTCGCTGCTGCCGTGCAGCCAGGCCTGGTGTGGGTCCACACTTGCTGCCTGTGATCTGAAACCCACAGTCTGCAGCCCTGGGTCTGTCTTCTTCCACAGCTGAGCTTTGTGGTTGACCATGAACGCCAGCGGCCCTGGCTATCCGTTAGCCTCTCTCTACGTGGGGGACCTCCACCCGGACGTGACCGAAGCCATGCTCTATGAGAAGTTCTCGCCTGCTGGGCCCATCATGTCCATCCGAGTCTGTCGGGATGTTGCCACGCGCCGATCGCTGGGCTACGCCTACATAAACTTCCAGCAGCCCGTGGATGGTGAGCTCCCTGCAACGCAGCCCCGAGGAGCTGCCTCGTGACAGGGGCGTGGGGTATGCGAGAGAAGGAAAGGCAGGCGGTGGGAAAAGGGGGGAGCAGTTGTTGAGTGGATGCCTCAGCTGTTATGACTTGGCAATATTCTGCTACTGGTGGGTTTTGGTTGTAACTAATCCCAGTCTGCTCTCGGACGGTGGCGCATCCCACTCCCATCTCTTCTTAGGGACTGGGAGAGGAGGCAGCACCTGGGCTTTGAGCTTGTGGGGGGAGGAAGGTGACTGGCAAGAGTTTCCTCCCTCCATGAGCTGATGGAGAAGGGCACCAAAACCCCTTCTGCCCTTCCCTGGGGCAGCCAGCTGCCTGCTGGCTCATGGCATGAAGTGAGGCCCATCTCCCGGCAGGCATCGCGGCGATAACGGCGCTGCATGGCATGGTACCCGGCGGGCGTTTCATGCTGGAGCGAGGCAGTGGTGATGGGAAGGTGTTGGGTTAGTTACCCTGGAGACCAAAATCCTTACTGAGTAAATGAGTTGGGCATCTGCCAAACTGGAGCTTGCGGTGAAATGAATGATCCTGTGGGAGTCGGACATGCTTTGGAGAGGGGAAAAAAAAAAAAGGAAAAATAAGAAAATTGAGGAGGGAGTGGTGTGGCTGGAGGGGAGGGGAGCAGCCCCTGCCTGGCCCTGCTGCCCAGGGGAAGCAGAGCTGCCGGTCTCGTTTAGGTTAATGAGCTCCAGTCCAACGGTATCCCTGATCCTGGGTTGGTCGCAGCTGCTGTAAGATGTGAAGGGGATCTGTGTGTTACCCTCCCCTCTCCCCCTGTCTCGGCTTCTTTGCCAGCTGAGCGAGCCCTGGACACCATGAACTTCGAAGTGATCAAAGGCCGTCCCATCCGCATCATGTGGTCCCAGCGCGACCCCGGGCTCCGCAAGTCAGGGGTTGGAAACGTCTTCATCAAGAACCTGGATGACTCCATTGATAACAAAGCCCTGTACGACACGTTCTCTGCCTTCGGAAACATCCTGTCCTGCAAGGTATGCGCTCCCCTGGGCGCGGGAGGAGGGGGCTTGCTGCGGAGCTGCCCCGCGTTCCCAGCAGCGTGCTCCAGCCAGCTGAAATTCGCTTTCTTGTTCTGCTTCCTACAAAACTTCCTCTAAATTCCCACTTGCTTTGCAGCCCAAAGGCCCTGCTGTCTTTCTCCTGGGAATGGGGGTTTTTGCCCCTGCTCCCCTGACCCTGCACGGAGACGTTGTGTGTCGTCCTGTCCGAGCTCGGTGCATCAGTGGCACTCGGGTCTCGGTGAGCCACGAGCTCTGTGGCATCACGTAAAGCACTGAGAGTCTGGCCTTGGGCTTGCCCGGCTCCCTGACCCGCTGCCAGCACCCCAACACAACTTGGGGGGAGTGGGCTGTCGGGAAGGGTAAATGTCCCTGAAAAATGAGGGTGGGTTTTCCTGTGACTTACTCGTGTGCAAGCATGGAGAAAACCAGCGTCTGTCTGTTTTGGTTTTTTTTTTTTGCTTTGCTTTTTTTCCTCCTCCTCACTCTCTGTTTGTAGGTGGTTTGTGATGAAAATGGATCCCGTGGCTATGGCTTTGTTCACTTTGAGACTCACGAGGCAGCAGCGCGGGCCATCGAGACCATGAACGGGATGTTGCTCAACGACCGGAAGGTGTAAGCGCTGGAGAGGAGAGCGTCTCCTCGCTCTGCGCTTGGTCCTCCCTTGCCTTGGTGCATGCTCGGGAGCAAACGCCTGCCCTGCTCGGTTCCCACCTCTTCCCCTTCTTCTGCTCTCTTCCTGTCCGTCCCCGCTGGGCACAGCAGCTCTGCTGCTCCCGGGGGCAGTGAGTCGCTGTGGTCAACGCTGGTGAAAGTGCAATGGTGGGTTGGAGCTGTTCCTGACGGTGGGGAAGGAGTCCAGCCCTGGGCTGTGTTTTGTTGCTGAGGTGGTGTAACAAGTGCCCACAAAGCAGGGCTGGTCCTTGGTCCTTGGTCTCGGCTGTCAGTGTCAGATAATCTGGGTAGGAAGAGGTTTTGTTGTCCTTCAGCTCTCTGCTTCCACTGCATCCCTTTATTCTCTCCATCCCCGTCTCCACAGAGGCAAGCGGCTGCCCGAAGGGCTTGGGGCTGCCTTGAGGGAAGAGAGCTGGCACTGGTGCCATCCCTTGGGGTCTTTTGGGGTCTCCTGGGGTGACACCCCCAGCATGGGGCTGTGCCCTGTGTTACCACACTCCCCGTTTTGGTGGTACCAAGTGGGGTCTGGGCGGGGGAACCGCAGAGTGGGACATGCTGAAGTTGCTGAATGTGAAGCAGATCGTGGGTTTACAGGTGAGCAGAGCGTGGCCTGAGGTGACGGGGTCTCTCCTGGCCTCTACCGAGACAGAGGTTCCTGTGTCCATCTTCCCTCTGTGGAGGATGTGGAGGGTTTCAGGTCCCTCGCCTTGCTTCCCGCAGGTTTGTTGGGCACTTCAAGTCCCGCAAAGAGCGCGAGGCCGAGTTTGGGGCTCGGGCAATGGAGTTCACCAACGTCTACATCAAAAACTTTGGGGATGACATGGATGACGACAGACTGCGGGAAATATTCTCCAAGTTTGGTGAGTGCAGTTGTTGAAGTGAAATATCCTCGTGTCTGATAAACTGGAGTTAGTGTGACTGCAGAGAAAGCCGGGGAGAGTACTTGACTGAAATACCGAGCCCCTCTCTCGACGGGATCAGACTTCCTTAAGCAGCACGTCACCAAAGGGCTGCAGTGGCTTAAGTAGTCAGGATTACCCTGCAGGGATGGAGGATAACTTGTTTTGGGTGCTCTCCAGGAGAAAAGAGTGTTTTACTTTCTTGGGTAACAAAAGTGGGGTTTTTTGTTTTGTTAGTTTTTGAAATTTTCTTGAAACCAGGGTGGTGTCTGGTTGTAGGAGCCCCAGGAATAAGAGATGCTAAGTCTGAATTTAAAGCAGAAAGGGCTTTTCAGGGTAGTCCGTTACTGGGGGATGTCTCTTGCAACAGGGTTTAGTGTTGTGCCAACGCATGGACCGTAGTGCCCGTGCTTGGCCAGCGCCAGCTCAAGTGACTTGTGAATACCCTGCATGCACGCCCAGTGTGTGCATTCACGTGTGATGGTGGTGAGAACTTCTGGCCAAAGGAGCTGAGTGCCCTGGCTGGAGGAACCAAAAGCCAAGAGCAATGAGAGCAGCATCCCGGGTGGGAGGGATCGCCCTCACCGACACGCGCAGCCCCCGTTCCTGCCTCGCAGCGCGGGTCCCGCTGTCTGCCCGCCCGCCTGGCTCTGCTGCACTGCCACGGCTGTCTGCTGTCCTCGCTGGACTCTTGGTGGCTCCCGAGCATGGTGAAGATCCTTCTTCAGACGCATACTTCCCTTTCCTCTTGCAGGGAAAACGCTCAGTGTCAAAGTCATGATGGACAGCACTGGCCGCTCGAAGGGCTTTGGGTTTGTCAACTTTGAGAAGCATGAAGAAGCCCAGAAGGCAAGAGGCTCCTGGTTGCCTGTCTACTGTCTCAGCCCCAGGCTTGTCCCCTGCCGATGCTTCCATCTCCCCTTAGCACAGGGAACCTCCCCGGCTTCGTGCTGGCCCTGGCAGGGCTGCCAGGACGGGCAGGACCTGGCGAAGGGGAGCAGAGCTGCTGCCCTGCCCTCTCCCAGGGAGGTCTCTGCTCGTGGTGGGGCTGGACCGGGGTGGTGGATGAAGAACAGGGCTGTGGCCGTCAGCTGCCTGCTGTGCTCAGAGCCCTTCCCTCCGCTGGCAGGCGGTGGCCGACATGAACGGGAAGGAGATCAACGGGCGGCTGGTGTACGTGGGCCGGGCCCAGAAGCGGCTGGAGCGCCAGAGCGAGCTGAAGCGGAAGTTCGAGCAGATCAAGCAGGAGCGAGTGAGCAGGTACCAGGTAAGGGGAGAGTGGGATGCTCCGTCCTGCAGGGCCACACTGGGGACGTGCTCCCCCGGGTATCCAGGGGACAGCGCAGGGCTCTCCGGAGCAGGTCAGCGTGCTGGGTCCCTTCTGCAATTAAAAAAGATGCGCACAGGGGTCCGGTCACTGCCTGGTAGTGTCCTGGGAAGCAGTATCAGGAACAAGGAGAGAGATCCAAGCCCAGGGTGATGCTGGCAGGTGAACAAACAGATCTGCTCTTTTCCAGAAATTAAAATATTAGTCTGGAAGTGAGGGAGCTTCCTGAGGTCTTGGAGCAGCTTCATAGCGATGCTCTGGGCACCCTCTTCTCTTGGGGTGTCTCGCTGGTGAGTGGAGCACACGCGTGGTCCTGGCTGTTCTACACTGGTGTTGTGACAGCTCCGGAGATGTGTTTGTGGGATGTCCCACTCTCGGGCTGAGCTGTGTGTGAAACATCCATCCAGCTTGAAAAGCTGCTGTGAGCTTTGGGAGCCTGGAGGCCAAGCTGCTTTTCTGCCTGTTTGTAGGGGGTCAACCTGTATGTGAAGAACCTGGATGATGGGATAGATGACGAGAGGCTGCGGAAGGAGTTCTCTCCCTACGGCACCATCACCAGCGCCAAGGTGAGGGACCGGGGCTGTCGCTGGGGCTCCCGGGCTCGGCTGGCCGGTGCGTTCAGCCCTGGGAAGTGCATCAGGATTATCATCCTGTTACGGTTCCCTGCTGATGGCTTGTTGCAAGCCAAGCGTGAAGGACATGCCACTTCCACCCCGTGCTGTCCTGAGGAGCTTGTTGATGGTGTGGAATGGGACCTTAAAGCCACATCATTCTGGGTATTGCACAGCTGCTCTGTGGTTTGGGACCGATGTGTCACTGATACAAATGTAAATGACCCAAAAGCCACCTCACTGTGGGGAGAGCGGGGCTTTCCTGGCTCACAGGCTGGCGTTTTGCCCCTTGGAAAACCGTACAAGTGTCAGTCTTGCCACCAAGGCTGGTGTCAAGCTTCTCTTGAAGGCCGTGCATACGGGTGCAGAGGGTTGGTCTGGCTTTAAGGTCACCTGCCACAGACAGACGCCGCATGGCCCTTGGGCAGGGCACGGTGTCCTGCTGATCCCCAGCCCTTGCTGGCTTCTGCAGCGTTGAGCACCAGCGCGTTGCTGGTCCGTGGGCTCTGTGGGGCTGGGGCACCGACCCCCTGGGAGATCACGGGGCTGCAGACCTTGGGCTTGCCCAGACCCTGCCATCTTCATTTCCCAAGCCTACTGGTTTTGCCCAAGCAAATCCTCCCCTTCCCTGGAGAAATGTCTCCTTGGAGCCCCCCGGGCACAGCCCCATCCGTCCCAGCCTGGGTGTGGGGGCTGCAATGGGGTGCCTGCAGGTCCCACGTGGCCCCCCACCCCGCTGTGCTTTGGGTGCTGTGGCGATCTGTGCACTTAGCTGTCTTGTTCTAATCCAATTTTAGGTGATGACAGAGGGTGGCCACAGCAAAGGGTTTGGGTTTGTATGTTTTTCCTCCCCAGAAGAGGCTACCAAGGCCGTGACGGAGATGAACGGGCGGATCGTCAGCACCAAGCCTCTCTACGTCGCGCTCGCTCAAAGGAAAGAGGAGCGGAAAGCAATCCTCACCAACCAGTACATGCAGAGATTAGCCACCATGAGGGCCCTGCCTGGCCCTCTCCTGGGCTCCTTCCAGCCCCCCCCGGGGTACTTCCTCCCCCCCATCCCTCAGGTGAGTCCCCGCTCGCAGATGGCAGCCTCCCGTGGGGACCCGAGCTGGCTGGGGCTGGAGGAGGGGGTGGCAGTTGGGCTGAGGAGCGAACCCTGGTTTGTGCAGACCTGGGTGTGCGCTGCCGTGGGGTCAGTGGTACCGGTGGGGTCAGTGGTACCGGTGGGGTCAGTGGTACCGGTGGGGTCAGTGCTGGGCTTCCATGTAAGCAGCAGGGCTTGCCAAAGCGCTGGCGGGGTGCGGGTGGTTCAGGCAATGGGCTGGGGTTTTAGTAGCCACCGACCACTCCTCAGAGGAGGGGACCAAGGATGAGTTTGGTGGCAGAGTGCAAGTGTGGAGAACAAGTCCCCTGATGAAAGGAGGGGGGGAGAGAAGGGCTGCAGAGGCACAAAAGCTTGTGGGGAGAAGTGTTGCTGCTGGAGGACATGCAGGCAGGAGGACTGGAGGCTGATCTTTAAAGTGCTCTGGCATGCTGGAGTGTGGCTTTGGCTCGCTTGTCTGCGTGCGGCGGCCGCCGAGATGCTGCGGGTTAGATCTGACTCGGCTCAGCTCCCAAGTCACCTTGCATGATGTGTTCTCCTCCTTTCCTAGCCACAAACCAGAGCTACCTTCTACAGCCCCAGCCCAGTTGTCCCAGTCCGCCCTGCCACTCGCTGGAGTGCGCAGCCCTCCCGGCCTCCCCGTGAGTCCGCCTGCCTCTCCCTGGGGCGTCATGGTGAGGGTCTGGGGGTCTCTAAAAGCAGCACAAAGCCTGTGACCACGGGGGGCTGCTGTCTGGGGAAGTGTGCGGGGGTTTGGTGCAGGGGTCACGGTGATGGGCACCGGGAGATGAGGCATTAGGGTTGACCCCAGAGGTGAGGTGCTCCCGAGATTTCCCCGGCTGTGGTCACTCCCCCTCCACATCTCCTGTGCCTTTGCTACTGAGAAGGTTCATTAATGGTGCTCCATTTCCTCAGCAGCGTACCCTGCAGCTACCCCTGTGCTGAGGGCTGCCGTGCCGCCCCGGCGCCTGCTCTCCAACATCAGCACCATGAGACAGGCCTCCACGCAGGTGCCCCGCGTGCACCCCCAGGCCCAGAGAGTGGGTGAGTGGGTGAAGGACCCGCCTCGGACATCGCCGTCGCGGCCACGCGTGGGCAAGGGTGCTTGCTGCAAGCTTGGGTCTGCCCCGACCACAGTTTGTGGGATTGCTCGTGGAGGAGTCCAGATGGTGCCCTTGGATGTGGTGGGAGTGGAGCAGTGTCTGTAGTGAAGGAGTGTGTGAATCTGGGGGAAGGTTGTGGTCTTTCAGGTAATGGGGTAGGTCTCCGATACGCAGTTTGGCCTTGTTGGCCACTGGTCCTTGAAGATATTAAAGATGGTGGTGATGATGATGATGATCCTGGGCTGCATCAAGAGAAGCATGGCCAGCAGGTCGAGGGAGGTGATTGTGCCCCTTTACTCCGCTCTTGTGAGGCCCCACCTGGAGTCCTGTGTCCAGCTCTGGAGCCCCCAACAGAAGAAGGACATGGATGTGTTGGAGCAGGTCCAGAGGAGGGCCATGAAGATGACCAGAGGGCTGGCGCACCTCTCCTATGAGGACAGGCTGAGGGAGTTGGGGCTGTTCAGTCTGGAGAAGAGAAGGCTGCGGGGTGACCTTAGAGCAGCCTGCCAGTGCCTGAAGGGGCCTGCAGGAGGGATGGAGAGGGGCTTTTCACAAGGGTGTGTAGGGACAGGACAAGGGGCAATGGCTCTAAACTAAAAGAGGGCAGATTTAGATTAGATATTAGGAAGAAATTCTTCACCATGAGGGGGGTGAGGCCCTGGCCCAGGTTGCCCAGAGAAGCTGTGGCTGTCCCCTGTCTGGAAGTGTTCAAGGCCAGGCTGGATGGAGCTCTGAGCACCCTGGTCTAGTGGAAGATGTCCCTGCTCATGGCAGGGTAGTTGGAACCAGATGATCTTTAAGGTCCCTTCCAACCCCTTACCATTCTACGATGAAGCCACGGCACCCTAGGCTTAGTGCTCAGACTGCGGTGGAGGCTGGGAAAGAACCTCTTGGGCAGAAGAGGCTCTCATGGCTCTAGCCGAACTGCTGCCAAGGCCAAGCCTCCAGTGAAACGTGCTCATGTTAGGGGTGTTTGGAGCTACCACCAAAGAACCAGACCTTGTTGGCCTTGCCATGCCTGGCTGTGCTGGGGCTGTCCCAGTGTCCTCTCCGGCATGATGTGGCTGTGCTCCTGCAGGGCTGGTGACAGAGCTGCTGTCCTGCACGCGGTGCCCAGGGCACTCCTCACCCCGAGAGTGCTTCAACCCCGTGTCTGTCCTGTCACCCCTCTGCCTCTCAGGTGGGTGAGGAAGAGGAGGATGCCCACTGGGGCTTGCAGCGTAGCCCCCTCTGATGCTCCTCCATGGGTGGGCTTTGAGGAGAGGCAGAAGTAGCCCAGGGTGGAAGTTGCTCACCTGGTGAGTGGGTGAAGGTCTGGAGGAGGTCTGAGGGTCTACAGCCCTCTTGGCTTCATGTGATTTAGCCCAAGGTGGTCTTTGGTGTTGAGTGTCTTATCACTGAAATGAGCAGGAGGGCCAGGAGGGCTGTCCTTGGTTTGTCCCCTCTACTTTTAACCCTGTCCTCTCGTTCCTCTGCCCTTGCCTCGCTGCAGGAGGGGAGCTGGGGGCAGCAGCTCTTGCAGTCCCCCCTCCTCGGTGCTGTGCCCATCCTCCAGCTGCTGATGCAGACAGGCGTTTCTGGAGGAGAAGGTGCCTTTGCCAGCTCTCCTGCCCTCTGCAGAGAATCGGAGCAGCCCAGCGGGTGGGATGGCAGTCCTGCCTGTCCTGGGGAAGCTGCCTTGCACCCAGGGGCCACTTTGAGCGTGGTGGGGGGATTTTTTTGGGCCTTCTGGCTGAGCACGCTGCCCTTCTGGCTTCGTCCTCCCTGGTGCAGCAGTGCATTTAACAGGCATCTCCTTACAAATGTTCCCATCCCCGTTGCAGCCAACATCGGGACGCAGACGGTCAGCAGCCGGGTGCCCTCCTCGCCCAGCCTGCCGCGGGGTGCCCCGCAGTACAAGTACTCCTCGGCCGTCAGGAACATCCAGCCGATGGGGCACGTGGTGGCCCCGCAGGTAACAGCTCTGTGAGCTCCCGGCTGCGGCGTGGCCGCCGCAACCTGCACCAGCGCTGGTCCCGCTCTGGGCTAACATGGCTGCTGGCCCTGGGCAGCCCCGGAGCTCTTTTGGACTGGGGACCTTTCCCGGGGGCTGCTGGGGTAACTGGGGCTATGGATCCAGTCACACAGCCGTGATGGCTGGCTCTGGCTTTGCTGGAAGCCAGCGTTTGGATACAAGCAGGCAATGCCAGAGTCTGCGTTGGCAGCTTGGGAGGGTGGAATGCCCCACTGGGCTTGGGGATGAGGTAGCTCGTGCATCGCTTCGGGCATGTCTGATTGCTCTTCTGTGTTTGCCTTTTTTTTTCCTCCAGGTAGCAGAACCGGCTGTGCACGTCCAGGGACAGGAGCCGCTGACGGCATCCATGCTTGCAGCAGCCCCTCCTCAGGAACAGAAGCAAATGATAGGTGGGTGTCAGGGCTGCTCTGCTGGGGTGGGTCCAGCTGAGGGGCTGCGCGTGTCAGGGCGTGTGGGCTTGCATGCACCAGGCAAAACCTAGCTGCTAGGAGAAGCTGTAAGCCTCTGTGGGATTGCTCTGGCATTATGCTGCTGTAAAAGAAATAAACCCGGGCTGTGTTGGAAGGGTATGGAAGCAGCAAACCCACTCCCTGTCTCCATTTGCTGCCTGGCAGTGAGATGGTGTCTGGCGAAGCTCAGCAGGAGAGGCAGGGCTCCATCCTGCCCGTGCTGCCAGGCCAGATTGCCCTGAACTCTGAGCCATCCCGCGTCACTGCTCTCGGGTGCCGATGGGCAGCTCGGTGGCCATGGGAGCTGGGGTCAGCTCTGCCCAAGAGAGGGCTGGGAGCGGAGTAATGTGGGGAGGGAAGAGGGAGGCGTATGCACAGGGCTGAGGCGCTGTGGTGAAACTGTGCTGGGGAATCTGGCAGTGAAATAATCCATGAGCTGGAGGATGGGATGGCAGGAGAAGGGCAATTAGAATTGTTCCTGGCCAGACAAAGGTGGCTGTCCTCCCCCACACCAGTTTCCCTCCTGGGAAGCATGTCCTGTAGATAGGGCTAAGTCTCCCAGTGGTATGGGGGTGCTGCAGTGGGACTGGGAGTGTTTTGCCTGCAAACGGTGTTGCTGTGACGTGCTGGAGTAGGTTTGCCTGCAAGCAGTGATTTTTTCCACCACCATCACCACCCTCGTACCCCTTTCCAGTTGAAGGACAGAGCTGGGAGGGCAGGAGGGTTTGTAGTGGCTTTGAAAATGCTGGAGGTCTTGCATAGCAGTGATGTCCTCCTGGTGTCTGGAGCAGGTGAGCGCCTCTACCCTCTGATCCATGCGATGCATCCTTCGCTGGCCGGTAAGATCACCGGCATGCTGCTGGAGATAGACAACTCCGAGCTGCTGCTGCTCCTGGAGTCCCCCGACTCCCTGCGCTGCAAGGTAGGAGGCACTCGGTGCCCAAATCGCATCCCAAGGGGACAACTGCCTGCTGCTGGAAGGAAGGGTGGTCATGGCCCGGAAGGTGGGCCAAGGACATCGATAGCCATGGGAAGAGCAAGTAGCTGCTGTTTGTTGAAGTGAAAAATGAGCAGAAAGGGCCCCAGGTTAATGGCACCGCACCCAGCGCCTGAACGCCTGCCCACCTTCAGCGAAAGGGCCAGGGTCTGAGGGTGGCTTGGAGGTGGCTGGGAAGTGAGAGGGGAAGAGAAGGGTGGGTGTTGCTGCCCAGAAGGAGAAGGGGAAATGCTCTTTCCTGAGATTAGAAACCAGATAAATGCTGCCTCTCCGAGGCATTTCTTCAGTTTCCTCCTTAATCCTGGTGAATATTTAGCTTTGGTTCCCATCCAAACAGCTGCAGTAAATTGACTGCACGTCCTTGTTGCTCCTTGGAGGCAGGATTCCCTTTTACCCTTTCATGGGCATTTTTGGAAGGAGCATGGGCAGCCCCATCTACAGAGAAGCTTGATTTCTCTCTGCACAGTTCTGACTCCTATAGAAAAGGAGAGATGCCCCAGCATCTTCCTAGGGAAGAGACAGAAGAGGTCTGTCAGCTGATCAGTATTATTGAAGTCTGTTACCTCTTGGAAGTGGGTCTGTGCGGAGGACAGGACCTGGAGTATTGCATTTCTTGCGCAGTGTGCTCCTGTGCTGGAGCAACTCAACTTCTTCCCCCCCCTCCCTGTGCTCTCTGTTGTAAGATCGAGGAAGCGGTCGCTGTTCTCCAAGCGCACCAGGCTACCGAGTCCTCGCACAAGAGCAGCGCCGTGGCGTTCCTGCAGTGACCGCGGGTAGGTGCGGGGAGCTGCTGCAGGCGTCGGCACCCGCGTGGGGTGTGCAGGGGGGCCGGTGTCTGACTCTGAAACCAGGGATTGGGGCTCTTGTCCAGACCAAATACGGCTCAATGAGCAATGGATGTATCTTTGACTGTAATATTCCACTTCCTAAATCGCATCCTCCTCTTCCCAGCCTTAACTGTACCGCAGAGACATGGTTCTGTGTGGTATTCCTGTGTTCACAAGGACTGTGCAACCACGAAGGAAGATAGGAAACGACCTTGCTTTTCTGTAGGTCTAGTGGGGACCAGCACAACCTTTCCTGGGATTTCCCAGTGTTTTTTGCAGAACCTTGTCAGCAGATAGCCTGTACATTGTTGGTGGTTCTGTTGGCTTGAGCAGGAGAGCTGGCCCTGCTGCTGAGGCTGGGACAGCCCTAGCAGTTCAAGCTCCCACGTACCCCTTTGAAGATAATAGTTCCTTGACTTGTGTTCACAAGGGAACTGTATGTTAATCCAAGTTGAGATGAATTCTTGTCTGGATGAAACTGTTCCTTTAGCAATTGAAATTGCATATGTGGGTTCTTTGGGGTTTTTTTCTGTAGTCTTGAGGACTGAGAGTGAGCCCTGAGAACGTTGCCTTTGAAGAACAGCAGCAGCAACCCCACCGTGCTTTTGGAATCGTGCCTGTACAGTGACCCTGGCTTGTCTTCAATGCCCCGTCCTATTTTTTTGTGTGTATTGTAAACCTTGCAGAATTGCTTCCTCCTGCACCTGTAGAAAATCCCCACATTAATTCTCTTCTCGCTACTGAAAGCATATTGTGAAATGTAGTGTGGAACCCAGCCTGGTTCAGTTGCCCAGGAAATGACAAGTGCGGATGAATCATCATTTTTAGTGAATTTATTGGGTTCTGTAGTTTTATTTGTTCCTGTAGCTGACACTAATAAAGAACTGATGCTTCCACCCCCAAAGCATGGGTTAGTTCCCTTTGCAGAAAGACAGCCAATACTTTGTTTCATGCCGGTGGACCTGGGTCAGGCTGCTGTGATGAGCGTTTGTAGCTTGTGATGCTGGTGGGACGGCAGTCAGAGAGCTGACAGGGAGGGATGTGTACAATTAAATGAACGAGCTGCCAACCAGCAGGCTCTCCTGATCCTTTCTGACTCTCTAGGACAGCTTTAAGCAAATTTCACACCATCTACCTGAATTTTTTTTCCTTTCTAGCTAGCTGGTTTTAACTTCCTTTTCAAAGGCATCATCTTCCTGTGGTTCTCCTTTTGTAATGGACCCTGTATGCCTGCGGGAATACTGGCACCGAGGGTCTTCTGCTGGTCACCACACCGTGTGTGTCTGTGGTGTGCAGGACCCAGCTTTTGAGGTGTTGGGGAGCAGCTGTTAATCAGAAGCTGCTTCTCCAATATGTGTTCCTGACCAGTGGTTTCAAGGAGCCACTGATGGGTCTGAAGACATTTGTAACTGCACTGCATTCCGCTGGGATGCTCCCTGCTTGCAGGAGGAGCTAGGACCCATTATTGCTGTGTTCTGCTCTCTGGGCCTCTCCTAGAGCATGTCACTGTCATCATCCTGGCCTTAATGCTCTGCTCGTCCTAATTAGGGAAGGAATTTCAGTCCCTAGAGGCCCCTTGGTACTTGAGACTGGTGATGTATTGACCTTACTTGACCCTGAGCTGGCAGGAGTACACCTCCATCAGCACCACCTACCTTCTTTCCATCCCGCTGTGTTGCTGTCTCGGTCTTCCTTCTGTTCTGTATCATACTCTCACTTCAGCTCGCTGCTGAGTCACCTCTCCTACCTCTTGTTTTCCTTCCAGCATTTTAATAGTGTGTCTTACACGTTTGCTCCTGCGTGGTCTGCTCTCCTCACCTGTGCCTCCTCCCTGGGGCTTTTCATCATTCCTTTTTCTTGCCTTTATTTTGCCACTTCTTCCTCTGACCTCCTTAAATATTTCTTTTCCTCATAGCAGATCCCTCAGCCTGAATTGTGCACTATTTAGATATCTCCTTCTCAGAGAGGTGCTTATAAAGGACTTTAACCTACTTAATATCCAGGACCTTCATTTAAGTTGTCGTTTCTCCCAAAGTGTAACCGCCTGGAAGCTTTTATGTCTCTAGAGGAAAAATGCACGTTTGCATGAGTGTAATGCATGTAAGAAGCTGGAACAGAACTGTACAGGTACACTTCATTCAGCTGTTGGCTAGTGTGTCTGCAACCTTTTTTCAGGTGTCACAGGCCAGTTCAGATGTGCCTGTGACACCACCTACAATGCCAGATGCCTCAGCTTGAGGAGCTATAAAGCTAGAGGGAATTCGGAGTGGGGCCAAGGAACCCAGGGAAAGCCTAAGAAAGGATGTGAAGGAAGACCAGGGTCTTGTATGTTTCTCAGAAAAGGTGAAGCTGTGCCTTGGATCCCCATGTATGCTGGAAACCTCTCAGAGTAGCTCCCTGGCTGAACCCCTTGGGGATGTCTGATGCTTTAGGGAATTGAGGCAGGAGCAGCAACGCGAATGTCGTCTGGAGTCTCCAGTCTGGAGCAGTTGCTGTGGCTTTTGCAAGGTGTGGGTGAAGGTGTGCCTCCCACAAACTCTCCAGCTGCCCGTGTGGACAGCACTACCTCTGCGTGCCCGGGCAGCGTCCTGCACAGTCAGCAGCATCGCTGCTGGAACAAGAGAGCGGAGCAGAAGTGACCCTGGGCTTGAAGTAGTCTTGTTGCTGTGCTTGACCTTTGCCTACCTGGTGGTATTGCTGGGGAAGTCTAAGAAATAAGGTACAAAACAGCATTGCTGCTGAGAGGGGAAAGAATGGTGAATGCTGCTGCTCGGAGGCGGTGTAACATAGTTGAACAGTGCAGGTATCTGCTGCTCCAGACAACAGCAGGGCTGTTAAAAGCATAGCTCTTAACTAAGTGAAGCCAGTCTTCCTCCTGTATTGTGATCTTCCTCTGCTTATCTGTGTACTGCTGGCCTCTACTTCCCCACCCTGCAATCCATCACACTGACTCGCTACAAGCTCAGGCAGTGCTGGTGGCAGGACCAGGGGAGCGGTGGTGCTTGGGAGGGAGTGAGTGAATGGAGCAGTCTGTGCCTCTCAGGGAGGAGCTGTTTCAAGCCCTGGCCCATCACAGCTGACAGAGTACAGCCCTGGGACATACAAAAAGCTACTTAATGGCAGGCTGAGATAAGAAGTCTTTGTCTCTAAGGGCATCAGAGGGATGTCTGCTTCCTAAATTCAGTTCAGTGGCACCTGCCTGAAACACTGACTGCTGGGAGAAGTAAGGTGGGAAACAAAGATCTCTGAACCCTGACCTGCGGGCTAGGTTCTAGCTCCTGGTCTACACTGTAAGCTGGCTCAGGTCTAGTGTTGTCCAGCACCCTGACGTGGTGGTTAAAGCACTCTACCCCTGTGCAGCGTGCAAGCAATGGTTAGAAACTCTGATGTATTGTCACTACCTTGCGGAGCAAGGCACTGTACAGCAGCACCTGAAGTCCTCTGACAAAAAGGGGTCCAGTATGAAGTGGCTAAAGTGTTCCAGTTTCCCTATACCATCCATCACAGAGAAAAAACCACAGCTTTAAAGTGAAAATAAACATGGCTTTAATGAGAACTGGCTTTAACAGTTCATAGAATAACTCCCAATGTCTCTTTACCTACCATTTTAAGTCAGTGCCATCAATACCAGATAAGGAGATCAAAAAAGTATAAGCATGCATTGAAGTAGTAAACCAGACCTCAGCTGGGATGTCACTGCATATCCCCCTCTCTGTAACACCCTGTAGCAACTGCTCCAAAAGGCACAAAGGAGCTGAACTGGTTTTTAAAAAAACCACAGAAAAACAACACACAAAAACCCTGTAAAATTCCCAAGCACCCAGAATATCAAAGAAGTAGTGCACAGTGTAACAAGGCAGGCTTAACTTGCTGCTGTTTTCTTAAATGTGCAGACTAATTAAAAGAAAGCTGCTACTGCAAACATCTGCCCAGCCACACTAAGCAGCAGAAATTCAGCTGAGGGCCAGCAGGCACTGAGGGGGAGAGAACAAGCTCTGCCCTGTGCAAGTAACTGTGCCTCCATTACAAGAACAGTATGTGGTGCTCGGGCAACTGCAGCAGTTCCTGCAGCAACCTTATTTAAGTAATAGCAGCACAAATGCAGCAAAATTGTCACCTGGATAAGGACTAAAAAAACCTCTGTAGCTCTTCAGAAAGAGAATGGCCACTTCACATGCATATTCACCAATGCGGAAAGAGTCCCTGAGGCTAATAGTTACAGGCAAGTTGACTTCAACCAGGGAAGTTAGTTAACCTACATGCCTCTCGGGGAGGGGCATTAAAACTGAATGATCTTAGAGCTGGATAATAGTTTGATACAGATTGTGTGTCTTAACATTCATTGTGCTGGCACAGAACCGGTTGCATCTCAGCAGCAGTGGAAGATGGATTTCAGTAACGATTCTGCATTAAGATTGGTCCCTGTAACTACATCAGCACGGAAAAAGCTTTCTTCTGCAGTGGAAAACAAAGCTTTCCTTGTTGCTTGGTTACCCTAGGCTCTGTTCAGTTCTTGCAGTAATCTCAGTGCAGCTGTGTTCTTTGGTTCAGTTTTCAACAAGCTCTTGATATCAGCAATGCTCGATTTGTAATCCTAGAAGGAGAGTATTTTTTTAAGTGTTAGTACATTGAAAATGCAGTCTAAGGCTCTGTCTTGGTTTTGGCTGGGATAGCATTGATTTTCCTCCCAGTAGCTGATGTGGTTTGGATTTAGTACAAGAAGAATGTTGGTAACTGATGTTTTCAGTTGTTGCTACGAAATCAAGGCCTTTTTCCAGTCTCCCATGTTCAGCTGCTGAGCTGAAATATTCCATACCATAGATGTCAGGTGGAATTTGTAAATGGGGGTTGGCCAGGGGACAGGAATTTCCTTCTCCTCCCCCCCCACCCCCAGAGGAGTTTGAACTTTTCTAGGAGTTTGGGTTTTTTCCCTGGAGTTTTGCGAAATCCGTGAGTTCTGGTTTCCACGATCACTGCTCGTGGACTGGCTGCAAATCTGTCATCGGGTGGTGAGAAAAATACATCGTGCATAGTTTGTTTTGCATATGCATTAGTAGTAGTAGTAGCATTTCCTTTGTTGCATTATTAAACTGTCTTTATCTAAGCCATGAGTTTTCCCTTTTGTCCGTTTCTCCTCCACACCCTGCTGGGGGGGAAGGGGAGGGGTGAGTGAGCGGCTGGCTGGTGATCAGTTGCCGGCTGCCGGGTTAAACCTCGTCAGGCTCTTGCTGCAGAATTACTACCCCCAACACAATTAAGCCCGTGACTCCTCTTGTGTAAGTGCTTAAGCACTGGCATCAACGTAGCCATTCTAAAACATGCTTAAACTAGGGCTGCGAAGACAATTTCATCACTCGAGTGGGTTCCAAGTCCAACACCAACACAGTACGTCTTCCAGTACTGCCTAGAGAATCTCTCACCAGACACGAAAACATCAAGCTCAACACAACGTGCAGCTGCTTCCAGCATCTCCAGAAACGGGACCTGGCACTCAGAAACTCACGAGATCCGACCAGCAAATAGTGATGTGAAAGAAAATCCCCCCACTTCACACAGGTCTTGGCTATCTGATGGCAGGTGTTGTCTAGCATAGAAATGAGTTCTACAGGGCATCTCTTGCCCTGATCATGTGTAAACAGGCTTCCAGTCCTAGCCTAAACCCGTTCAAAAACTCCTGACTTACCTTCAGTTCTTTAAGTGCTTGAGCACGCCTGTAGAGCGCCTTAACGTTTTTGGGATCTAACCTCAGAGCTTCCGTGCAGTCCTGCACCGCGTCCTCGTATTGCTTCAGAGCCAGGTAACAGAGCGCTCTGCAACACAGACACCTGGTGAGAGACCGCCAGCTAAAAGCAGCCTCTGCTGCCGCCGCCGCGCGCGTAGCAGATCTGCACGCGTAGCAGACCTCAGCCAGCCCCGGTGCAGCACAAAGCTGGACTCCAAAACCAGTCTTTAGCCTCAGGGATGATGTAGTCTTACTTCCTGAGCTCAAGTTTGTCTCAGTTAAAAGGGAAGGGGGAAAGAAACAGTTTTTCAGTTGGGGAGGATGAAAAAAAAAAGAGTATTTTTAAAGTACCACGTTCTGAAGCTATGAACCTGCACTTCGAGGATGCAGGTTCCTGTCCATACCAGTCCAGACTATGCTCTGCTTGCTGCAATTGCCTTAGAAGTACTTCGAGTCTTTAAGTATAGCAGTCTGCAAGTTGTGGTTCACAGGGCAGCAGACACTACTCCAAATAACAGAGTCCTTGCAGACAAGCATTAAAGGGAGAAATCCCTCCGCAGGCCTAAGCTGAGCGTCTCCAAGGGGTTTTTGCAGTACCTGATCAAAGAACGTTACACAGGCTACAGGGCAGACTGCACTTCGGGCAAACACGTGGGTGTTCTTGTTTTATTCATTTGTTGGGGATCAAACATCAGACAGCTCTGCCAGAAGCACCACGGTGGCTTTTCTAAAGGGCCAAGAAGTACCTGGGCAAAGAGCTGAGTAGTACCTGTTGGTGTAGGTCGCACATTCCTGGTTGAGCTTTAAACTCTCACTGTACTTCTCAACTGCTTTTTTATGGTTTCCTTTCTTCACAAGTTCATTTCCTTCTTCCTTCAGAGTTCGGGCTCTCTCTGTGCCAGCAGCAGTCTGGTCTGGAAGCAGCATGAAAGAAGACAGAACGCTATAAAACCGACAAGATCAGCACAGCCTCTCGGAAAGCAAATATCCCCGTACCAGAGGCGAGATACAGGGACATCAAAGGATCCAAAATCAATCAAAGAGGCTGTGGCAGAACCATGCTCAGGTTTCTCCAGGCCTCAGCCCCAGCTGCAGACATGCCAAGCAGGCATGGCAGCTGCCGTGTTCATCACCCTGATGAGCTTCAGGGCTCCGTGCCTGGCCCAGGGGCACGCTCTCACCTGGCTCTCCCTGCAGGGCAGTGGCAGGAGGAGTGTTTGCCCCAGGGGCTCCGGCAGAAGGAACGCTCCACCTCTTCTGGGCAGAAATGGGGACGGTGGGGATTGGCGGGAGGTTCTGGCGCCAGTTCACACCATCCCTCTCTAGCAGGGCTTTAGCCATCCTGGAAGAGACGGCGGGCAGGCACCCGTCTGTCAGCTGCACGGGCCGCGCAGCAGCGGCGGGGACACTTCTTAACCCGGCTCACCTATCAAGGACAGCATCTCCCCACCAACCAACCCCCCTTTATGTGCACCTAAACCCAGTTCCTTCTACAGACAGGACACCGGTGAAAGGACCTTCTTCACGACAGCAGGGCGAAAAACATCGCAGGACAAGGGCCGGACTGTCCGTGCTCGGGCGAGCGAGAGCTGTGCGTGGAGGGGAGAAGGGCTACAGCAGCGCGTCACCCCGCCAGCGCAGCGGGGCTTAGCAGCGCAGGGCCCTGGGAAAACTTGCAGTTTATTATTTCCTTTAAGCTCCGGCTCCGAGCGGAGCAGGACCAGGCCCGGGGGACGCGCTCCCAGGCCCCTGCGAGGCAGCACGCCCGGGGCCGGGGAGCCTCGGCCCCTCAGCCGCCAGCCCGCG
>Ga0065711_1037777_pt1 | contig 19485 bp, 9 predicted proteins | sample Hoacrofraction12_FD_59098 | JGI IMG/M metagenome (GOLD analysis project Ga0065711, IMG submission 59098) | Hoatzin crop microbial communities from Cojedes, Venezuela - Epithelial fraction 12 v2 (version 2) | ecosystem: Host-associated > Birds > Digestive system > Esophagus > Crop | place...
GGAAGAGAGAGATAATAACGATGTGACAATTCAAATTCCTTTAAGTCTTGGTAACAACCAGTGTACTTCAGCTGTGTAGGAAGTTACACCTCTCACACCCTTCTTCCTGACAGTCCAAGGAGTGAAACGATTATCATCTACCCAAGCAAACCACAAACAAGCAAGTGCTGCCATGCCAAAGACAAACAACAGATACAAACGTCTTTTCAAGAAACCATGGATATCCCATATTGTAGTCAGTAAACACAAATAAGCACAGAAACATGTCGATTTGCATATAAATGCGTAAGCCTGGTTGTACTTAGGGATACATACATGTCAGAGTACTTAATTAGATCAAGGGAAAAGGAAATGTAACATAATACAATTAAGTTTCATCATTGGCTAGATTGCATCTTTGCAAAACACATTCTTCAGAAATCCGCTAAAAACTTAAACATAAAAACACTTCTGAATAAAGTAAGTAGTGTTGACTGTGACAGTCAAAAGTATCTAAACCTGAATCTTGCTTACACAGACTTCACACGGAAATTAGCCTACATTTGAAGCGTAAGTAATAAGTAAATCTTGCAACTTACTAAGCATGACTAGCCCCATCCTCAGCACGTTACACAGAAGTCAGCAGACACTGGCAGTGCATCTTTGGTGTTACAAGAAAAACATCAGTTATTTCTCTCTGAATAGATGACTTCCGCAACAAACATCAGCCACCAAAGAAGTCACCCATAAGGTTTGACCAGCAGTTAGCAGGCAAAGCCCAGCACTTGGCACAGTTCCAGTGAACCCAGTGGCTACATCCAATAGAGAACATCAAATTTCTACGGTCAATCTATTCACAGCCTTTGGGGGAGCAACCCATCCCCAAACTGTCCTCTTGAGAAATACGTGCTTCCGGTAAATCTGCTGCTACCAGTAATACTACAAACAATACCCATGGTGGTTAAGAAACAACTAATTCACAGTCACTGAAGTAAAAACACATAGGTAAGATGTCTTGCATGACTACATAGTCTGAAATAGTTACTTTTACCAAAAATGATGCCTCTTTAAAGGAGTATACTGGCAATACCAGATGAATAAAGCCACTGCCAACACACACTGCACTTCTGTTGTGCTGATGGTTGGGCTTAGGTTCTCTGGCGCCAGGCAAACGCAAAAACAGAAAAGTGTTTCACAGAATTTCATATATGGAAAAGTCACACTTTGAGGCCATCATACATTTCTTTTTATATTTCATACAGATGGTTTGTATAAAGTAGAAAGAAGTTTTCAAGAAGAGCCTAGAAACTTACCTACCTAGGAAAAAAAATACAGAAAATTGATTTTCAAATGGCGATCCTTTTCATACTGACAGTCTTCTTCCACACTAACTTCTTTGTCTAAGATGAATTTATCTAATTTGCAATTGGATATATGAAATTACAGAAAAGAAGCGTAATATCTAGGTTGGGAATAATCACAGAATAGCTACTTCATTTTAAATTCTCAACACTCAGATTTCTTAATATCTTTGCTATACCTTTATCGTGAACTCAAGGTCCCCTGGTTTTAGCATTCTTAATACTGTGAAAAATTCTTTGGAATAATTCTCTCAGAGTTGTGAGAAAACTGATGGGAGCACTTTTGGTGAAGAAAGTAGGCTGCAAAACATTCCAGAGGACTATACATGGGGAGTGACAGACCTCCACGTAGATGTGCACCTAAGCCAGACAAAAGTAAATGAGATGGGACGTTTCTAGTTTAGTACCAATTGAACTCTGCAAAAGTTAGGACCATCCAGAAGTTGTCCTCTCTAAGCAGTGTACAAGCTTTACAAAGATTTACTGTCCTGCACACTACAATGAGTATGAACCCCACCTCCATGCTGTTTAAAACTGGCAAGTAGTGAAGCTATTAGATTCCTTATCAAGGGTATCTGCATTTCAGATAATCACTCAAGTAGTAGCACCATGCTACTGCAACCCAAGGCACTGAACAAATCGCTCAGGTCCCGGGAAACATACTCATTTATGGTGCCACCCACTAAGGGTCAAACAACAAGGAAACATGTATAAAGAAAGAGGATGTTTACAGCTGAACAAACAGCACAGGTTAACAGGTACATTAGACGTTGTACCAAGCCACAACCCTGAAACTTCTTCAGACTCTCCATGTTTGCACTGTATTTCCACTATAAGAGCTTTAATTATCATAAGTTAATCACATCCCTGAGGCATTACAAGGCAGCAGGCAATGGCGGATGCCTCTAATCCATCTGGGGTGTAATTATTTCATAATCACTACACTTTAGGGTTACCCGACTGCCGTTACGGAAAATTTTATTCTCTCTCCTTTCTCAACCCAAGCTTTTTAAAATTAAATACATCTCTGACCTATTTTACACAATCCCCATTCTTTCCGTTAACATGCAGTGTAGGACTTTGTTCTGTTCTTCAGTCAGCAGAAGGTGGCTAATCTTCCCCCCAACCCCCACTTCATGGCATATGGAGCACAGCATAAACTACTTATAGGCAGTGTTTTCACAGGTGACAGACTGGATTTGAACAGAGATTTAGTCATTGTTTGATTTAGGAAGGATTATGATCCTCAGCTTCACAATGAAAAGTTTATAAAAGACTTGTTGCTGTAAGAAACTGGGGTCAAATACATGCAGACGTGTTTTCAGCTACAGCTTACCACCCTTCTGGTGGAAGCGATTTTTCATGTGATGATGTGTTCCTCTCAAGTTGCTTCCACATCATAAGCTAAACCAGGATGCGGATCAACATGAACGTCCTTTTTTTTTTAAATTATGAATCCTTCATTGTTTTGCCCATCGTCAATCTCAAAATCCTGAAGGAAGAGTCATCAAAAGAAACATAAGCAAAAGAAATCTCGCTTGGGGAATAGACCTTTCCATTTTTAGAGACTGCCAACGGCAGACGAAAATGCCATTTTCCTCACCATGAAAAACCAGGCTGGGAGTGTAAGGAATTTTAGAGAATATAAGAGAAATGAATCCTCCTTTCCTCACTCAGCCCGAGTGAGCATAGACGAGGGCATTGCCATTTCTAGGTCTTTTCAGTACTCGGCTATGCAGCTCTGGCAAAATCTGCAAACCAAAAAACTGCAGCGACACAGTTCCCACATTGACACGTGTATCACAGCAATAACTGGCAGTGCTCTCGTGGCCCGGGTGAGGCTGACACCAGACAGTGCTCAGATGCCAGCAGAGGAGAGTGGACTAGACTGCGGTTGTTCTGATGACGGAAAGCTTGGAATATGCTAAAAATGTCATCCTTCCTCTTGAATTTTAAAGATCTCAAAACCTGCTAATATTTCAGGCTTTCCTCTTCCTGTTTAACAGGTTTAAGGTCCTTACACATTGGTTTTGTTGGGTTCCCATGGGAGATAAGGGCAAAGAACTAGTAACGAATGCGAAGCGGTGAAATAAAAGGGGGAAAAGTACATTGCAAACTGAGTCTGCTTGCTCAGCAAGAACCCAGGCAAGAACACTATCTTGTTTTGGCAGAAGCAATAAAATAATCAATATAACTGTAAGATGTCATTAGATGTCAAGCACCTTAGTCAAATCCTACGGTACCCACCATCTGATCTTGCATCCTGACATTTCTCTCTCTCAGCACACTTCTACAGCAGGACTCTGAAAAAAATGCTTTCCCTTACACTATTCAGCAATAATGCAATGATGTCTTAAACTATACAGGAGTCCAAACAGCTGACAACAACTGTCTCTTTCTAGCACAGTAGCTATTTGGCATGGCAGCGAACAGATTTATCCAGCATATTTTATTTATGTGATACGCCAATTGGATAATTACAAACACTGTTTTTATTTCAATTTGCCAATTACAAAGCATTTATGCAGACATTAAGGAAATCTGAAGTATTTAGGACCTTAAGAGTTCTGATTTTCAAAAACGACACTCAAGAGTTTCATTTCTATACTCATTGAGGGCTTCAAGTCATCAGATCTTTGCAATAGTTGGATATCTAATGAAAAACTTAGGGGCTGAGTTTTTCAGAGTGGTGTTTTAAAATTCTAGCTACAGGATAAACCTTCATCTCTTCTGCTCTACTGCTGGCTTAACTTGCCACCCAAAGTGTTTGAACTAAGCTCTGCAGTTCAGACGCCAAGCACTCTGCTCGAAGGATGACTGAAGCAAGATGACAGGGAAACTGTTGCTGGAAAGGGGATTTGCCTGTACTAATTCTCTTGATCTAAATTCAGGCTCATTAGATGGAAGCAAATAAAAAAAACATTGTCTGCAGGTAATTGTTTTCTTTAAGGTATCTCCTATAGATAACCTACAATTAGATTTCAGATAAATTAGGGCAAGAAGCAAAGACGTCATTATTTCAAAAATAACAATCTAGCCTATGTAATGTGGACTATGAATCAGGAAACTTTAGCAAATGTTGTTAAAGTTTGAAAAAGGATCTATCAATGGCTTCTTTTAAAAGTCCTTCCATTTTCTGCTCTCCAGTGATTTCTTGATGCATTTCTATAAACTTTAAAATGAAACAGTGATGTCCTTGATAAAGGAAACATTTTCTTTTAAGATTAATGACCGAAAAACAGGAAAGTCATTGAGTTCACTGACTAGCAAGTCCATACCAAAGTAAGGTTAATACTGTGTCATTAATTGGCTAAAACATGGTGGGAGGGGACCAGTTTTAGCTACTTAAATATATATTAAACTTGGTATTCCAGGAAAACAGCAGCACTAATAGTTTTCCAAACCATGAAATCTGAAGGTCTTATCTTTCAAATGTCTCCAGCTCCCACAGAATTACGAACACCACTCTAGCAGCCTCAAAACATCACTTCAACAGGTTGTGGTTTTTTTCCTTCTCTGATTTAGTTACTTGACACTGCTTCTTTCTTCTCAAATGGAGCAGAAATGAAGACAGTTCATCTGGACAGAAAGAGCTCATCACATTGGTAAAAATAAACAGTTCAGCACAGTTATATATACAGCCTTCAAGTTACATGTAATTGCTTTGAATCTGGCACTGAGAGGGTAAATAAGAAAAAAAGGTATGTCACTATCAGTAAGAAAGCGCTAATCTGAATGGCCTGATTTTGTGGGGTTGCCATCATGTAACTGACAGCCAGTTGTAACACCAACACCGTAACACCTTACCACCAGAATTGCTACCTCTTGCAGTCTCATGGGAAAGCAATGAACTGGGAAGAAACAGAGATTTTAACCATCCATTGTAAAGTACATGCAAACAAGGAAGGGAATCTCAACAGAAGGAGAACTCTCAGCAGTCTGACCAGAGGACTTTGAACTCGAACACTGTCACAGTAGAAACTTCCATCAATACTTCAATACTTTGAGGGTGAAAGAAAGGAAGAAAAACTAGAAAGAAGCTGTTGGAGCTCATCATCTCCTCTTTCTCAAAAGAGTTCAGGCCCAGCCTGAACTGTAGGAGAAACATGTATTAGTTTCTTCTAGAGCACAAGTTCTCATTTAGAAATACAAAGTGTTGATCATTTCATACTCTTTCCCACTGAAGAGCAAGGACTCAGCAGTTAAGAACATTTCAGAGCTGGTGGAGTACCTACACCTGCTGGCTGCTAAGCACTAAGGAACATGATGAAGAGGAGACAGCTGGTAGAGGTCAGCTCCACAAGCCAAAATGCTGGTTCAGAAATACAATCAGCTAACCCCAGTAAGCCACAAACATTTGCTCCACTGGCTTTAAACTGCAGTTCCACAAACCTCAATTATTCAAACCACAGCATCACTTAAATATTCAGATTTCCGTCACCACTAAGCAGGAGACAGATGGGAAAACTAGTTATGTTTTATATTTGTGTAGCAAAGAGAACATAAGCTTTTTTGTTCATCAAGATTTCAGTTACACTTTCATTTGAGTTCTAGTTCTAAAGGAATACAAGAACACTTTGTTTTGCTTAAAAAATTGTATCTACATGATAAACCACAGCTGCATCTTAAGAAATCAAAAACATTACAACCCATTAGGAGGTGAAACACTACTCTGATTTTACAGGACTGCTGTAAGTAAAGTATTATAAGCGCCTTCCCTTGGGATGGGGCTCCTTCTCTGCCCAGCTCAGAACTGGGACTGAGCTCAAGTCATGGGCCATTAGGTTAAGTGCTGCACAGGCACGGAGAGAAAGGACATTCCTCTCCTAAAGAATCAGTAGAAAATACACACACAGGATGCCAGATGGAATGCAGTAATGCTAACAGACTTCTGCTGAGTTGTTTTTTTGTTTTGTTTTTTTTAAAAATGCTTTAGAAGTTAAGGCTTTTAACTGAAGTAAGATAGGGCAAAAAGAAATATCAAATGAGAGAGAATGAAGGGAAAAGGTCATAGACAAGAGGCTATAGGAGAAAAATATTTGTATGCACAGCAAGAACGGACTAGTTTAGCTAATGACAGAGCAAAGCAATAGGTTAAAGGCTAGATGGTCTGCCTAGATACAGGAAGATACAAATACAGTGAGCAACGTCTTCAATTTATTAATGCAAATTTATACTGGTGATTACAGAACAAAGGGGGGCAGAGGTCCTCCAGCAGTGCTGACCCCGGGCTCCTTTCGAGGTACCTGCCTGCAGGGCCAGCGGAAATCATGGAGAACTTGGGACAAGTTGTAGCCAGGATGGGATACTCATCTAGTAAGTTACCTGATACTTCAAAAATTACAAGAACTTTATTATTACCGTAATTTTATAAGATTATACTACTTAAGTACAGGAATTCTTACATGCAACACTATCATGACTGCATTTTAATTCCAGGACAGCGACTCTCGAGGAGCATCTTCATTTCATTTTTGATATTTTTATAGTGTCTTGCTTTTCCTTGGCATCAGAACAGAAAGAAATGCCTTCTCAAAAACAAAACATGAGTTGTCTTCTGGCAAATTGTACTAGCAAGAAGCCATCACTGATAGAGAAAGGGAATGATACAGGAAAAGCAAGGCTTTTGATATTTTTCAGTGAACGGACAGAGGCAGAGCAAAGTCAACTGAATTGAAGAAAGAAAGAAAAACAGAGTATTAGATCTGTGAAATCTCTCTCCTTTACTTACACAGGATATTTCTCCCACTTTCCAACCCTACACACATGCACACATATGTTCATATACTGTACCTACACAAAAACCAGACATATACACATGTATATATATGCACACACCTTTGTTATACATGCAAAAATATTAATATTATACATATGTATGTAGCCTTTACTAGTAGATGACGTTTTCTGTACTGCATATATCAAATAGTCCAGTGGTTACTCTTCTTAAATTTCCTCTTTATGTTTAATTTCCTATCATAGTAATATTCAGGAATTACATATAGAAGACTTAAGCTTAAAACAACTAAAAGAAAGTTTGTCCCATTCTTCTGCTGCAAAATCACAGAGAGAATTCATACTACTGCTGGACTCATCTAGAAGGATTCAATATCAAATGCAAAATAATTTTCTTGAATAAAGCAAATTAGTATGATGCCACAGTGACACCAGCAGCTTCCAGTCCCACTCCACAAGCTGAGCCAGAATATGCAAAAGGCAGCAGCAAGGGCTACAGACTTTGTTTTCACAAGTCCCTTCTGCTGATTTTTGGAAATGCACCTAGAGAACCAGGTTGGCCAGGAGGGAGCACAGAAGGACCTTTCAGCCACAGTCCCCTCCAGAACAGGCTGCCATGGTCAGAAAACCTCCTCGGATTTCCGGTTCTGCCCTTCTTGGTAACGCAGTCAGCTCAGCACTGCCCTCCCAGTGAAATTTTCTCTCCCCAGCGTTCAACCCAAGCTTCCCAAGCTGTAATTCACAGCCCATGTCCTTTGTTATATCATCTGGCATTACCAAGAAGTGCTTGGCTCCACCAGCTTGGCAATTACTCTTCAATCCTCTGTAGGCTGCCATTAGATTTCCTCTTTGCCAGGCTCAACAAGCCCAGCTCCCACAGCCTGTCTTCATGAGACATGTGCTCTGTGCTCCTGATTATCTTGGTAGCCGACACTATTTGGACTTGAAGGTCTCTACCGAACAAGGTTATCTTCCTTACCTACCTGTCAGTGGTGGCAGATCTCGGGTTTCAACAATCATACTGTCCTAACTTTAAAAACCACACAAGAACATGCTGCTTCCTATCATACCTGAGCTGGCCTCTCAGTAGAAGCGGACTTTAACCTTTTCTCTTATCTGAACTTGTTTCGTTCACAGCTGACACTCAAGGATAAATATAGCTCTGCAAATATCAAAACAGACACACATACAGACACATTTTTCTTCATTTACAAGAAAATTAATTAGGGCAAAATCCAGCAACCCTTTCCATATATACTAGCACATGTCCTGATCAAAAGCTTGCTGAAGGCAAGCGGAGCATACCCAATGACTTTAACCATCTCGGGTTAAGCCATTAACAGTCCTAAAGACAGCCAAATCCGAGTTAGCATTTTTGCAAGGAGAAGTCCAATTAGTAGGCAGGAGAACTCCAAAGTAGATGCGGTGTACTTCAGAAGCTGTGCTGCTAACACACTGGGTAAGAGCAAATCCCTTGCTCAGTATGGTATTAAGGCAGCTCTCAGACATTAATGTCAGATACTGATTGAATATTTATTTTTGTTAATGATAGTAAAGATATCAGACCCAGTACCTGGGACAAATTACGGTTTGAGCCATTACATTTTGATCCAGCTAAATCTTTTTACAGCACCTTTGCATACAGAACACTTTTTCAGCTCTCAATATTAAGCAGCTTTCAGCTTTGAACTCCATACTTATTCAACCAAGAGTGGCTGCATTTCAGTAGTCTATGAAATTATTATGTACAGTAAAATCTCTAGAAACATTATGGGTATTTATTTCATTTTAATTTGAATCCATTAGTTAGACAGAGGCCCTATTCTACAGAGGCACATCCAATTCAGCAAATTTAGCTTTGATTTTTTAACATTATTACCACTAAATTACTCTCCTCTGGAATTATAGTAGACTGAAGCAAGGTATTAATTTTGTCTGAGACTAAACTACATACTGAAAGCTACTGGCCACTTTAATTAGTTCAGCTCTCCCAAAATCATTAAAATGAAAAAGTAGTAGAGGAAACCAAGTATAAGCTGCACATCACACACTTAATTTCCTCTGCAGCTTCATATTGCAAGTTTGCTATCAAAGACGTTAGTTCAATTAGCAATAACAAGGTATCCAAACATGTGGCTTTTGCACAAACGGACAACCCAAAACCATGAATAAAGACACAGTAACTTAAAAGGCACATGACAGAACAGAGACAACAGTGTGACCTATAGGGAGAAAAAGCTCAGATGATATGGAAGACAGCAGGACAGTTTGTTTACCCTGTACAGCTCAAAATCTTAAACCTCCCTCCCCATTCCCAGTACTACAAAGCCACCCTTTGTCCCCATCACCATCATGATGTCAAACACCTCAACTGACCTTCAATGCATTCACTAGCCAGAGACTGTAACACAAGCCTTTTGCACTTACTTCTTTGAAGCTTTTATCTCAAAGGCTCTGTTGATAGAGCCAGACAGATTACCAGGACCACTGATGCTGTTAGTATTACTGATGTGTCAGCTGCCTTGCATACAAGTAAGTAGTGTCAGCTGCTTCTTCCTGAGGACTTCAAACATTTTCATTGGGATACAGGCACAGAGCAAACTTCTGTATTTAAAATGGGTCCCCAGCTTCCCCACATACCACCCAGGAACCAAGGCAGGCAGAGGTGGACACTGAGGTTAGAAACAAACGTGCAGAGTAAGCAGTCTCCTGGATCCTCCTATACCTATTCTTATGCCACACCTCTTATAATGATCCTCTTGCACAGACAAGCTGGAGGAGGCAGAGACAAAACATGCATGATCTCAGCTGACATTCCCTGCACCGTCTCGGAGCAGGAAAGGCCACCAACTTCACTTTCCCTCCACTTACATAAAGTGTCAAGACCGTAACTTTGAAGTTGCAGCTGGGAACACCGGCCCAGACTCCGGCTGTACTCCACACGCACTTCCTTCATCTGCCCGCCTTGGGCAAGTACTTGCAGTACAGCAAGAAGCAGAGCAAGCTGTTCCACTGTATCTGCGCAGCCCAGCTGCACGTGCTTCCTTTCCCCCAGTGCTCTGCGCTCATTTCTAGAGAGCATCACTCTTTCATCAGGCCTCAAAGCACTAAGATCCACCAGAGGGGAGGTGGCTCTGTCCTAATGCATTCAAATGCTGCCACACAGCAGGTCTCTCACCTTACGCTGCCTGCCCCATCAGACATAACACACAAAATAGGGTGATTAACAGCATCTTCCTCATATTTAAAATTGGCTTTGAGGAACCTACTAACCTGTGCTGTTATCTGTCTCCTTGCTCCTCCACAGAACAAGATGTAATCCTCGTGTTTCCGTGAATTATCACGATGAGGTATTTCATGAGAGGTTTCATTTTAGCTTTGCACATACAGTGCTTCCAAAAGACATATTTTGTACAGCATCACTTAACTACTAGCATCACTGCTGGCAGATTTGTGGTCTTTATTTGATGTGTCCATCCTGCCACATGGAGCTCAGTACACGGAATGTGACAAACACATCAACTTCATCAGATGAATTTTTTTTTTATTTTTTCTCCTGTTGAAGTCTGCACGAGCCTCTCAAAGAAAAGAAATAACTATATTACACAATGTTCAGATGCTGGAAGCTCATGACAGCTTCTCTTTCATTCAGAGGCACTAAGGTAGCTGACTTGAAGGGAACGGCTAAACCACGAAGAAAGCCAAGAGTAACAAATGCAAGACAAGTTAGTGGTAATATTTGGATTACAACACTGCAAAGCAACTTTATGAGTGTAGCTGAGCCAAATAGCTCTACAGCAGCACTGATGAAGTACGTTGATTCACTGCTGCCACTCCAACACAGCCAGAACAAATATTCTGATCCACTACTTTGGAGGGCCTCCTCTTTACATAACAGATTTAACGGTAGCAACTATTTCCCCTTTAAGAATGAGCAACTCTAGGATGCTATTAAATCAGGCCACCTTCTATCCTGTGCATTCCCAAATGAAGTAAAACCAGCAAATTATTCTTTTCTCTCTATTTCAAAGACAAGGGGAAAAAACAAAAAATCCACACTGAAAACATTCCAAAAAGTCATTAAAGTAAGAGATAACAGATTTTGTCATCAAATTCTTTATATATCGGACACAGACCTTGGACAACAGCGCTGCCCATCTGGGATTTCAATGTCTTTAACAACCCTAGATTTAACAATTTTGAGACGCACGTTAGCAACCACAACAACAAAACCCCCAAAATGTCAGAGGCGTAAATTGAGGCCACTGTATCCCAAATGATTAAAGCAGAGTGATCTAATATTCATACTTTCCCTAGAGTATGTCTCTTTGTTTTTGAGTGCTGTCTTGAGACTCCTTGGCAGAGAGGAAGACTACGAAGTGCAGATGAGCATTTCTCTCGCCTGAACTGCTCTCAAGACAGCACTTTGAAACAGGAAGAGACAGGACTCAGGAGAACATATAAATATCTTATAAGGTGCTGGAACACTCAGTAATTAATTTTTCAGCAAGGAGAAGCTTTTATTTCAGCAATGTGTAAAAAATAAATTTTGAATTCCATACCCACTGCCTGGCTACTCATGCTCTGACCCAAAGTAATAGCAGAAATGGAAGAGTCGCGACTAAGGAACCTTCATAAAACAGGCCAAGAGCCCCTACTTTTACTTAACTGACTTCCACAGCAATAGATGAGAGCTGTTATTTCCATTACAGAACTCTGGAAAATTTTGTTTTCCTTCTGTATGCACCTAAGAGAAAAAGTGCACTCTGGCTTTAATTAGGACAAGAAGGGGGGCTGAAAGACCCTGAAAGCTTTACCTGCTTCAGCACAGAAATGCTTTTGTTGTTCTGCGGTAGATCAGACAAAGCACAAAAGCATTAGCCACCCCAAATGGGAATGTCCAGTTTTTATGGGAGCCTTACCTTCAAAGCTATGGTAAGCCAGGTTCAATACATGATCCAGTGGGGAGAAGAGTGCTCCTCCATCCCTCCGCTCCTTCCTGAGCACCGATTTTGCCTGAGACTTCCTACACAATTTTAACCCATCCCTCCTCAATACATTGTTATTGCAACATATTGGACCACTTGCCCTGTTCCAAGCTCTTTTCTGCGACCTAAGTAAACAACTAGTGATAGCCTCAATTAGCTCCCTGATTAGCTGACCTGCTATGTCTGCCAAGATCTGGAGGACAGCTTTGGACATGCACCTAAATGGTTTGCTACACATTGCCACTTTCAGCCAGGAAGCCAGAGAGAGGAGAGCCTGTTTTGTGTGATGTTTCTGGAAAAATTTAAGATTAAGAAGTCATCAGACCAAAATATGAATTCAAAAATGCTGAAGTTCCCCAGTCCCTTGATCTCATTGTAATTAAGAAAGCAATCAAGTTCCTACAACACTGCTGCAGTCCACCACTGATGCAATGGTCCCATAGTAAGAATGAACAACAAGACTGCTTTTCTAAAAAAATATAATGTTTTGGCATATGGCTTCATTCCACAAAACAGAAAAGGTATTTGTTAAAAAAAAAAAAAAAAAGAAAAAAGCCATGGGAGGAAGGAAAAGGCCAACAGAAGTCAGGAGTCCAACTGTGACAACACACACCTGATGTCATAGGATTGGGTTCAAATACCTGCCCTCAATGAGGCAGCAGAAGAATTTAAATCAAGGCAATGTGTTGGGTGGATGCATTGCAACAGTTGAGCTAGTCTAGGTCTTCGTTTCTGGATTTGATAAACACACCATCAGGGATGCAATAAAAATCCTTACAGATACCTTGTACACCAGTTTGCAAAAACAGTTTCTTTAAATAAAAAAATCCTCATCCTGATATCCCCAAACAAATGTACCTCACAGCATTTGGTTCCTCTGTGACTTATCAAGCCATTTTATAATGATTCAACAATTTGTTCAGCTGCTTGCAAACTTACTGAACTAACAATGAACAACAATTCTTACTAAATATTTCAGATGTTTCTTTCAAAGGTCTCATCCTAAGGAATCTGGGAAGGTAATACTGATTTCCATTAGGTAAACATTTTGTCAGCAGTAATTCCAGTTTTGTACACTTAGCATTACACAGAGGTAAAAAGACATTTCTTGGATCAGATTCCAGCATTAGCAATGAATGCTTAAGATCTAATACAGCAATATTTGAGGAGGAAAAAACCCACACAAACCCCAAACTTAGTAAATACATATAGACACAGACAGTGAGGTCACTAGGTTACCAAAGAGAGAATATCATAAAACAGATGAAACATTCAGTGCTCCAGGTAAAAGCAGCCATGTTGACTGTCACCTTATTGTTCTTAGCAGTTACAAACTGCTCACTACAGGCAGTGGGAAAGTCCTTTTCCAGCAATGCCCAATCACTTCATTAGGCATTTACCACCATACTCATCACCAGTTTCGTTTTGTTCAACTGGTGGTGATGTTTTTCTCTGGGTTTTGTTTTGTTTGGTTTTTTTTTAACATCAGAGGCAGCCAGTACTTAACAAAGCTTTGATTTCATGGATGGCAACAACACGGACAATGAGTACCTTGTGCACCTCCCAGGTGCTCTCCAGCTTCAGTCTAGGGCTGGGCTTTGACCTTTCCAATAGCTCTTCTGAAACTCTGCTGAAGTGAAATTGAAAGATCACTCAAGATCTGGGTGTCATTTCTATTCAAACTGCTGAGCACCAGGGGAAAAAACAGCAGAACACCCGAGAAGTCCCTTTGGGAGTTAGCCCTGGCAAGATGAGGGGGTGGCCTAGGGAGCCAGAGGGGTTCATTTGTGCTGAAGCTGCTACCTTGCCTTCCAAGCTGCTGATTTCCCCAGAATCAAACTGTCAGGTCCTGTACATACAGAACCCAAAACCATCAGAGCCAAGACAGACAGACTGGCACTTTCTGGATATCTCAATTCATACTACTTCAGTGTCTCCAGGGTAATTTCTTTTGCAAGGGGTGTTTGTCTGCTACAAAATCAACTGGAATGAAATGATTCCCAACAGACCCACAAAGAGGTGGCAAATTGTCATTGTCTTCTTAACGCTTTGGATTCAAGTCTGCCTGCAAGGTGTAAGCCTGGGAGCTAAAACAGCCACCTGCTCTCTCCTTACCACCTCCCTCCATTAACCAGTTTCCCAACCTAAGAATTTTGCTTGCCCTGTTCAAAATACTCTTGGAGTGACACAGCTGCCCCAGAGAAAGCTGGTCAACTGCCATGATAAATATGCAAAAAATTAAGACACCAGGGAGAAAAATAATTAAAGTAATGGAGCCAGTTTATCCGTTCCTGCATGTTTTTGTAATTCATTTAGAAAGAAACATCTCAGCAACTTGTCTTTGACCACCCCAGGAAGCTCTCTGCAACTTGGCATATTTAAATGGCTTCTCTGGTCATTGACTCTTTTTCCCAGCACTTCAAATGAATGCATCAAAATCAGGGCAGTAAAGCACGTCCACCATAGTGTATACGCCCCAGCACATGACCACATCTCCCCTCCATTGCTCTCCCTCACCCTGGCAGATGAACTCAGTGCTACTGAGACAACAGTGGCCTAAAGGGCACCCAACCTTCAGTTCATTTCCACCAACTCGAAACAGCTACACCGTGAGGATGGCAAGACTGTCAAACAAAATGCTTGGGGGAAAAAAAGTAATCAGGAAACTGCAATACAGAGTAGAAGCACATAGCTTCAGTGCACCATCACCTGCACCTCAGAGATGACTCAGGGCCTCGTTGTACGACCAAACGTTTCTCAAATAAATCAAGTTCACACAATTAAAGGCAATGATGACAGCAACCGACTACAACTGGAGCATGCATGCAGCCCACAAGTCGACTCAGATACTTTCAAGACTGCTGAAGAACTGCTTTAAGTACTTCTAAATATGTCTTGCAATTCCAAATCAGCAAATGCTGTTTTTTTAAAAGCAATCTTGAGCCTTAACTCTCTCTCCAAAACGCATCACTCTTCTTCCAGTTCAGTTATCCTTTCTGCCTATTTTTGGTGCATTCTCCTTCAATCCTTTATTTTTCCTTCAAACTCTATTGCCCACAAATGTGTGACACACACACACACACAAAATAAACAGTTTAGCACAGACAGAACCAGAGCATAGGCCACCAGCAATAACCTTTAGCCTGTCAAAATTTCATGCAAGTTTGGGTCAAGGTCTTTCCTATACCCCCTGAAACTCTCAGACATCTTCTAAGGAGGGGGAAGAGAGCACCACTGATGCTAAATACACTATGAACAAAACACCATTTTTATTGTTGAAAAAGAAAACAGAGGTCTCTCTCTTGCATGCAGAAAGGAAAACTGGTTATAACTCAACATGTTTCAAGTGCTTTCCAGTCAAAAATACTTAAAAAAAACCCAACCACCCCGCACTACTGAAGTAGGTCACCTTTCCTGGTAAGAGGACTAAGGAAATAAGCACTTATGCTCCCTGTTTCCAAAGACCAGATGCTTTCATATTATTAAAAAAATGTGGGTTTAGTCACTTTTTTTTTCCCCCCACAGACAACTTTCCAGATACAAGCCAATGGTTGGACTACCTTCAGCATACAGACAACAGTAGTGCCATTATTGTCGCTCTGGTTTGCCACACATAGGAAAAGAAAAACATAATTAACACAACTCCAGTTAATTTTACTATTAAGAGCCCAGTGGGGAAGAATGCAAGTGACAAGAACCCAATGCTGCCAAGGTTTATGTGACATTTTGTGCAAGTTATTGAACAAGCTAATTTGTATGCAGCTACAAGCCCATGTTTAACAAAATTGTGTGGATTTACTGATGGGGAAAGGCATCTAACTATAGCATCAGTGAATGAAATATTCCCTTTCTCTGGGGCACCACCAAAACAGCTCCTGCAGCCACGGTCATGCCAACAAGCAGAGGAGAATTGTGCTCATAAATACAGAGGTTGTTAAACAGCCTCCACAGCCTGTTAGTTCCAGGTCTCCTTGCTAAAACTACCAACTAATGCAAGGCATAAGGAAAAACACACGTGAAATGGTAACAGAGCCAGAGAGGAAAATTCTTAATATGCAATGGCCACCAAACCTATTTGAATCAACTAGGTAAAAAATACAACTCAAAATAGCTGGTAGAGGAGGAGACCAGAAGTGACACCTGCAACAGTATACTCTGAGAATACTCTGGTACACAAAACCATCTTCATTTAGAGTTTAAAAACATAACCACAGAACCATTTCTATTTGACTTCAATCTCACAAAAACCCCATTTTTACAAAATCAAACTATGAACAAAATTGGAGTTGATCTGCTTTCTCTCTCAACCAAGAAACAGATCTGAATAATTATTAACATGTTCCTTGATTAAACTCTTCTTCCTGCCTATTCCACTTATTCTACTCTCAATTAAAGCACTTGAAAAATACACATAATATTTTGTCATTTCTTCTTGCGTATGCCACAAATACGTATCACTTTACCTTCAGAGACACTGAATTATTGGTCCAAAGTATAATTTCCAAACACTTCAATGCACACTAATATTAACGAGATCCATTAACGTCAAAGAAAACAAAGTAGGGAGACATCTTATTTAAATGAATACCTTTGCTTATTCCCCCCCACAAAGACATGTAGCCTTTGAACTAAAATATCAAATATACTCAAGAATGAGAACACAATTCTTTGTTAAGCAGACCTGTGCACTTCAGTATCTGGTTAACCAGTTACTTTTCATTTTCTTCAGTTCATTTAACTTTGGAGAGACAAGGGAAAGTAGATATAGGACAACAGCAGCAGCAGCAATAAAGAAAAAAAGAATAAAAGTAATTGCTTCTGCTTGAACATGGTATGACAGCTTCTCAAGAAAAAAAGAAAGCATGCTCTAAAATGTCTTAGGATGCAAAGCAGGAGTTTCTAAATGGAACTTCATTTGCATATTTTCATGGTCCCACACTTGTAATTCTATTTATTGAAATGAATCCTCCCACTCAAATTTTATCAAAGAGCCTTATGAAGGAAGTTCATAATCCTCTGAAGTGATATCTCATTAATCAGGATAGAATAAGGGTTTAGCTGAAGTTCTATTATAAAACAAAAAAATGTGGTCTCATGCATTTCATCCAATTCCATTCAAAGTCTTTTCTCTTTCGTCTCAATATTAGGGTTCAAGATTGCATCTGAAATAGTCAGAAGCTGCCTCCTGGAATGAGTCGGGCTGGCAGCTCTCTACCACTTCACTACTTCATTTTGTTTTGTTTTCAATAAATTAAACAATCCCATGGCTAAAATAATGCTTTAGGCAGAAAGAAAACACTCATATTCAGCATCTTGCCCAAAACAACATGCAAAAGTAAATCCAAACACATAGTGAAAATACTCTAGAACCATAACAACAAATACACAGAGAATGACATGAGAAAGATGCTGGGGGAGTAAGAGAGAACTGTTTCCAAAAATGCAAGGCATTAAGTGCTACAGCTAGAAGAGCATAATCTTACCCTCTCGTTGAACCTTCCCTTTTTATCTCTGTACGCTAAATTTGCCCTGGTTGCTTTGCTAAAAATATACTTTGAAGTTGTCATAGCTATTGGGCCTGGCTCATCTTTTTTCTGCTTCTGAGAATAGCTAAAGTAATAGATCACTGTAATTAGACTTTTATGGGTGCATGAGACAGGTCATTTCAGTTACAAACAGGAACAGAGAAAAGATGAGCCAGAGAGGAAAGAAAACTAAATAAATTTAAATAAGACAACTGCTTCTGAGTATGGAGAAAACTACCAAAAAAAGATAGCTAAAAATACTTACTGCCAAAATCTCTAACTACAAAAAGGGATACAATGCATGAAAGCTAAGGCCACCTTTATACTAGGGCTAAGGCCACCTTTTCCAAGACCAGAAAGACAGATTCATATGTGTAAAATGCAAACGACTTATTCTGTGCATGCATTATTCGAATAGAAAGATTTAAGGCATATAGGATTGATAAGAAAATATATCATACATACATATATCTTTTTTATATATCTTACATATGTTCTAAGAATTTATCTCCTACATTAGGCTAAATGATACAGCCACAAAAAACATAAAGCTTATTTGTTCATCCTGATTACTTCAAAGGCATATAAGTGTGTGTATATATATGTATGGATGTATTTATACATCCAAAAAGAGAAGCAAGGAAATAGTTATTTGAGAGTCCACCTACCTACCAAGTTACATGTATTTCCCGATTTGCAACTTTGCACACCACCTACTACTCTGAAACTTTAATCTCAACAAAGTCTTAACTATTACTGCAAAACAAATGATGAAAAGAAACAACCAGTCACCAAGTGTCTAAAAGTCCTTCCTGCAGGTGGATCACCACCACATTACTCTAAAAACATGTTCCTGCCACTTGTATGACAGCTTTATTTGTGTCTAAAAATGATGCAAGTCAGCCTCTAAAGTCCTCTGGGCCCTAACTTCTTGGAATTTCACACTAATGCCTTAGATCATTAATCATTCACACACATCTAACAGATGCGGAAATCAAAGCCACAGTCCCCAGCTTTACCACAAGGCTCCCCCGGCAGCTACAGTCAAGGTCAGTGGCATTAGCTTTGTTCAAAGATACTGAGACGTGTCAAACTTCAACAGCACAAATTGTTTGCTATTGTGTGAGTAAAGGGTTTCGGCAGGTATTTTAGACTGTCCCCTTGAATAGGTAATCTGAAAAAGGTACAAACGCAAAGCCAGAAACACTTCTTGGCTCACTGTGTCTCCTTCTCTACTTCTGCAAGAAACGATGTCACACAGACCTCTTCAAAAACATGCCTATACCAATCCTAAAACCAGCTCGCTTCCTTGGCTGCACTACTCCATGCAGTGGCTGTTCCAGAACTCCACTTCTCTGAGAATTAGGAACCACCTCCTAATTCCCAGACTGCATTTATTCATCATAAATTTACAGAAATTTGTGTGCACGCTAGTACTATCCTCAGCTTAGCAAGGTCTTCTCCCTGCCTGACGTTTATCCCTTAGAGCAGCCTTGCAGAATAATTGCATCTCCCCTGCTTCATTTTCTTTTGCTCAGCTAAATAAGCCACTTGTTTCTAGTCCATCCTGTGTAACCAGGTCATGTTTTCAGAAGACAGAGATGACAACAGGAAAGACTACACCATGACTACACCTGGTTAACAGGTGGCTCAGAGACTGGTGCCATCGGTCATATTTTGGCTTCTTTCATCATGGGGAGGTGTACACTGCACCGGGCCTGCTGGCGACAGGTGGATCGCAGCTGTCTCAAAGGGGAAAAAGGATTCTTGGCCACGAGCTGGCGGGGCTCACTGAGAGGGCTTTAAACTAGGTTCGAAGGGGGAAGGGGATATTGCCCAGCTCACTAGGGATGAGCATAGGCTTGGCGTGCCAAGGCCAGGGGTGAGATTGACAGC
>Ga0065711_1037778_pt1 | contig 19485 bp, 11 predicted proteins | sample Hoacrofraction12_FD_59098 | JGI IMG/M metagenome (GOLD analysis project Ga0065711, IMG submission 59098) | Hoatzin crop microbial communities from Cojedes, Venezuela - Epithelial fraction 12 v2 (version 2) | ecosystem: Host-associated > Birds > Digestive system > Esophagus > Crop | place...
CTTGTGATATAGGTCTGTATAATGCCCAAGGTTTCAGGGTATTTGAGTCTGCCATAATTTAAAAAAAAAAAAACCCCGACAAAAAAACACAAAAACCTCCAAATAAAAAAAAAAAAACCACCAATGCAAAAAACCAAACACAAAGCAATGCAAAACCAGTAGAAGGTTACATTGTAGCCAAAAGATTTCTTCCACACATTAACCTAGTGAGATTACTTGGAATTAGCTCGTCTGTAGAAAGTATTCCTCTGACTCCCATCCTTCTCCTTTTATCTGTTCTCTTCTTTGGAGTTAGGAAGGTACTAAGAAATGGGTAAATAAGAAGTAACTGCTTCTGGAGAGCAGTGGAATGAAGGTGCTACAATATCAGCAGTATCACAGCAAGTAACAGGCAGGCTCTGATATGACAGAATAATAATAGAAAATACATCTATTTCAGGGAGAAAACATACTAATTTGTAGTCAGCTCCACTCAGTAGAGAGATACTGAAAACAACTCCTTAACCTGGCTTCCTAAGAAAGATGGTAGGGTATTAGCTTACTGCCTCTCGTTCCTGAGAGACACAACCAAACGTATCACATAGAAGAATGACGAGCACTATTTTTTAAAAAGCGTAGTTTACTATTTTTACTAATACTATTAACACTTGGCTTTTCATATAATTTTCTCCATCTCATCTGACAGCACTTTGCGCAAGTTGTGTTTTATAGTCCCTTTCAGGAAGGGAATTCAAAAGCAAAGCATTGTCAAAGTGGGGATGTCTCTGAGGAAACACCAAGGGAGAAAAAAACATGCCCAAACAGTTTCTATTGCTGCCAAGAACATCCATCTCCTATGTCCTCATCCTTGAAGGTTCACACCTGGAAGAAGCTGCATATCAGAGTTACAGAGGGCAGGGTAAAGGTAAGCAGGCTGACTGGAATGAAGCATTGAGGGGAAAATAAGGGTCAGGAGAACCCTGGAGGAAGTAGAGTTTTATAGAACAGAATGTGGAAAGTCCATATAGTTGGGAGGGCCAAGACCCAAAGGTAAAGAAGGTTCATTAACATTTATATAGACTGTCAACCACCTTGGGAAGTAGACCACAGAAATGACAGCCTTGCATTGCACTACAAAGTTAGTTCTGGTGGGGAATGTGGCGTCTGTTGCACAATGAGTAACAACTCACCACAGTCCAGGGGACAAAATAAAGAAGCATCTAACCAAAGCTACTAGGAAATTTAGCAGACAACAGATAATTCTCTACACTACAGACCGTGGTTTGCTTTTCCCACAACTGCTAAATGAGAAAAGGGTCTACTTATCTCCCAGCTAGTGGAAGACAGCTGAGGTCCGCCTGTCTATATTAAGACGTGTATTTCTTTGCCTTATGTCATTATTCTTCTAGAAGGTCAAGGAATGTCAGAAAAACTCTCTGCTGTGCAATTCACTAAAGCAAAATACAGAATTCCTCTCCCCAAATAACTTTAAGCAACACCTTTGCTTTGTATCCATCACTAGTAGAATCTATAATCCACCATATGGAGCTCACAGTAGACACTGCATTGGCTCAGTTCCAGCACTTCTCTGAAAAACACTGTTTCAGCCACTACATCTACAGTTTTAAATCAACTTACAAAACCAAACCATCCCCAGCAGTGAACCACTGCACTCCTCAGTGTTTAGGCCTCACGAAAACAGTGACTGCATCTGTCACCCCAAAAGATCTACTCTCTCTTAGACAGCTCTTCACCACCCCTAGAGTCAGACTGCACACTTAAAATTCATCCCTCTGAATTTAGGCAAGATTTTAAATACAAACAGTGCTCCAGTTGTTGCTCATTTGGACCAGAATCCCTGTGAACCATAAACGACAGAGTTTGAGACAGAACTGTTACCTGTATCATCTGGTTCCTAGTTTGACCACAGACTTCCATACTGCTCTTATGACATGCATTATGGGAACCCTTCTAGTATAATTTAGTTTCTTGGCTACCATTTCCTTCACACCAAGAAAAGAAACAAAGAAAAAAAAAAAAAGGAAAAAGCTGAAGAAACTAATAGGGACCTCAGCAGTGCAATTTCCAGATAATCCCACTGTTTAAATTAACAACAATGCAAAAAACATTTATTTATAAGATCTTTAATTCTAGCCACCCTTGAGCCTTGCAAAATCAATTGCAGCCTAGAAAGAAAGCAAAATACAGTAGATCAGTTCATCTTTTCTATAGTAGATCTCTATTCTATGCAGTGCTCCCACCTGTTAAGTAGTGTGGAAGGACTGCAATTTTCTGTTGTATCAATCCCAAGGAACACCAGTCCCTGCTAAGAAACACAAGCCTCTGGTAAAAATCCCTGTAACAAACATGACCTTTAGAGAAACGGTGTGCAAGACGCTTGAAGTGTTCGATTACTACCTAGCCATGTAGAATGTAGCACATAACATTGAATATAGTCATTGTTTCACCAGACATTAATTCTATCACCTCATATTAATTCTATCACCAGATATTTAACTCTACCTGGCCAGACTCCCCTCTGTCTTATCCCTGTGTAGTCATTTAGACTCATTTTAATTTAAAATAATGAGTAGGTAAGGTGGCCATCCAATACAGATGGGAAATATAACATCCTCAGCACAAAGTACTCTGCATTAATTTTTTTTTTTTAAATATCCAAATTCTTAAATACTGGTATATCACCACATACACAAATTGATTGAAAGGTATGGCCAAAAACCTACTCAGAGACAAATATTTTTGTCCTAGCAAACTGCACATTTAATCCAGAAGTCTAAAACACATTGCTAAAAATAATCTTTCCAGAGCAGACATAAATATTCAAGTAAGATTCTGTTTGATTACTGTTGTCATCAAGAGCCATAGCCATGGACCATGAAGTCACATCACCTTAACCATTAATAAATTAATATTTACTATGTAATTGAGCTTAGTTGCACATTGTCAAAGGTAATTTTCAAAGGTTTGAGAGTAGAAAACTGAGCACTTGATGTCATCAAAAGCAAGGTAAATATCTGGTATCTGCCCATAATACAGTGCAATTCAGTGCCATACTTCTGCAGTTAACAAAACTATGAAGAAAACAAACCATATTTGCAATAGAATTTTTCTTTGTATCCCATATCTTCACTTCCTGTCTTGTTTGCACACTTCTGTTGCCTTGTATAAATACACAATAACTACATCTTTTTTTTTTTAGGGAGAATACATCTAGGTTCTTTTGCTTTCCCATCAAGTTTGAACTGTCTTTAGTTTGGTAGAGCTAAGATGCATGTGGAAAAAAAAAATGAAAAGCCTCTATATTATTCAACAGTATTTGATATGAGTACAGAACTGAGAAAAAACATATCTTTGAGTGCATGTGCTATCATACTGTGTCATTATATTACTAGGTGGTGATAAAACATGATACTGTGTGAAATGATGACACACCTTTGTCACAGAGAATGTTAGCTGCTTTGGAAAAGTATCACTTGCTGTTCTGAGAAAGAAAAATTCTAAGTTATCAGGAAACTTACAGGATGGCTGCATCCAACACTGAAGAAAATTACTTGAAAATCGTTTCAACTTCACTGCCCAGAGCATACATTAAATGCATTATCTGTACTGAGCTCTGCTGCAGCTCTAAATTTAGTGAAATGTGGTTTTCACTGAGGCTAATGAAACTGGTAATCCCTACGGAGAGTGAAATTTCAGCATTTTCTTTATTCAGTGGCTTCTCATTTTCCAACAAGACCACCTCAGGCTATGATTTATCAGAGCTCGGAAGCTAAGGTTTGAGGGTCTTTTTAAATATGTGGATAGGAAACCTTTTTGGAAAACTTTGTATTGAAGGAAGAAGTGATAATGATACTATCGCACTACTATAAACTCAGAACAGGGGTAGTAGGTACCTAGCCACTGAAACTGCCATCTTTTGACTGAGATCTAAAATACAAGTGTAATTAGCAGAAGTCTTTCAAGAGAATATTTTTTCCCCCTGCAAGATGAAACACCTATACTCCTATTTTAGCAGGATATGAGGCTGTAATTCTCCATAGTGCCAGGTCACACAGCAGTAAGCTTTTCTTCTGGCTTAACCGTGGGCACATAACCATAGTTATAATGAATTTGCTAGATGACACAATCTGAAGCTTATACTGGCTTCATGTTCTTGTGATAACTGTATCTCACTACAGAAACAACTGCTTCCCCCTAAAATTGGAGTGACACAAGATCATCCATACCCATTTGGCATAAAGTCAGCAGGAGCAAAGCTACCCTACCAAAAATTTTCAGAGAAGTCTAACCCAGCCATGTGAGTGAGGTTGTCCTGTGGCCAGGGTGGTTTCCATCCAAGACTAAGAGCTTTAATGTTGGACTTACCATATCATCATGTTATAGCTTGTACACAATTCCAAAGATCAAAAAAAACTGCATTTGATGCTGTGCGCATGTAAAAAGCTATGAGAATGGGACTTACCTCTAGATTAAGTCATCTAAACATAGGGTTCTACATGTAAGCTAGCTGTCCTCACACCCACTGTAGTTAGTGGAGATCTGATCAATATAGTTGATACAGAATCCACAAGCAATTCAGCTCAGAAGTCTGTTCTGAATTTGGCAGCTCAGAAGGCCAGTACAATTAAGAGCACTGTTTCTGTGGCCAATTTCACACAAATGAATGATACGTCTATCAACCCACTTCATTACTTTCGACTCCTGAACCCAAAAGACCAACGACCCATGCATAGCAGGATCAACCGTACAGTTTTGTCACAAGGCTGAAATTCGTATCTCTACATGCCATAAGGGCCACTCTACTTCATCTCTATGTCTTTACTTCAGAGCTCCACTTAAAAGCAAACAAAACAGAAGCATAACAGTTCAGATTTGGTTTAACAACACAGCTCAATGGTATAATTTCCTATCAGCATTAAGTTCTCTTGGAGAAGTATATAATGTTGTAATCTACACAAAGCACCTAACACTACCTAAATGCCCGAGATACTGAGCTGCCTGCTGAAACATATACTAATCCTATACATCCTCTAGGCAGCCTTTGCTGACTGACACCTAAAAAATCCAGTGTGGAATTTAAATCTCCCCCTACACAGACTTCTCAAGCTCTCTGTCCAATAATTAAAGCTCTCTGTCCAATAATTACACCTTGGCATTACAGCAAGGTTCAAGCATCCTCCTAGCATGACATTTAACTGAAAATTATTCACCCCTCAGGGAAAGTTTGGATGAAGATCTAAGATGTCCCCTGCAGATCATCTTAAAAGCTTTTTAGCTTGTCTAATAGATGAGAGTCTGACTGTATTAGTATCAGCTAACTGATTTGGGTAACAAAAACCTACTACCTTAGGTTTAGCCTGTCTTAAAACCGTCCCATGGTTTGCTGGTAAATCTGAATAGTCAGATACCAAGTCTTACCAAAGGCAGCAGAGACGGCAAATTGGATGTTGTCCGGCTCAGCAATTAGTATAGACACTATAGACACTATCTGGATTATGCAGTCCCTTATTAAGAAGTGTCAGGGATTAGTCAGAACTAAAAACACTTGTGGGATTAGGGATTTATTTATATGGGGACAATCAGGAAAGTGAATTAACTAAAAATGTTACTTTAAAGAGAAGCTGTAAAACTGCATTAAACCCTAATGTGGATGTTCTCCTTTAGAATTACTTTTGAATGATCTAACTTCACTGTAGAAGTAAATTAAATTAAATTAGGACCGCTTGAATTCTGAATAAGAAGGTCCTTGGGGGTTTTAATGACGTTTAACTGATCTATTTCTAAGTCACATCTTTAGTTGACTCACATTAATTTTCATGAATTGCTCCATGTAGATAAGTCTCAAGTTCTGAAATGAGGAAATCCCACAAAAAGAAAAGTCACTGCTAAATCAATGGCAACAAAACATTTCCCAAAACAGTTGCAACACAGCTTGTTCATCTGCAAAGGCAACAGCAAGTAATAACAATGACTCTGGATCTGCATACTGAAGGACAACACTTAGTAACAGCCTCTCTTAAATAAGACTTCTTGTGACAATGCTCAAGTGAGGCTCCTTCCACGCGTCTCACATTGAAAACTGCTTGCACTGTATTTGTTGTTTAGCTAGTCTTACACCAAGATACTAGATTTTAGGAAACTCCAACCATTTTGGAAGGTGTTTAGGCCAAGGTTAAGATTTATAATTAAACAGCTGTAAATTATTGACATGTCAAGAGAGCAGCTTTCTTTTCTCTTTTTTGTTTTCATTTGAAGTTCAACTGCTGAAGGCAAAAAGAACAAAATAAAACTCAAAACTCTTTTCATTTTTTCCATTTCTGTAATCTATGTAATCCAGAGTTGACAACTTCTACCCAACCTATTTCTTGTAAAGTATTAGAAAGCCAATGAGACAAATCGCATTGCTGACCTTTCTGCTTTATGGGTATTTAATATCCTATTTCCAGATGGAAAGGAACTACATGGCCCTATAATATTATTATTTGAGTCAAATTATGCAGCAGTTAGTTTGTTGTAAATTCAGCTAATTTACCTTTGCCACCCTTCTACTGTGCAGCTAGAGTTCCTTCTGTGCTTTTACTGCTTATAGAACAAATGCTATTACAGATACACATATTTGAAGTGTGCGTAAGACTTCATTCCCTCATAAAAGGTTTCCTTTTTCTTAAGTGGTGTAATATAAGAATATGCATTTACATTTTAATACCAGGCATTATAAACAGATTTTCCTTACAGAGCTAGCTCCTCAAGTCCCTCTCACGACACGTGCAGTAATGAGCATCATATCACTTTAGATAGGTTGTAGTTATTGCTGTTCAGAGAGTACATCTATACTTAGAGGTGAAAAACAGGCTGGAACTAGGCTAAAGTTGCTCAGCCATGGGTTCAAACACTTTTGCCTTCACCACTGTCAGTAGCTAAGTGTAAAACCATCCATATTATGCCTCAAAAGAGGAAAACTCAAAGACTTTCCTTGTGCACAGGACAATCTGTGAAGGCCTGACATCTGTTGCTAACAGTAAACACATGTTTAGATTAAAATGGAGGTCTTAAAATATCCTACAATTATGTTATGTCTAATTTAGGCCTATTTTCAGATCATATTTTACTGATGTCGTAGTATAGTTGCAGAAATAAAGTACATGTTAATTCAGTAGTAATCACTTTAAAAAAAAAAAATCAAGATTGATATGGCATTTTCTCCTCACTTGAAAGAATAAAAGAAAAAGCTACTTTGTACCAAAAAACAAAGCCATTTCATTATCGTCATTAATTATGGTCTGAAAGCACATTCACCCTACCAGAACTGTTAAAGGAGCAGAAAAGCTAAAAAATTGCAATAAAGCTTAGCTTAGCACCTTTACCTTTTTCCGTTACGGAATTACGACTTCAGAATTTTGATAAATAATTCCTGATGTTTTACCCATTACATCATCATTTCCAATAGAAAGGAAACACAACTTGCTTATTTCAGAGCACTGAACAATCCAACAAAAGTGTGTGGTGGGGTGTATTTATGAACAAGGTAGAGAATGCAATCTGCCTCTGAACTTTCTGGAAAACACAAGAGGCTAAGGGGAGGAAAGTGTGCCAGCTTTAAGACTGAAGAGGAAGCCAATTTAACCTGGACTTCCCCAGTGTTTGCGAAATGTTAACATCCAAGCACGCCTTTAAATGCAAAAAACCAACCCTGCTTCTCAGTTATTCTGGGGTGATAGGGATTGCAGAACTTCAGAGGGCACGGTTCTGCAATTACGGTACGCTGCTGCCCATCAGAATATACTGATTTTATTTTCCACTGGGAAAGATAAAATCAAATATTTCTTTTTTGGTTCCTGAACTAGTAATGACTTAAGCACATATCTAAATCCTTCTGATTTCTAAAATACTGTATGTCTTTCAGGCCTGTGATTGTCTTTTTATTATGTGTTTGTGCAGACTTTTCCGTGACAAATATAACAAATAAACTTGCAAAAGCCTGCCTGGTTCAGCAAAAAGCCCACCCTGCTTTCTGCTGACTTAATGAGCTGAATCAGCTCATGAGTGGTTGAACAAGTAACAGTGCTTTTAAAAAAGAGGTTGTGCCATGGGGCAGAAGTAAGGGAGGACAGAAGAGGAAGCAGGGGAGAACAGAACCTGAAATCCTCCTTTCAGCAGCAGCAAATTGTTAAACGGGCTCAGAGATCTCATCTCTGCAGGTTTAAAGACCCAGGTATGACATCTGAAAATACGCAAGCCTCTCTGCCTTTTCCTCTTCCCTTGCTTCCCAGGGGCACTGTTCCGCTAAATGTGTCAAAAGACCTGTTAAATCTTGCAAGATTTAGCAAAAACTTTTTTTTTTTTTACTGATGTTCAAGTATTTGTAATAGCTCCAGTGCATTGAATACAGTCTTACAGGGAAAGGCCTACCTACTTAATAACAACCCTGATGCTTTCTCATGCTGGTCAAGAGTATTAAGCCTCCAGACAAGACATTTTTATAAGGTCTTTCAAAAAGCAAAATCTTTTTCTGCAAAAATGAAAACAATTTCTTTTCAGTTTCCACACTCTCAAAACACAGCTTGTGCAGTTGAACTTGGGTCATTTCCAAGTACCTTCTTTTGACCATACATCACGCTCCAAAATGTAAAAGAGAGAAGATCTTCTCTATGAAAGTCAATATTAAAAGCTTTTAATAAAAGAAGATTTTACAAGTTTAACTGTGAAATTGCTACTGGAAGACTATATTCTCAAGATGCATTGCAAAATATTTGTGGGAGAGGTACAGAAATTTGTCTGAATTTTTCTGCAAACAATTATCAACATGCATTGGCAGACTTTACTGGAATGCACTAAAACACAGTAAAGAAAAAATGTTGCCCTTTTCTATCTATATTTAAATTAGACCTTTGTTCAAAAGCCCATTTCAGATTAGAATTTTTTTTTTCCTTAAACCAACATTGGAAGAGATGAACTATTAAAAAAAAATCCTCCCAAATGAAAAAGAGGATTATCCAATTTTATTTTCTACACAGTTTTGATTAAAACTCAGGGATAAAAACCTTCATATGCTAGCCTACGTAATAAATTTATATATAAGCAGCATCTGCAGAAATCCTAAAAACACAAACATCTTTCAATGCATACTAAATATCACACACCAAACTCATCAGCCTTCCACTGTGAAATAAGTACAGGTAACACAAGGTCCCACATGACAGTCTTTTACGCCACCTTCTAGTCTTTTCCTGCACTAGAAATACTCTCATCACAGGCTCTCTTACAAAATCTATCACAAACTGATAAAATTAATGGTATTTTCATTCTGAATATTACATCTACATACCCACAAATACACCAGTAGATTTTTTACTGTGGTTTTGTTTAAGCAGTAATGTATACCAATTTGCTAAATCTTACCATTGATTGGAGAAAGGAAAACAGATGTGCGTGTGTGTGGAGGAAACGTAAGTGTAGGAGGGAAGAAAAGCAGAACCAAATGTGAACTCCTGCATACAAAAGATGGTGATAGCAAGTCGGGGGTGTAACATATGATGGAACATTGCTCTTAACATTCTTTTGGTCTGGTAAACTCATCGCACTTATACCACTGAGATTCTTCAGCCATTTGCAAGCAAGCATAGGAATTTTAGAAGAATTGGAGGAAGGGACTACAGTTAGACAGAATGCATGGATAAATCAGCAGAAAACAAGCAGAAATATAGAGATGATTGATGGATGAAAAGCGAGAAGGAAGGAAAAGCAGAATGGCTAGAGATGCTCCAGAGACTGAGGTTGACCTGCTGAGCTCTGCAGCAGTGGGACTGTGGCTGCAAGATGGGTGGAGCAGACACTGGGTATGGTATGAAACAGCTGGAGACTGAAGGAGAGAATGCACATATGGGGAAATGTCGTCTTACTCAAATGCTGACACCCTGTCAATTATCCTTCTCAGTTCCTATTTTCAGAGTAATAACCTATTCCCCTGTTGGAGATAACAGAAGAGGTAGGTGTGCCATGAACTTCTGGAAATTAGAGTTGGACAACAAAATTCAGAGACCAACAATTATAGATATGTTCCAAAGGCTAGCTGCTAAAGATCTTCTGTCTCAGCTTATCTGTAAAATGGAAATACAATATCTAGCCAGGCTACAGAATATATCAAGTTGTTGGCAGCAAAACTCTTTTTAATACATGGAGTACTATAAAAGTGTTAAACATTATTATTGTTACTACTACTAAGGAAAAAACAATAAAATATAGTATTGGACAAAGGGCAGCACACTGTAATATTGTTACATGCTGCTTGAAAAAAATATCTTTTTCTGTCAGTAGAAATAAAAATATACTATAAAAATGGAAACTTGTAAAAATAAGTCTCAGATAAGTAATCTAAGCAAGGTGTGAGTTATATAAGAAATTGGCTTTTTTTTTTTTTTTTTTGCTTCATAGCTTTTAGGCTAAATGACATGGAGAATGGGCTGAATACTCTAGACTGTTGTAAGATTCTCTGTTAAGGCTGACTTGCCCAAATCCATTGCTCTGTCAGAATTTGGTCATTTATGCATCGGCTGGGGAGAGAAATCAAACAGTATAAACACTCAAGGCAGTGATGCAACACCTGTACTGTAATTTTTTTAGTTTTAAGCCACTACAGACCACTTGGATGTTGTGAATCTCTTTCTTCCCTTCACAGGAGTCTGTACACACTGACCATTCTTTTGAGTGGAATAAAGAATGTGCTGATTTGCCACTAGGCAGCACAGCTTGGGTGTACATATCCAAGCTGACTTAACTAACCTGCTTGGTGACTGACAAAAGTACATCCCAAAGCAGGATGACTCTCAGTAAGGACTCTTAAAGCCTAAATACATCAAACAGCCTAAGTGCAGCTCCAGGCCCGTCTGGCTACCCTATGCTTGGTACCCAAGGTAGCTGTTTTGAAGTCAGCTGAGATGTATCATGAGGAGCTACAGCTGCATTGCAGTGTAGATACATGATATGAGAGATAACCAAAGATATTCATCAGCTTTAAAAATTAAAAAATGTCAGACAAAGACAAATTTTTAAAGGAAATAAGATTTCACTTTCTGGAAATTGCCATTTGGACATAAAGTCTGATTAATGACAATTTAGTAATGTTTTTAGCACCTTATCACATTTGCTCAGTGTGGTTTTGGCTCCCACCAGTGCTGGTTATCCAGTAAATTCCTAACTAGTGAAATACATGACATTTCCTCAGTCATTGGAAGCTTTGGTGGGAAGATTTCTCACAAGAAACAGATCCCGGTCCAAGAGGTTCTATTCAGGAATGCCACACAAATTTTGAAGATTTCTATTTTTAGCTTCCTGGGCAACAAGCTTGCTCATTTCCTTGTTTCACTCAGCAACTTAAACACGCAAAAGTAGTAAAAGTCTCCTCAGATGGGAGCACTACTTACTTATGGATTCATTTTTACCTTGCTTCATATTTTTACTTTAAGCAAAAAGTCCCCACAGGTATCCTACGTACAAAACTAAAGTCCTTAGTAGAAAAGAACATAGACAAATCTCCATTCCAACTTATTATAAAAGCCATTAAGTACTTAAAACATTTTAGCATGGGTACAAGTCCCATCAATATTTTTGGGAAGGGAGAGGAGCAAGTCTGTTTCTTGAGGCCTGTGTCATTATAGAGGGAAACCATCACGAGCCTCCTGTGTCTGATTAAGGTATGAAGGCCATAGGAGTTTCAAATCCCTTTTTTGGTCATGAACTGATCTACAGCTATGTAGGTAATCATGTTATTTCATCAAGATACAACTCATTAAGGAACTTAAGCCTGTCAAATTGTAACCATGAATGATTCTATCACCAAGATTAGAAATATTGGAAGTCCTTTATTGAGAGTCTAGCTATTCGGGAAAGGAACCGAAATTTTATTAAAAAACTTTTAATATTAAAGATATACAATTTTTAAACTAAAGAGAATACTACCTTTAGTTTGATATGAACTGCTTTATCAAGCTATATTTTCAGGCTTATTTACCTTAACTGACCTGCTTTCAGTTCTGGGATTTTGATTAATCATCCTCTTATTGTACACTCACACACAGCAAGTCATTGTTATCATGTAAGTTGTGGCAAAGAGGTGATGAATCGTTGTATTTATGGACAAATAGATGTGCTACAATGTTTTAAAACACTAGAAATTATTTCTGTTGCATCTTCTAGCAGGAAGAGTAACAGTTTAATTAAAGGGTGAAACAAAATGAAAGGGAACGTTAGCTTTTAGTGCCTCTATAATGTTGTTCTTTACTTGATCTTTAACCTTTTAGTGAGATTAAAAGAACAAGACCTGTGTAATTTTTTTTCAGTCATAACATTGTTAGTTCAGAGGATCTGCAGTGCTTGGCAGTAAGAACTAATAGGGACAGCAGCAAAGACATGTAGGCACGAATTTAAAAGAAAGATATAATTTACAAATCTCATTTTGCTTACTCTTTTATTTACCTGTCATTGCAATTAGCAGTACATTAAATGGCTGTGATAAGAAGTCATGGTAATAGAAGAAGCTTTTTTCTTTTAGTTAGAATGTATTTGAAATAATTTGTTTCAATAGTATATTCTCTCTCACTCTTCAGGGGAGCCCCTTACTACAACAAAATATATATGAAAACATAATTGCAAAACCTCAACATTTACTAAGGCACTTGGGTATTTATAGCATTGGACTGGAAATACTTTAATGTTTTTCCTCTCTACCTAGCCCAGAAAAGATCAGATAACAACTTGCTGTCCTTTAAAACACACATATATCCATCTACTTATCTATATATGCATACTAAATATAAAGTAAAATATAATGAAATAGTTTTTAATAAGTTGTTTAATAACCTCCCTAGGGAAGCAGTCAAAATCCTGTTATTTGCAGAGATATTTAAAATTAAATTGCATAAAGCACTGGAAAAGTTTATGGTAGAGAACCCTTTTGCAAGGGCAAGGCAATGGACTACATAACCTAATAGGTCTTTCCTGTCTCTAGACTCCATGATTCATATAGTACGTGAAGGTGACCAATTACTTTTTTTAAAGAAAAAAACAATGAAACAAAAACCAGTATCTTATGAAAACTTTGTCCTTCATTATTCTGGGAGATAACACGGCTGAGAAGTCTAACAAGTCCACTAATGGTTCTAAAATGTCAACAAAATAAAATCAATTATTTAGATTTAAATGCCATTTCACAAGTGCTGTGTCATATTTATGCTTCTAAAACGTGACACTTTCTGACATGTTTACATTTGATTGTGATCCCACACAACTTGCCCTATGCTCAGAGCAAAGTGCAACAGGTAAACAAAGGGTACACAACAAGTATTTAAGCCTGATTTGCACTATAAATCTATTAGTTAAGTTAGAACAATAAACCATTGATCATATCAGTGAGAATTCCTGAAACAACACAGTGGCCTGGAGTCCTCCCAGCCTAACTCAGGATTTACCAAAATGCCTAAAATTAACATTGTCACCTCCAGCTCCACCTACAGTCACTTATGAGAAAGCTGCTCTGCCATGCAATTCAAGCTACCTAAAATTCAAAACAAAAACAGAGACTGAACAGGGAGCCTCAGCTATTGATCCCTGCCCCAACTGGGAGTGCAGTCTGAGACACTCCTTGAGCTGTGGCTCACCCCATAGTGATACGCAGCCCCAGCTATTGCTTTCTCCTCTTCACAGGGAATAGAGGGGCCATATACTGGAACCATACAGAGTTTCCTATAGCACTGAAAGAGCAGCAACTGGGCTGTGCACTGGCTATGCATATCAGCTACTTTTTCTTACAGTTCAGTGAGCCTTGAGTAACTTTGGGTTCCTCTTACGCTCACCTCCTTCAAGATATATCCCATGCACCTTCTTGAGAGCATATATGCCTCCATCACCAAAAATAAAAATCTGAGATCCACTTCTGTGGGCTGATTCTTCCAAAACAAATTATGAATAACTCTTACTGACAACAGTGGCTTAATCCTGTTTGCAGAGGAGTTTCTTGAGTGCAATGACTAGTACTATACTGGATTGGAGTAGGAGTGCAGGTGATGTCTTGCACTTTCTCTGTGCTTATGTAACAGTATGGAACAGTGCACAAATCTAGCCTTTAGGCTGTTGAAAAGTATCTTATTACTGTCCAGTATTTTATAAAGTCTTAATAAAATAGTAACATCAGTATATAGAAATGATACACTTACCTAATGCAACTTTGGGGGAGGGACAAGGGAAGGGAGGGAAAAGATATTTATGGCAGGCTTCCTGCATCTGGGTTGCTGAACAGCAGAATTATATTAAAACTCCATTCAAGGGAAACGTATACTAAGAAGTACATACAGAGAGCAAAAATATTTCCACCAAACCTGGGAACAATGCTCATATATTTAGATATATTTTTTCTTGGCGTGCATTAAATTCTCTAGGGACTCGACTCAGCAAAGCACTTCAGCATAAGATTAGCTCTATGCACTTTAATGTGGCCATGCACTTTAATGTGGCTATTCACGTGCTTACAGAGAAATACTAGCCTAAGTGCTCAACTTAAGACTTACACATTTTAACAACTTCAAAATTACAGTCTTCAAACAAAACCTGCCCCAAAAAATTATATAAAAATGGATCTTATAAAAATATTCCCAACTTGTAAGCAATTTTTCTCACATCATCCAGAATCTGCAGGAATGTCTTCACCTCTTCCATTGTTAGAATCCTCAAATCTGTCTCTTGTTACACCCAGACATATAACCAAACTACAAATGTCCAAGGCAACTTGATCTCTAGAGGAAGCACAGCAATTTTTTATGATTTTTTTTTTAAATCACAGCTCTTGCTAATTTTTCCAGAAAAAACGAGATTTGAAACAATATACCCAGAAAACTGTCAAGAAAGATGCCTTCTTGATCCAATACCTAAACAAAAGTGCTCCTGCAAGAAGTTATCACTCTGTTCCTGATTCAAGGCAGCAGTAGCAGCATCTTCCTGGCTTCTAGGAAGGACATGACATAAAATACACAAGCCTAATACATATGTCACCGTAGGTGTTCTCTGGCAGCACTTCACCTCACCTAGATGGAAACCTTAACAGGAAAATCTACAGATTTTTCTCCTCTCATAGTCCCCATTCTTCTGTCATGGCTTCGGCCCAGACAGAATCCAAGCAACTCTATCTTCAAAAGAATTTGAAAACTCACAGCGAGAAATTATTAACTCTATTATTGTAGGCAAGTTGTTTAGATTAACCAGGTAGCTAAGCACCAAGAATGCTCCTGCTGATTAGGATTTCATATGTGCTCCTTAAGGCACAGGCATTTTTATTTTCCTTCCATCACAGTCACAGGATAAAAGTTTAGGATTTAAAATACTTCTTAAATTTCTCTACAGCTGAAGTCTTCCACAACTATCATCATAGTTTTCTTCCTTTTTGCTTCAGATATCACAGCCAGCACCCTTGCAACACAGCTGACGTGTAGGAAATTTAGGACTATTCCGTATTAATGGTTTAAGGATAGAAGTTCACGTCCCATCAAACCAAGACATCTGACAATCTGCAGTACTCTTCTTCAGAGCCCTAACAAACGTAGATTTTACTAGTTTCAGGGACAGACATTCAAAACAGAGTCTAAAAAGTAAAATACACTATCGCATCCTTACAGTTCTTTTACTCGATGTGTAACCTCTATTTGTCAGCAGACAGGACTGGGGCAGCTCCTTGCCCACAGCAGGAGACCCTGCACTAGACCAAGAATGTAAACATTGCATAGAACAGCTGTTTTCAGTCCTTTTCAATTTTTATACCCCAAAAAGTTTTCCAATGAAAATGTACTTCTCCATAGTCAATCTAAGGTCATTGGCTTCCTTCTGCAAACTCCTTCTAGGTAGCCATGACGGGGATCCACTGACCACACTTTGAAATCTGTAAACAGTGTTGTTACCAAAAGAACTGCCCCCTGTGACTCTGTTCCTCCAGTGGTAAAAAGCTCTGCCACATGTAAGTTAGGCCTAAGAAATTGTGTTTTCCCAGAAATTCAGACTTGACTAGATGCATGGGTAGAAACACACAGTGTTTGTTTGCTCACGACATATGTACACTGATGAACTTGTTTTGAACACTTAACATCTCAACTCTGCTACTGGTGTATTATTTATAACTCCAGAGCATTTCACGAGCCTTGCAGATGCCTGAAAATAAGGACTACATAAGCACAGCAAAGGAGGCAATGCCAGTAACTATGTACTAAGAGGCTCAGAAGAGCCATAATACCGTTCTGGCCAATTTAAATATTCATTCTTTCCTTGTTAACATAAAGCCTCTCCACGTTCGGTTTCTCAATTAAACAAGAGGTGAAGTGGTTTACATAGCAGTGCTTTAGTGAGATGGCATCTAATTACAGTTAATCTCCCAATATACAAAAGGGTGGCTTCCCAACAGTTAATAAAAAGCGATGGTTAGGAATGATGAGAGTACTGCTTCCAAAATGAACTTCAGATGATAAAGCACAAGAATGTCTAATCACCATATTTAAAACCTGCATTGACAGATATTCATTTCTCAAGCAAGGATGGGTGGAACAAGTTATGATTATATCTCTCATCCTAGAGGACAGGAAAGCTTGCCATATACATTTAATGGACCTATCTTGCACTACTGCTTAGGAAGCAGAATGCTTCTGCTTCCTTATCAAGAAACTAGGTGCCATGATGTTGGCTGTATGAGAAAAAGAACAATATCACATGGAGACAGAGGAACTAAAATAATGATAATTCTTTTTTTAATCCTACTGGGGATCCGTCATTCTTCAGATTGTTCCAATATATGACAGAGAAAACTCTTTGCCATCATAAATTAATATGACTCAGGATGGCACACCTAAAAGCACTCAGGGTTTGACCTTGCATTTCCAAATTTTTAGGAGTCTCTGTAGTACTCCAAAACATAATTGTATTATGCTGACAGACAGTGCTTATAATACTCTGGAGGATCTGGCTGATCTTCACAAGCATATCTCTATCTCAACTAAAATAGAGAACTAAGTAAAAGATGGTCAGTCTTTGTAGTTAATATTCACAGCTTTCCTAGTTTCTGGCTGTAAGAACCAGTGGTGACTGTATTAATAAAAAATTTTCTCCTATCACATTAGAAGAAACCACATAAAACTTAACTTGACAGTTCAGGTTAGGACAGCGCACGCTAAGCTACAGGCCACAGTAGGGTGGAGGGACTACAATGAAATGACACTGCATTTTTCCCAAGCCTGCCAAAATGACTCTAACGCTGTTAAAAGAGCATTTGAACACTCATTGTTACCTAACAAAATGAGTTAATTAAGAAAACAAGAAAGTCACAGACTAATACAAGTCACGTTTCTCTCCAGAAGAAGGATAATTGTTGCAGAAATAAGAAATTATTACCATGCCTAATAATTCAAATGCCAGTAATTAACAGCCCAATAAAAATTGCCTAGGATTTCCACACAAATCTTACCATCTGCCTGCAATAAAAACCATGGGAGTGTATCTCTTCTTCAAGTGGAAGTCACATGAAGGAGATGTATGTAGAACCAATTCAGCAAATTAAAGAACCTTATATGTCAAGATAATGGGGGTATTTTCTCTAAAAAAGAGGCCCATTATCTTAAAAATTCCTGAATTTATACTTGATACTAATAAATAAGATCTTCTCAAAAGCTGTGCAACTCCATTAATACGTACAGCCTCCGAGCATCACACTGAATGTGTGATGTTGTATAAAAAAGAACGGTATTAAAAAGACCTTTGAGTAAAGTAAAAAAATTCTGGTAACCAGTGAAAAGATGCAAAGCTTGGTCACATTGCCTATCCAACTTTCCTGTGTGGACTTGGAAACCTGTATTGGGTGTATGTGGCAAGATTTTGGTAGTGGGGAGACTGCAGGGGCAGCCTCTGTGGGAAGAGGTCAGGGGCTGCTCCACACCCCACACAAATGGTTCCAGACAGCTCCGCAGCAGACTCACCACAGGTCAAAGCTGAGCCCATCAGCCAAGATAGTGGCACTTTTATGAAAACATGTCTAAGACGAAAACACCTGCTAGAGAGAGAAGGAGGGAACAAAAAGAGCTAGAAACACAGGGAACACCAAGGTCAGAGGAGAAGGAGGTGGAAGGGGAGAAAGTGCTCCATGACAGATGCTCCCTGCAGCCCATGAGACACTACCTTTATACCATGCACTTGAAAGACTGCAACTACACTCACAAAATACATCTCTCAGATTAATGTTGACAAGCTCTTTATGAGCTTGTGTGTCTATTAGATGACAGAGGATGAGAGCAGGCATGGAAGCTGCCATACAGTTGGGATGCTGGTGTGTCTGTCCACCCCGTTAACAATGCATGTCTGACACTGCAGGTTACGGGACTGAAAAGGCTCTCAGGATGAATCTTTAATACTGTACAGAATAATGGTCCACACTTCAGGCATCAGAACAGGGAACAGCTGGAAGATCTGTCCGTCTCTCACCCATACAATTTTGAAGGTCAACAGTCTGGCTATTCCTACCGTTTGATCTCCATGGCACAAGGAAGCTAAAGCAACGCTGAACATTGCCCTTTGTGCAAAACCAATGTGTCTCTGTTCTAGCTCAGAAAAGAGCAATATTGAGATTGGAGTCATCACACAGGTCTCAGCAGCTCTGGCTGGTCTCACACAACATTGGCTCCACACACAAATGAGGTACAATATCACAAAGGTGTAGGAAGGGAGGGGGCAAGCAGGCTGTATGCATGTGCCAGAGGAGTAGAGTTATTAAATCCGCATTTGTAAGGCACTTTCATATCTTCTTGTTAAAGATAATTTCATGCAACCCCCCAAAGTGTTTTTAAATGCAGACATATAGAGAGCATAAGAGGAAAAAAACAAGAACAAGTTATAGAGGATAGAATTCACACCAGAAAACAACAAAGAGACTTTTTAAAGTTATGAGATGGCTTGTTCCGTTAGTGTATATTACTCTGGCCGATTGCCACATCAAGGGAGGAAAACAGGCCACATAATAGTCACATAACCTGCCCAATATGTCTTGCAAGTGTCTGCCTTGAACAAGCGGCTCAGGTGCTTTGGCAGGAGTCTATCCTCTGGTCCTATTTTTGCAACAGCACTTCTTGCATAGTAAAACAAGAAAAGGATATTTATTTCTGACTCAGATTTATGTTGCTGCTTTCCTTTAGCAATTAGTATTTCAAATTAATTTCCTAAAAGAGAATTTCTAACTGGGTTTTTAAGTCTGGGAGCACATATCAGTAACTGGTAGAAAGTATCAATAGGGCTTTCAGTGTCCAAAGACCTGTAAAAATGGAAGAAATATTTAAAGGAGGGATGCATAAAAAGAGAGTTCATCAGTAAGGATTAAATATGGTGGGATCAGTTTCCTCAGGATAGGATTTTAAACATTAAGATTCATTGTTCCAGATACAGCTACGACAAAAAAAAAAAAAAAAAAAAAAAAAA
>Ga0065711_1037779_pt1 | contig 19483 bp, 19 predicted proteins | sample Hoacrofraction12_FD_59098 | JGI IMG/M metagenome (GOLD analysis project Ga0065711, IMG submission 59098) | Hoatzin crop microbial communities from Cojedes, Venezuela - Epithelial fraction 12 v2 (version 2) | ecosystem: Host-associated > Birds > Digestive system > Esophagus > Crop | place...
GGTGGTGAAACACTGGCACAGGTTGCCCAGAGAAGCTGTGGCTGCCCCCTCCCTGGCAGTGTTCAAGGCCAGGCTGGATGGAGCTCTGAGCACCCTGGTCTGGTGGAAGATGTCCCTGCTGATGGCAGGGGGGTTGGAACCAGATGATCTTGAAGGTCCCTTCCAACCCAAATCATTCTATGATTCTATGATCACAACTCTCGCAATCTGAAAACACATGCACTGTTACTACAGGCTTTTAATTATTCTTTTGGAGGAAATTCTCATTAAAAGTTTTCTCTCTTGAATCACATTGAGAGCGAAACAAAGTACAGGTACAAATACACCACCTCTGGCTCTGGAAAAAATCTTTGAACCATGACTCGCCAAAGCTACTGAGATGCTGGAAAATTGTCACTAGCTATTTTTCTTGTTCTGTCACACTTTTCCAGCCTCCTGCTATTAGCCAGTGTCAGAGGCAAGAAACTAAGTAAGACAAATATTTGGACTGGCTTCATCCAGCTATTCTTAAGGACTTTCACTTACACGCAAGCTGAAAAAAAAAAAATTATTTGCTTATCCTCACATCGATGGCTTTAACTTTTTCAAAATAATTAAGATGAGGAATTAACTTCAGAGAAAAGTCTTCTCACGTTTTCCAACAAACCAACGCAGAAACACATCCAAAAGCAAGACCACAGACAACTTTCAATTTGTTTTCTTGGTTTGTCACTTTCTTTCACATTTTCAGAAGGAGTGCTCACTGTCACAGGATTTGATTTGTATTAGATTCACTTCGCTCGAATAAGCACTTCGACAGTTCTGAACAAACTGTAATCAAACGGCCCTCGTACGGTTATTATCAGCCTTGGAAAGCAGGAGGTGGAAAAAGACCTAGAAATCTCTCCCTTTCACCTCATTAATGTGAGACTGGCTGTGATCCAGCGGTTAAAACAAACCTCCATGTAACACCACATCCTTTCTCCAAAAGCTGCCCATAGAAAATGGTTGGGAAATTACAACAACAGGGCAAGTATTTTCACGATACAGCCACAGAATACTCTCTCATCCTTCACCACTTCAATGCTCAGGAACTTACCGAGCTAACAGCCCTTAGTATTTAAGGGCCATTGATGAGTTTTCTTCTATGAATTCATCCGGTTATTTTTTAACTCACAAACTTATAGCTGCTGCAGTGTCCTCTGACACAGAAATCAACAGCTTGCTGCTGTTAGCATCAACCCTAGAGTCCTGTGCATCTCAATCTCAAACATGTTAAGTGCTTGAGTCTTTAAACTTCAATGTAGTGCATGTATATACTTAAAAAATCCCACACAGCTACACTTGGTTTTGCATGTGTTAAATGCAAGCAAATATACTTAGCAATACATCAGTGATACAAATATAATCCAAATCATTATCAGGAAATTGGTATTCTTCCTTAACAAGATACATGCAAGTCATCTTAAGTCCAAATCTAAACTACATTTGAGACAGTTAACACAGACCAATATTTCATTTCAGAATTACCTAAGGAAGGCAAGTAGGACTTCTGGATTTCCTTACTAAAGCAGAAGGTCTAAACCTACTAAAGATAATATTAGTAACATCCAAAAGTCACGTTTTATTACATACCTCTGAAAACATGACTTGCATTTTCTAACTATTTACCACATTCTAATCCCTGTAACTGGATTAATAACAACACAACAGCCTTTACGGCATAGCTAGTCACAGCATTCAGATTTATTATATTTTTAATATCAGCCAACTGATAACAAAAGGGTTTGCTCTACAAACTGCACAAGGGCATTTTCCCAGCACCATCTCTGTCACTACGCATGAGCTGCCAACACTGTGAATCAACTCACCTGCACTTAAAATACTGTGTTCCTTCGTAGGTACCATCATGCTTTCCTCTCTGAGGATCATCCCATTCCACACCAAGCCAAATTCCTGAAAAATATGGTAGACACATTTTCAAATTTATGGCATCACAGCGTAGAAATCCTGGTCGGAAGGAACCTCTGAAGTTCACCTAGCCTAACCTTCTCCCTCAGTGCAGGAGATGATTGTCACCAGGGCTAAAACAGCCTAGCCAGGGAAGTCGTTACCTGGACAGATCTCGAAAACCTCTGAGAAAGATTCCAGCTTGTCTGGACAGCCTATTCCAGTCCTGCATTACCTCCATAGAGAAAGATTTTCCTGCTGTTCTAGTTTAGAACCTTTCCAGCCACCATTTGTGGCCATTGTCCCTTATTATAAAATCTAATACTAATAAGAAGAATTTGGCTCTGTCACCTTCGTAATCGCCTGTCAAACAACTGCAGGCAGCTATTAGATGCCACTTCATCTTCTCTCCACCGCACTAACCAGGCCCAGATCCCTCAACCTCTCTTCACAACACACGTACGTGGTCTACACCCTTGACCACCCTGGCAGCCCTCCACTGGATCCTCTCGAGTTTACCTACATCCCTCTTGAACTGGGACAGCCCCAAACCAGGTACATTATTCCAAGTGCAACCTTCTGAAGAACCCCTGCCCCCAAGGGAGGGATAACAGCTCCCTCTGATCTCCTGGCCATGTCCATCGTTCTAAGGTAACCCAGCACAACGCACACCTTGCTTGTGACAAGAGCTCGCTGTTGGCTCATATTCATGACAGCACCCACCTTAACTCCCACCCAAGTCCTTTACCATAGACCCTGTGGGTTGCTAATCCTTCTCAGCCTGTACGGATACACAGGGTTTATTTCACACTACTTGTGGAAATTTACCCTTCAATCTCTGTCATGGTTTAACCCAGCAGCTGGCAACCAGGCCACGTGGGGTCCCCCGTGGGATGGGGAGGAGAAGGGACAAAAAGCAAAACTCGTGGGTTGAGATAAAGACAGTTTAGTAAGACAACAAAGGAAATACTACTACTAATGAGTATGCAAAACAAGCCTACACACAATGCAATTTCTTTTTTCCTCACTGCCCAACGACTGATTCGCAGCCAGTGCCTGAGCAGCGATTGTGGAATCTGTGGGTTTCCTGGAGCTCACAAATTTCGCCAAACTCACAAATTATGCAGAACTTGCCAAACTCTGGAAAGAGACTGAACTCACGGAAAAAGAGAAGATTCCTGCCCCCCTTCTCCAGCCAACCCCCATTTATAAACTGAGCATGATGTCCACAGTATGGGATATTTCCACCGGCCAGCTTGGCTCTCTGTGTCTGGCTGTGCTCCCTCCCAGCTCCTGCACCCCTGCTCATTAGCCAAACATGGGAAACTGAAAAAAGTCCTTGATTTCTTAGCAACAACTAAAACCAGCAGTGCTATCAACATTCTCCTCGTACTAAATCCAAAACATGGTGGCTACTGGGAGGAAGATTAACTCTATTCCAGCCAAAACCAGGATAACCTCTTAGGCCCAAACCTAAATTTCACAAAGCTTGTTCCAGATTGCAATTCTACCTTTTGTCACATCAGCCAGTTGAGGGTGAATGCTGTTCATTATCTGAAATGCTGACAAATACATTAAACAATACAGAATCCAGCATTTACTTCTGTAGTACTCGTGCAGTATCAGATACCAAGTCACCGACTACCACTTCTCCAGCTGACAGACCTGTGGACTTTCAACCCCTTTAACAGTGCATTCATCTGGCTTGTATATCTCCAGCTTCCAAATAAGATTCTTTAGAGATGCTGTTCAAAGACTTATTAGAGTCAAGGAGCATTACAACCCCTGTTCCTCCTTTGTCCACGTTCCCAGTCATATCCTCACAGAAGATAATCGGGTTTGCCAAGCACAACTTGTTCTTCCTTACAAGTACCGAGTATTCCCAGCTACCATCTTATCCTTCATAGGCTTGGAAATGGACTCCAAGGGAACATGCTATGTGATCCTTCCAGGAACTGAAGTGCGACTGATGAGTCTACAGTTCCCTGGCCATCCTTCTTGCCTCTTCTAGAGCTGTACGCAAGGCCGGTCTCCCTCCAAGCATCAGCAACCTCCCTATCCTGCCAGCACAGTTTTTCAAAGGCGACATATGGTGCTCCCACAATCAGACCGGTCAGATCTTTCAGCAAGCTGGGCTGAGTCCTGTCTGTCCCCATGAACCTGAAGACGTTATCAAAGGGGCACCCAGACTGTTGGTCTGCTGCTGCTGCCTGTCTCTCTCCTTCCCAGACTACACCAGCACAGAGAGGTCAGGGAACAGACTGTCCATGAAAACTGATGGAAAAAGGCAGGCACTAAGATCTTTCCGCTGTAAGAAAGAATGGAATCAATTTCAAACAAAAATACTTCTTGGTCTCCTTTTGACAATGTTTTGGCTTGGCCTGGATAAATGCCAGGTGCCCATCAAAACTGCTCTATCACTCCCCCTCCTCAGCTGGACAGGGGAGAGGAAATACGATAGAAGGCTCGAGGATTGAGACAAGGACAGGGAGAGACCACTCACCAATTACCATCACAGGCAAAACACACTAAACTTGGGGAGAAAAGGGAGTTTAATTCATCCACAATTGAAAAAAAGAGTAAGATAGTGAGAAAATAAATCCAGATCTTAAAGCACCTTCCCCCCACCCCTCCCTTCTGCCCGGGCTCAGCTTCACTCCCGCTTCTCTGCCTCCTCTCTCCAAGAGGCATGAGTGGATGGGGAATGGGGGTTATGGTCAGTTCATCGCATGTTGTCTCTGCTGCTCCTTGTCCCTCAGGAGGAAGACTCCCCACACTCTTCCCCTGCTCCAGCATGGGGTTCCTCTCACAGGAGACATTCTCCATGAACTTCTCCAGCATGAGTCCTTCCCATGGGCTGTAGCTCTTCACGAACTGCCCCAGCATGGGTCCTTCCCACGGGGTGCCAGCCTTCAGGAACAGGCTGCTCCAGTGTGGGTCCCCCAGGGGGTCACAAGCCCTGCCAGCAAACCTGCTCCGGTGTGGGCTTCTCTCTTCATGGGCCCGCAGGTCCTGGCAGGAGCCTGCTCCAGTGTGGCCTCCCCACTGGGTCACAGCTTCCTTCAGGCATCCACGTGCTCCGGTGTGGGCTTCTCTCTCCATGGGCCCGCAGGTCCAGGCAGAAGCCTGCTCCAGTGTGGCCTCCCCACAGGGTCACAGCTTCCTTCAGGCATCTATGTGCTCCGGTGTGGGGTCCCTTCCATGGGCTGAGGGTGGGGATCTGCTCCACCATGCACCTCCATGTGCTGCAGGGGGACAGCCTGCCTCACCATGGTCTTCAGGGCTATGAGAATGATGAGGGGACTGGAGCATCTCTCCTACCAGGAAAGGCTGAGGGAGCTGGGCTTGTTTAGCCTGGAGAAAAGAAGGCTGAGAGGGGACCTTATAAATGCCTATAAATATCTCAAGGGTGGGTGTCAGGAGGATGGGGCCAGACTCTTTTCAGTGGTGCCCAGCAACAGGACAAGGGGCAACGGGCACAAACTGAAGCAGAGGAAGTTCCAGCTGAACAGGAGGAAGAACTTCTTCACTCTGAGGGTGACAGAGCCCTGGCCCAGGCTGCCCAGAGTGACTGTGGAGTCTCCTTCTCTGAGATATTCAAGATCCGCCTGGATGCGGTGCTGTGCAGCCTGCTCTGGGTGACCCTGCTTCGTTAGGGGGGCTGGACTGGGTGACCCACAGAGGGCCCTTCCAAACCCTGCCAGTCTGTGATTCAGCACGAGTGGCAAGGGAAGACTCTCTGCTCCGACATTTCGGGCACCTCCTCCCCCCTCCTTCTTCACTGAACTTGGTGTCTGCAGAGTTCTTTCTCTCACACTGTCTCACGCCTCTCTCTACCCCGCCGTTTCACTGCACAGGTTTTTTTTCTTCCCTTTCTTAACTATGTCACCCCAGAGGCGCTACCACCGTCGCTGACGGGCTTGGCCTTGGCCAGCGGCGGGTCCCTCTCAGAGCCGGCTGGCACTGGCCGTACCAGACACGGGGGAAGCTTCTGGCAGCTCCTCGCAGCAGCCACCCCTGCAGCCCCCTGCCACCAAAACCTTGCTGCGCAAACCGTAGCAGACAACTCCCGACTTCTAAAAAAACCCGACGACCTCTCCAGGTCAGAAGCCGCCATGTCTACACGGGAACAAGGAGGAAAGCACAAGTCATATTTCACCACAGTTTACCTCACAATTTTTTTTTAAATTAAGCAGAACACCACCAGGATCCCGCAAACAACCGCTAACCGCCAAGACTACCAACCGACCGCCGCGGTGTTCACCTGCCGTCGGCGGGACGCTGCCCACGTAGCGCACAGTCGCGAACTGCCCGCCGCACAGCACCCTCCGGCCCACCGCACCGGGGGGGAGGCGGGCGGCCATCCCGGGAGGCCTCCGCCCCGAGCGGGCCTGCGGGGGCAGCAGCCGGGCCGCCGGCGGAGGGAGCCGGGCCGGAGAAGCGGGCCCACACGCCGGAGCGCCCTCTCTGCACCGCGCCTGGCGCCCACCGACAGCTCCCGGCGCACCCAGTCTCTCTTCCGCCCTGCGCGGACTGACAGCTGTCAGCCCGCCCCGTCTGGCCCACCCATTGGTCCCAAGCCCGCAGGGCCGCCCTAGCTTGGCCGCTATTGGCCCCGTGGTCGACTCCGCCGATGTCATCGCCCGCCACCGCCGCAGGGCTCTCTGGGTATCACAGTTCGCCGAGGCGGCCGCGCCGCGAGGATTTGCCGTGTCTAGACTACACCTCCCAGCATGCCGCGGGGCGAGAGGCGCGTGCCGATTGGGCGAGAGGGGCCCGGCGGAGAGGCGGGGCGGGGCGTCCCGGCCGCCGCCCGGCGCTGAGGGGAGGCCTCTGGTGCGGTGCGGAGCGCCGCCGTCGGGTTTAGCGGGGCCCTCCCGGGAGCGGCGGGCCCGTGGGGACGGCCTGGGCGCAGGCTGGGCCTTGAACAAGGGAGTGCAGCCGCGGTGGGAGGCTGCAGCCCAGGGGAAGGCGGGCGCCTGGGCGAAGGGCGCGGCTCCCGGCCGGGGAACGGGCTCGCTGCTGGGCTCCGGGGAAGCTGATAGGGACAGAGAAGTTGTAGTGCTTCCGTACTCGGTGCTGCCGCAGCCGCTGCGGCATGGCCGCAGGGTGCGCCAGGGGAGGTTTGGATTGGATGTTTGGATTGGATGTTCGGAATTATGTCCTTGCTGAAGGAGCGGCCAGGCGTGGGAACAGGCTGCCCAGGGCAGCGGGGGAGTCCCCATCCCAAACCGCGTGGCTGTGGCACTTCGGGACATGGTTTAGCAGGCACGGTGGTGATGGGTTGATGGTTGGACTTGATGATCTTGGAGGTCTTCTCCAACCTTAGTGATTCTGTGATTCAACAGCCGCTATTTCAGAAAAACACAAATGAAAGGGAAGAAGATCCAGAGAAGATGAGAGCTTATAAAAAAAAGACTAGATGTGTCAAATGTGTGTAGATTTTCAGTTTTTGCTGTTAGAGTTCACTGTAAGCACTAATTGCTGGAGCACAGAGATGCAGTAAGAGCTCTTTGATTCCACAGAGGTATGACAAGGTGTCGCAGCTTTCACACAGTTCAGTGGTTATAAAATCAAAAGTAGCCTAGTTGGCATTTTCCAAGCCTGCTCTGCTTTGACTGTGTCATGAAAGGCTTTGAAAGCAAGAAAATACTTTTCACTATCTTTGACCTCAGCAGCATGTTTGATAGGTAATTCAGCCACTCCCAGAATCTACATGCATGTTGCTGAATTTATGTATTTAGTATTTTTAAAGTGGTAATGAAAATCGCGTTGCTGTTTTATTTCTTTGCGTTTCTTCTGATTTAGCACCATAATCAAATTGCTGTAGCTCACCCAATGTACTCCACAGGAAACAGGACAGTCCCATCACCAATAAAACTACTAGACCAGTTTAACATTGTCACCACCTTACCTAGAACTGCAACTTCTGCGTTTTGTAAGCGCTTAAGTGAAAAAGGATTTAACTTCAGAATTTAGTGAACACTCATTTTGGTTGGTGTAAAATAGAAGAGATTAGGTTTATAGCACAGTTTTTACATTCCTGTGAATAGCAATGACAATTCCTCCATATGGTTTTTACTTTGAGCTGTGCACCCCATCCCACCCCCAAAAAGAGGGGAGCATAAGCAGCAATAGGTTCTTCAGTTAAAGCCACAGAAAAACTATAGGAATTTGTTCCATGTGCCACATATCAGCTCTGCAGTTACCCAAAGTTCTATTTTTAAAAAACTCTGTAGGTTTTCCTTGCAAACACTTTAAATTTTTTTCCTTTCAATTTGTTCACAAGACCTTGGTGTCAGCCTGATTTTAGTAACTTAAGTTGGTGAAGAGTTGTCAATGCCTTCCTCTGCGAACGAAGTTCACTGCGGAATAGCACATACTAGATTACAGCAAGAGGACAGGCCAGTTTTTGTGTGTATTCCAAAACAGCATAACCAAAAATGTGTGCATTTGCCATTTTGCCTTTTAGCAGACTTCAATAATTACTTTACCGAGTGATTAAGTAACTTATACCATATGCTCCAGAAATAACAACCGAAAGATGAAGGAAGTGAAAATAACCTACTGTGATCAAGAAAGATACAACTGCTTACTGACAGTGTGTAATTCATAGACCAACAGAGCAGAGAGCATTTTTATGGGTTGTTTTGGAGTTCAAAAGCAGAAAATTACCTATGATCTCCTTTCCCAGCAGACTTAGTCTTCCACACAAATTCATGTCAGGTTTGGCAGTGTTCTCCCCGAAGTGCCATGTTAGGCCTTCTTTGGGTATCTCTATGCTGTAGTAAACAGAGATGCTCAGTAAACGCCTTTCCATGAGCTAAGTGAGAACTTGTTCCATAGGGCACACAGGCGAGGAACATTAGCAGCATTCATATGGTTTAACCTGCATCTTTACTGTAAATTTTGCAGATAATTTGCTTGAATGAAAGTGAATCGATGAATCATGGATTATTCCCAGCCACACCTCTAAGGTGCCTTCTAAAGTAATTAAAAAAAAAGCTGCGAAAAGGTGAACACTGGTGCTTGACTATGATAAAAATTATTCAGGAAGGATGTCAATGTGAGGTAACAATCAAGTCAAGCAGGCACATAACAAATTATGTTTGCCTGGTCTCAAGTGCGGGATAATTGTCAGAGAAAGAAAAATACAGTCATGAAACAATGTACTGTTTATCTGTACCTTTAATCAAAACCTTAAGATGCTATATACAAATTATTAAATAACTATCAGAATAAATAGTTTTTAACTTAAATATCTTACATTCTATTTGGAAAGCAAGAAGGGAAGTTCAGGGAAACTAACCACGCTCTTCAGCCTTTCCCAACACAGTGAAGGAGATGTTGTAAAACAAAGTGAAATTACGTGAGGCAGCCTCAGGAGCCTAAAACAGGTTCTCATATATTTGCTCTGCTCTTGCCTCTGTCCACCTGTCAGCTCTGACATTCATCAGGCTCACCGGACAATTTATTAACCCAGACAAAAATTAACTCCTGTCCCCAAAGGCTAGCGAGTCAAGTTGTGTCACAGAAAGTTCCAAGGAGCATCACCACCAAAGCAAAATAGGTGTTGGAAGCAAACAGGTAGGGGAGGGAAAGGAGCTCAAGCTGTATGGGACAAAAATAATTTATGGCAATATAAAATATATTACAGGCTTTAGCTTCTTGTAAGGAAAGTTTCAGGCATCTCAAAATTGCAGAAAATGTTAGATTACTTTTGTGAAGGCATACGATGAGCCAAGATATAACGTTTCAAAAGCAGACCCAGACTATTTTGTTTGTCCAGGATCAAAAAGGAGTTTGACAGTATTGTGTGTGCTATGGTATTAGTATCAGAATAGAAATACAGCTGAGATAAGAATTACAATGGAAGTACTGAGCAAATAATACAAAGAACATAGTAAATATCAAATGTGAAATGTAAAAAGGTAAGATTAAGACAAAACAGAGAAGAGCAACAGATGCCTACATAGCTCTTGCACATGAAAAAAGCCTGGCCCAATTCTGGAGAATTCTAGAGTTCAAACCAGTTTTATATAAGAAGGTGGAAAAAAGATACACAAATCTCACATTTTTATATGATGTCAGCATTTTAACAATAACTGGGGAAAGCCATTAATATAGGAAATCTCCATAGCATATAGAGGCACTTAGATATTTAATAACTAGCAAAGTCAACCAGAAAATTGAAGGCATAAAAGAAATATCAAGTTACTTTCACATTGTCCTGAACATCTTTGGGCTTTTTGTATCAGGAACTGGCCAAGACAGAGTTGCTCTTAGTGGGTACCTGAACAGCCTGAGCTCAAAGGGAGAGGTGGAAGACAAGCTGTCTCCTCAGGAAGGTCCCGAAATAATACAATTTTCACTATAATTGACGGGGATAACATCAGCCTTTGAAGAAGCAGAGGCAGATGCTCCATCCAGTGGCTGGCCACTCAAACACAGGTGACAGCATTAATTTACATCCAGCATTCATTTACAGCCAAGCAAGCACACAGTCAGAAAACAGGCTGAGGTAGGGGGAAATGCTGGAGACTGACGAGTCTTTGCATTTCTCTTCATATGCACTGCAAGAGCTAAATCCCCAAGAAATGCACTGGTAACCTGATCAAAGTAGAACTTGTTGGCAACAATAGGAAGATACTACGGGGAACACTGCTGGCTCTGAACTGTTGGGGACAGTTCAGGGGGACTGACATCAAAACCATCACCCCCTTTATTTCCCCATGGGCATTTCCACTTGCAACTCAGATTTCCATTCCGCAGCAGTGCATCTCCTGCGAACATCAGGGAAAAAACCCTACTCCCTGTGTGTGGGAGGCATAGCAATAGAGCAGCACTTACACAACTGATTCTGCAGCCACAAGAACTCTCATGCTGCTTGAAGGAAGTAATTTTCCTAACATGGCTTAAGACCAGGAGCTTGTGCCAGAGCCAATATTGGAGAATACTGATGAGGATGCACAGTCACATCTCATGGCACCAAACACAAAACCTATCTTGACTATGGAGCATCACCACTGCTGACGCTTAATACTTAAAGATGTTCTACCTGCTTAACAGATGAAGGGGAAAGATCCCAGCCTCTTCCTACTCCCAGATATATCAGGAAAAACCCTCAGAGGCCTCAGTTCATCCTAGCCAAAGTGAAGAGCAACACCACTCTGCTTCTGGGCCTTTTAAGATACACCTTCAGGGTATGCTTTCAATAATGGTATCAAAAGCCTTGAAGGCAGAAGAGTAAGACAGAGCTGTATGGTTTCTTGTTGGTCCAGCTTTTCCCGGGATACTTTTCCCTTCTTACCCATCTGTGGTTTCACAGGCCTGCAGCTGGAAAGTTTCCAGTGTCCTTTCTAAGTTAATAGAGGCACATTCTACAAGGCAATGGTATTACAATAAATACTGGGGTGAGTTGCCAGAATGAACCAAAGAAATGCCGACGTAGCAGAAGTCTCAGATGGTAGAGAAGTTCTATACAAAAATAAGAAAAGCTACCTCATTAAACAGTTTTGTGTAATCAAACATTCCTAATCCAGTAACTGGGCACCTTCCACCAACTTTAAGCTATTCAGTCCTGATGACCAGGTCCATTGAGTAAAAAGGCTACTCTTCAGTGCCTAATCACACAGCAGACAGACATTCCTCCTCAGCATGCAGGTAAAAGGGGGAGGCTATCATCCATAACTACATAATGTCTCTAACTAAAAGCAGTCGTCCTGACTTTTTTAATGCTTGATCACTTTCAGAAGAATCTTAAGGCTGTCAGGGAAGACATTACAGCAACCTTCTTCAGTTAGCTTTCTCAGTGGGTTGAGACCACAACTCTCCCTGCTTTCCAGGTACAGTAAACGAACACATGCATAAAGCTATCCTTCATCTGTCAGAAGCCAAGTACCTCTGGCCATTTCTTTTGAGGGTATGCTTGAGCTGCCACCACCCCCCACAGCACCAGTCCTACCTTTGATCCAAACCATTACCTCCCCATACAGAAGCAAAGCTTTATGTGGCTGTGAACATTAAGGGAACTGAATCCAGTTAAAGCCAGCCCAGTCAAGAAGAAACAAACATCTCTGCTTACCTTTTGTTCACCTTTACATATATAGATGAGCAGAGTTTTGTCACTTATTAGCCCTCCTCCCTCAATCTAGCTCTCAGTTCCACTTCTATTTCAGTATGTCCGTGCACATAATTTTAAAGCACTATTTAAACAATTAACAAAACTGAAGTGGTACTATAACTTGTAAACAAGATGTTGTACTTCGTTTTAGCAAAAAATTACAGAACTTGTCTCTTTGGAGAGATCTATAACACACCTCCAGATAGCAATTCAGAACAGGAATGCAGTATGAATTATGAATCAACTCCTGGAGAAGCCCCTCTCAATTATAAGCAGAAATTAGAGACCTGCGCCAATTACAGTGTCCTGAAGTTACCTGGTGCAAATCCCATTCCATTTCTGGTAGCAGCTTACTAAGTTGCTATTTACAGTTACACACATGAGCTCCAATGCATAGGTTTAAGTCCCTGGCTACAAAATATTTGACAGTTTAACAAACTAAAACCAGGCAACCAAAATTATTCACTGCAGAGCTAGAACCAGCAGCAAATTTATGCTTTGCCAATGCAATGGAATCTTTTCTAAGGTACTTGGAAATCTTTATAAAGCTACAATTTCAGACTAAACATTAGTCTTATTTGTGTATAAAATACTATCTTCCCTAATTCACATTCCCCTGAAGATATCCCCAGAAGCTGGATAGGATCCTCACTTTAGAGCTTAGTAAGCTGATCCATCTGATCTTCACAAGTCTAACAGAAATATCACACAACAGCTTTATGTGCATTGTGGTTGCAAGTATCTCTTTGTTATTTAACATTGTACATTTTGGTTTCCCAGAGCACTGTTTGAAAATGCACCACAGACTTACATCAGCCTAATTTAATTTAACACAGAATTTCATCCAGAGACCTACAGTGGCCTGGTTGAAGATACAAGTTAGGCCTGAAAATGTGATGACTGCGTAAAGATGATCACATTTAGACTCAAAACCTGTTTCATTTCTAGTACATCTGCTTTAACAAAGATATGGTTAAGATGGTATAAGATACTAGGGTATATATTTCAATACTTGGTGACAAATTGTTTTTAACAGTAGTTTCTGTAACATGGCTACAAGTGAAAGTTTTAAGCAAGAATGATTATGACATCTCTCAGATAGTCTGGTTATTTTCCCATTTTAAAAAGTTTTAATCCACCCCCAGGAGTTAAATTTTTAATTTTCAGTTTCTTTGAACATTTTGCTCAGCTGTTCAACTAGTGCTACAAGCTCAGGGTTTCCCCCAAGTGATTCAATTTGTTTATAGGCTTCAGCTTCAAGCTCTTTCAATGTATTCCGAGTGTACTCAAAGGAACCCACATTTTCAAGGTAATGTACACAGTATTTTTTTATATCTACATTCTCTGTCCTTTGACGTAAAATGTTTTGCACCTGAGTGCTTTCAGGTCTTGACCAAATTGCATGAATGGTTGGGAATGAGAACTTGCCCTCAGTTAAGTCTTCACAAAAACTCTTGTTTTCACTATATTCTTTGGAGTGCAGGTTGGCATAGTCATCTCTTATTTGGAAGAAGAGGCCAAGTGTGTTAAGAAGTGGCTTTAAGTCTTTTTTATAACTGGAGAACAGCTGCATGAGGCCTACAGCTAATCCAAAGAGACCACCTGTCTTTTGCAGTACCATAGCTTTATATTCAGCTTCCGTAGGACAAGTGTAAGTATCCCTCCAGTAAATATCCAAGCCTTGACCTTTATGGAGCTCCAGAAGTTGACAGGTAAAAACTTTAACAGCATCTGGATGATCAAGGGTTAAAACCTTCTCTAAGCCAAGGAAATACACATAATTAGCACAGTTGATTACAGATGGAATTCCATAGATACTGTGTGCCACTGGAAAGCCCCGTCGTAGCTTTGAGTTATCTTCAATATCATCCACAAGCAGGCTTGCATTGTGCAACATCTCTGTCACTTCAATGATAACCTGTTGCAAGAAGAGAAAAAAATTATTAAGTGTCACACTGTAATTTAACCGCCAGTTTTGCAAGACCTTATTTAAAATGGATAAGGTTTGAAAGAATGATATTCTGTCATTGAGGTTCCCCTTCAGAGCACTTGCTTCTACTACTAATACAGATTTAGGATTCTCTTCATCAGCCAGTTTGCTGTAAGTCCTGGATCACATGGTTGGTCTTTTGTGTAATGTTTTCAGACTCAAAGTGAACTTACTCCCTGAAGTGCTTCCACCTGCATGCTCTTCATTGTTGCTACAGTTCTAAAATATGCCATTGTCTAGGAGTGATGCAGTAACCGTTACTAGAAACATGAACGGAGGAAAAGCACCACAATGCTGTGACAAGTTTAGATTCACTAACCTGAGATCACCCAAAGTCAGTTCTTGAGAGCATCAGGTATCATCCATTAACATATTAGTCTCATAAACCTTGTTTTGGTAAGTGGAGAGAGTTTACCTTTCTTCCCCCCAGTTTGTGTAGTTACCCTCAGCACCGAGCTCTTACAAGACAGACTATTCTATCTGAAACATCATTTTGAAAACTCTTGGCAAAAAGGCAACAGCTACAACTTCTTCTGGGAAGCTTCCTACGCACTTACTACTTGTTACTAGGTAGACCAATACCATACACCACCTGAGGTACACAATAAACTGTTTAGAACATCAAGCTTGAAGCTGATTACATTTGAGTAAAATTCCAAAGCAGGCCAATTCAACGAGAAATGAACAATTTAAACACTATACAGTGTTTTTATTGCACAGCTGCTATGCAAGGAACAGGTATATTCAGCACCTGCTTAAACAAATAAATTTAAGCATGTAAAACTCACTACAACACATCTGATTAAGATAGGATTTTAAAGCTAATGAACCAATCACATCTGCTAGCTACAAACATTGTACTCAAGTCAACATCCATCAAAACAACTGCTTCTAAAAAATACTAAGGCCACCACTAAATAGCGGCAAGTACCTAGTACGGTCCTATTTGGTGGGTGCTGTAGGAAAATGTCAGAGACATTTCACTGAAAGCATTTTCTTGTGTGGCAAGTCACCTTGTGTTCAGTGACCACTGTCCCAAAGATTAAAACCCAAAACTCAGCAATCTAATTGCTTGTTCAAGCTGCAACTACAAGAACAGACTACCTAAGAAGCACTAATGACTCATCTACCAGTTAGAACTGAGCCCTACTTTGACCTATAAAGATATGTTGTTGCCCACTGACTTTAAAGCAGAGCACAGAGTACTTGCTGAAAGCAGCTCTGCATACCTATTTGTCTGAATAATTTTAGTGCATTATGCCATTCTCAGTACTATCAGGAAAGTTTCCCTCTATTCTGTTAATTCCTTGGATAAGCCTATTCCAACACCTCTCTTGCCAACCAATTTCACATCGCTGTCAGTTGCGTGAACTTTTGCAGCTTCTAGACATTTAAGATTTAATTAAAAGTAGTGCTTCATAACTGTGTACTTGAATTGCATTATCTTGTGAACTTAAAAGACAGTGTCAAAAATGCTTTCAAGTTGAAAGTAAGGAGCGAAAAAGTTCAGACAGCAGAAAAAGCTTATTTTAGAAGACATCAGGAAGTAGCCTGAGGAAGTGAAAAGACTGCTCGTCATAATGAAAGCTGAAGAACCAGTACAGTGTTATGCTTTCTTACAACCTAAGCCTATCCAAACAGTGGCTGCTGCGCTATCACTCTAACGCACAGATTTCTACCTCCTTACCAGCAATAGCTTTAAAAGTTGCTTGGCCCTGTACCTGGCCATTTCAGTACCTTCTTAGAAGAAAGTCCATCGAACAAACCCAGTGTTCTCTAATTCAACCAGCTGAATTCTCTCAGTGCAGCATCAGATCAGTACTAGAGATGCAGTAAGCAGGAGAGGAAAAAAAAAAAAAGACCACTTGGCTGGGAAAAAAGTGAAATAGTGACAGCCAATAGTAAAATTGACTATCAAGAATAGTCTCCTCAACTATATTAATCTAAACTACATGAAGACAAGTGATCCAAGGTAAAAAAAAAAGTCCTAGAAGGAGTGCCAGAGTTCATTTTTAATAAAAAATAGCTGGAAGGGAATCAGGCTGCTAGGCAACTGGGATGTCTTAAGAAGATTATGAGACATCAAAAAGATGACTAGAGGTTGTCCTGCAGACCTCAACAACTTTAAGTTATTAAAATTAGGACAAGCATGCACAAAAGCAGTAATAATTGTGGCAGGATGCAGATTAAAAGATGACAGCATCTTGATTTTGTCCTCAAATGACCTGAAGAATAAAAATATTAAAATTCCATTGCAAAGAGCTTACACAGTAAAGGAAACATTAAAGCATCAGGTTTTTTTCATGAAGATAACCAGAACAAGCGATCTAAGTTTTCAATAAGTGTTACATGATTATCAGTTTAAAAGTGACGGGTAAAACTGGTAACGTCTGTTCACACAGAGGCACTGCAGCTTTAGTTTACTATAGTACATGAGAGAAGATGGATCTCCACTGCCACGGGTGCTCAGCAAAAGGGCAAGATAAGAAACCCCAAGCGGACAGAATGGAAGAGTTTGTTATCATGAAAGGGGTTCAGCACGGAAAGACAGGCACAGAGAGGCTGCAGCATCTACATCCTCAGATTTTCAACACACAGCAATGACCCCAGAAGCCTAAAGCAGCTATGGAGTGAGCCCTGCTTTAAGCCGGGGGTTGTCCTGGATGACCTCCAGAGGCTCCTTCCAGTTTGAGTTCTGATCTATGATATTAGACCAAACTCATGCATACAGGACAGGTTAGTATACAATACATTTTATCTGAATAGGTACCTGAGCACAGAGGGTAAGTAGTGTCTAGCTGGGAGCCAGAATAAGTCTGGCTAAAAAGTTAGACAGACAGGTTGGAAAACAGAAAAAAAAAAAAAAAGAGTTCAGCTTCAGAACACAGCTTCTTCCTTCATTGTTTAAATCACTTCTACCATTTTGTTACTTGAGGTCTATGAAGTATCACTCTTAAGCCACCCTAAAGAGTATTCCTTCACAAACTCTAAAGGTACTTCTGCCTACAATTTACAAAATTAACTAGGGACCAGCTGCCTAAGTCTCAAAAAACATAACTGGTTATTTTAATTCCTTACACTGTCTTGGATATGGAGAATCTTCTGCACCCTCAATATGCAGTGTGGCAAAACTATAGTCTAACCAAAATGGTAATTTTTTATTTGACAAGTGACAGTATTTAAATACACAACCATACATCTTGCACAGATTTATCCAAAACAAAAGCAAAAGGAAAGGAGAATTCCTAGTCTAATGCTTCTCATTAGGGAGTAAGGATTTTAGACTCTGTAAGACCACCACAGTTTTAGGTCCAGAACAAGAAATGGTTTATAAAGGTGATTTAACTGCTCTTTGACATTCTTGTATCAAAATAATAAGGTTTTATTTTCAACCACTATTTGTGTAGTTTACAAGATAACTGTCTAGCTTCTTTCGTAAGTCGTTGAAAACTCAGTGTTAATAACTGAGTTATGATAAGTAGGTAATGATGGTAGCTGCTTATCTACAACTTAAAAGGTTGAGCACACTTGCAAAGAAATTACTATTCGAGGTAAGACAAGTCATGGAAGTAATTTCTTTAATGTTGCATCACAGTCAGAGCTTTGCACTAAAGTTGCTTTCCTGAAAGTTTACTTTAATATATGCAAGAACCAGTGCATTTAAGATTTCTGATCACTTATGCCATCCAAGAGAATCATCTGTTATCAGTAGTCACGGAAGAAAGGTAACAGCCCTTTAAAAATTATTAGCCAGTACCTGTATTTTATCTTCTGGAACATTCAGCCAGTGATTAAAGGCCTGTGACAGTTTGGTTCTCACTTGCTTACCTACAAAAAAAATATTTAGGCATTTATTTAAAAAAAAATCATCGCAAATTAATTATGAGGGACAACAGTTTCTCTTAACAACTATAGCCGATTTGAGACCAGTAAACTGATTGGTGTGGTCACTTGAAAGCAGAAAATACATCATAGTAAGCCTGTACCTTGTTTCTTCATTGTATGCACATCACTATTATCAGCAACTACAGTTTTAATCATTTCACAGTATATGCAAAGCACATATTTAAAGGTTATGGTATTTAGTTTTGGCAGTTTAATTAGTAAGTGATCCCAAGCATGCTGGCAATGCGTACAGATCAGTTTACTACTTCTGAAAGTAAGCCCTAGTTTGCCAGGCATGTTGATTTTCTGCATGTAACAGATTAAGAAGTTTCAATTGTGATTCATTATTAGCTAAAGATATGGATATTTACTGAATATCTATTCTCTCTATTTTTAGGTCTTCCTCCTGTAGTACTCTTCACTTACTACTGACAATTTGTAAAACAGTAAAGTGACATTTGACATACTTACTAATAACTCTAAAAGAAAATCTGAACAGAACATTCCAAAAAGAACTCTGCAAGAACTCAAGACATTTATCTTATACCTGAGAAGTCTACCTATGAATAATAGGATTTGTTCTGCTTTGGCTAAATCTAGTTTGGTGGAGCCAAGCAGTCACCTTGCTTCATATGAATGAAAAACAAGATCAAAAGTCCAAGATTAGTGTTAAAATAAGCACTACTATTCAAACCGGATCATTTTACATGACAGTTAATTTTAATAAGTTAACCCATGTGCCTATAAATTACTGGTGCCAGCTTTCTTTAATAAACTGCTAGGAGTCCTGTACAAATATTTATTCGGTGTCTACTGATGATAAATATGAAATAAAGTCACCCCCTACTCACACTGAGACAATGCTGCTCTGAACTTCGAGATGCTCAGCTATGTGTAAGATCTTCGAATGACTGCAAGACAGGTTTAGACAAACAGCTCTGCATATGTAGCTCACATCAAGAAGGCCTTTGGAAAAAATTTAGCTAAACCTCAAAGTAGTGCAGCCTACACAGTGGGTTCCATATTATTCAACAGAGACATAAAGACATAACTTCATGATTCTGCAATATTAGTCCTCATGCTGATGACACCATCTTGCCCAGAGCACTGAAGAAATTTCAACATTTGAATCTCTCCCTAAGGCTTCTCTATTACTGCGTGTCCTGCACACACAGAACAGAATAATAAAAATGGGCAGATTCACCTGCAGTGATACACCCTGGAGAAACTGGACTGAGGATTTTCTGTTTTCCAATTAAGTCACCACCAGATAAGCAATAACTTTGTGGTTTGGGCTCTGTAGCAGGAGCGATAACCTTCCTCCCTGGCTCAAAGGGCTTCAGTTTTTGTCTCAGTTCTCAAAGACTTCCACTGCTTCCCATCACCACCACCTTTGGGTTTTCAATAGAAGAGACTGGGGAAAAGGCACCTCCCTCCCCCAAGTTTTGTCCTCTGGCTCTGTCCTGCACAAAAGGGCACTCTTACCTGGACGTACACTGTCCTTGGCTTGTGTTCTCTGTTTCTGTACTCCATTTTAAACACTAATAGTATTCTGC
>Ga0065711_1008746_pt1 | contig 19481 bp, 16 predicted proteins | sample Hoacrofraction12_FD_59098 | JGI IMG/M metagenome (GOLD analysis project Ga0065711, IMG submission 59098) | Hoatzin crop microbial communities from Cojedes, Venezuela - Epithelial fraction 12 v2 (version 2) | ecosystem: Host-associated > Birds > Digestive system > Esophagus > Crop | place...
TATGCCATCATCACCCCGGGCTTCGAGGCAAGTTCGGCAACGGCCTGCTGGCGCAATTCAAGCTCGCCGATACTCCTTCTTCTCTCGCATGCGTAGAGCAGTTCCCCGGCAAAAGCGCGGCGCCCGAAGGCAGTCTCGCTCACGTTATACAAACTGAAAAGCGATCTGTTTCCGAAAAGGTCCAGGTCAATACAGTAATCATGGTTTTCGACATAAAAATCGCGCCCTGCGAAAATATCCGTGGCATCCTCAATATCACCACGCGATTTCAAATCCCCGACCGCAATTTCCTTCAAAGTTTTGAAATCACCGTTGATTCTCGCAATATAACCCGCGTTAACCGTGTAAAGATACCTGTAAAACTCGGTCTGATTCTGCACAGAAGAGTGCACAAAACACAGGAAAATAAAGGATATGAACAGAAAAATCGAAGCCAAAATAAAATATATCGGATATTCCTTCGCGAAAACCCAAATCGCAACACCCACGGCCAGAGTAAAAATCAAAAGCCGCAGGATAGAAAGTCTTATGCTTCTCTTCTCATATTCGGAAATCTTTGCGGAAATTTTTTCCGCCCTCTGCTCGAAAAACCCGCTGTTATTTGTCATTTTCTGTTTTCGCTTTCGCCTTGGCCGGAGCCTTCTTTGCCGAAGACGTTGTCTTCTTCGCACCCGACGCAGATTTCTTTGCCGCGGAAGTTGTTGACTTCTTGGCAGAAGTCGACTTCTTCGTTGTACCGGAAGTCTTACGCGGAGCACGCTTCGGAATCGCCTGGTCGAGCACCTCACCGACACTGTCGTGGATGCACAGAAGCGCCTTCAGATCCATATATGTCGAGCTCTTGTTGATAATAACTATCCTGTCGTGCTTAAGGAACTGCGCGAAGGTAGCCGCAGGGTATACGGTCAGAGACGTTCCCGCAATAATAAACAAATCGCACTTCTTGCAGGCCTTAATTGCGTTGTCGACGTTCTCGTGCTCGAGGTTTTCCTCGTACAAAACGATATCCGGGCGCACAATGCCGCCGCACTTCTCGCATCTCGGAATGCCTTCCTGGGCCGCGATATATTCGATATCGTATTTCTTGCCGCAGTCCATGCAGTAATTGCGGAAAACGGAGCCGTGCAATTCAATAACGCACTTGCTCCCCGCTTCCTGGTGCAAATTGTCTATGTTCTGCGTAATAATCGCCTTGAGTTTTCCCTGTTTTTCAAGTCTTACAAGAGCCTTATGCGCCTTGTTCGGCTTTGCGTCAGGATAAATAAGTTTGCGCTTGTAAAAATCGAAAAACACTTCCGGGTTTTCCATGAAGAAGTCGTGCGCGATAATGTCAATCGGGCGGTAGGAAACGCCGCTCTCCTGGTTGTAAATACCGGTGCCGCTTCTGAAATCCGGAATGCCGCTCTCCGTCGACACACCCGCGCCGCCCAAGAAAACAATATTCTCGGACTCGGCAATCAGTTCCTTCAACTGCTTTATCTTGTTCTCGCGAACAGAGCCTATTCTGTCAATACGTGTTTCCACATCTCACCTCTTGTTTACATTGCTCCCGGATGCATACCGCCGTCCATGTGATCCATGCCGTCGAATGTATCAAAAGCCCCGGACGCACCGAACATTTCCTTGCCGAGAACTCTCTTCTCGTCGCGTTCTTTCTCAACCAGATTGCTCAATGCCTTCCTCACCTGATCGGATTTCTTGACGCTCTTAATCTCAAGCACGGGAGTGGACTGATCGGCCGTCGTCAGCACAACCGTACCGACACCGAAAATCTTCTGCCACAGCGAACGCTTCAGCGTAATATCGAGAATTCTGTACAAAAGAATTTCCTCTTCCTTTGTGTTGAGCAATCCTCTCTTCTCATAAAATCTGTTGTGGTCAAATTTGTAAATCGTGAAAGAAATAGGCAAACCCAGATATCTTCTTCTGTCCTGCCAAAGTATTTCTTCGTCGGCCGCCAATGCGGAAAGTCTGTCGGTCTTAGCCATAATAAAACTCCTTATTAATTAATTAGAGATTATTTTCAAACATACACATTAATTTTAACATTCAAAAGGCCGCTATGAAACTTTTTGCCTTCTTGAAACACAAACTTAACATAATCATTTCCGAATCATTTTGAAAAGTTTTATGTTGGCTTCCATGTTCATAAAACTTCACTGTTCGGAAGAGTCGTCGGTTGACGTTGTTGTTCTGTCCGGATCCATGACATCGTCGACGTTGAAGAAGGCTGAGAAGTCGTAGCGCCGGAGGGTCCAGTAGCTGACCATGATTCTGTCGTAGTAGAGGTAGTTGTAACCGTAGGTGCTGTACGGGGTGGTGCCGGTGCCGAAGAAGATTCTGAGGTTTTGGGATTTTAGGTATTCCGCGCGGTCGTCGGTGCCGTCGATGTAGTTGCCGCCCGGATAGACCAGCATGTGGACATCGCCTAAGACTTGTCCGATTTGTGTCATCCACTTCTCGGTGTCGGCTTGTATTGTTTCCATATCGGCCTGCTTGGCATTGATGTAGCCGTAGGTGCAGGAGGCAAATTTCCAGCCGGTGTCCGAGAGGATGTCGACGATGTTCTTGACCGTCTTTACGTTTGCTTCGATTTCGCTTTGCGAAAACTCCTGCGTGTCGAGACCCGCTGCGGAAAGGGCTGCGTTGCGGTCGTCCGCCTCGTCCTCGTTTATTACGTAGCCGAAAACGGATTCGTAGCCCGACACGGAGATTACGCCCTTGGCGCCGTCGTATGTGAAGTCGGTGTGTTCGGACACGAACATGTCGAGGATGCCGATGGCCTCGTACTCTTTGCCGGATATCGTGTTACCGTCGCTGTCCCGGTATTCGCTTAAAACTTCGCCGTTGTCGTTGACGGTAAGTCTCGTGCAGACACCGTCGGAGGCCTGCTTTGCGCTGTAGACAAGGTTTTCGATGACGATTACGACGGGCTTTTTGCCGACCGGGACTATCAGGGGATTTTCGATCATGTAGGACTCGTATTCGATGCCGGCTTTGGCCTCGGCGTCGACAAGGATGTAGTCGTTGGCATAGAGGCCTTCCAAAACTTTGCGGAATTCGTCGCAGGTTATGTAGAGATCGTTGTTTGAACCTGTGAGCGGCTTCGAAAATGCGGTTTCTTTGTCGGCGATTAAGGACCTGACGCAGAGGACCGGGACATAACCTGTATATTCGTAGGTCTCCGTGGTGTTCGAGGTTGCCTCGAGCAGGTCGTTCTTGACGCGGTCGTCGTCGGGGAAAATCTCGGCCAAATCAGAAAGTTCCTCCTCGGCGGTGTAGTACTTGTATGTCTCGAGCATGTGCTCGCAGTCGACGATCATGGGATCGTACATGACGGTCTTTATCTCTTCCACCCTCTCCTCGGAAAAGTTGTAGACGAAACCGTCGTAGTTTTCGAGGATGGAACGGTATGACTTGACGGCGGTTATGTAATCCTCGCTGTCGTAGGCGTCTTCTGCCGCCTGCACGTCGCCTCTGGCGGTTTCAATATAATCTATTTCACGCAGCAAGGGTCCGGTTGTCGCCGAGAAGTTACTTATCGGTGAGAGTTGGTTGAAGACGAAAATGATGTCCGGTTTTTCCATAGTTCCGAGAAGAAATTCCTCGCACATGCCGTTGAGTTTTACGGAGACCAAAGATGAAGTCAGTTCCTGCATCTGCTCCAGGAATTCGACTTCTGTGTCCGAAGGGGTGTATCTCTCGTAACGGATTTTCGAACAGATGTCTTCTACCTTCTGCCCTACTATGTCTTCCATTTCGTCCAAAAGTTCGGTCTGCTTTGTGGCGGCTTCGGCTTCCTCCGGGCTCATGGAGACGACCTCGTCCTGGATGCCGCGGTATATCTCGAGGGCCTTGCTGTAGTCGCCGGTATTAAGGGCGTTTTGAAACTCCGGGATTGTCAGATCCTCGTCGCCGGCGGCGTTGGCGATCATGAAAAAGCAGAGAGCCGCGGCCATTATAAGGACGGCACAGACCGAGGCGGCTATCAGGTAACCGACGTTGTGCCTGGTATCTATTTTGGAGCCGTCGTTGTATTTCAATTAAGATCCTCGATACTTATCTGTTTTTCCTTAAGTGTGTTTTCCTTTATGAAGTATCCGATTGCCGGAATCTTGCGCACGCGGTAGTACTCAGGGTTGTTTACTTCAATTTCCGCCAGGCGCATAACAGACTTTAATGTCGATCCTTTTTTGGAAACCAGAAGCTGTACGCCCTGCGTCGTTCTTGTGGTCTTCAGAGGGATTACCGAAGACTTGAATACCGCTGCTTTGTCGAGCGAATTTAAGGCAATAAGGTCGGGGTCTTCGTCTTCTGTCAGGAAGACGAAAGAGACCGCCGGTGACACATCGGAATAGCCCTTCAGAAGTTTCTTTCTGTTGGTCTTCGTCTCGTATCCTGATATGGGAAATCTCGCGGCTTTTCCGTTCTTAAAGGCAATAAACAAAATCCCCTTGTAGTCGGTTGTGGAAATCATGAAAAGCACGTGCTCGTCGGAATCCATGGAAAGCTCGGACTGCACATAGTGTCCGAAATCACCGGGCTTTGTGTCGGTGAAATCGTGGGTGTGGGCCTTGTAGACATTGCACTTGTCGGTGAAGAAAAGCAAATCGCTCTTATTCTCCGTCTCAAAGCCCATGAAAATCTCATCGCCTTCCTTGAGTTTCAGGTCGCCCGCATTTCTCAAAGACTGCATTGTGTGTTTCTTTAAGTAACCGTGGCGCGTGAGCATCAGGTGTACGCGGTAGTTCGGAATTTCAACCGTCGGCGCATAAGTCGTTACGGTCTCGGAGTTGATAAGTTGCGTTCTTCTTGGTTGTCCGTACTTCTTCGCAACTTCTTTCAAAGCCTTGGAAATCAGGGTGTTGATTCTCCTCGGAGACCCCAGGATATCCTCTGTATCCTTGATGTCCGCCTCGAGTTTCTCGCGGTCCGCAATTCTGTTTAAGATGTACTCTTTGTTGATGTTGCGGAGTTTAATTTCCGCAACGTACTCGGCCTGTTCCTTATCTATTCCGAAACCCTTCATCAAGTTCGGAACAACGTCAGCCTCGAGTTCGGTGTTGCGGATAATCGCGATTGCTTTGTCGATGTCAAGAAGAATTGCAGCAAGGCCTTCTAAAAGGTGCAATCTCTTCTTCATTTTGTCGAGATTGAATTGCAGTTCCCTTGCGATGCAAACACGTCTCCACTTAAGCCACTCGTCGATTATCTCGCGCACGCCCATAACCTTCGGCGAGCCGTCGATCAGGATGTTGAAATTGCAGGAGAACGTGTCCTGCAACTTTGTAAATCTGAAGAGTTTGTTCATCAGCGCCTCGTGGTCGGTGCCTCTCTTGCAGTCGATTGTAATCTTAAGGCCGTCCAAATCCGTCTCGTCGCGGATGTCTGAAATCTCTTTTGCCTTGCCGCTCTTAACCAAATCGGCGATGTTGTCGATTATGGCCTCCGAAGACGTCGAATAAGGAATCTCGGTAATCTCAATGAGGTTATTCTTCTTATCGATGTTGTACTTTGAACGAATTGAAATCGAGCCTCTGCCGGTCTCGTAAATCTGTCTCATCTGCTCCTTGTCGTAGAGAATAAAGCCGCCGCCGGAAAAGTCCGGAGCGGGCATATATTCAAGTAAATCGCAGTTTTTATCGTGCAGATAGGCATCGGTTGCCTCGCACACTTCACTCAGATTAAACGAGCAGATATTCGATGCCATACCGACCGCGATACCCTGGTTGCTGTTGACAAGAACGGCGGGGAATGTTGTCGGCAAAAGCACGGGCTCTTTCAAAGTTCCGTCGTAGTTGTCGACCATGTCGACGGCGTCCTTGTCTATGCCTTTGAAAATCTCCTCGCAGATTTTCTCGAGGCGCACCTCGGTATATCTCGGCGCCGCGAATTGCATGTCGCGGGAATACTGTTTACCGAAGTTACCCTTCGAGTCGACATAAGGGTGCAAAAGCGCTGCGTTGCCGCGTGTCATACGCACCATCGTCTCGTAGATTGCCATGTCGCCGTGAGGGTTCAACTTCATTGTCTGTCCGACGACATTGGCCGACTTTGTACGGTTGCCTCCGAGAAGCCCCATCTTGTACATCGTGTAGAGAAGCTTTCTGTGCGAGGGCTTGAAGCCGTCAATCTCGGGGATAGCACGCGAGACGATAACACTCATCGCGTACGGCATGTAGTTTTCTTCCAAAAGGTCTGTTATGGGCTGGTCCTTGGCGGGCATGTCGGCGCCGCCCTCGCCCTTTAATTTTTCCTTCAGAGAAAGTTCTTTGTTGTCTTCCTGTTTCTTTTTTCGAGCCATATAAAATCATCCTATGTCGAGCATGTCCAAATACAGATGCCCGTCTTTTTCTATGTGTAATTTTCTTCCCGCCAGATTGTCGCCCAAGAGCAAATCGAAAATCTCCGACGTCTTCGCGGCGTCCTCGGGGCAAACTTTAATCAAACGGCGGGTCTTGGGGTTCATCGTCGTCTGCCACATCATCTCCGGCTCGTTCTCACCCAGACCCTTCGAGCGCTGAATGTTAAGGCAGGAATTGTCGTATTTGGCCAGAATCTCGGCCTTCTCCTTCTCGTTGAAGGCAAAAAGAGTCTCCTCCTCGGCCCCCTTCTTACCCTTCGGCCTGTACGTTATCTCGAAAAGAGGAGATTCGGCTATGTAGACATAGCCCTTTTCAATCAGTGTGGGAGTCAATCTGTAGAGCATCGCCAAAATCAAGGTTCTTATCTGGAATCCGTCGACATCGGCATCGGTGCAGATTATTATCTTGTTCCAGCGCAGATTCTCGATGTTAAATGCGCTTAAATCCTTGTTGTGCTTATTTGAAATCTCAACGCCGCAGCCTAAGACCTTGAGCAAATCAGTTATAATCTCGCTCTTAAAAATGGTGGCGTAGTCGGCTTTCAAACAATTTAAAATCTTACCTCTGACGGGCATTACCGCCTGGAATTCAGCATCGCGCCCCATCTTAACCGAGCCCAAAGCCGAGTCACCCTCAACGATGTAAAGCTCCCTGACATCAACGTCGCGGCTTCTGCAGTCGACGAACTTCTTGATTCTGTTGTTGATGTCAATCGAGCCCATCAGTTTTTTCTTGATGTTAACTCTGGTCTTCTCCGCGTTCTCACGCGCACGCTTGTTTACAAGAATCTGATCGACCACTTTGTCGGCGGACTGTTTGTTCTCGATGAACCAAACCTCAAGATTGGTCCTGACAAGAGATGTCATGTATTCCTGGATAAATTTGTTGTTGATGGCCTTCTTCGTCTGGTTCTCGTAGGACGTCTGCGTTGAGAAAGTGTTTGTTATCAGAATGAGCGAATCGGCAACATCCTGGAATACAATCTTCGACTCGTTGGCCTTGTACTTGTCTCGCGCCTTAATCTGCTTGTCTATCTCTGAAACAAACGCGCTCTTGATTGCCTTATCCGGCGACCCGCCGTGCTCCAGGAAACTTGAATTGTGGAAATATTCCAAATCGTTTATCTCGTTGTTGAAGCAGAACGCAACCTCCGCCTTGACCTTGTATTCCTCGCGGTCCGCGGAGTCGCGTCCCTTGGATTCACCCGAGAAGAAGTACGAATCGGTAAATCCCTTCATGTCCGAAATCTCATCGCAGTAACCCTTGATTCCTTCCGGGTAACTGTAAGTAAACTCTTCGCCCGACTCATCGTCCTTCAGGACAAATTCAACGCCCGAGTTAACGACGGACTGACGCTTGATGATTTCCTTGAAAGTCTCCAGCGGAATAACGATATCCGTAAAAACCTCTCTGTCCGGCTTCCAGTACTGAATCGTACCCGTTCTCTTAAATCTGTAAGGCTCCTTTATAAGTTCGGTCACGGGCTCGCCTTTCTTAAAAGACAGCGAATATTTGGTCTTATCCCTGAAGACGGTAACCTCGAAAAATTCCGACGCGTACTGCGTCGCACACGCGCCCAAACCGTTTAATCCCAGCGAATATTCATAGTCGCCGGACTCGTTGTTCTTGTATTTACCGCCTGCGTAAAGTTCGCAATAAACAAGTTCCCAGTTGTAGCGCTCTTCCTTGGCGTTGTAGTCCAACGGAATTCCGCGGCCGTAGTCCTCGACTCTAATCGCGCCGTCTGAGTATCTCGTTATAACAATCTGCTTCCCGTATCCCTCGCGGGCCTCGTCGATTGAGTTGGACAAAATCTCAAAGAAAGAGTGTATGCAGCCCTCTAAATTGTCCGACCCGAAAATAACGGCGGGCCTTAAGCGCACTCTGTCCGCGCCCTTGAGCATCGCAATGCTCTCGTTGCCGTAATTGCTCTGTCCCGGCATCTGATTTCCCTTCTTTCTTAATTATTTAAAAGCACCCGTAAATTATACCATAAGCATATGGCATCTCTTTGCGTATATAAATTTTTCGAAAACTTTATGCGTTCGGAATGTCCGCTTCGTCGCAGGGCTCGATTACAAACGAATTTGTGAGCGCCCCGGGCCTCATGCTGACCTTGCACGCGAAGGTGTCGTCGGCCTCGCTTAACACGAACTGTGTGTCGTTGCACTTCCTGTTCATGCCGGACGCAACATGCAAAATGTGAGTCCCGTACGGCACCGCAATTCTGACCGTCTGCTGGTTAGCCACGAGCCCCGAGGGCTTGCCGTCTATATAAATTCCGAATCCCACTGCAATTCCCAAGGGCGAGCCTTTTCTATATATCAGCAAATATCCCTCGTTTATGCTGTTATCGGTGTTGCACTTGGGGCATGTGCAAACCGGGGACTGCCCGTTTGAGGTAAAATCCGTCGCTTTTCCGCAGGACACGCACACGATTCTCACGGTCTTTCCGGACTCAACCTTGACGTCCCCCGTTTCCGCGGGGGCTGCCGCTTCATTGTTATTTATGGCCGCTCCGGGAACCTTCTCCCCGCACTCTCCGCAAAACACAGCCCCGTCCACAAGCTTGGCACCGCAATTTCTGCAAAACATATAAAACCCTCCAAAATGAATTTTTACTGAATTATCTTACCACTATCCTTCGTGATTTTTTATGTCGCCCTCATCTGCGTTCTTCTTTTTCCATTTGCCGTAGAAAACACTTCCCGCGGCAAAGACCGCGACCATCACGCCCACTGCAATCGCAACCTCAGCGTAGTTCTGCTCCCCCGCGGCCGCGCCGCTTAAAACCGTGAGCAAAATCGTGGGAAGACGCCCCACAGCAGCGATAAAAATCCACCTTATGAATTTGATGTCCGTGAAGCCCATGAAATACGTGAATATGTCCTTCGGCGTCCCCGGTATCAGGAAAAACAAAAACGCCAGAAGATCCCGCTTCGGGGAATATTTGAGGAACTTCAGAGAACTCATTTTCTCCTCGGATGTAAAAAGCGACGCAAAGCGCATCCCGAACTTCCTTACCATCGCGAAAACAAAAACACTTCCCAAAGTCATCGCAAAGTCCACAATAAGCGTGCCCCATAAAACCCCAAACGCATAGCCGGCCGCAACCTCGAAGGGCCCCGCCGGAATAACACCCGACACCACCTGCATGAATATCGCAAACACAAACAAAACAATGCTTAAGGGCGACTTCTCCCAAATATATTCGCGGAATTGCTCGGGGTCGCCTGCCATCTCAAGCATCGGCCTGCAGAACAGATACGCCAAGCCGATTACGGCAAGAATGAAAAAGACCGCAATGCAAACGGACAGGGCCTTTGACGGCTTCTTCTCGATTGTTTCAGGGGTATCTGCCACGGCCTGCCTCCCGTTTTCTGATTTCACATAAAATTATATCGCATACAAAAAGACGGAAACGATAAAATTCGCATCCGTCTTTTTGTTGGTGAGCCATGGGGGACTCGAACCTCCGACCCACAGCTTAGAAGGCTGTTGCTCTATCCAGCTGAGCTAATGACCCATATGTGGAGCGGGTGATGGGAATCGAACCCACGTGGTCAGCTTGGAAGGCTGAAGTTCTACCATTGAACTACACCCGCGTATTAATTTAGGCGCCCTTAAAGCGCCTAAACATATTACATCACGATTTTAAATTTATCAACAAGAATTTATTCTTACGGCTGAGTGTCCGAAAGATACTCAGAGGAAACATAGAAACCGTCGAAAGTCTTATACCAGCCGTTGGATGTCTTGGCGACAACCTTGACGCTCTGACCTCTGGAAAGTTTGCCGACACGGTCATAATCGGAACCGGGGCCTTTACGGATATTCAGGAACTCTCCGCTTGAAACCGTGCAGTATTTTGTCTGTTCGGACTCAAGGTCTGTCTCTTCCCAGGAAACGGAAACATCGTTTGAAGCCAAAGGGCCGCTGTATTCGGTAAGTGTTGTTGCCGTTGCGGCCGTCGTTGTTGTGGTTGTTGCCTCGGCATCCGAAACATCTGTCGCGGATACATCGGAAGCGTTTGTGCTCTCCTCCGTATCGTTGCCGCCGCATGCCGCAAGGCACACCGCCATGGAACCGATAAGTATTGCTGCAATAAGTTTGTTGGTTAATGAACGCGCGGACACCCTTGTTACCTCCGAAAAATTAATCTGTTTACATTATTACACAAAATTTATTTTTCTTTATGTCTTTTTTGTGATATTGGGCGCAATTATTTATCCGAGAGGCAATAAAATGCGACATGGTCGCGATATTTCCCGTTTATGTGCATATATGCCGCGCGCACGCCCTCTTCGGTGAAGCCGCATCTTTTCACGAGCTTTAAGGATTTCTCGTTTTCGGGCAATATAAACGCTTCTATGCGGTGCATCTTATACTCCCTGAACATGAACTCGCACCCAGCCTCCAAGGCCTCCGTCATGTATCCCTTGCCGGTCTCGTCTTTGTCCAGGTGATAGCCTGCCGCGCAACTCATCATGCCGCCGTACGCCAGATTATAAAAAGACAGTCTCCCCACAATCTTCTGGTCATCCTTAACCGTGATCCAAAACGGCACAATCATCCCTCTTCGAAACCCCGTGCAATCGCTTGCCAGATATTCCCTTTGCTCGGCGCGCGTGAAATAAGTGTGGTTTCTTGTCTGTGAGAATTCTTTGTGGAAATCCGCGTTCCTTACGATATAGTCGGTGACCTTGCCCGCGGCGCTCTTGCGCAGAACGGAAAGTCTCAGTCTGTCCGTCGTTATCGCGTAAATCTCGTCTTTGTAAAGTTTTGTCTCTATCCTGTACATAAAAATAACCCGCCGGAGAATAACCGGCGGGTGTGGTGACTCACTGGAGGTTCGAACTCCAGACCCCTTGATTAAAAGTCAAGTGCTCTACCGACTGAGCTAGTGAGTCTTATCTGGCTGGGGCGGCAGGATTTGAACCTACGAATGCGGGAGTCAAAGACCCGTGCCTTACCCCTTGGCTACGCCCCAGTGTCTTTGATAAAAATGGGGTGGGATATGGGATTCGAACCCATGACATCCAGTGCCACAAACTGGCGCTCTGACCAACTGAACTAATCCCACCGTGTAAGTAAAGGTTCAATGTAGCACGAAAAATTATATAGGTAGCCTCTTTTCAAGTCAAGCGAAAGTTTTTCGTTGTTTGCATGCAGAATATGTAATAAAATAACGCCGATTCTTAATAAGCGAGGTCAACCTTATGGAAACTTCATATATCACACAACCCAAGGGTTTCAAGGCTTGCGGCGTCTATGCCGGACTCAAGGCAAAAGCGGACAAGGAAGTTTACGATGTAGCCCTCATAGAATCCGACTCCCCGGCCACAGTCGCGGGCGTCTACACATCAAACCTCGTCAAAGGTCACTCGCTTGTAAGATCCATCGATTTAATTAACCGGGGCGGCACTTTCCGCGCCTTTGTCATCAACAGTAAAGTCGCAAACTCCTGCGTCGGCAAAGCCGGCATCGAAGACGCAAATGAAATAGCCGAATGTGTTGCGGAACGCTTAGGGGTTTCCCCCGCGGAAGTCCTCACTGCCTCCACCGGCACCATCGGTGTACGCCTCCCTGTCGATAAAATTAAGGCGGCAATCCCCGCCTTAACCGAAGGCCTGTCCTCCGGCGAGGAAGCGGCACATCGCTGCGAACGAGCCATCATGACCACCGATACGGTACCGAAGGAAGTTTCCGCCGAAGTAATGCTGTCATCGGGTGAGACCGTCACAATCGCCGGAATCGCCAAGGGTTCAGGCATGATTCACCCCAACCTCGCCACCATGATCTCCGTCTTCACAACGGACGCAAAAATAGATAAAGATGTTCTTCGGAAAATGCTTAAATCCGCAGTATCCCATACCTTCAACAGAGTCACCGTCGACGGTGACACATCTGTGTGCGACATGGTCACCATCTGGGCCAACGGCGCGTCGGATTGTGCAATTACCGAAGGCACCGAGGACTACGATTTATTCCTCGAGGCATTCACTCAGCTTGCCTACGACTTATCCCGCCTGATTGCCAAAGACGGCGAAGGCGCCACCAAACTCCTTGAAGTAAAAGTCGCAGGCTCCGCATCCGAAGCGGACGCAAAACTCATCGTCAGTGCTATCGCAAAATCCCCGCTGGTAAAAACAGGCTTTTTCGGTGAAGACGCAAACTTCGGCCGTGTAATAACAGCAGCCGGGTATTCGGGCGCCTCATTCGCTCCCGATAAAATCGACCTTTTTATCTCAGGCATGCCCGTTTGCAAGGATGGCATACTCCTCGCATTCGATGAAGACGAAGCCTTGAAACTTTTGCAGCAGGATGAAATCGAAATATCCGTTGTACTTCACGAAGGCAACTTCTCAGACAGAATGTTCACCTGCGATTTCTCATACGACTATGTAAAAATCAACGGCAGCTACAGAACCTGATTCCTCAAAAATTACCCGGAACTGTACGCACAGGTGGAAAAAATCATGCAAATTCAGCAGACATGATATTTTACATCGCTGAATTACCATTTATTTACGCACAGGTGGTAAAAATCATGTAAATTCGGCAGACATTATATTTTACGTCGCTGAATTACCATTTATTTACGCACAGGTGGTAAAAATCTCGTAAATTCGGCAGACAAGATATTTTACGTCGCTGAATTACCATTTATTTACGCATAGGTGGTAAAAATCACGTAAATTCGGCAGACATGATATTTTACATCGCTGAATTACCATTTATTTACGCATAGGTGGTAAAAATCTCGTAAATTCGGCAGACATGATATTTTACATCGCTAAATTACCATTTATTTACGCATAGGTGGTAAAAATCTCGTAAATTCGGCAGACAAGATATTTTACATCGCTGAATTACCATTTATTTACGCACAGGTGGTAAAAATCATGTAAATTCGGCAGACATGATATTTTACGTCGATGAATTACCATTTATTTACGCATGGGTGGTAGATTTTCAGTAACCGAGGTGCTCGGAATCCAGAACAATCGTGAACGGCCCGTCGTTTGTGAGTGAGACTTTCATATCGGCGCCGAAAACACCCGTTTGAACATCGGGGACTTCTTCCCTGCACTTTGCGATTATGTATTCATACAATTCATTCGCCAAATCGGGTTTTGCGGCATCGGTAAAGCTTGGTCTGTTGCCTCGCTTGCAATCCGCGTAAAGCGTGAACTGCGAGATTAAAAGCAACGAGCCTCCGACATCGGCCAGAGATAGATTGGTTTTGCCCTCGCTGTCGGCAAAGATTCGAAGGCCGAGCATTTTCTTAACCATCTTGTCGCAGGTCTCTTTGGTATCTGTGTGCGTTACACCGATAAAGACGCAGAAGCCGCGGCCGATTTGGCCGTGGGTTTCATTATCGATATCGACTTTTGCTCCGTTTGCAACCTGAATTACAAATCTCATCAGTTTTCAAACTCCGCATCCGAATTCTGAAGTTCGTAGAAATACCACATGCCGTCCATCTCGTAGACCATGACGTAGATGGTTGTGTTGTAGTTCTCGCCGCCTGTTCTGAAATAGACATCGAGCTTTATAATCTGCATTTCACCGACATCTTCGACATCCTGCTGTTGGAAGGTCGCGATATTTTCGCGGATGGACTCCTCGTCGTCGTAGCCGGCGTCGACACTTACGATGTTGTACGATCTGTATTTTGTTCCGAGGAACGTCGAATCGCTTTGCATCGCGTTGACATATTGTTGGAACAAATCGGTGTCGGAGTTTTTAAGAGACTCGGCATAATCTGCCGGGAAGCACCGGTAAAACAGGTCTTCGTTCTCGTTAAAGATGCTCTCGAAAAATCCTCTGGCAACATACGCCCCGTCCGTATTCAACTGCTCGGATGTGACCGGGTCGTCGATGTCAAGACTTGACACAGAATTAAAATCGCATGCGCAAAGTAAAAACAGCGTTGAAGCCAGAAGAATTGCAGATATAAGTTTTCTCACTCGTTGTCTTCTCCTTCGATTATTTTTCGAACGTATTCAAGATATTCTTTAACTTTGCGCTCATATCCGATATCGGTCGGCTCGTAGTATTTTTTACCGACTGTTTTGTCGGTCATGTACTGCTGGGCCGTTATGTGGTGCGGATAGTCGTGCGGATATTTGTAGCCCTGATGGTACCCTAACTCCTCCATACCTTTGGCTGGAGCATTCCGCAGGTGCATCGGCACGGTGCCGGTGTCACTGTGCTCGACATCGGACAAAGCCCTGTCCATGGCCAGGTACGAAGCGTTGGATTTGGGTGAAGTCGCAACCGTGATTGCCGCCTGCGACAAAAGTATCCGCGCCTCAGGCATCCCGACGGCGGCCGTTCCCCTGTATGCGGCATAAGCTACCAAAATCGCGTTGGGATTTGCCATGCCGACATCCTCGGACGCGCAAATGAGAATTCTGCGCGCGAGGAACTCAATGTCTTCGCCCGCCTTGAGTGCCCGTGCAAGATAGAGCACGGCAGCATCAGGGTCGGAGCCGCGCATGGACTTGATCATGGCGGAAATATTGTCGTAGTGGTACTCCCCGTCCTTATCGAAAACAACGGTCCGGTTCTGCATGCAATCCTTCATGCACTCGTCGTCGATTACAATCTTCCCTTCACCGTTGGGTTTTGTCGTGACCGCAGCGAGTTCAAAAGCGTTGAGTGCGGACCTCGCATCCCCGCCTGCCGCCTCTGCAATCTTAACCAGAGTCTCATCGGTAACCTCAATATTCATCATGCCCAGGCCGTTTTTCTCATCCTCTGCGGCGTGTCTCAATATTTTGGCGATATCCTCGGGCTCCAGGGGCTTTAACTGCAAAACAGTGCTTCTTGAAACCAAAGCCTTGTTAACTTCAAAATATGGATTCTCGGTTGTGGCGCCGATTAAAATAACCGTGCCGTCTTCGACAAACGGCAGGAGCGCGTCCTGCTGCAATTTATTGAAGCGGTGAATCTCGTCGATGAAAAGAACGGTTTTCCTGCCTTCGGAAAGCAAGGGGTTACCGGCGTCTGCGACAACCCGCTTGATGTCGGACACCCCTGCCGTAACTGCATTGAGGCGCTCGAATCTCGAAGAAGAAGTGTTTGCGATAACCCTTGCCAAAGCGGTCTTACCGACGCCCGGAGGCCCGAAAAGAATAATCGAGGACAGACGGTCCGCCTCGATCATTCTTCTCAATAATCTGCCTTCACCTACTATATGTTCCTGTCCGACATAGTCTTCCAGGGTCTTCGGAGACATTCTGTATGCAAGAGGTTCCCTCTCGTTCATTCAATAACCCTCACTTAATGTCGGGATAAAGAGGATACTTATCGGTCAGTGTCTTGACCTTTGCGATGACCTCATCCTTCTTTGCATCGTAATCAAAAATACAATCGGCGATGCACTGAGCGATAACCTCCATGTCTTCTTCCCTGAAACCTCTTGCGGTAACCGCAGGTGTTCCGATACGGACACCGGATGTGACCGTCGGCTTCTCGGGATCGAAAGGAATCGTGTTCTTGTTCGCTGTGATGTTGCACTCGTCGAGTCTCTCCTGCAAATCCTTTCCGGAAATACCGGTGCCTCTCAAATCGATAAGCATAAGGTGATTGTCTGTACCGCCGGATACAAGGTTTACACCCTTACCCAAAAGCGATTCGGACAGAACTTTCGCGTTTTTAACGATATTGTTTGCATATTCACGGAACGCATCGGACTGAACTTCCTTCAAAGCAACAGCCTTTGCCGCGATGATGTGCATCAAAGGTCCGCCCTGCTGGCCCGGGAACACGGCGGAATTAATCTTCTTCGCGTATTCCTCTTTGCACATGATGATACCGCCTCTCGGGCCTCTCAGAGTCTTGTGCGTTGTTGTGGTAACAAAGTCTGCGTACGGAACCGGATTCGGGTGCAGGCCCGCAGCAACCAAGCCTGCGATATGAGCCATATCAACGAACAGATATGCGCCGACTTCGTCCGCAATCTCGCGGAATTTCTTGAAATCAATAATTCTCGGATAAGCCGAAGCACCGGCAACAATAATCTTGGGCTTGACTTCCTTCGCCTTTGCAAGAACGGCGTCGTAGTCAATCATCTGCGTCTTCTCGTCAACCTGATAGAACTCAGAGTGATATGTTCTTCCGGAAACGTTAATCTTCATTCCGTGTGTGAGGTGTCCGCCGTGGGACAGATCCATGCCGAGAATTGTATCGCCGGGCTCCAAAACCGCAAAATAAACTGCGGTGTTGGCCTGAGCGCCGGAGTGGGGCTGAACGTTGACATGCTCGGCACCGAAAATCTGCTTTGCTCTGTCAATTGCCAACTGCTCTGCTATATCTACGAACTCACATCCGCCGTAATATCTCTTTCCCGGATAACCTTCGGCGTATTTGTTGGTCAGAGGAGAGCCCGCCGCCTCCAAAACCGCCTCGGAAACAAAGTTCTCGGATGCGATAAGCTCAATCTTCGAACGCTGTCTTCCGATCTCGTCCATAATCACGGAATAAATTTCCGGATCTTCAGCCTTAATGTGTTCGTACATATAAGTGTCCTCCTACGTAATTTTCCGAAAAATAGTTTACTTTAAAAACAAAAATAAATGAACACCCATTTTCGACAATGGAGTTTGTTTGAATAATTTTCTTATCCCTTTTCCCACGTATATCCGCAGTTCTGGCATACACACACGGTTTTGTTCTTATTGACTGCCTTCTGCTTCTTATGCCCGAAAATCTTGAAAAGCAGCGCCCAGCCGGTGAAACAAATCCACTTAACCGGGACCCACCACCAACCTATAAACAGCCACCAGAAAAAACCGTGGTGAACATTTTTAAGGTGAACTTCATTGATTACATCTACCCTGACATTTTCAGAGCAACATTTGGGACAAATCATTATCTATTCTCCTTCCAATTTAAAATCCTGTTTCCACCGCGAACAAGTTTAACATCTTTACCTCAAATTTGCCGAGATGTTTTCAGTTAAATTTAAGGTCTCATGGTTACCATTAAACCATCAAAGCAAACAATCTTCATAATGCCCCTCCAAAAAGATTGCTCTGACTGCCCCGAATCTTCCGGGGCAGTTTTTTTACACACAACTTTGGGCCCGGATTGCAAAAGTTTTATGTACATCGAAGTTTACATAAAACTTTCACAACGGTTGAAATCAATCAAAAGTGACTTTGTTTTTGCCGGTTGTTTTGGAGATGTAGAGATTTTTGTCTGCCAGTGTTACCAGAGTGTTCATGTTTGTTTTGGTAATGTCAGGGGCTTTGGTGCCGCCGATGCTAATCGTGACCTTGATTTGTTGACCATTATAGTCAACTATACTTTGCTCAACGTTTTTGCGGATTTTCTCGGCGGCCTCTTCCGGGCTGTGTTCACAGGTCATGACAACAAGGAATTCCTCGCCGCCCCAGCGTGCGTAGCCGCAGTGTTCGCAAACGGATTGTTCGATTATGTTCGCGACGTTTTTGAGGACCATGTCGCCTGCGTCGTGACCGTAGGTGTCGTTGACGGATTTAAAATTGTCGATATCCATGATCATGACGTTGACATGGCCGGATTTTATTTCGTCGCGGATTTTCTCGTTGATGCCGTAGCGGTTGTAAAGGCCGGTCAGCGCGTCATGTCTGTAAAGATGGCTGTAACGGTCTTTGGCCTCAACAAGTTTTTTGTGGGTATGTTTTCTCACATGCTCGGTTGCCAGGGCCAGCATGTAGCTCGCAACAAAGAAAAACGGATATCTCAAAAGGAACGTGCTGTTGTAGTCGTATTGCAGAAGGTTGCGTCCGATCGGTGTCCAGAAGAAAAAGACAAGAATCAGGAATGCAATCAGGCTGTAGATACTGCCCTTAACCTCACCCATGAGCATCATGGCAAGCATCGGAACAAGAGACAGCCACAACGCAGAGAAGCCGTCCGGATGGCCGCTTACAACGTAAAAGAAAAGCACAAACAGCAACGCGACATAAAGCATGAGCCGCACAGGCGTACGCGGCGCTTTTGCGCGGACTAAGAACAGAATGCCGACGCAAATAAGGAACACAATCAGGGTCGAAGCAAGAACAATGTACTCACCGGTGAAAATATTTACGACGGTCATGATAAGAGCGACAAGGGCAAGAATGACATCGACGCAGATAAATGTAATGTCGCCACGCAAATCCTCGCTTTCGACGGCATCGTTGATTTTATTCAAAACTCTCGAAAACAGATTTTTCACAACAGTTTCTCAAACTCCTCGCGAGGCATCGGTTTACCGTAGAAATAACCTTGCAGCATCTTGCAACCGTTATCTTTCAGGAATTTAACGTGCTCTTCGGTTTCAACACCCTCGCAGAGAGTGTCGATACCCAAGGACTTCGCCATTGACAGAATCTGTCCCAAAATGATGCGGCTCTTCGGATTGTTCTCAAAGTTTCTCAGGAACACCATGTCAATCTTCAAAACATCGAACTCGTAGTCCTTGAGAACGTTGAGAGAAGAATANCCGGAACCGAANTCGTCNANCCANATNGCATGNCCGTGTTCTTTNAGATTCAAAAGTGCACGGTGGACAAGACCCGTGCCGGAGTCCAATGCGCTCTCGGTTATTTCGACGTGGATCATGTCCCTGGGGATTTGGTAGGTCTCGTATAACTCGTCGATGAATTCGGTGATGTCGATAAACTCAAAATCAATTCGCGAGAAGTTAACCGATACGGGGACTATCTGTCTGCCCGCCTTTAAATTTTCGGAAATTGTCCTGAAGACATCCTCTGCGATGAAGGCGTCAAGCTTATAGATAAGACGGTATTCTTCCAAAGCCGGAACGAATTTAAAAGGCGGCAAGAGTCCCATCTTCGGGTCTTTCCAACGGGCCAGAGCCTCAGCCCCGCAAAGTTTTCCCGTTGCGGCGTCAATAACGGGTTGGAAATACACCTGAATCCAGCGCTTCTCCACCGCTTCGTCGATGTGCCCGACAACATACTGTTTCATGTGAATATCGTCGGACATTTCCGTGTCGTATTCGCAGTAGTGCAAATCAGGTTTTTTCTTCAGTGTGCCTGCTGCGTATCTTGCGTGATCCAATGCAAGACTCGGATCGATAGGCCTTGTCGTAGTTGTGTACGCGCCGCACTTGAC
>Ga0065711_1037780_pt1 | contig 19481 bp, 10 predicted proteins | sample Hoacrofraction12_FD_59098 | JGI IMG/M metagenome (GOLD analysis project Ga0065711, IMG submission 59098) | Hoatzin crop microbial communities from Cojedes, Venezuela - Epithelial fraction 12 v2 (version 2) | ecosystem: Host-associated > Birds > Digestive system > Esophagus > Crop | place...
TTTTTTTTTTTTTTTTTTTTTTTTTAAATTTTATAGACCATTAGGGTAGATTAAGCCAATGTCTGAAAGGCTTACTCTTATTTCCAGGCTGCTTCGTGTGCAGCTGAAAACAAGCATGTAGGCTGCAGATAATATCATAAATATACAAAGAAGCCTCACGAAGCTGTCAGATCTATACAATAGAGAATGCTATTCAACTACACATTTTTCCTTAGATTTCATTGCAACATTCCTACAATTCCTTTCAAATGTAGGCAACAACATGTTTTACATATTGAAACAAATTACCGTGAATGTAATGTCAGTTTATTCACTATTATGCCCAAGATTCATGTACGCATGTCACTTCGTATGGCTACATCAGATGCTTAATCTGTACCTGGAGGTAATGAATACTATACAAATATGTCATGTTAGTTAATAGACAATTATTAAGCTGAAATTTTCTGGCTCTTCGCCACATCATTTTAAGCAATATATTGTCAACTAAATTATAAATCTCTTGACCCTTCACATGTCATCAACATTTGCGCGTTACCAATATGTTCAGCCTAAAGCTACAATGCAATTAGCCATTTAAATTGCAGATATCTTTCACACATAAGAAGAATAAAGTTCATCTCTGGCACAGAGAAGGCACGATATGGGCCAACGGACTGTATTTCTGAAGTGTGTGAATGGCAGTCAAGAATATATTTGCCTATTTACACGGGAAAAAATTCACATCAAGTATATGGCCCAGACTGACAGCAGCACTGAAATTGAAACTCTCTAGCTGACAGGGCTGTGCTCAGGTCTTGCAGCAGATAAGTAAGATGCTGAAGCTGTATTTTATAATTGCAGTAACACTCCTAGCTCCCCTTTCCCCCAAAGGTATGACCACGCTACAGACTCTTCAGTTGTCTGATAGCTTGAATAAGAACCAGGAACTGAAATCTAGAGTCTGCCTATGTTAAGCATGTGCAAAGTAGAAAAACGAAAACCCATCCTGTATCATTTCAGACTTACGGGCTTGGGGAAGGGGTGGCAGAGACAGAAAGAGACACACAGAAAGAGAGGGAAACCCCTCATGTGTAGAAATAGATTTTGTAGCCTGGCTCTGAACACCTACTTTCATGCAAGTAGTCTAGATCCAATTTAAAATGATTGCTTTTAAATTAATTGTATGCACCTTTAAGAAAATACTTTAGCAGACTATCATGCAGCAACTTCAAGCACCAAGCCAGCAGCCCCTCTGTGCCCCATGCACATACAGGGAATAGCCAACCTATCGTCATTTGCATACAGAGCCCACTTCTGCGATTAATCCACATTTAGACACAGTCATGTCCTTAACACCAATACTGAAGTTGATGAATTATGCTAGCATGCTGTCTCATCAGAAGAGCTTATGGCCAAAAAGGCAGCAGTAACTTCTACAGCTACCACTTATACGAGTATAAAGCCACATCCCTCTTAACTACCACACATCCCTCCCACAAAGGCCAGAAAACCAAAAGTAATTAAATCGTCATACAGTGGAGAAAACAAACCATCTCTCTTCCCCAATCATTTGGAAGAGCTGGGGTTCTCTTTCACCCTGCAGAAACGGGACTTGTGGCTTAAAGGTTTAGTTCTGCCTAGGTCAGCCTAAAGAGCTTTTCCAAACCTTGAATGAGCACTGCAGACAGAATATGTTTAATCAACATGCATATCGGCATCCTAAGATGTAAAGCAAGAAGAGTAAATTTAAGTTCTGCTAACAATCGTCAGAGGTGGCAGAGACCTAGGCATAGAAGAGAACATGACAAGCTTGTTTTCTCCACCCACTGTCAATACTAAAAACGGAACAGTGACCACTGTGGTAAACAAGACATTTCTCCCATTTCTTCTTGTCAAACTTCTTCCCAGGAGAATACAAGCTCATTTGTACACTGCTGTATTAGAAGCCGTGCACCACCCTGGCAGTATTACATTATTTTCTGCATGTTGGCCACAGCTGTAGGTTTGACAGAGAGTACTTGAACAGCTCTGCACTGACCCCAGAACATCAGCTGCTTCATTTACTTCTGTAGCAGCTACTTGCAGTAACCCATGTTTCCACAGCAGAGCTAAACTACCGGTGGCAAGGCAAGACCCTCAATTACTAACAAAGCAGCCAGTTTTGGTGGTGGACGGAAGAGCCACAAGCAGTATCTGTAAGAAAGACATTTCCTTTGCTATTGGATCAGGCCAAAAGCAAGAAAAGACAGAAGATTTACCTGAGTCAATGAGACCAACCTGGAAGAGGGCAAGTGAAGGACACACCGCCAGCAGCACTTTGGGGCAAGACAGACTGCATCACTTCCAAGCAGTTAACATGTTACCATTGAGACAAAAATGGGTGAGAAGCAAGCAGTCCTCTAAGAAAAAATACACAGAAGTGCAGGCATCCAACCAAGTTTTCATGTATAAAGTAGATGAATGGCCCAACCACAGGAGCTGACCATGAGAATAACAGCCAGTCTCCTAACTCTATTTTCAAAAACTTCTGCAGACATTTTGTCCTCCCTGTTGCGTGATATCACAAAAATATACCCGCTCTCAGTTCAAGGCCAAAGACAACCTTGGACCCAGGACACCTTCGGACAGAAGGAAGGACTCAGAACTGCAGCTCATTTCCTCAGAGAAAAAAGCTTTAAATATCTGCAAGGGTTTTCAAAATTCTAAGACTCCAGCTACAGTGAGAATGAGACAAAGCTGTTTCCAAGATAGGTTGGTCATCAGAAAAGCAGTAAAACTTAATCCAAAATAATCCTTGACTATTTCTCAGCAATGAAAACCTTATGGGGTGTTACCAACCAATAAAAACGGAAACGGAACACAGAATCGGGAAAGTAAGTCCATGGCTTCAAGTTTACTTTTTTTCTGATTTATTTTAGAAGTGTTCTCCCTTCTCAAGACAAGTTATTTTTCAGTTCGTCCCACCCTTTAATTCATTAGCGTTCACCACATGCTCCCAAAGTGGGGGAGGAGAAGAGGTGGGTAACAAATACACAAACCCAAAAACACATATGAATCAAATCCAAAGGCCTCTCCCCCTCATTGTATCCAAAAGTGTCCAGAGGGACCAGAATGAGAGAGAGATGAAGATATTACCACCTCTGGAACACAAGTAGCACCAATCAACACATTTTCACAATAGAGGGATTTTCTTACCAGGGCTTTCTCAAATTACCCTTTCTGAACAATACCATTCAAATGTTAAGTTACAGTGAACAGAACATGCAAAACTACCCAAATGAGAAGGGGAAAAGAATTACCATTATACTGATGCCTTTTTTCTTTTTTTTTTTTCCTTTTTCTTTTTTTTTTTTTTTAATTGGGCCTAGACCATTAACCTTATTTTTTCATTCCATGATTGTCAGAGGTTTTCACCCAGTGCAATTTCAAGTTTAGCAATACGTAAGCAATAATCATGGCAAGATATAGTTTACCCTTTTTATACTGCTTTTAGGATCAAATTAGTTGACAGACGCTCCTCCGGGCAAGAATCTCCTCCTTTACTTGTTACCCACCATGCTGTGAGGTGACTTGGCCACTGCTAAGCAGCCTTCTAGCTGTAAAGCACATGCTCATGTCACCACACGTTCTAGTTCCCAGATTAAAATAATCCATAACAGGTCTCCTTAAAAGACCAAGAAAGCATTTTGGAGAACAAGACAAGATGAACGTGCAGGAATCAGGCATTCACCTAATCCCAGGAAAAAGACTTTCCAGAAGAGGTGCAAAGCCAGGCGGCAGAACGTGGAGAAACAGATACCTACGGCTGAAGAACCATCCCAGTTAAACATAGATTTTCATTTGTGGAGAAAGGAAATGGTATGCTAACAAAATGCTGTTCTTAGCCGTTCACACTTTCTCTTACTGCCACAGAAGGTAGCAGATCCATACCAAGCCAGTCTGCTGAGCTGCACTCTTCTAGTACCCAATGAGATTCTGGTAGTGAATAAAGAAAGGTAAATATGTAATAAATTTGCTTACAGAGTTTCACTTTTTTAACACACACTGATCATTTCTTCCCTGTCTCCCCAAATACCTTAGGGCTTCAGTTTACATCAATAATGCCTTGAAACAATTCCTTTCCTTTAATTATTGCAGTAGGCAATGATAAAAAGAAGCTGAACACAGTCAGCTTCCCTCTGACATGGACGTAAGAGATACAAACATTGTACTAAGAACATTATTCATGGAAAGTTGAAGTCTGTTAAAAAACTTAATGCAGTTAGCATCAGTGATTTCATTCAATACTGTCAAAGGAGCGTTCATATTCAGGAATAACTTCTTCCATCATACCTGTCTACCAAGAAAAAAAAAAATGGTCACAGGAGTATTACGCAGAGATTTACTCCTTGCCATTGCATAGTCAGGAAGTTCTGACATTTAAGGTAACTTGAGAGTAAAGCTGTCTGTATTTGCAATTTGAAATGAGAAAGTACATCCTGCCTGTTTAAATTACTCTCAGATAGGTTGCCCAAAAAGATGATTTTAAAGATGCTCAAATGTGCACCAGCCCAAGGCTATATTGTACTTGCTTTCAGTTTCAAAGACCTCCTTTCATCTCTGAAGAATGGAATGTTGTTTACTGCTCAGGATGTTTTGTCATGTTATCATGAATGTATTACAAATGTTCTGCTACTTGAACTACAGAGTGTTTGTCAAACCATTCTTTATTCTACATGAGAAGTCTTAAGCCTTTTATAAATCCTGCTCAGATATATTGGGACACTTAAATGTCTAAGTCTAAACATCCTTCTCAAGTTTGCTATCCTGCATAATTTCACAAAAAAAGAAAAAAGGTCTGCAGAGAATTGCTTTCTGGTAGCATGAAGCCTAAAGGACTAGGCACTGGAATGTAAGATTGCACACAAGAAACACAAGTAGTTTCACTGGCAGAATTACTTTCACCTACTGCCCTTACCACTCAGTCTAGTAAGGGAACTTACATGAGAAGCGTCTTAAAATACAGCACATAAATTTGTGACAATGAAACACGATCAAGGTTTATGGTCAGTTTTAGGCACGTTACATCCACGTTCTTTTAAAATGACAATGTAAATAATACATCACCACCTTTCAGTAGCAACACTTACCTGTCTCACTTTGGCACACCCTCACAAAGTTTTTAATAAAGCAGACACACTGCAGACGATGAGAAATAACTGAAAAGTACCTAACAGGCAGACTTGTTAAATATTCAGAAACAAATCTGGCAATAATTACAGAAAACCACTTCGAAGAACAGGAAGAGTTACTCGACAGAAGCTTAGGGGAAGAGGAGTAAAGGATGGGGAAAACTGTTCTTGTGCTAGGCTCATTTTTTCAAGTTTTCCCAGCAGTATTATAAAAAAAAAAAGCCACTATACCTTCAGCTTCTGTGAAAGTGCATTAAAAAACTTCAAAGAAGTGAAGAACAGCTGCTCAAAAGCTGGGAACACTGCTTTCTGCAGCTTGTTTAGATATAGATTCCTTCACTTGTGGTAAACAGGGAGTGTTCAAGGAACTAAGTGTGTCTCTACATCGGGAAGGGGGAGGGGGGAAAATTAAGAGAAACAAGTCTACCTCACCTGCTTAGAAAGTTGTCTTGCTGCTGTCCAGGCTGAGAGAAAACCTATACGACAGATGCCACCGCTGCCTCAGTTACACTGCAAATAATTGAGCTTTATACAATGTCCTTCCAGACTCCAGTATGCAAAAACATCAGAGTATTTTCAATCCTAGCATCTATATAAGCTTCCCAGGCCATAAGAATGAAAAAGACCTCAGGTTTACCAAGAACAACTTTATCACCACTTCTTCCACACAAGAGTTACTTTCCAGACTTCTGTTCACTGTGCTTGAGTCTGAGGCTTTGTGAGAAAGAGAGGCAGAACTAGCAACAACACTTGAACGACAGCCTGCGACATATTTCTCCCGTCTCCATCAAAGCTGATGATCTCTGACAGAAGCAGGCTGTCAGTCTCCTTGGAAAGATCTTCTGCAGCCCCGTAAGCTTCCCAGGTCCTGGAAACAGTTCATCTCCAGCACAACGTTAAGAGATTTGTTCAGATCAAGATTTGTTAAAAGCACCTTCAAGGCACTTTTAAAACACATCACAAGCCAGAAAAGGTGATCTGGCTCATTGCAGGAACTGAATGGCTCAGTTTTATTTATTTATTTACTCATTTTGGGGTGATCTAGCCAAGGTGAACCCACAGTGCACCTGAAAGGAGTCCCAACACATTGTGCGTGGAAAAAAGTCCACAGCCAGATGTCAAAGCAAGAGTCATTTTACAGGCCATCCAAAACAGTCACTGTGAGTTCAGCCGAGGGGCCATGACAACCGGCTGCTGTGGAAGACCACCACAGCTCCGTTACCCTCCACTACAGACAGAAGTTTCTCTGAGCCATCATTTTATTCAGTTCTTTACACACAGTCCTTTATCCACAGTTCTTCCTATACCACACAATTAAACATCCCCATCAAATTTACCAGAAACAATCCTTTCCAGTATCTAACACATGGAGTAGTTTTTTTACAGTATGTAACCAGTCATTTCATGTAAAAGAATTCTCACTTCTTCCTGTAGGGAAGGACAAAAATAATTCAGTATGAAGATACAAGAACATAAAAGTGATCTCTGTACCTCCAGCCCAGATCCAATGTTTGATGAATCCAACGGTCTCTTCTTCCTTGGTCCAATGGCTGCCAAAGCTGTAAGGTTGGCTTCTCTTTGTTGCATTTGTGCTAGCTCCAATTGTTGCATCTAATTGAAAAAGAAAACACCTCTTTTAATTATGATACACAGTATCCCAAAGGTCTTGTTCTCTTTAGGGCAGCTGCCCACAGCTCTGCAGTCCCTACTGGAACAGTGTATTTCACAGCACCTTCTCCTGTCTTTCTGTTGACAGATCCAATACCCAGTCATGCTTAGAGCCTTGAAATGCTGACGGCCCTGCAGATCACACTGGAAGTAACCCTATTTACAGAGACCTCGTTGTGGTACCAGCACAGCCTTAACAAAAGCCTTGCTGTTGGTTCCTCAGCTCATCAGCTTTGCCATTTCTGATTAACAGAAACTATTGATCAAAACTGGTCTATGAAGGCAGATGCGTCTTTGAAGTTGTCGAGTTCTGTGAACAGAGCGTCTTCCTAATTCAAAATCTCAACTCATGACTGGACAAGCAAGACGCTGAATTTTCGCATTCTGTATTACCTGAACCCAGCACTCAATACGGTCATTCCGAAACACTTATTATCCAGCTGCAGGATGGTGTCAGTTCCCTGATGTTGCACTTTTCCCAGTGCATATTTGAATCTTCAGGCATATCTGAAGCAACCTAGAGATACACTGCATGTATTTATTTTCACTCACCTCCAAACACAAAGAAATCCTTAGAAACAACCTCTACCTGGGTTAGGTAAGCTTGCGATGGGAGAAAAACCCATACTCAATAGGATTTAAAAAAAAAGTTTAACGTCTGTAGATGCCAGCTGCTCTGGAGCTCAACCCAGCCAAGTCTGCTAATAGACTTACTAGATTTGGCCACCTCGCTAGTGCGACCACACTGCTTTCAGATCCACCAGCTGCCCAGCGCGGAGCATGGGTGGAGGGGAGTGCTTTTGGAGAAGGAAGCTTTTCTATTTCCTCAGCTTGAGTTTGTCCTCAAACACAAACCTTTAGGTCTAGTGCTAATCCTTAAATGATCCCACATGCAACTAGAACAGCTCCTTAGCCCATGCTTTCCCCACTCCCAGGACTTCCAAAACCTGTTTGGATGAGAATTCTCTACATTCATGCAAGTCTGTGCCTTTAAAGAAAGTACAGCCATATCACTGCAAGCATCCAACTCTTCTCCTTTCCCTCCACCCCGCAAATCATTAAAAAAAAATTAATTGAAATTCTTCATTCAGTCATATTTTGCTTATTAAGCTTGTGATACCCTATGCTTTTGCTTGCTTTTCAGCTCTCAGAGACTCCACTTCGAGAAGAGAAATTCAGCTAGCCAAGAACTGAGCTTGTAGCACCTACATAGCATTACTCCCCAACTTGTTACTAATTCAGCAAGAATCTACAATAAGAAAAGACACCGTAGGGTGGGAGTAGAGGGGTGGGGGGCGTGCAGCCGGCTTTTTTGTTGTTGAGAGTTCAGGTTTTTGTTTGGATTGGTTTTTGGGGTTTGGTCCTGGTTTTTTTGTTAGCTTGCTGGGGGTTTTTGGCAAGTCTATTGTTTTACTTCAGATTGGTAAACTTGTTCTTACTTTAATGATGCTGGCAGCTTCAAGCATTGCAGCCAGCTAGGCTATTTCAAGAAAAACAGTATTTCACAGTGCAAGATTCCTAAAAGGACATCCTGTCCTCTAAGACTCAAACTATACACATGTTCAAGATTTTTCAACAGAAATTAGGGAATCTAAGATTTTGACACACATATGTTGAGAGTAGTCTTTTTTTGTTTTTGTGGGTTTTTTTTTTTTTTTTTTGGAAGATGGGACAAATGATTCAGTTATGAAAACAATACCATTTGCAAGTCAGCTTTGATCACACTATGGAGGCTTTTCCTTACAGAAATGTAGTAGTACTTCTTCAATGCTAGATACCATCATTCACTTACCACGCACACAATTCTTGCTTGTGTGTGCAGTGTAAACATTTATAAAATATATTTATTAGAATTACTCCAGCACTGACTGGAGGTTATTTTTGTTTGTCTTTGTCAAAGTATATAGTACTGCTTTCAAGAATATTTTAGAGACTGTAAGGTTTTATGTTGCTTAAACCTGAAAATTACGTTTCTGCAATGGTCTGACATTACCTCCAGCTGGCCTACTTGCATAAAATATTTAAGATAAACTTCCCTTTAATCTCGGTCTTAAATGTGTGTATTTATAGTCAGGAACACACTGCAAACAATAAAGAATGGGGGGAAATAAGACTAAACCCGAAAAAGTAACTTCAAACTTCACAAATTCTGTGAAACACTGAGGCTTAGAAAGTATTTTTAGGTGACATCTTCACCACTCCCTGGAATAATCAGGAGCAATGAAACACTGCAATGCTTTGGCAGAGGCACACGCTGACTTCCAGCTGCAGCTGCCCAAGCCTCTAAGACCGGGAGCCAGCCCCACCTCCGGGCAGCTGCGGAGCATCCCCACGGAGGTACGCCTTCCTGCTAGCGACGCAGCTCAGTCGTCACAGTGGTTGCATGTACACTTCTTGCCATGAGAAGAGGCATTACAACACGCCACGCACATGGCAGCCCTGTGGGGGCAGATTTAATTCCAAAAGGCTCCAGTGGCAAAGAAAACCAGAAGGGGAAAGATGACTTCCTTTACTTTAAGCCATTGTTACACTTAAAAGGAAAAGGACTTTTAAAACTATTAAACCAAAAAACCACAGAAGCCTTTATGAGCCTAACCTTGTGCTTCCATCCCTGGGAGTCATTATAAAACATATACCTCCTCCCCTCAACCCTACAAAACACATACAAACCAGCTTCACTGTAGTTACACGGGTCAAAAATGGGCAACTGCTGAACATTTGGTCACTGGCTTGTAGCAGCCTTGAAATAAGACCCCCTCTCCTTTTTACAGCTGATGTTGATGGGCAGCCATGGTAAAGATCAAGGACAAGAGGACGAGCTACACATTACAAACCGAGGGGGACTCTGGGTTGGCACCAGCATAGGGTGGATGGGGCTGGGTGGGCTAAATGCCTCTTGGTGAGTACCAGAACGCTGCTCTGGCTGAGGACCGGGCAGCGCCTGGGCACCGTCACCATTTACCCCAGGCAATTCAGGCTGACAACACGCACTGTCGGCGCAGACACCCTGCAGGAGCCAGCACTGCTGCTGGACAGCAGAGCTGGCAGAAAACCCACCGATACGAAGGACAGGATGACACTTGGTGGACAGTATCAAAAAGATGTGCTTTCTAGAAACAGAACCGATGCATCTTTGACCACACAGTTCCCAAGACAATGCTGGAAACGCATGTCATTACCAACATCTACTCTCCCCAACACATTTTCCACCTCATAACCAGTCCAAGGATTTTTCAAACCAGGCAGAATCTCACTAGGGTTTCGGATCAAAAGAAAAAATGAAATCATAGTGTTGTTGCATTCTAGACTTCTTGGGGATTTTTCTGAAAACATAATTAAGACAAATGAATTTAAACACTCAGTCTCCATAATGGACTCAACAGATCCCCATTAAGTGATATGGGCAGGCATCCAAATTACGCTGCTCAAGCCAGCAAAATCATCTTTTCATCAAGTTTTGTTCCATTAAAAAGTGTGAGATTAAATGTCCAAACATTGTGTGAGCAGTTAAAAGCACAGGGATAAGAAGACAGGCAGATAACATCAAGGGATACCTGAGGATACTGGCTGGCTAACTACTGCCAGGTTTTCCTAAACAAGATTAGGAAAGAGCAAGAGGCAACTATGTTGAGTCAAATCTTTCTTTAACCGACAGTTTCGTAGCTCACAAGTTAGGGCAGAAAGATCACTGCATGAAGACAGTAAAAGTAGTATATACATTTTATTAAAATATAACATAGAGAAGCTGCATTTAGTATTGTTTCCCTTCTAGCACCAAGTTTTACTAATATTGGTGTGTCTGACTAAAGTAGGTTACAAATAAGGACTGTCATACCCAGGTTTGTATCTTGAAAACAAATGATTTTTTCCCCCTTGAAGATAGAAGTGTGTAATGACAATTCACAAGGAGCAGGAGGAACCTGTGTCATACACTGGACCTACAAACTAGCAGGTTTCCCCTCAACCTGGCCTACTTCACCTGCTGAAGTATCAGGCTGTTCCATCCTGACACAGGAGTCCAACACACATTCTGTTCAAAATACATTCCTCAAGAAGGGCATTGAGCGGGAACAGACTCCAGGTAAGAAGCAAATGAATGTTCATGCTCCTTCTCCCCCCCTTCCAGTTTTTACATATGCTAAGAATCGCAGTACAAAGAGTTTTAAAAATCTGTGTATAAAGATCAAATTGCTATGAAAACGTCTCAGAACTTGTAAAACAGTCTTTGTTGCTGCTGGCCTTTTTAATAATAAAAATAGGGTTTAAAGTCTGGTCTTGCAGCAAGCAGGAATCTCTAGAGTGACACAATAACCATTTTAGTTAATCTGACCCGCAGCACAAATCAAGAAGTAAGGCATGTTTTAAAGTCCTCCCTTATAGTGAAATGGCATTTGCAGCATGGCTGTAATCACACAAAATGAAAGGTTTTAAAATTGACCTCTGTTCTTCACTCAGTCCTCTACTGAGAAAAATATTTCTGTTCCTGTTCACAGAAATTCTATCTCACTTGTGTCTCACACTCCACATTTCAGAAAATATGCAAAATCTATTTTTACTACAACACCAATGACATTTTTGTGACATTTTAATATTAAAAACTAAATTTCGAGTTGCATAAGACGACAAGAAGTACTTCAGCTATGAGATACAAGGACTTTTTCTTAAAGCAATACTGCAAGTTGGTTTTAAATCCTTTCAGCTACGAAATACACAATATGTGGTTGTTCGTATTATCAGAGCTCCAACGATTCAAGTTATGCAAATCTCAAGATTTTCCCTAAACACTGCAAGGAAGAATCCCTTAAACAGAACTGAAGAAAGAAAAAGTGTATACTCTACTACAAATAAAGTCAACTAATTCACACCAGCTAATCCATGATGTGTCTGGCAGCAGGTGGCTGTATTATCGAAGCGGGGAAACAGAAGAGCTACCCAGCTGAACGCACATTCACCTCCGACAAGGAGTAACGAAAACCCTTGGGTCTGGTCACAAAGCACCCAAAGCAGAGGGTATCTGGCATAAGCTTTCACAGAAGACAAAGCACACGAAACCTTTACTCTCTAGATCCTCAAGAATAGTTTTACCAGGGAAGATTTCTCTAGAGACAAGAAATTCAGCACCTGTATTAGTCAGGACTCACAGAGCAGTCACAGGTCTAAGGAAAAGCCAAACGGGTGGCACTTGTCCAGCAAGACACTGGCAGATGACACATCTTTAGAAATTCATACCACCACCACTTCTGCGGGAGCTTCAATACGTGAAATACTAGGAAATAAATGAAGAGAGATTTCTTCTCTCCGCTTCTCAGATTTAAGAGCTAGGAACTTCTGTTTAGGAAAAAAAACCACAAAAATAAGTCTTAGCAATGCAATAACAAATAAATATAGTCATGTGGATGTAAATGAGCTCAGAAGAAATGCTGGTAAGACAGATGGGGAAGCTAAACTCCACAGTTCTGGACGTGGTTATAATTAATATAAGGGAAAGACTAAAAACTATACGTACAAGATACTGGGTTTAGTATCAAGAAAAAAGTGGGGACATCTCCACATATGACATTGTAGGCTGACAGAGTATGGGACAGATTAAATAAATATTTAAAGTAACGGAAGAACTGGCACTAAAGGAAACCAGGGAAGGCTGAAGACAAGTTAATGTATGCCTAAGGGTTATGTGTGCTATCCAGCAGTAACTACATCAGGAGTAATAAAAGCACTAAAGCAGATGAACAAGAATTTGTATAACACTTGCAGGGGGGAAAAAGCAAGGAATATAAGCATACAAAAGAGGCAGCATCCTAGATTCTTCCAGCTTCCACAATAAAGACATTAAACAATAAGTTAATGACTACTAAAATTCAAAGTAAGCCAAAGCAACTGTGACCAAGTATCAGCATTTACTTTCTTCTAGCTCGCATCAGTGAAAAGGAGTCTGAACACCTACATGGGTCTTTAAAAATGTACAGTAGAGGGCAATAGTATAGAACTAAAAATCGAGGTACCTTTTAAGGTACTTATCCCACTGAACTGACTTCTCTCCCTTCTTGCTATCCATGATTTTTTCTGACCACCCTTTTCAACGTTTCACTGGGTTTCATCGTGTCCTCCATTCAGTGCTTTGAAAGTTTCCTGCTGCTCCCAGTCGCTTTTCCCTTCATTGTCTTTGGAAAAACACAACTCAAATTTTTTCACATTCCCTTTAAGCATTTTGAGGAACTTGTGATGAAAATGAAAAATAAACCTTAAAAATCTGTTCTCAATCCCAAGCCTCTCACACTGGTTGTCATAAAGCTCAGTGAGCATTACTGCCTCCAGCCTCTACTTCTCCTATAGAAATTTTTCTGCCCCACAAGTTGAACGCAGCTGCAGAGCAGACTTCTCATATGGAGGACATTCTCTGAGGAAAACTGACATTTGAAGGCTGCATATTTAAACATTTACCATCCTCTCCTCTTGCCTATAATGCAATTTCTCTTTTTGCAATTGCTTCCTTTCAAAATGTTTTAATTAGACATACAATTAGTTTCCACTGACTTCTCCCTCTGTTGTAATTTAGATTTAACAGCAGAAAGGCAGAATAGCACGCACTGGTTTGACATGCAGTCCTACTTGTGCAATATTATGTACAGCCCTTTTAGATTTCTTTCAGGTTAATATTCCACATACATGCTTCGTGGCGGGAACAGGCCGTACCGTGGCTGCGTCCCCCAAGACCAGGTGCCTTGTCTGTCTAGAACTACAGGGTGCAATAAGGTGTTTTGGAGAACAACAGAAAATATTTCCAGCATAGCCATGAAGTAGTCTACCCATAGGAAAGAAACAAATTCCTTCATATATTTGACATTCCCTAATATATAAATAATTAACTCCCCACAAGAATTTAAGAAAAAAATCCAGGATGCAGTGACTTCCTGACTCCTTATTTCACCCATTCTTGTTAAGAATTTCCCAGGTGTGGAGTGTTTATTGCCTTTTACCAGCTTTTTTGTTTTGTTTAACAATTATTGATGCATTTCTGTGTATCGTACAACACCTGGAGCATGCTTTCCCCATGCAGTTCCATCAACCTTGCCTTATTTGGAAGCACAGGGAAGTTCCTGGGTGTCTAGCATCCAGCATCGAGCTCTCTACGTGTGTTTCCAGACCCTGCCTTCTGTTGCAAGGCCAAGAGAAAGGCTACAGCGCACTACACCAACTTTTTCTGTACTTTTTGTTTCAGATGCTATCACTTGTGAGAAGACTGCTCAATGACTGTCAGCAGACCTGCATTATCACAATGGGACAGCGTCCAGCCCTTGCAAGACCTTACTTTAAAACCAACCACAGGTCTTCCAAACACACGGTATTTTGAATGATTTTCAGCTGCTGTAACACTGCGTATTCATTAACTCTTCAGCTCTCAAAGCTAGAGAACACTTTTAAGACTTACCTTCTACCTGCAGGTTTCTCCACCTCATCGTGCAGTCCACCCAACACTCATTCTCAGCACAGAACTCTGGCTCTCTATTATCATTTTTTTTTCATACCTCTAATCATAAAATCTCCTCTATTAGCAAGTTTCTAATCCAAGACCATACTTTCAGCTGGCTACACGTCCATCACAGTCTCTTAGAGAAACTTAGAAAAGGCTATTTGAAAATCTGAGAACAGACTTACTGGAGTTTTGGGGGCCTTTTGTTTTCCACTAAAGATAGTTGCTATCATCTTCCAGCCAGCTGGTTTGAGCCTATCTGATGCAGTATCTCAGCTGCTCTTTTCTTATGCTCCTTCAAAGCACCAGGATAAATGCCACCAAGATTTGGTTCACTTTTTAGTTTGCTCAATAAACTAACATTTCACAGGATTTCCACCCCTGGCTTTCCGCAAAACTCGTAATGCATTGAATCTCTGATGATAGCCCTTTGTTATTTGTAGGGCTACACTGCAGGTAACAAAATTTATGTCTGTTCAATAATCATGCCTTTTTTTCAAAACATGCCGAAGCAGGTAAGAAACACTACAGAACGATAAAGATAATATAAATCAGATAATTAAGCAGAAACTCTCAGGATGTCACAGAAGGCTCATAAAAAGCCAATTGACTGCAATGAGATCTTATTTTGCTCGCAGCATCCTGTCTGCTTTTTTGAGAGGTTATGGCTAACTACAGAGTTTCCTTTTCCCCTGCCACAAGAGTGGTCTTAAAAAATTTGAACCATTAGGTCCTGAAGACTAAATACAGACACAGCACAAGAGGTGTGAGAGAAAAAAGGAAACAAACAGCTTGAAAACGTGGGTTAGAGACCGTATGGAGAGCAGCAGACAAAGAATCAGTTTACAGTTACTTGTTATCTGAGAATGTGAGAGGAAAAGGGAAAGAGTTAGGATGGACACGTGAAATAGAAAAAACCCATAATTTTTTAAAAAATAGTACAGAACAACTAAATTTCAGTCATTACTATATAAGACCCAGGAGCTCACTGGAATCATGCAGACTTTTCCCAACCCCCTTCATGTTTTTGATGGAGTTTGTTTTTTCTCTACAAAAAAATTAGGGCTTGCTATTTTCCTCCCAGTCAGTTGATACTAAAGGTATTGAATTTTCTCAGCATCTCATCTGCTGCTGTCTTGTGACATCTGTGTCAAAATAGTAACAGTAATACATATGAGTGTATCAAGCAGGCAGGAACAAGGGACCAGGAAGACCTGGGCAGTCGTCAGCAAATGGAAGAGCAAGGAACAGGGCAGGCAGGTCTGCTGTCCATCAGGTGCTTGCTCTGCACACTCCTTCCCCTCTTTCAAGATGCAGCTGCTCACCTTTATCCGCCGATAGATGCTGCAAGGTGCCACAAGGTAAGAGCAGAGGTGAAGGCAGCTACTACAGAATGACCAAAGATGCTATCAGCACGACACCTGTTCACCTGCTCAACCCCAACCAGCAGTCTCGCACACACACACAATCTGAAAGGTTTCCCAGCCTCAGCCTTAAGCTTCTTGAAGCCATACTACAAGCACACTTACTTTCGAAGATGAGACAGAAGTACAAAAGATCAGGGTTTATATTTAAATTTACAACATACTGTTTAATACTGACATTTTTACAGGTCTTCTGGGATGCACTGTTCATATGGCATGCTTGCGCATTTGACAGCATCCTACACCTACTCAATTTAATTAAGCTTATTTCAGAAAGCTGATAAAGCCAGAGATAAACTATAAATACAGCTACAAGAACTGCACCAACTGAGCATTTGCTTTGTAACTGGAAGTATAGCTGAAAGTTGAACAGGAAATAAAAAAAGTTATGGTTTAAAAGTGCAAGCATCAGGGACAATGTGAGGACCGTATCCTCTCAGCTTGAAGTGGCAGATAAGGCTGAAAGAAAAGCAGAGGTAATTTACCCAGACGTCGGGAATGCCGTTGCACAAAACAGCTCACCTATGAGGTGAGCAAGGACAAAATTCTTGAGTGGACAAAGGAGCAGCTTGGGGCAAGCCTTGCAGCTGTCTCAGAAGGAATGCGCACTTTCCATAGGTATTAAAATCTGCTGAAACAGGTGAAAGGGGGAAGTAAAAAAAGACTTGATTCATAGGAAGCTGCATAGACTAAGAATACAGGAAAGTAAATGACTTGGCATAGGGGAAGTTTGAGGCAACAGGTCATGCAAAAAGGGACGAAAAGGTCACCGCAATTATGTATAGCCTTTTGGATAAAAGAATCCACTGATGAGTCTCTGGATGTACTTCCAGCAATGTTAAGATGTTGCCTCCAGCTGCTGGATGACAGCACATCCTGGATTTGTAAGTATTCATTGTTAGGATGTACACCCTGCATTTTGGGAAACTTTGCTTTAGAACATGCTCCAGCACTATTACTGCACACCCGCTCCCTTCTCCCAGGGGGTCACCATCAACACATAAAAGACAGCTTTGCAGAAGGCAGGCCCACATTAATTCTTTAAGAACTGTAAGCTGACAATCAGCTCAGGATTTCCAGTGAATACTCCACCAGAGTGGCCTAGAAAGCATCCGATTCCAGCTGACAGAGGTATCAAAGTTGCCAAGTTTGGTTTCTTAGGAGTAGACTACAACCACAGCGTAACAAGACAGACAGACAATGGCGAGCCATTTCGGGCTTTCATCCCAGCATACATTGTGCTTCTGCTTTACCACTTTCAGCCTTGGTATATTGGTCGATTTTTATTTCGCTCTTATTCCAGGCTCTGCTCATGTTTGCATTTTTTAATGCAAAATGTGTGCTGACCGTTTATCTCCCAACTGTCAATAAAGTGCCAAGACTGACCAGCTGCATTTGGGCTCATATCCACTCACGCTTGAGATGGTCTCACAGGTAAGAAAGCACCCCGGCACAGAAGGTGGCTTCCCCACGCAGCCTGTGAAGCCTGGAGAAGTTCTGGCTGCCTCACTCTCTGGAGGGCAAAGCAGCAGGACAGAGGGCAAAGCAATACCAACACAAAGATCTGCATTGTCCCAAGAGGCACACCTGCCTCCTCGTCTTCTGGTGAAGCAGTTGGAGACTGTCACTCTGGGAGCAGCACAGCATGGAGAAATACGCAGGATAAGTATGACGAAGGCAGCGTTAGTCTGGCACAAGATAAGATGCTCTGAAGTATGTGAACTCCATGACTTAATAGAACACGAAGTACTAAACTCAAGACACCTTCTCCACTCTGTTGGCTCCTTTTTTGTATACCAGTATGCCACTTGTTAAAAGAGATCGCATTAACGGCACCAATCAATCTAAAAAGTGACCCATAACACACACCTCTAACATCATTCTATTCTAAATATTTGAATAACAGAGTATTTTTCAAGATCCTACACATTACTGTTCAGAGAAAAAGAGAAAAGAAGTTGCATAAACGAATTGCTTTGAACTGTGTTATTAAAAGAAAGAACCTCTAGAAATGACCAGATGATGCAGAGGTAAAGCCACCTACAAAGCAAGACAAATTAGCATCACCCACTGATTGTTGATCCTGATGGCACTAGAGGCAAACTGGGAAGGGCTTTAGGGCAACTTTGTACTCACAGATTGTAAGCATGAAGAAAGAGCTGTAAGCAGAAAGAAAGAATTAAAAAAAGATAGATAGTAACGCAAGTTCAGAAAGAAAGAATTAAAAGATAGATAGTAAAGCAAGTTCCCTCTCTCTCCTCCTATTTTACAAATTTCTTCCACTATGGTGTAAATCCAGAGCATTGATTCTAATACTATTTTACTGGATTTCCATTTGTTTTGCCCAGGCTCCTACATTAATCCAAACAATAAGGGCCTTTAAAGCATTCATAAATAACCTGCTGCTGCTGGCACCTAGAAGCCAAGTGCAGCAATGTTAAGCAACAACAAATTTCATAGTTCAAGAGGCACAGTTAAGGAAAAAGGTTGCTCAGAAAATCACTCTCATTTAGCACAAAGATCCTTAAAAACTGCATGAAATCGGTCAAGTAACTATAGAAACCAATTTCTTCAGCTCTGTATCACACGTCTCACACCTCAATTGTCTTTATTATCGTCTGCTGTCAGATCCTTAATCAGAAATGTGAACAGGCTTGATGATTTATTCAGCAGGGAAAAGAATCTGTAGGTCAAGTGAAAAATTTCACACACACATACACATGCACACACATCTACAACCTTAGGTACTTTCATTTCATTCTGTTCCCAGTAGCTCTGGGGGCAACTCCAGTGAGATCCAATATTAAGGCTCAATTAAAATAAGCTCCAATTAGTGGAGCTTTTTTCTCTCAGGCTAGAAAAGTCAGGAAATGGATATTGGGAAATGTAAAAAGTCAGCTACTGAGAGGAGGCTGCAGACATAAATGAACTTATTTGTTGATTTCTACAGTTGCTATGCAGAGGCCTCTGGGAGTAAAAGCTTAACCAGTCTAAGCTATAAACTAAAACCCCTGCAGCTAAACATGAACTGTGTGAAACAAGGGCTCCATTCCAGAACAGAAAACTGCTGGGCCCAGAAAATTAAAAGCCAGAGGCGTTTTCCATTTAAAACTAAATCCCAGTACCGCCTCCCAGCCAAAGAATTATAAGCAGTATCAGATTTACAAAACGAACAATTACCCTGGAAAAATGTAGCCTATTGTACAGTCCCAGATGCTAAATCTCAAAGTTTCTCTTTTTTTTTTTTTTCTCCTTCTAATCCCACATTATATTCCTACCAAGTGTACTGCTGCAGTTTACAAAGGACCATTTCTAGACAGGACTGAAACTACGAAAATAAAATGTTAAAAAGGAGAGCTCGTAATTCATTGACCTCATTTGAAGCACTGCCCTTGCCTGTGGCAGTTCCTGTCCTTCCCCAAGGCCTCTGCAAATGGTATGCAGCAGCAAAATAAACCCTGACCTAATTGCCAGGACAGGGCTGCCAACCTTCTCAACACACAAAGGCAAGCATGGTAACTGGAAAGTCCTACCTCTTTTGCTTTCTGCTTTAACCGCAGTTGCTCTGGATCTTCTTTATTGGAACGGCTCTACCAAAGGAAGAGGAAAAAGATTGAATAGAAATTACTGGCATCCAAACACCATCATACCCGTTAAATATTTAATAAATGACAATTTTCTCTGGTGATTGAAAGATTTAGCTCCAGGGGTGAATGCCTCAATCCAGACTGGCTTCCCTCCCCCTCCACACACACATGCACACCC
>Ga0065711_1006975_pt1 | contig 19480 bp, 6 predicted proteins | sample Hoacrofraction12_FD_59098 | JGI IMG/M metagenome (GOLD analysis project Ga0065711, IMG submission 59098) | Hoatzin crop microbial communities from Cojedes, Venezuela - Epithelial fraction 12 v2 (version 2) | ecosystem: Host-associated > Birds > Digestive system > Esophagus > Crop | place...
AAAAGGGAGGGGATGGAAGGAGCATAGGGAACTGCTGGAAAACAGTCATAGGACACAACAGGTCACGAGACCTGATTTCTTGAATCTGTTTTCGTATTTTCTCTTCGTGGAGAAGATTTTCTTTTTAGTCTCTCTTAGTCTTCTACTTAGTTCGTCCATAGTACACATCTCCTTCTACTCCCTGTGATCACCTTAATCTTTCCTTTCCCTCTTCGTCTCAATGTTACTGCTATTTGTTCTTCATCCTGCTTTTCTTTTAACTCCAAACCTTCATCTTTATAAGATATGCCCAGAACACAAAACTTGTACCACAGAGAATATGAGTCCCACTTTACTTTCTGAATCATCCTGACTTTCTGACTTTCTTCTCTCTCCTTTAGAGACCACTTTTCTCCTTCTATACAATTTCTAGAAGGTTTATTTGTGCATGAAGTTCTCTAAAATATTTTTTCCAATTCTGTCTTCCTGCTGAAAGGGACAAAAATGATCAATGTTAAAGAGCTGTGATAGTATCTCAACATCAATAGATATACATTTTCTTTCTCAGCTATAGAGCAGAACTATCCAAAGTTTTTCTTTTTTTTTTTTGCATAACCCATTTAAATATCAAATTATGATATAAACCACACAGCAAACTGCACTAAAAGGCATTTACCATGCCTGTACTTAACGACAACAGAGTACAGTCAACCACAAACCAGGTTTCAAATTTTAAATAAAGCCGAAATCCAGCTAAAACCAAATTTTTGCACTGTGGTTTTCAATGAGAATGTGTATCAGGTGCTTTCTCTTCTGATTCGCAAGTGATATGTTGCTTAGGATCAATATTTGTCTCATCAGTGGCAAGTTTAGAAATTGCAAGGACCTAGACTTCCACAGCTTCTTGCAGACCTATCAAATTGCTTCACAAACCATGCATATCCCTCCCTATGCCAAAGCTGTATTTCAAAAGCAAAATGAAGTGTAGAATTAACGAGAGTAAACGAGCATGCAAGTAGGAAGTGGATGTTACGAGGAAAAATGGCACAATGATTAGAGCACAACAGTCCACACAAATGTTTACATTAATTTTCTTCAAATCTGACAAAGTGCCTGTACAGTTACTTTTGTATTTAACAGGTTGACTGCATTTACAAGTGTTTCCCACACCGTTACATGAATTATTTGGCTATTATAAAAAAAACCTATTCCTGTTGTGTAAAGCAGCACGTGGAGATGAAGAAAAGAAAGTTTCTACCAATGTGCAGAGCTCATGGTAAAGAAATAGCATGAAGTTTTATAATGGACGGTGAGGCAGTGAGAGAATACTGTCAGTTAAGAGTGATTTCTGTGATTAGGCCTTTCCGCAACCCCTCGCCCAACAGGCAGGAGAATGTTATCTAAAAACAATAGCTAAAAAAAATTATTTAGAAATTATAACCATTTTTGAAGGAGAAATATTAAAACTTTATCTTATTAATGGAGACACATGATGTTTCTTAATCCTTGAGCAAACGGTCAGTTCAGGCAAACTGTTCATAACAGCAACCTCTTTAATTCGTGTCAGCCTGTTGGGGAAAGCCTTCAGCTCCCTCAGTCTTTCCATCCTCCTCTGCCAGGATTTCCTTGATTTAAGAATGTCAAAAATTGCAAATCCTGTTGATTTCTCTATGTTTGAATATCTCTTCCTTCCTATTGAAACAGCTATATTATCTTACTTCTATGTTTAGCTAGTAAATTTTTCTTGTAGTACCATCTTTTCTACTAGGTTTCAGCAGAAAAGAATGTTCACACACCAAGTAAATTTGCTCTGTCACTCACAGGCAAAAGATCTCAAAACTCTGTGCAGCCTCATTCTCTTATAAATTCATCTTTGCTCTATGCATTTGTCTTTTTCTGGCCCACAAAGAAGGCTGTAGGTGTGGATGTGACTGCTTCAAATTAAGAGACCTGGAGTTAGGTGTCCACACATAGCTAACTGCTGTCTCGGAGTTCTTCCTATAGTCGTCTCAGAAATACTCAAAATATTGTCGTCCTAGAACTATTCACACTGCCAGTGGAGCTTGCATAGTGATTCAACTCACCCTCAAATACATTTCAGTTTCTACAATACAGGTCAGTTCTCTAACAACACTCATCTTTTCTCACCCTGTTAAAAGTTAACATCAGTGAGGACAACCTGCATCAGGAGATGCAGGGATTTCGCTTTGACAGAAATGCAATGAATCTCAGGTGAGCTTGCTTACCTGTTATATCTCATCTATTGCAAACTTGCTTACTAGGGGTGGAGTAGGGTAAAAGGAGACACTTCCTCTCCTGAGGAACGCTTAATCCAAGGAAAATCTATGGTGTTGTCAGCTTCCAAAACCTAATGACCTTTAAACTTGAGATGTAGGCAGTGCTAGAATGTAGCAGCGAAAGAGGACACTCAGTTTATCACACAGAGAACTACAGACAATCCTACATGTACCACAGGACTGTGTACCCAGGGAGCAGGTTTTGTACGGCTGCATGTGGTTCAGGGAGCTCCTGGCACTGTAAAAAAGAGGTGAGAGAGTCTAAACTAAGACAACAGCAAAGAGAAACACAGGTTAGAGGGTGGGACCTGCAGGGACTCTGTAGATGCTGAATCACAGAAGGTCACCTGTTTCATAAGCTTTTCCTAAATAACATCTGTTACCAACATCAGAGAGAATACAGAGCTAGACAGACCTTTGGTTTGATTGTGTAAGGCATCTCTTATGTGCTTACAGTTACCTGAGATGCTTGGATGTATCTTGGCCTCCACCTGCCATTCTGTAAGGGTTCCCATAGATCCTGTAGATGTCCTGAAGATATTAGGGTTTTCAAAGTGAGACTATACCACCCATGCATTGAATTCAAACAACTGAATTTAGCCTTTGCTGGCTGAGTAGCTCTGTAGACTTTAGTGACTGTAATTGACTACATAACCAGGACTCATCTGGTTTCTTGAAATGCCATTTGAGATACCCTAGGCAATTCCAGTTGTGTTTATGACATAGGTTTTATGTCATGTCACATCTGGCAGCTCCGTATAGAGTTGTTAACAACCTAGTGCCTCTCATATGCCATGGGATATTTAGTTACACACCAACTGAATCAAGACCTCACTGAGAGGGATGAGCATTGAATAAGATGAGGCAAATATGCACAGATGCTGAGAAATAGGTTTGCTCAAAAATGGATGGCTGCTACCATTTCAGATGTTCTAGACTATTTGATATATATTTATAGGACAGGCAGATTTAACAGATGAGTTGTGCTCCACCAGTAAATGGTAGTTAGGTGTGACACCCTAGGGCAGCTCAAAAAGCACAGGAGGCCTGACTTTATGCAACTGATTGAAACTTTGAACTATGTAGACAAATGAGCTCAGGTTTCTTCCGCCTTAGATACTCAGGTCCTCCTTATTTAGACAAATTGTATTATGTATAACTTGTTTTGCATGTTCTACTATTATTGTTATTATTATTGTCATTGTTGCTTTTTGTTGTTATTATTATCACTAGTATTTCCTTTGTTGTCTCATTAAACAGTCTTTATCTCAACACATGAATTTTACATTTTCTCATTCTCCTCCCTATCTCACTGTGGGGGGGGGGAGGAGTGAGTGAGCGGCTGTGCGGTCCTAGGTTCCAGCGAGCAGCTGCGTGGTCCTAGTTGCTGGCTGCCAGGTTAAACCACAACAAGAATATACACATGAATAGTATATTTGAAACATATTTTCAGAAAGAAGCAGAATGAGACATCTGAATGTCCCGATCCGATATCGGGGAGGTTTCGATTTGATCCCAGGAGACGAGATTAAGATGCAAACGCAGTCATATGCCGTGCAACCTTGTAAACTTTATTTTCGGTGAACCGGGAATTGGAGGTCTGGCGGGGATGGCAGCGGGGGGGGGCGGAGAAGACAAGACAGAAAAAAAAAAAAAGGGTAAAGTCGGAAAAACCCCAGCAGGCGAAGAAAAGAAGTGCGGGGGGGAGAGGATCAGTTACCACCACCATGGATTCGACAATGTCCAGCGATGTCCAGTTGGCTCAGTCTCTGTGCAGGCGTGGAGCCCCGGCGAGAGTAGGGCCCAGCAGCGAGGTGGTGAGGAGGAGAGCAAGAGGGCGGCGAGGAGGAGAGCAAGAGGGCAAGAGGGCGGCGAGGAGCATGTGCTGCCCTTTTATAGGGGCATTTGCGAATGCGCAGAGCATTTCTGCATACGTGCAGTTCCTGCCATGCGTGCTGCCCGCTTAGACAAGTCCGTTTTTGCCCGTCCATGGGCTACTCTGTGCGCAAGCGCTGTGCTTTCCTGCAGGTCGTTATGGCAGCTTCCTTCCAGAGGCCAGCAAGAGATGGCAATAGCGATGTCGAGACAAAACCAGTTTGTAGCGGTCTTCTACACTGAATCACTTATCTAGTGCTACATCTACAGGTTCCTATCTTGTATCTGTTTCATAGGTCACCACCATATTTACGCAGATTGAAATCTCTTCTGTAGCTACTATGCAAGATAAATAAGGGTTGTAAATCAGGACCCTTATTAAACTAGGAATCTGTAGTGATTTTTTGTTGGTGTTCCATTGGTATCAACTTTTATAACTTCAGTGCAGACAAAGACTGCATAGGACACCTCATTTGACTATAATATTAGCATGAAAGGATATATTTGCAAAGGCAAGCTGTGAAAATAATGGAGGAGGTTTTGCCTTATTTGTGGGGTGTGCCTACGTCCATTCTGAGGTCTGAAGTGATTCCAGAAGGAAATAATCTGGACTAAGGAACAAGAAGCTAAGTAGTATCTCCTCAGAGAAGAAAGAGAAGGGTGCAAGGAACATCCGGATCAAAACCCAGACAAGTCAGCAATGAAATTTAATTGTAAAAAAAAAGTACTGAGATGTTGAAAGAGAAGGATAATCTTTAAAATACACAAAATTGTATTTCTGTTCTGGGTCCTCATTTGATGGAAATATCTGCATTTGGTCACTATGTTTCCTTAAAGTGCAAAGGAAACAGAGATGCAAGAAGAAATCAGGGATATGACATAATTTAAAAGGGAAGACTGAAATAATTTGTGTAGCCTGAAGAAACAAGTGGGAAGGAAGAAGAAAGCAATGTCATAATAGCCTTCAGATACACTTTTTTTTTTGCAAAAATAAAAGGAATAGTCTTTTTTCTGTGCCCAAAGTCAACCTAACAAGAAGTTATAGACCTAAAGAGAAGCAAGTGAGATTCAACATAATTATTCAGGACACAAGTCATGATTGTAAGCACAGTGAGCCAATAGGAATAAATTTCCCAGAAAAGGAGCATTTTCTGTCATTGCAGAAATGTCAGAGCAGTTAGACAGATGTCTGTCAAATGACCTGAAGGTGGATGGAGTAGAAAACCTTTCACGTTCCCTATGGACCCCTTTCTTCACTAGGCAGGTTTCAGAGATACTGAGTTATATACTCAATTTTAATAAACATATTGAGTAGAATTTAAGTAAAAAAAAGTGCTAAGACTTGGCACTGCTGGCTAGTGGAAAAACTAGACACAAAATCTTTACCTCACTAGTCACTTTTTTTATCACCATCTTATCTTTCAAGGTATGAACCATGATGCTACACAAGATGGTGAGATAGCATGAGGTTCTTTGTGATCTCCAAGCTGCACTGTTTGGCAGCTCACACTTGACATTTTAAGAGTCAATCCTTGCCCTCAGATCTCTCAGTATCCACAAACTCCTTCAATTTTTTTGCTATAAACTGTGTCAGTATCAAAAAGTCCCATTAATTATAGAAAAAAATTGGGTTTAGAATGTGCATATCAGAGTTACTGATTTAACAATCAGCGACACAACTGACATTTACTGCTTTGGTTAATTTCATGTTTTTATAATGTGTTTCTCAGTCTCATCCATTTTTTAATGTCAGTGTTCTATATATATTAAATAATTCATGGACACTAATTTTCCACAAGTTTAATTTCAACCTTTAGTCTTTAGTTTTGTCTCTGATAGTAGAACACCATATGAAGAAAGAAACCCAGCTTTTTTTCCCAGTCTGTGATAGAATACCTAAATAATGGAGGGTAGTGGTATGGCATATCTATACTATGCTTTATACAACATATTTGCAGCTTCTGATTGCATTTTGTTCTCTAAGATTCCTTTTCCTCTAGGCTTAAGCTAGACTTAGCAATCCTTTAATGTAGAGATTGTGCAGGTGTGAGGCTTAATTACAAAATATGTTGGTTCTGATTGAATAACTTACATGACTAAATCCAACTTTGGACACAGAACAATGCAAGTTATATTAAAAAGTCATTATATTTGGAAGTTGGAGCAAGACACTATCACTAAAAGGCAATTGGATTAAATGAGTTTTGAGATTACAAGACCTTAAGCAGAATTTAGTAAGTGAATATTAACATGTGCATTTTATTATAACCCTCTCCTCCCTTCTTTCATTTCTTAGTTACTTTAGGTATCAATGAGATAAGACACAGAAAAGACTCCCACACCAATTTGCACTATTGCACTTTGGCTCTGCTCAAACTCACAAAATAGTTCTCCTGTGTCTCAGACAGTGGTGAATCAAAGCTGAAGCCATCATGTGGGCTACAATAAACTCTTTGTTCTTCTAACTTGTTTTCATCACTGATATTTTGTTTCCTACAGCTGTGTGTCACAGAAAATATGCAGCTGTCTTGTACAGAGTTTCAACTATTACTGATCTAAATGGTTAGCACAGTCTTCAAGGCATCATAAGAACAATCAATGAAGCCCAGGGAATTCTGTCTTTTATAAACAAGTGTTTAATACTTCAAGACTACTGAACGAGACTGCAAAGGCTATGAATAATTGTACCTGAGGGCTTATGCAATTTTAAAAGACTGAGAAATGTATATGCTATCACATTATCTGCTATCTTCAGATACCTCTCAGCTCTACTGCAAGACTTTCATGAATATTCTACAGTGCAAGTCTAGTTTTCTATTGCTCTGCATGAAATCTTTTGTTTTGATTCTCTGTGCTTCCTTCTGTGCTGATAAAGTGTTACGAGTGCATGAAATACTTCCCAAGTGACTAACATAATGTGCCCAATGCCAGTGCAGCTCTGAGCAAGCATATCGCTTTTGCTGAATGCAAAAAGGGAGATATCAGTAACAGCACTGTAAACTATAAGTTTTTAACAAAAATAATATAATAGCAATGTAGCAACCTGGCAGGAATTGCGAATAAATCACTGGAGTTAGGAACTCAGAGCCATGCACAGAAGATTAAATTTATTCATACTGTTTTTACTATCTTTTTTATTCATTGTGTATGACAAAAATGACATTAATTGTCTCAGTCATATTTCTGGTATACGTCTGCCAATTTTTTCAGGCTAATTGTTCAGACTTTACTTCGATGAGAACTTCTGTTGAAGGAAAAGTGAGCATTTACCTGGGTAAAACCTGCTACACTTGCTCTTGTTAGACACATTGCAGCTGTCCTTAGAGACATAGCCCATTGCGTGACAGATCACTTGAGGTGATTCTACAGATAAGTGAGCAGACATGGAAAACATCTTCCAATATGCATATGAGTCCTCTGTAGATACTGGCACCTGCGGCCACTGGGACACATTGAGTCAATTCCTTGTATAGTTTATTTATAATACATTTCACTAACACTGCTGGATCAGTTTTGTTCAAGGAACTTCTAGTCTGCATGCGTGCAATATTTGTGAGTGAACTTCAGTAAATGCATATGTTCTGGGTTTCTCAAAAATTCAGCCAATTTGCTCTAGCCTTAAGACTTGATTTATCATACACATGAATGCTTTTGTACGTGCATATGTGAATTTTGTGTGCTTATGGATGAGAGGCCTAGGCAAATCTTTCCTGAGGAATTCTTTACACACTGCTGGTGCAGATCATACTATCATAACACATCCTGAATGATGTTTAAGACCATGTTGTAACAGCTGGTGGAAGTCAATGCTACTGTAATAACTAAAATGAAGGCACTCTGATTTACATAAGATCTAGTTATTGTCAATTTGTTGGCTGTACTCAATGTGTAGAAGTCTCTTTAAAGTCATATTAACATAAATAAGAACAGATACATACCCTAGATTACTCCTTCTCTAATTCACTAAGATTCAAGAAGAGGTAAGAACTGTAGCTTAGAAAAACAAGGAAAAGTTTAAGTGACTGAAAGCTGAACCATCACCAGTATCTTCATATGCAAAAATAAAACCTGGGATTCTCTACCTGCTTTGGTTTCTTTGAATTATACACTACTACCCACACACTCAGGTGAGCTGTAATCAGAAGAGATCACAGTGTGTAGGGAAGATTCCTATTGCATGGAATGAACTGCAAAGTTAGTCAATTGATTTGTTTCATGATTCATCTATTTTTGAACAGTTATGATTTTCAGCGACAAAATGTGGGGTTCAGATAACCAAAAGAGTAACACCCATTCATAAAGGCTGTATTTGAAAGATACACAGTCTCTGAATTCTGAGAGATGCTCTAATGACTTGCTCTTCTCCATCCTTGCAGAAAGTCACAGCAGAATCTTGAATGGCTGTGACCTACGGGAGACAAATTGTCCCATAGAGAAGTGACCCCCCATCTGAAAAAATCAGGTCTTATTGGGTGGTAAAGACCTCAATTATTGCAATCAATGAATAGCGATTTTTCAACTCTAATCGCTGCTCATCTGCAAAAAAAGTCGTGTCTCTGGAGCACTGTTTATCTTCTAGATCACAGGGACGAAATATCAAACGAAAAATCAACGTTCTTTCCTCATTTCTTACATGCTTCAGATCTTGCAGTTACTTCTTTCTGTCCAGAGAAGCAAAGAGAGAAAGCATCTGGCTGTAGACCATTTTTTCTGCCATAGGACCTCTGGATATTCTTCTTCAGAAAAGCTTCTTTTTCATCTGAGTCTGGCTAACAATCAGCAATCCCAGAAGAGAACCAGTCTGTAGTTCTCTTTCCTTCAGTCTCAGTTGTGTTATCAGGGTACACTTGGTTGGAAATAGAGTGTAAATGTTCGTTTACTCAGGTCTGTGTTATTTTGGAAGTATGTGTAAGCTTCATTCTCCAGCTAAGAATCAACCACACTCTGTGGGATATCGAAATTCATAACAGAATTACAAAAGAACTGAGCAACGTTGATGTCAGCCTGTGCCTTGGTAGTTTACTGTTTTATTACTATTTACAGCTTTCTTTGCACTTTTGAGCAAAGATTCCTTTACAGAATCAAACCCTATTTTGTCTCACTCTGTGAGAAGAACACAATATATATCTCTCTAAAAAAACCCACAGAAATATCAACCTGATGGCCATCACTCATTTCTTAGTTCCATGGTGCTTGGTTATAGAACAATCTGTCCCCAGCTTCCCCTTTTCCTAACCGTCTTTTTCTCCTTCAGCACAATATCTTCCAAACTATATTTAACAATCCCTTTCTGCTCCCAGATCACTTATTACTGCCAGCTTGGATGAATTCATAGCTATGTTCCTCTGGTTCTACTTATTTGGAACTGTACGTAAATATATATATATATATACACAGAGAGAGAGACACAACATCTAAGATATTAGCCTAGATTTGATGGTGCTTTTCATTAGGTCAGTTAACAGAGTTCAATTGCAAGATAGAGTGCTTTAATTTTCCATACTTATTTTCTATATTATGTGGAATTATAGATGCTAAAACCAATTTGATATCAAACCATAGTCCATACTGGTAGAAAGGCAAAGTCAAAGCTCAGGATAGAAGGGCTGGTAGGATAAACATTAAATTTTTCTTGTTAATTTTAACATTTAGGACTCCTAGTCTCTAAAATAAAAAGTGGGTCAAAAGCCAAGATATATACAGCCAGGATAATCTCATTCTTGACAGCAGGCCAATCTTATTCGAAACAAATCATTAAAGGGATATTTCCAACCAGAGGGGTCTTCGTCTTAAATCTATGATTAACAGAAATAAGTAATATTTTTTTCTCCACTAAAGGAACACAAACCCATAGTGAAGATAGATCTACTAATATGTGTTGACTACATAAGGCCAGCTTCATAGCCCATATAAATTAGTAGATCAGAGTCACCTAGTTTAACGTTCTGAATAGGAGACAGAATCTGAACAATGCCAAAAGCATATCAGTTAATGAAAAGTCAAAACAAAAGAGTCTGAAGAGAAATGCAGGACTTTGAAAGGCACAGCCAGACATTAAATTAGAAAAAAAGCATTACTTTTGTTGTAAAGGATTACTTTTGTTCCTGCCTTTTAATCCTTCCTTTGTGAAAAAGTGAAACAGCAATAAAGACCAGAAACAGAAAAAATCACAGAAATTTCAGAAGCTTTCCCCAGAATTGCTTTACATATTTTTGGTGATTTGCTGGGCTGTTACAATGTATCATGTAACATACAATATCCAACACAGAATAATTATATACAGCTAACAAATGAGCACTGTCACCCAGGTATACCTACGATTTAGGTATACTGGGTTGACCATAAAATCTAGTAAGCAGAGTATTGTGTGGATGTGTGTGTCAGATATCTGTGCTGCACTGGATCCACTCCATTCTCACTTTTGCTCTGATGAGAAACTCGTTTCACACAGAGCAGAAGTTCTTTTCCAAATTTCTTGAGACAGCCTGAAAAAAAACTTCAGATCAGAGAAATCTCTTTATAAATAACAACTGCTTATTTCCCAAGCAATTATTGTTTAATAAAGTGCAGCTCCTCCATTTCAGAACACGTTTCTCTGCAATTCAAAAACTTCTTCCACTGCCATGACTGTCATCTGAGGTATATTTTTCTGAATTTAATGTCTGCTTTAAATCGAAGCAGAACTCCAACTAATAATAACTCTACGTATGAGTATATGAAATCTGTTAGAGTGGACTCACAATAAAATAGTAATAATAATAAGTAATAAAAGACAAGGATCACTTGACTCTGTATGGCATTTTAAAACCAGCTTACGAAATCTGCTGAGTAAGCTTAACTGGTTAATAAAGACCAAGTTCCAGGACACTAAAACTCAGCTCACCTTTCTCTCATCACAGGAATGAAATTTCCTGTTTATTTCAGTGACAACTGTCTATATTAAATTATCTATGCATTTAATAATTCATGCATGCATGCAGTTTATATTTTCAAAATGGTTTGAAAAGAAGAGCAGACATTACAACAATTACATACAACACGCAAATAATTTCAATATTCTTTTCAGATCAAATCTGCCAGACAGATGGCCCTGGAAACAGAAGTGTTGACTAAAAATTATATACCCAAATGATACAGAAAGAGAAGTAAAAAATGACCATTGTCAAAAAAGGGCTCAGGACTATTTCATGCACCAACAACCACAAGGTTAAGAATGAACCTGTAAATGCAGGTAAGCAATACTCATGTAAGCAAGGATTCCTTTTTTTGTGTGTTTTTTTTTTTTTTCCCCACAATGATTTCCAGCAAGAACAAGACTAAAAACTAGAAATTGTTCCAATTCATATATGGGTACTATTTTCTGAAATGTTCAGACACTGAGGTCAGTCGTTCTACCACTGCCTTCCAAAGCAGGAGATTACAAGCACTGTAACCCTTAGATCTTGCAGGGGACAAAAAAGAAAAAAACAAGCAAACCCCTTAAAACTCATCACCAAAAAAAACGAAGAGCAATGGGAAATCATAAAATTAAGGAAAATGAATTCGTGATTATTGATGACACTCGGCCAAAATCTGTTTTTCTAAGTGACTTGAAGTCTCTCTGCATTTCTTGAGGGGATGGGTGCTCAGGGAAAGATCCAGCTTTAGGGAGATGCTCTCCAGAGCTGCTGCAGGTATGCAACTTAAGGCAACACGCCCAGAATCTGCCTTGTGATCCATTCCACAGATGGTGACGTGCAGTGAAGGCAGAGGCATTGGCCTTTTTAGGCCAGTGTGTTAGCCCAAACAGTTTCTGACGTCGTCCGGTTCCTGGCAAACAGGAGGAGGCATAAGCAACGCCCCGTATGCAGATGCCAGTCACCACCTGCACCTCCCTTCTGGGAGCCAAGCCACCAGGAGAAAGATATAATAAATGAAAAAGCTGAAGAAAAAAAAGCAAATTTATTTCAGGAAGTATCAAGCAGGTAAGGAGACATCTGCCTTTGAATGACCTGGGTAAGTTCTTCCTGTGTCTTCACGCGCAGAGCTCCTCAGCACTTTCTGACCCAGAGGGCTGCTAGGCAGCATGCGTTCAGCCAGTGTCAGTATTTCCAAGCCACTCCAGGTCTTCCTGCTTGAACATAAAAAGTCAAAAAACAAGTTTAAGGGAGATATGGAACTATCCAAGTTGTTACTAATCAAATGAGTCCTTCAGACCAATGCTACTCCTGACAGCTGTTGAATATTAAATGGCGCAAGACAGAGACATGACTGAGAGCCTGAAGTCTTGCCCTTCTAATCAGCACGTGGAGGAAGAGAGTTTCCAGCCACTGAAGTAGTCAAGCAGTACCTGACAAGCCATTCATTAAAACAGAATGGTCTATTAATGTCTCTCCTTGTTTCAAGGTTACCATATAAATCAAATTACAAAACCTGAGACCTTTAGGAAGATGAGTAGAGCAATTTGATCCAGAAAAATGGCAATATGTAAGAATTGCTTGCAAAAAAAACCAAACACAAACCCTGAAATATAACAATAATTACCACTTCATTGACGTGACTGAAGTCTATGAAGGTTCTACAATGAAGTTTTAATAGTGTGTTACTAAATGTCTCTAAAAATAAAGACCATTCTTACACGATACCGCCCATTTCTCTTAAAGGAAATACGTTCTTGAGAAATCTATAGCAGAAAATACTAATAGGTGACAAGAAATATAAATCTGCCATGAACTCTGAAGAGAAACTGTTCCACAGAACAAACTAGTCCTCACAGCTACTGCACAGAATTTTGATGTTCTTTCCACAGTAGCTAAATTTGTTTTCTTCAGTGGATCCTAGTAGATGAAGTGTATTACAGTCCTGTAGTGCAAACGTGAAAGACATTTATGCCAAAATTTGTGGCCAAAAACTACATCAAATATGGTCAATTACTTTAATTCCACATGAAAAAGAGAGAATGGCAAGTCAGTTTTCTACAGAACAATGAAGCTCTTGTGCCTACAGACTACGTGGAGCATAAATTTCAGCACAGTGAGAAAACCAGACTTTAAAAAGTACATTTATTTTCTCAGAACACCTGACAATTACCTGTAATCCAACTACTTTGCTAAAAATCCACTTGATGACAGCCTTAAAATGGCTATTATTTTTCAATGTCATAGATATACCTGGGTACAAGTATTATTAACAAGCCCACTAATGTTTTTATAACTTAAATATCAATGGCTGTCGCTGGAATGGTATTTTACACAGCTGGACAGAAACTTGTAGCAAACCTCAAGGACTTTTGACTGCATAAATAATATTCAGTAGGTGTTCTATGTAAGCTGCATTTTTTTCAGTTGTTTTTGTCTGACTTTGTGAGATACATCTTCCAGGCAGCTGCCTTAGCTTTGAGCTTCTACATGGATAGTAAACTTCTGTTCTCCCGACTAAGGCTATATGATCTCACCTGAGGTTATGTCACCATCATCTCTCATCGCAGATCCAAGGTGGGGCAATATATGTGCTATCATGTCAACACTGAAACAATGAGAGTTGACTGAATATCAATCAATCATTTACTTGAGATAATTTGTTTAAACATCAACGCTTGTGGGTGAGATTTTACAGAGTTTGCTTGGGCTGTGCATGTCTTTAGGATGTGAAAAATTACTCTGGAAATCAGGCAACAAATGTCTCATTCATGAGAATACAGGCTTTTATTCTTTTTTTTGTTTTGCTTTTCCTTTCTGGTAGGCCATTTATATCCCATATACTCTGATGCATATAAAGTAGCAAGGACAAAGTTTAGCCAGACTTGAAGCTTTGACACGATGGATTAAGTGTAGGCAAAGGTGAAAAGGATTGTTTGAAGATTATCCAAGACAGAATGTCAGGACTAGGGACTGAAAGAAAGCCTGTGCAGCACTGAGGAAAGAAGTGTTGTAATTTTGGGACTACTGAGGGCTATATATCATCAATGTCTACGGTCAAAGTTAATAGATGGAGTAGTGGCCTGTCAGATAAACGTATGCAACAAACAATACTACGAGGTCATGAAAGAATCATGCAGGTCTATCCCCTGCTGCATATATAGCAAAGAAACTCTAATCAAGATCAAGCCAAACTATATTAACTCTTTCCTAGGCAGCAAGTAAAATTACTCTCTTAAAATCTTCTAAACATGTTTAATGTTGATCTAAACAAGTCATAGATGATAAGATAAACAATTTTTCAGAAGGGCTAGGATATGATCTAAACATTTATCCAAAATACACACATGAAAGGGTACTACATATTACTAAGTACATGTATAATATATATCTTTTGCAGCTGAGTTACATATTTTGCTTCTTTTAAAACCACAAGAAGGCATATAAAGTTGCTGATTTTAACTTGTATGAGAAAATTGTTTACTCTAGAGTCTAGGCAACTTAGCCAAGCCAAAAGTCTGAATCCAATTTAAAAAGCAAATAGCAGACCAAATATCTCATTAGCTGAGGAAGTGTTCTAGCTGCTCAACCAAGTCAAAAAATAACCTCCTAAAACTTGAAACAAAAACATATTCATATAGAAGTGTTATACAGAAAACATCCATTACATGGATCATACCAAATAAACCATTATACAGCCCTCAGAGGTCCCAGTCTGCATAGCTAAATTAAAGCAAGGATTTAAAAATGCTGACAACCTGTTCTTACTAGTCTGATTCGGACAGATTAAATCAGATGCAAACAGCTTTTCATACCATTTGCAAGGAAAACTTATGGTAGCAAATTATATTTCAAAGTGCTATAAAATATATATGATGAGATTTCCAGACTATTTCCTTACTGCTCTAATAAATGCTTTCTAAGCAATCTCACAAAAAAGACATTGAAAGAATAATGAAGTGTTCCATATTTAAAATAAAAATAAACAAAATCTTCCTCTCAACCGGTAGACATACAAAACATTAATTGTGGCTTCATATCTTAAGTCTGGTCTTTTCAGATCAAATCTTTTATTCACCCCCACCCCCAGTAACTCTTTTATCTTACACATAGACGGAAAGTTAAATGAAAGCTTCCTGAAAAATAATATATTTCAGACAAGTTACTACTTATTGATATTCCAACTAGCTCTGTTAATGATGGCATAATAGTGAAAAACAGACCTGTATCAAAGGCAAAGAAAGAAATAATTTATTACAGCCCACTTGGTTTTATTACCAATATATTCTTTAGTTAAAAAAGAAAAAAAGACCACCATCACCACCCTCCCAAAACCTGAAAGCATATTGGATTATACTAGAAGGCTTACAACCAACAAAAAGGCAAAGAAGCATTCTCCAGAAACCATCTTGATTCCACCTTTGCCAGGCACACAGCTATTGAATATCACAGTCAATTAAAGATATCCCTGTTATTCCAGTATACAATTAGCACGCCAGCTGTATCTGCATACAAACTGGTTGAAATGGTGCTTATCCACCATTCACCACTGTTTGAAAATTGTGTGTTGCCACTTCTGACTAGTTACCAAGATTCGCACCTATTTTTGTGTTGTCAGTCAGTAAACCAGCCTTTTCTAAACAGGAAATCTCTTAATAAATACAAGAAAACACCATCATTTCTGCACAGTCAGTTGGAGCAAGCATATAAATACGCATGTACCTACAAAAACCAGCAATTTCCTAAACATCTGAGTACAGAAACCTGTGAGTATTCTCAAAGCAAATAAAAATTGAGAGATGAGTCTGATCAGCGCAACTGTTAGATTTTTGAATGAGTGTTGAAAACCACTGCATTTTGCTATTTATCTACCTGCATTCATATTTGCTGCGTTGCCAAGTGGTCACAATATTTAACTCTGAAGTAGTTTTCAGAGACAATATGGGGTAGCTACTATTACAGCTATGTCACAAGTATGAAAAGCAAATAAAACAAAGACAAGAACGGTTATTTCCTGAAATGCTATGATTTCTCATAGGGATAATGATCTCATACTAATATACATATCTATAAGGTCAAATACTTTGGGTTTTGTACATTATTAATGTACTGAAAATAGATATGCCAGTACTTCAAGCTGCTTACATGTATTTATGATAAATCAAAATTTCATCTGGATTTGCCTTCCTTTTCCCACAAATTATACACTCTCCATATCAGCTGCTTCTTAACAAAACACAAATAAATCAAAATTACAGTTTCATTTTAGTTGCTATTAAAGAGAATAATTTTTTTTTTTTTCCCAGACCCATCAGAAATTACATACAGAGGACGGAAATCATTCCTTGGTGTGGAAATAAGACAACTGATAAAGGCTCCAGAAATTTTTGAAATTTTTTCATTTCAATGAACTGCCACTTATAAATTTTGTCATTTTAATGTGACAATTTAACAATACTATAGCATTCTCACAGTGGTATGGAAAATAAATACATTTGAAGTAGATACGATTCTCAAAAACTGAAAACTCTGAGGAGCTATTGCTGAAAAACATCAACAATAAATATTTAAACATTTTTTGAACTTCTGCAGAGCAGACGTTTTTGGTTTATATTTGATTTCTGGGCTTCGTTTGAAGAAAGCTGACCTCACTTTTTAAACCATTTTGATTCCAGTGAAGCAACAAATCCAAACAGAAAAGCATCTGCAAAAAGAGTACTTTCGGAGAGTTAATGGCAATTCTGCTGCTCTTCCACATTCCTCAGCCAGAGCAGTTACAATGAAGCACACCTTAAAGTGCACAGGGATTTCTAAATTCTGAGATGGGTCATATAACCTTTTGCTACTACTGTGTTTGAGATCCTGGCTTAGGATTGAAAACTAATATCTTGTAAATCTTCAGGCATAATCTACAAGGTGCAAAATTCTTTGTGTGTCCGTAAGAGTGCTAATCACAGAAGGGTTTTTAGTAGGGTCTTTTCACCACTTTGTTTCAGGAAGCAAATCATGCAAATCATGCCTGCTTTAGAAACTGTGTTTTCCTCCTGCCTACACCTCTTCAGAACTTACAATGGAATGTCACAGTTTTGTCCTGAAGATACTTGGTCTGCACTTAAACCGGAATCACTTGTGCAGTATGTTGGTATTTCTATTTTAGTAAAAGTAAATAACAAACTTGGTAATGAAGCTCTTGGAAGGGCTAAAATGCAGCCAGGCTCAGTAGGTGTCAAATAACAGAAGCTCTTCAACTAGACACATACGGAGCTGGTTTTCGGATGAAGAGATCTCACAGCCATCAGCATGTAATCTCTTCTTTTTAACGTACCTTGCAGCATGACAGCTGTGATGCATGAATATTGAGAATGAAAAAGGCCTTTCAGCCCACTGAGGTTCATCCTTTGCTTGTACATTATTTTCCCAAGACATATACAATCAGTACTTGAATGACCCTAGTGTTTTCTGTGTTCACAACTCTGCCCTGTGGGGACTTCTCACATTTATTATTCGGCAACTGAAAAAAGTGTTTCTCATAACCTTGCCTGAATTTATTTTTCTTTCACTTCCTATTATGCTAGAGGCTCACTCATCTGTAGCAAGCTGAACACAGTAACTTCAGGTTTAGTTTTCAGAGTGGCATCACATTTTTGTTCTTATTAATACTGTTTTTTTAGATAATGTTCTATCTTCATGCTTTAAGTTGTTGTTGAAGGAGCTGTCAGTCAGCCAATTTACCTTTGAACTGTCTGGGACCAGCTAGCAGATGCAGATAATAAATAAAGAAAAAAGCAGAAAGGAAACCCCTTTAGAAAAACTGGAACTTCAAAACATTCAGTCATCCTCCAAACCTTAAAGTAAAGATGCGCAGAACTACAGAATATTTCATCTGGGGTTACATACAGAGGGACAAATTTGTCCTTAGATTCTTAAGCAGCTTCAATATAAGACTCTCATTCATATATCTAAGCTCCGAATGTGGATCATAAGATCTGGTTCAAGAGTATTGTCTTTGAAAATATTGTCCTGTTAAAATTCCAAGAGTCTTAAGAACAAACTGCTTGTCCTTATGATAGCCAGCATTGACCTCCTATTCACTAACCAGGAAGTAAAATCTTTTATATTCAGAATCTAATTATCTTCTTGTTTGCCCAGTTTGATTCTACAGTCTTCAGATGCAACAAATGTTAATAACTAAGTTGCTTTCTGACTTAAGTCTTGGCAATATTTTCAGTTTGTAAGTTTCAGAAGATTTCAGATCATTTGGAAATACTATGAGTAATCTTCAACATTCTTTTTTACCTTTTAAATTTATAGCAATACTGATTTATTTTTGCTTTCATAGAAGAAACAAAAAAAATACTGTCTTTAGAAATTAAAACACAGTGAAAAATAAGAAAATCATAGCTTTATCTACTAAGACTCAAAGTGTTACCTGCTTTAACTTACTAGATTTCTTAGCTGAATGTGACTTTATTTTAGAAGATTATAACTTTATTATTACTACACCTTCCTTATTTAGTCACTGTTAATTACATTGTGTCATCATTTGTGTTTTCAGTTCTAGTACTCAAGGCTCAAAATGGCAAAAAAAACTCACCTCAAAGTCTTTATGAAGGTCATAACTTTTAACAAAAATTAGTGAAAACAATACAAGAAAAAATCTCAGTAATGGATTGAGGAAGATATTGGTGCAATAGATTTTTTCCCCTTTCTTTATCAATATTCAGTAGTATGATTTTTGCTCTCAAATTAATATTCTTTGAAACCTCATTAACTAAAAAAACTCAAACAGAAAAATACTACATACATTGCAGCAAGATATTAACCTATTATATTAATTTATAACTTTAGGACAGAATATTTCAATATTGGAATATATAGCATTTTAATTTTTGGATAAATTATATTTATCTCCCTTCTTACTATTTTACTTCATTCAGTTGCAAATGCAAGCAGTTCTCAGGTTCAAGTGTTTGTTCCCATCCAAAGCAAAAAAAAGTCTTTACAAGCTTGAAACATTTGTAAGGTAGAACATAATCAGACTCATGATTTCCCCTCTTTATTTTTTTTGAGATTACAGGCAAGTATTCATACACTGCAGAAAAGTAGTAAGGTAGAACAGAAAAGAAACTAATTATGTTTCTAACTCTGGATATAATTGATACTTCAGTGTCCTTCTAGCCAAAATACTTGTACTCCCGCTCCAGTATAAACAGGAGTCAGGCTGTCCCGCGTCACATAAATAGAACCTAAATATTCCCAAACTAAAGGAAAAAAAACCCAAACCAAACAACTAAAAAAGCAACAAGAAAAAGAAAGAAAGAAAAAGAAAGAAAGAAAGAAAGAAAGAAAGAAAGAAAGAAAGAAAGAAAGAAAGAAAGAAAGAAAGAAAGAAAGAAAGAAAGAAAGAAAGAAAGAAAGAAAGAAAGAAAGAAA
>Ga0065711_1037781_pt1 | contig 19479 bp, 9 predicted proteins | sample Hoacrofraction12_FD_59098 | JGI IMG/M metagenome (GOLD analysis project Ga0065711, IMG submission 59098) | Hoatzin crop microbial communities from Cojedes, Venezuela - Epithelial fraction 12 v2 (version 2) | ecosystem: Host-associated > Birds > Digestive system > Esophagus > Crop | place...
AGCCAGGGCACACTGCTGGCTCATGGTCAACCTGTCATCCACCAGGACACCCAGGTCCCTCTCCACAGAGCTGCTCTCCAGCAGGTCAGCCCCGAGCCTGTACTGCTGCATTGCGTTGTTCCAATGATATCTGCCTTTGTGCCACATTTGTTTCTTCTATATGCCAAGTGCCTAAACTGGAGACTCTGCATACACAGACTGTAGATGCATACCCGAACGAGGCAGTGAAAGTAGACATAGACAGATAGACAGACAGATAAATAGATATACACATACATACGTAAATATACAGAACGAACCATTTTTCCTTTGCTCTGAGTGAAAAACTGCAGCTTAAGCTAGTTGTTTTTATAACGAACCTTAACTAGTTAAACCAGTCGAGCGGCGGGTAGCGCTCATACAGGATCAGTTTACAGCAAAGAAGAGCCGTCACAGGAACTGCAGCATTGCTGCGGTTGAGTGAGATGGCACAATTTTTGGCAGGCGACTCAGTACTTCCGCTTGCTATATCAGCTCCATAGCTGTAGTGGTGTACAGTTATCGAAGTGATGATATTTTAAATAAAATATGTCATTTATCCTGAGTTTTATTTATACATAGGTATTAAATGTAAGGTGCTTTTAATTAATTTTATTTCTTCTTTAACTTACAGGCTTTTTAAGATTACCCTGCTACTTATTGGACTTGACACTGCATATGACTCAGGATTTTTAACCTCTACAACTGAGGTTTCCGGAAAGATACCCCAAATATTTGCCCCATGCCTGTACTTGGATTTATGCAGATTGCCTACAATAGTCACGGAGCACTTAGGCACAACTGCAGCCAGTTTCCTGACTATGCACATGGCTCTTCATGACCCTTCAGATACGTGACACTCAAAAGTACCTTACTACAAATTAATTAGTACAAAAAGTGTAACAGCACATCAGTGCTTCTGGTATTTTCAAAATAATACAAACAAAGGAAATGATCTGGTCTTATCTTGATAGAACACTTTTTCCCTACTAGACCCTAGAAAGATTTCAAGTTAAACTATGTTTCCTTAGAATACATATTCTGTTACAAAGAAAGCCTTGGGCCAGATTCTCCAGTGTGCTCTGCGTGCATCAATACAGTCATGTTGCGACACTGCCCACCCAAGTCCCATTTTCCCACAACGCCACATTTTGACACATAGCATTGGTGGGGGAATGGAAATGTGAGAGGCCTGGACACAGAAGTCACTCTCCTATGTACTACATGGATGCTTATGGCATATTCCAAAATGGCCCCAAGGCCTTGAAGGGGGAAAACGGCAACAGCCCTTCGGCATCCCTGGCATCTTCTGTGCCACAGGGAACATTACCAAGAAGCCAAAGCAAACCGCAAATCTCATTTTTCATATGGCCTGTGCTTACATTTGTAGTTCATACAAAGAGAGAGAGATCTCTGTAGTCATTCCCTCGGGTTTTGGTACCTGGTGCCTGTGTCACTGCCACTCTTCACTGCTCCGTCATCCGTGAAATTAAAGGTGCCGGTCCAATTTGCCAATTCCTCTCCATTCTGCCAGCTAAACTGCAGCCCTCTAGCAAGAAAACGAGGCAGTTGATATTTTATATCACTCATTAGGTTAAGTCTATCAGCATGAGTTCTCATGTCCTTTTTCTTAACACAGAAATGTGACAACACATTCATCAAAAACAATAAAAAGATATCAAGAACCAGAAGACATCACCTTACTAGTGGAAACAATTAAATATTAACAATTTTCAGTTTGCACAGACTCCACAAGTCCTTGTCTGAAAACAGCGCCAGACTCCCCAACCAAATTGGAAGGCCAGTAACCATCTGTGCTCACAAAAATCATACATGTGTGGAGCAAGGGGGAAATGTCATTCCCAGAGATGCAAGTGCAAAATGCTGGAGACTTACACAGAAAACAGCAGGACCAAAGAAGTAAACACTCCAAACTTCAATTATACATCTACAGCAGTTGTTAAATATGGTGGGCACTGGGTCCTTCCTCTGATTTGTTGGCCCTGCTAGCAAAGGATTTGTCATTTGATGACTTCTCTAAGTCACTCTATCTTGCTTCTTTTCCTTGTTTGGGAAGATGATATTTTTTAAGCCAATGCATATCACAATCATCGTAACTCCTTGTTTTTCCAAATTTTCACAAATTCATTCCAAGACCCAAGATGCCTCCAGTCTTCTGGAAACTACACCTATAGTTGGGTAGAACTCTCATAAGTATTTAAAAATCTGAGTCTGAAGAAACATTTGACAACACAAGTCAAATCCTTCCCTTAGCTCAGAAGTCAATGAAAAAGAATCTTGCAGATTGTTATTTTTAATCTTCTTCATTTTAACCCGTTTTCTTGATTTCAGAAGCCTGGCAGCCAAGTTGTGAACATTTGGTGCTGCCAATACTGAAAGTTAACTTCCTGGCTGGGCTGTGCGGGGACAGCCAGGAAGCAATCTGCCAGCCTGCTTTGCCCAAAAGAAAGGGCATCCAGGACCCCGCTAGTTTTCTCGATCAACAGGCTTATGACCAGGACCGAAGAATCTCTCAGGCCACATCCATCCTCTAGTCTAATTGGCAGCAGTTACAAGCATAGGAAATTGAGAAGGAACAACATGGGGCGTTAAAATAAGTCTGCTTTGCTTCCTGCAACAGAAAAGCAGAGTAGCTCTAAACAGCTCCAAAAACATATAGTAGGAGTTTGTTTGTTCTGTATTGCAGAGATGTGTGCACATAACTTCTTGTTGTCATAGTTGTTTTAAGACAACCTTATCTAACGTCAAGCATCTGCAGCACAGACATTTGCACATGAGCTAATTGTCTTCGTTCTTAAAAATCAGTAGAGATTGGCTCAGTGCAGTTGGTTTAGCGAAAGATTCATCCCATCAAAGGCTGGCCTTCATCCTAGGGTTAACTGATCCATCCTCCGAACTCCTCCTCCACCAGCAGCACAGGGAGCCCTGGGTTGCTCGTAGTGTGGGAACACATAACAAGGATCCCGCCACCCAAGTGAAGCACAGTGTATGTCACCACAGACATTTCTCTGACCTAAACCCAAGATATCTGCAAATAATTCAAGAAGTTTATTCTTGTATATTTTGTGCCTTTTAGTATTTTTATTTGGGTTTGTTTGGTTTTTTTGATTGAAAGCAGACTTTTTGGTAAGGGCTTTTTGAGGGAGAAGGAATTCTGAAGAAGGTGGGGCGCCACTTCAGCACAGTAAAATGGGGAAAGAGCTAGCCTCCTGAACTGCACCCTCCCCTCCCAAGCTGCCTCCTGCCACTGAAGACGGGAGAAAAGCACAATGAAAATACTGAAAAGCTTCCTCTGAATATTTCAAATGCATTTTCATTCCTTGCATGTTCTCCAGTGGTCAGATTTTACTTTCTCAAAACTTTTTAAGTATAACAATGGGAACATTTCAAATACAGAAGCCAAATTTTTGCTCACAGAAGACCCATTCTGATTACTTATTAGTTAAACACATCAATGCCATTCTCTTGTTTTTGAAAAAAATCAGTACAGGTAGAAGAGACTATTCTGACTGCTATAAGTAAAATGAGATGATATCGCACGCTTACATCTTACATTCAGCTTGGAGCGAGCTACTTTGGTGATCAGTCTGGAGAATCGCATCAAAGGGCATATAGGTTATGCCATAATGGCTATACGGTAATGCAGTGCTATGACTTGTCAGGGAGTCCCATACCTTCTACATTGCTCTGACAGTTTTTAATCAGCTGAGGCTGCCCAAGGTACGACTTCCGAGTAGAATATTGGTGTGAAGAAAACATGAGAAAATTCTTACTTTACTAAGACACCTTCACTTTTAGGGTTGTTGAAATAAACACTGCTGATTCTCTCCCATGTACCAGAGTCTAACACATCTTTTTGCCACCCTGTAACTGGTATGGAAACATGTTTCTTTTGAACGTGTGTGTCTTTGTAAAAGGCATCTAAGCATATGACCTTAAAAATATGTTTTAATTGCTAAAGGCAATGAGACATGGGGAGAGAGAGTAGAAGTGTGGGAAAACCAAGCTGGAATTGTATTTTTAAATTGGATTTAAATGAGATATTTGGGGCTTAGATACTTACTCGTCAACTGAAATAGAGAGCATTAATCTAGATAAATAGCTGGTGTTAGTGTGTCCTCAGAGGTGATCTCTCCTAAAGCCTAGCCAATATTCAGGCAGATGAAATGAAGAATTAAAACGTTCAGTGAAGTCCTTTCCTCTTGTACACCTTCACTCCACATGTAACAGCTGGAAGGAAAGCTAAGTAAATGCTCAAAGGCAGAGGAGGGTGAACCTGACCACAAAGCAAAAGAAATGATAAAAGCACTCTTTAAGGTCTTCCTCTCATCAAGCCTTTTTTGGGAACAGTGTGTACTGCAGCTGAGGCACCAAGTTTAAAGGAGGACATGCACATTTTGGGTAAGATCCAAAAGGAGATCAGGAAGACTAACACTGAGGAATGGTTGATATGTCTTATCATGAACAGCTTAAAATAGTTAGCTTTGAAACAGCAGAACGAGGGATCTAATTGAGGTACAAAAATACCTAACGGGAGCAAGCAAGGGTCTAGGTAAGACACTTCTACATGGTAAGGACAAAGTTGTGAGCTGAGCTTAGGATCAGCAGCAAGCTAACTGTCTGACCCCTAAGACAGGGGTCCACACAGTGCTCTTCCCACAGCTACTCCAGAGGTTAACAACACATAGGCTTATATATACACAAAATGCGCTACTGAAGAAACATTACACAGCTTATGGGGCTGTGTGTCTCACTGCAAGACTGAGACCAAGCTGCTGCTCTGCATTTTCTGGTACAATAGACCTCTTCCTACTAGTAAGAATAACTCCCATGAACAATGGTTTGCAGTATTAAGACTGAGTAGAAATCAAGGATGAGACATTTAAAAATGCTGACCTGAATTAATTCTGTTCCTAACAAGATTATTCAGAATTTTACCATTGATTTCACCCAGCCTTGAGTTGGGAGATTTCAATTTTAAAAATATAAAATTTTCTCATCCTCTCAGTTGTGAGTTTTAAGTGCTTATAGAATCTGTCTGGCCAAATTTGTGAACAGCCTATGAAAACAGAACAGAGACATGAACTGCTCCATCAGTATATTAATTTGGTTTATTATGGTATTATTCTAACCCGTTCACTGTCAGCACTAACTATATTTCAACAGGTAAACAAAGAAGAGGTAAGTTAAGCTTCTGTGAATCAGAATTGCAATAGAAAAGCACACGTAGGATGGAAACACAGAAAAGGAAGAGAAAAAGAAGTAGAACAAAAAAGTGGGGAAGGAAAGATTAAAAGAAGGGAAGGAAAGCAAAGGAAATGAGGTAGACGTAGAGGTCTCCTATCAATTTAGACAGTTCATGTCAAAGAGTTTATAAAAAAAAGAAAAGCTAATTTTAAGCCTGGGATCATTACCAATGATTACCAATGGTTGAACTTCGCCGTTTCCTCAATTTGCCCTAATGTTCTTCCTTTCTAAAATTAGTACATTTCCCCAACGGGTGATGCTGACGATGACAAGGGAAGACTTTACAAAAGATGTAATAACCAGAAACACTCTTAGTGCAGAAATGCTATGTTTTGCCCATTCACTGTAAGGAAATTTCTCCTCAAGGTTTACTGTCATCATTAATCACAGGACCTACCCCTAATAAACAAGAGTATGAGCGATGTTGTGCCTTGCGCTAGAGAAACTCAGTTAAGTTGGATGTCTTAGCAATAAAGACCTTGAGTTTCAGGTAAATGTCAAAGCAATATTTTGACCCTAATTGGTAACTGTAAACATTGAATCAGTACATGGTCACACAAACACTGGCGTAACGTAAGAATAGCAGGAGGTAGTGAAAAAAACACCCAGAAAATTAACAAAGCAGCAGTAATTCTGAAGGGCTTGTCAAGCCCAGCTGTCAGGAAGCAGCAGGAAACAAAACAAAAAGCCTGTTGCCATGATCCAAACAAGAAACGGCTCCTGCACAAGCACAGGTTTTAATAGCAGAGGATGTCAAACAGTTATGAGGTTTTTGAACCATAAGGTGAGAATGACCAAGCGGATAGACTGCAGCAAGAAGTTTCATATCAATGCTGCCATCACATTGAGATCCCACCTCAGGGATGTCTCTTTGCCTTTCTAAAGCATGAAGGCAAGGTGAAAATTGAGCTGAGAGAAGAAGGCAAGGCTTTCAAAAGGGAGCTATTCTACAGCTAATAAATAAAGACCTAAAAGACTTTAAGCACCGCTGGTGGTCCTGTTTGGGCTCTGACCAGAGAGCAGGCCATGACTATGTATGCAGCAGAATTTATTCAGGAGACACCCATGTGCTTTCAAGGCATAAGAGCAGCTTGGTGCAAGTGGCTGAGTAACACAGTGATTGGCACCTCTGAGTAACAAGGACTGAATGGTAACAGGGGCCTCACGCAGCTGGTGTGAGGAGAGGGGATGGAAGAACACCTGCCACTCCAGTTCCAACTCATCGCCCAAAAGCCACCAGCTCATCTCATTTAATCCCAGCCAGCAGGCTCTTTCCATTCACCTTTCAAGGTGACAGCTACCACTACTGCCATCCTGCATCTGCCAGAGCCAGACTAAACCCAAACGCAAGCAAAACCAGACAGAAACCAACATCATTTTATATCGGTGAATCTAAGCCAAAATCTGACTCAGCTTGCTGGTCCACCACAGATGGTCAAGGAATAAGAAGCAGAGGAGTCTACAGACTCCTTCTTCAAAGGGGTGAAAGGAAGACAGGAATGTCCCCAAGAGCAAGGCAAATTACTTCATTTTCTTTCTAAGCTCCCCCTCTTATTTGCCTTCACTTATCCTGCTCTTTCTTTCTAGCAGTTCTGATGTTCCTTCCCTATATACATTCTCTCTAGCAAAGAGGCCATTAGGAGGTGACAGCAAGCCCAGCTTTTGTGACTCCAGCTCCTGTTTAAGGTATAAGCTAATAGTATATACATTCATTTCATATACATCATTAATAATTTTATAATCACATTTCTACAGGCCTGGTCATGGTGCTGCACTACGCTGTTATGTATTACCCAAACACAGAAGCCATATACACTCCCTGTCCTGACAAACACACAGTCCAGGCCATGTAAAGGCTTCCTAAAGTCACTCGAAAATCACTTACTTTCACCTTGTCTCAGTTTCCCCATTTCATAATTCTTGTGCCCTTGAGAGGAGGAATTAAAGACTTCAGTGTTAAATGATCACTCTACTCTCTTTGAAAACGGAAAGTGATGCCCCTAACCTACTAACAGGGATGCCACAGAGGTATAGGAAAGTCAGATGGTTAATCTTGCCGAAGATTCAGTTCCTTCCTTCTGCAAAATAAGGCAAATATGACTCACTGTGTCCACAGTGTGTACGGAAAATAAAATGAAAACCATGGTACGCATGAATAACCTCCAGATGAGAGTGATTGAAACATTCACTAAAATGGATCAGAGAGTAAGAGGAGGCTGGATAAGGAAGAGGAATATCAGGAGTCTCCAATCTGACAGACTGCTGCACAAGTGCAGACAAGCATAGGAGCCGAGACAGATAACAATAAGAGGAGTTTTGGAGAAAAAACAATGATCCATTTTTTTTCATGCATGACAGAAACAGTAAGTTTATTGACACTGCACTTGGAAAGACATCAGAGGGGCTCGAAAGGAGTAAAGCATCCACCAGGTAACAATGAGACTCTGAGATCAAACCCAGCCCGGCAGAGTCAAGGCAAACTAGCTTCTGTGTCCAGAATCTCCCCTTTGCTGATTGAAGAGCCAGACTCAGTCCCTGAAGACGATGAAGTTAGATGACAAGAGAGAGGCAAATGTTTACTTGAATAGTTTAATATCACTTCAAACACTCCAAACTATTTGGAAATCAATATTCAAGGCACAGCAATCTAGAAAGACAAAGCACAGATGAAAGAAAGAAACATAAATCTGCCCATAGCAGTCCAGGTCCAAGTCACCTGTGCTACAATACCAGAAAAACAACCACGTGTGCTTTGGCTTCTTTCAGTGGAGAATCCATGGGTATAACCCTACCAGATATAGCACAAAGAAATAAAATATTTCTGGTGCCAACTCATGCACTTGAGCAGGATGCTCCTCTTCTCATGTGAGTCCATAATAAAACTCACATTTAAATTCAGCGGAAGCAGAGTTGAATCTGGCCAGTCCATTTTAGAAAAATACTTATTTCTCCAGTAAAATTAGCAAAATGCAAGTTTTAGTCTGGATACACACACATCCATACTTCTGCTCAGTGCATTAATAGAGACCAATCTTTGTCTCAGTGACCTACTCCTTTGCAATTTGACTGACACTGGGTAACTGCTGAGCTGATTGCTTGCTACCTTATCAGGACAAAACCCTTAGAAAAGGTTTTGAAAAATGTATGAAAACATGTGGGAGAGCAGGAATGGCATATTCATAGCAAAACAGAGAAATGAAATCATACATGTCCCATGAAAAGCAAAATATGGATGGAGGATGTGTTACACCACACACTTGGCCATGCAGTATTATACCAGGGACAAGATTGTCTCTACATGTTAGAGGGAAATGGTATTAATAAAGCGGCGGAGGAGTATATTTTGACTAGCACAAAGAGCAAAATTGGAAACATAGGTGGGAAGTTTCTGGATTATAACCGTTATTACACAGGAAAAAAGGTTTTGTTTCACATAGCACATTTCACACGTGGGTTAAACCTTCTATAAGATATTCACATTCAACGTCTGAAAATCCTGATCTAAAATCACTTCCCAAGAAAGATAAAACAGAGTCAACACGAACATTCAACTAGTCTGCTTAAACGGGATAAAATGTTGGCTAGGACATCAAGGACGTCAGAGGATACCTTTCAAAACAATACAATCTTTCCTTTTCTGATCTGTGGCTGGAAGATAAACATCCAAGGAGTAATAGGTAATCAGTATCAAATAATTTTTAATAACTATTCACAATTAAAATATTATCATTTGTAATCAACTCACAACAGAACAAGCTGACAGCGAGGCAGGTTGTTTTCTTTTCAAGATAAAAGGCCAGCTGAGTCCCAAGCACAGAGACTCACAGGAAATCCCAAATATCTTAATACACCAGGAAATTCTGACATTTGAGATGGCAGCTCAGTGCAGACACCTGATGCAGCACGGGCACCGCAAGCGACCTCACCACAGCATTAGAGATCCGACTGAGCTAATTGCTTTGTATCTCATGTTTCCAAAACTAATATATTAGCACCAGGTCGAGTGTCCCTACACTTCACTATATTCTTCAGTGTAAACATACCCTCAAAGCCCCATTTGCACTGAGGACTCGCACTAAAGACAATGAGCAAAATGTCATTTAAAGTAAATGTGTCTGTAGTATCAGCCACAGGAACAGGCAATATTCCCTCTCTCCATGCACAGCAGTGGAAGGTACAACCTCCTTCTAGCATTGCGCAAGCCCTCCAAACTGTTGACTGCCCAAGATTTTCAGCTGGGATTGTGAAAAGCCTAGCTTTGGCTGTGTTCGTTCTTATGGAAAGTGCCACGAAACCACAAGTGACAGAGATTGTTTTTCAGGTTTTCATCATGAGAACAAAAGCATAAAACTAATGAAATAAAGGGGACATGGAAGGACAGTGACTGTTTGCAGGGCTGAAGAACAGGCAAAATGGACGCAAGCAACAGAGGGCAAGGATGCCTCAAAGAAATGAGAGGTGAAGTCCATAATTTTCCCAAAGGACGTATGGACTGCTGAGCAATGAATACACTTGAATTAAAAAATGAGAAATGAAATGAAAAAGCAATGAAGCGTAAGAATGAGGCACAGCGAAAGTAAGAAAACGCAAAGATTTGCACCGCAATTATGTCTGAACCTAATTCAGTAGTGTAAGAACGAGCAGGAAACTCCAAACAGGTCAAAAATAAAAGACTAAATTACCAGGAGGTCTGCAACGCTGGCCACAGAGGTCAGTGGCCACCGATGCGATTGCTCACAGCTGGGGATGTGGGGCACATGGGTGTAGCACAACTCAGAACAGGAAGACTGGGTTCTGGGCTTGGCTTTCTGCAAACATAGGTGAGACTGAACTTCGTACCTGCCCATACACCTAGAGGGATGGCAGCTAATGTTTTCAAAGTGACGTAAAGCGACTTGATGACAGGTCATAACAGAGATGCTTTTGAAAGAAATGTCCCAGGTTTTAAACCACTTTTGATGAAAGAATATTTGGTGTTGAACGCTGGGCATTGGCAAAAGTCAGCCACTGCTTTGTCACACGGAGGCAACAGATCTGTGTCAAGTGCAGAAAGCGGAGTTAGCCTAGATATTCAGTCAAATATTCAAAAAGAGCTGTTTGCATGGACAAACGTAGGCCTAGATATCCACAGAGCAAAGTTAGAGACTGAAGCAAGCTCCTACTGAATATCATGTGGATTAGAATTAGGATTTAATTGTCTCTGTATTAATCAGTGAGGGTGATGGCCACCTTCAGGCTGGTAAACGGGACACCTATAATTCACCACTCCAGGGCAAGAAGCTTCTGAAGATCTCCTACAGCCCAACATGCTTAAAACCCCAGGCAAACCAACAACTCCTGTGCAGAGTGGGCTTGAGGGAACTGGATTAGTGACTGCTGGGTGGCCCCAGCCGCGGCAAAAGGGGCAAGCACCAGTAGGTCGCTTTGTAGTGGCTCACATCCCCCCTGGTTCGAGCTCAGGAGGGACCGCAGTGTAACACACCAGGGAATGACACACTCAGAATGAAGCAATCTGCACATGTAAAATATCGAAATAACTGACTTTCATTACCTTAATTTACTGTCATCTGGGGAATGGAGGACTGTCAATTCACAGACCAGATCCGCAAGTGGTTTTGCCATCTTAACAGTAGAGGTATAACAGAACAATGCTAGAAATAAAGCAAATCTAAGAGGGAGCAGAGATACAAACCCTGCCTGTTTTCTGCATCGGAGCCATAAAGAGCACTGCTAGGGAGTACCAGCGAGGAAATAACACACCCTCATGCTCTGGTACTAAAACTTCAGCCACTTGATGCTTTTCTTTAAAAGCAAATGAAAATTATGAGTTAGGAAAAACCTCCAAGAAGCAGAAGGTAAGATTTTGGTTTCAGGACACATTTTACAATAAAAGTCTCTGTTGCAGCTTGTGATAGAGCTGCAGTTGTTTGCAAAGCTTTGCAGAGCTTTAATTCCCAAGCCACGTACTTGTTAGCTCTCCCCTTTTATTTGATGTGGGGAGACAGGAGCACTATGTTAAGCAGCCAACAGCGGCAATGAGAAAGGGAATGGGATGACCAGCGGTGGATGGCTTTGCAGGCAGCTGAGTTAATCCATCAGCTCCCTGTTCATTCTGCCTCCTCCGTCCCATTGCCACCTCTCCCCCAGCACAGGCTCCAGTGCTCCTCTGACCTCTCGGGTAGCTGGTTCAGCTCCTTGGCTTTGCAAGGTTAATTAGGCACGGTGGGGATGCCAGCCCCTCGGTCCCCATCCCCTTGAAATGTGCTTGGGAATATCCTGTAACAAGAGCAGCACAGCTGTAGTCTCAGTTTCTGCTGTGCCAGGCTAGATCCGGTCACTTTAAGCTGATGGCCATATCCCACACTTACACATCGTGGTGCATATTCCTTCAAGACTTTGCTCTCTCTGGAAGTTTCCAGTGCTCTTCTCCTCTGAAGAAAACCAACCAAAACCAAAAACCGCTCTTGCAGCCCCATCAGGGATTCAGCAAGGTGACTCACGGGTCGCATGTCATTTCACTGGGATAATATTTCACTCCGGGTAGAAATGGAGGGGGCACAGGGCTGTGTGTCAGAGAGATGACTCGTTAGGTGACCTTCAGCTCACGTCTCTTGGGAGAAATATTTAAATGGAAAAAGACTAAACACTGGAATAGGTGGTCTTAGGTGATGTTTAACATCTTCTCAGGCTGTTTTGAAAAGGGCAGAGGAGCACATGCCAGGTATGGGACAGGAGCTCTCAACTGACATGAGCTGGCTGTAGTTTCTGAAGAGCCCAGCTTAGGACAAAACACCACTCCGGCAGCCTTTACATCCACATCACAGCTACTGCTGTTGTTGGTATAAGATCTGATCCTGTCTTATAGCACAGTACAGACTAAATGATCCCTCAAGTGTAGTCCAGGTTTATTTTCTGTGGGTTTTTTCCTTATTTGCCCAGGCTGTGCAAAAAATGATCATAAGCTACCTTTCTTACGAGGGTAAGGAAGAGGGTAAAGATGTCTAGGGATTGATTTGCAATTGTTGAATAAAAGCTGCTTCAGAAAGCCCAAAAAGATGGTATAACCTAGAGTTATGAGAGCCTGATATTAATTATAGGGTACGCACACAGAAGAGTGATGTTTTACTCTCTTTTAAAAGATGTAAAGCTTTTAAATAATGCAGGCTCCTTTCAAATAATGCAGGCTGCCTGCACGGGAAGGTTTGCTGTTTCTTGCTGTGTGATTCTTTGAGATACTGTACGTGCCCCCTCTGACAGACCCCAGGGTAATCTTTGTTTAGAGTCTCTAACAGCTTTGAAAATGTGTTATCCTCACCTGGCTGAAAACAAATATTTTCAAAGGGGCAGATTCCCCTCTTCACTTGACTCTCACTCTGTGCACAAGCCAGGCTTTTGAAAAAAAACACAGTATTTAGTGAATTCCCTGCCAATAGAATATAGGTGTATAACAAACTGTTCCTCTGATATTTGTCAGGCAAGGACCGTCCTACTGATCACTCCCATGCTAAAGGTTGGGAGATGAAGACAGGCACCACTTCAACGTTTTTTAATGTAGGGGCAGTTTCCTGATGTAATCCAGGATTATTCCCTGCTGGTCAAACAAGAGCTCACAAAAAAAGGCCAGCCCTCAGCTGAGCATCTGATTCAAAAGAAAATTCAGCCAAAAGCTGAGCACTGGAAAGAAGAGTGAATACAAAAGCAAGTGGCAGCTCTGGATTTAAGCAGAAGTCCACAGCATTTAACCTACTTTGGCAGATCAATGCAGGGGATTTTTAATCATCACATTAATCCTAAAATAAAAATAATTACCCCAGAGATCTGTATTAAAGTCCCTTAATTATATCTCATTTCATCCTCCTTTTTACTCAGGATCAGGAGCTACAGACACCAGAGCTTCCTGATGTCATTCTCCACCTTGCAGTTTAACTCTATCGTTAGGACTTTAACTGCTACTATAGGGACAAGGCATTGGCCTTGCTGAGAGCACCCAAATCCATCCCATTTAGAGGAAAACTGAAAAAAAAAAAAAAAGGTGGACAGGATTCTGCTTTCCAATGACACAGTACCAAACAGCAGGGGAAGGAGCAAAGAACATTATATGATGGGCAAAAAAATGCGTGAATACCTAGAAATTCAGTCTCTGCATTTTCTCCTTCTTCCAGCAATGCCAGAAGCTCATTAATATCTCATTAAGGGGAAAGAGAGGACTTGACCAGAGGCTGGGCCCCTTATCAAATTTCACTGAGCAGAGTTCCTTTCCCGGAGCATCCTCTCCCGCCTGCAGTCCTGCCATCCCCACAGCCAGCCTTTGGGAACGTGTCTGGGGGCAAACCCAGGGCCACAAGCCTCCATGGCATCCTCCATGGAGAGCTTCAGGTGGGGTTTTATGGCAAGAAAACCTGACCATTTTCTGCTTGTAAGGGCAAGTGGCATGGCACAGCTTATAGCCATACAGATAACTTTTCCACCTTTCTCCCAGAAAAGGGTGCCTTTGCCCACATTACTTACTGGGACCAGTCTCTAGTCTGCATTATGCCTAAACTGCTTGCTTTAGGTCAGATGCCCCCTGTCTTGCTCACCTTTACCCATTTCCACCACCTTCTTGCAGAGAAACAAGTTAGCCCTGTTGTTCCATTTAGGCTTAAAAGACATTGTACATTTGCTGGAATAGTACTTCAGGGCAATATTCAGGTTTCTCTAAATACACTAGGGAATTTCTCCCCGCTGCCTTGGGAAGAGGCCCAGAGGCCTGTTACTGTTGCAGACGCTGGCACGCAAGCAAAGACTACCATAAACCAAGCAGCATGTTGAATCCTGAGTAAATGGCTTTAGGTTTAGGCAGCGTCCCCAGGCTCCAGCTTGGCACGCGGCACTGAAGCTATAAATATCCCGTTTTTCCTCTGCAAGGATGCTCTCCAAAACCACCAGCTCCACTGTGGTCCCTGGAGGTACAAGCTATAACGTGTCCAAGGAAACTCACAGCCGGCGTCAGCTTCTAACAGGAGGATTGTGAAAGAAAAGAGTCATTAAAGGTTACAGCTACCCCTGCACGGAGGGGACTGGGGAGAAAACTGGCCAGGAATGGTCACCATAATGTACTGCAGGGCATGAGAGTGAGAGAGTGAAAGAAAAAGTGAAAAAGTACCTTCATGATAATATTATGCTAACGATGTAAGCTGCTATGTAAATCACCTTTCTACCATTAATAACTGACAGCCTGGGACTGCCATATCCTGCATTTTTATTTCTGTGAAAGGTGGGAACTACCACTTCCTAGCAGAAAGGAGTCGAAGTGCTTTTTCCTTGCACTGAGTGGGGTGGGGGAACGCTCTTTGAGACCCTTTCATGTGATTAAAAAAAGGAAAATAAACAAATCATTACAAGCTGGAATTAAAAAAAAAAAAAAGTGATTTCCAGACAAAGTGAAAAAATGCATGCACATGTCCCTGCTTGAGCCCCTTCGATGGCAGAGTGCTTGGAACTAGACTTTCTCCTAGCAAGCCTGGGAATCAGACATCACCCTTTTTTACATTCCTTGCAGCCCACTGATGCCAGAAGAAGCTCCCAGGGCACAAGACAGGACAGAGCCTGACCACAGAGATCGCTCACTGGCAGAGTTTTAGTTGCATCTTCTCGCCATTCTATCTTTACTTTGCCATTTTTCATTTCAGTCTACTTTGGATTTACTTTTCATGGCTGTAATCCTGTTGCAGTCATTTCGACTTTGATAAGCAAGTATTGGTAGGGCTGCGACGCCTCCAGGACAAATGGTAGAAACTGAGAACATGAGGCAAGATGAGAACTCATCTGGTCATAAAGCCATCCTCCCAACACCAAGGCAGCTTGGTACTACCCTTGTCTACCTAACAGGTTCCTGAAGCCCCAAGAGATGCAGATTTTGTACCTCCTCGGGTAGATTTTTTCTTTAAAAGTTTCTCTTCGAGGTTAATTCCAAATCTTTCCCACTGCAGCTTAAGTACATGTCTTCTTCCCATGTCATGAGTCTTCAAAGATGTGTTTATTACCTTCCTCTTGGCAGAAATATTTTGGGTATTTTAAGATAGTTGTCACATTTCCCCTCAATTTTCTCCAGGCCAAACAAACACAGGTTTTCTACACCTCTGATCATTCTTCCTGCTTTGCTTTGGCTCCTTTCAACTGAGTCACATCTTTCTGGAAGTGAGGTGCCCAAAAGCAGACAGAGTCTCTCAGCCAAGGCCCCACTGCTAAGCAAGGCACACAAATTTCTCTGTGGATAAACTACAACACTCCTGTCTACACATATTAATATCATGCCTGCTGTTCCCCCCCAGAGAGAAACATTTGCTGATTTGACAGCATTTTGCTTGCTCTTGGCACAAGGCAAACAACTACACGAGTTGTAAACCAGGCAAGAACCAAACCACTGATCTCTTCTGGCAAAATGCAGATAAATTCCAGTAAAAAATTCCACAGCAGCTGCCTACACTACTGAAACTCACTTACCTCAAAGCATGCCAGAGAAACATTCCTCTTCATAAAATCATACAAGCCATAACATCTCAGACTAGATTTAAGTAAAATAAACTCTGCATGGGTCAAGGTTAAACACGTCAAGATCCCCACTGGTGTTTGCTGTAAAACGAGCAGTACCATTTTCAGATCAAAGACCGACGTGCTAGACAACAAAGCAGTCTCAGCAGTAATTCACGAGAATACAGCAGTGAAAAAATAAAGTGCTCTCTCTGTTATTTGGAACACTAATATTGCCACTGTGATTTCAGCAATTGCATCCGCATGTTTGTTTCTAAAGACAGCAAAGTTTAGGCACTGAGCATGCTATCCTAATTCAACCTCTCAAACCGTTTCAGCTTGAACTTACACAGGGTGAAAAGCCGATATGGCAGGGTCTGATCAGGGGCAAATACTCAGGTGGTACAAGTCACTCTAGCTTAAGTATGAGCTTGATTTTTACAACAGCTGAGGACTAAAACACAATCTAAGAAATGCACAAATCATCATATTCTGCCTAACATTCTCCTTTATTAATAATCTAACAGACATTACAGATGACAGATGCATCTTCCCAGATTGACAAGATACTAATATTGTCAGCACAACACCGAGAAGTGGTTTGAACTGGTAAATGGTATGGCTGGATCTCTGTCTCCATTCAGTCTGATCAGACAACTTTTCCTATTCCCTCAAACCCCCCTTTACCTTTTGAGATAGTTTCTCCCATAGAGGATCTGCTGCAGCAAGGTGACCACGGCAAAGGCGCAGATGAATATGAAGAACAAAGTTCGGTTTCCCAGCAAATCCCTGCTTGATGAAGGGTCAGTGTATCCCATCCTTCTTCAAAGCCACTGAAGGTCCGCCGGGTAGAATTCAGTTCATTGTCGCTTTCATGCCCTTTTTGCTGGGAAGCGGAAGGGAATGCTTGCTGGCTTTTCTCTGAGCAATCCAAGGACAAGGTATCCCATTGTTCAGCCCTGCTACACCTTCCTTGCCCCTTTTGGATGTTATCTCCAGTATTGTGCACAATGGCTTGCTTCCGCGGTAAACTTTCCAGGAGATTCAGACGTGGGTAACATCTAAAATCATCTCTCGGAGCTCTTTCAGCACAGGCAGCCTGTGCTGTGCAAGAGGCATTCTGCTCCCTCTAAGCCTCTCTTGAAAACCCGCTGCTAGCAATTATCTACTTCAATCCCATTTTCATATTCCAGATGGGGGAAGCTGCAAATAAACCAGAAAACTGCAGCCAATGGCAAACACAGGGCTCCGGCAACCTGCGTTGGAAACACATAGTCGTCAGCTCTTCTCTGCTTCTGCTCAGTGATTCCAACGAAATGTGCTTGCAAGGAGACGTGACTGGGGTGTGCTATTATTGAACAAGCGTGTAACGATCATGAGGATTTCATTCAGTCCCCTGCAAAAAAAAAAAAAAACAACAGCAATCTGGTCAGGCTAGCAGGAAAGCTGCATTTTGTGTAGCAGCGTGCCGTCCGTACCGTGCCTTCAGTACTGTAGCATTTGCAGGCAGAATGCAGTGCCTTTACTCACTCACCACTCACTGTTTGGGCTCCTGTATTTCCCCTGGTTATTCCTCCAGAGAAAGCACAAGCAAGGTCACTGTGCATCTCTTCAAGGACAGAGCTCTCAGTTCCTGCATGCTGATTTACTGGAGGCTCTGAGTAGCCTCACAGCCGCAGAGAGGGAGTCTGCCCCTCAGTGCAGGCTCTAAGAACCATTCATTTAAAGAGACAAATATTCTGATTGTTCCTCCACCAGAAACAGTTCTTTTTTGAAAGGGCAAAGCAACAAGACCTTGTCCACGGCCATCATAACTCCTCTAAAAATCTCCCCATTGTCAGGAGAGGCTCCATTCAGCTTACAGGGAAATCAATGGGAATTTTGTTGCTGATTTCACTGGGAGCAAAATCTGCTTCCAACCCTTAGCTTCTTAAAACAAGTTCCAGCGAAAGCTTTTTCCATTAATGAAACACCCTGCCTAGGAGGTGGTTTTGCCCCAATAACAGACGGGAAAATCATTTTGACAACAAAATGTGGGGAAAAAATCCTTTGTCTAAGAGAATGGGAAGATTTTTGTGTGAATAAATTTTCCAACAGTTATATCAGTGTACGCAAAATGTTCTAGCGTGCCAGCAGCCCAGCTGTGCAAAGCAGCAAGCAGGGACTGTTTTTGGACTTTGTCTCAGCCGTAATCGGTGCTGCATGGGAAGAAGGGCCAAAGGTAACTTTGTGCAACCCTTTCAATCCAGTTCCTGTAGCCAGGGCTAGTCCTCAGCATGACCCACAGCAATTCAGGAAAGACAGTCAAGGGCTAAAGCAGGCTTTGCCTTATCTAATTTTAAGCAACAAAAGTATCAAAAGTGTTTAAGGTAGGAACCTGGTCACCCTGAGCTCCTGCAGGCAGGAATCCCCAGGGGAGACCAGTCCTTTCGACCCCCTTGACTTTGCAGAGGTGTGGGGATCTAGCCTCCAAGACGTCCTTCTTCAGCCCCTTTCAAAGCTCCCACGCGTGCACTTACAAACCCTGCTAAAGGCTTCGGTTATCATCTGTGCGTATAAAAAGAGCTGTGATTCCAGATCAGATCAAAGATGATCCAGCCCAGGACCTTGTCCCTGACAGTGATGGATACACAGGGAAAAGCAGATGAAAAGGGCACGGACATACTGATATTTCCTTGGAAACACTTTCCTATCCTTTTGTGGTTCAGGGTCTTCCTGATCCAGGGTAGAAAAACAATATTTTTGTTATAAAAACAACTGAGTTGGATGCACTCATTTGTACTGTAGTGGGAATAATACACATACCATGGGACAGCAAATTAAACAGCAAAAACAGTTTGATTCCCTCTTGCCCAACTCATCATCTCTAGGGCCAAATATGTTTCTTTTAAGGATAGGTTCATTCAAGCCCATATAATATGAGAATCTTTCCACATAGGAACCGTACCATTTAGGTGGATCTAACCACACATCTTTCTCAGTAACAGGAAAAGCAGTATGGCTATCAGAAATCCCAGGCTGGGTCCCCACAAGATACTACACAGGCAGATTTGTATGGAGAAGCTGAGAGGTAAGGCCAGTAAGCGCAGATGTGAAGGAAAAGGTACTTAATACTTAAATTTGTTGAATTTTTACAGATAGCTTTGAAAGAAATTTCTCAGTTGCTCCAGGAGTTATTTTACAATAACAGCAAAGTCTCAGAGAGTAGAATTTGGCTTCTTACCACCTTTTACAGGTGTGATGCCAGTTTTGCAAATTTTAATATCACCTAGGTTCTGGTGAAAACACATCCAGCCTTTCTTCCTCTATCCTCCTCCAAAGTGATTTTTTTCTCGAGATATCAGTGTTGTAGTGCACCAAACTCACAAGCCTAGCAGCTATTCTTTCTCCTGGGCTGATGGTCAGCCGGAGCTGCAGTAAACAGACCGGAAGCGCCATGTACTCTAAGTCAGTCTTTGATTTTCTGGGTCCTCTCATCCTTCTCTGCTATCTCAGAGCCGGCCAGAAGATACAGCACCTGAGAGAGGAGAGTTGCATGCCTGAAGCAAAAAGCAAAGTACAAAGATACATTGTTGGGGTCGATGTAGTTTGAGAGTTAGCATGACTAGGCCGCTTAAGCAAAACAGTTAGCATAGCTGGACAGGCCGCTGGAAAGGACAGCTAAGAATAAACATGATGTGG
>Ga0065711_1037782_pt1 | contig 19476 bp, 9 predicted proteins | sample Hoacrofraction12_FD_59098 | JGI IMG/M metagenome (GOLD analysis project Ga0065711, IMG submission 59098) | Hoatzin crop microbial communities from Cojedes, Venezuela - Epithelial fraction 12 v2 (version 2) | ecosystem: Host-associated > Birds > Digestive system > Esophagus > Crop | place...
TGTCCCTGAGGACTGTTTCCCAGGGGGTCCTACCAACTAACTCCTTCAACAGCTGGAATTTTGCTTTCCTAAAATTCAGGGTCCAAACTTTACTCTGATCCCTTAGGGCTGTGAACTCTACCAGGGCATGATCACTGCAGCCCAGGCTTCCTCCAGTCTTGATGTCACCAGTCAGCTCACCTGCACTGGTGACCAACAGGTCCAGTATCACATCCCCTCTGGTAGGGCTGTCTATTACCTGGCTTAAGAAGTTATACTCAATACGCTCCAGGAGTTTCCTGGACTGCCTACAGCTCGCCACACTACTTTGCCAGCAGATGTCAGGGTGGTTGAAGTCCCCCAGTAAGATGAGAGCCTGCGAGAGCAAAGCCTCTTGTAGCTGGAGGAAGAAGGCTTTGTCAGTAGGCTCCCCTCAATCGGGACACCAACCACAAGGTTTCCTTTGTTGCCTCGGTCTCTGATTCTTACCCATAAGCTTTCAACCTGCTCGTGGCTATTCTTCAGAGACAGCTCTTCACACTCTATCCACTTCTTGACATAGAGTGCAATGCCTCCACCCCTCCTTCCTCACCTGTCCCTTCTGAACAACCTGTAGCCATCAATAGCTACACTCCAGTCATGGGATTAATCCCACCAAATTTCAGTAATGGCAACTAGGTCACAGCTTTCTAGCAGCATGGTGGCTTCCAACTCCTCCTGTTTGTTGCCCATGCTGTGTTAATTGGTGCAGAGGCGCTTCAGCTTTGCTGTTGGCTGTGTTACCTTCTTAGAGGAATACCCCTTAATTCCTTTGAAGTATTCCACTGGTGTTTCCTTGTTGGCTCCTACTACCTCAGGAGCCCCCGGATCATCTCTGACAGACTTCAAGTGTGCTGCCGTGCAGCCAGCACATCTCAGTGCAATAGGCTGAAGCCCCTTGCTAGCACCCCGTCCCTCTAACCTTGGCATGTCATCCCACAGAGCTTGTCATAGGCAAGCCTGATATTATGGCCCTCCCCCTTTATTTTAAACGTATCACTTTACTCCAAGAAAGATTTTGCAAGTCATCTGAAATTATGGAAATTAAACTCTTCTCTTTGGAAAAAGTCATTATTCATAGCAATAGTGTTCAGCACAGATGTTTATAGCTTAGTCACCAGGTTACAAAGCAAGAGTGCCTAAATCAACTCTGCCACTGACCCATTGAGTGACTACAAGTCAGTAACCTCACCTCTCACCTCCCTATGACCTTGTGTCGCTTCTGATCCTATGTCACTCATCTTTCAATTAATTTTTTTGCGGGGTGTTTGCACAATACCCTTAGCACATGGAGCTTTGATCTCAGGTGGACCTATTATGAGCTTGTATAAAGAGCAAGACTTTCAGAATGAAAAGATTTTCTTGAATAAAATATACACTGCATTTAAAAAAGCAGTATTTTTTCTAATTAGCTGTGACAACCTCTAAGCTGGAATTTCCTTTTTCCCCCCTGCTTGCCATCGTGACCAGATGATCAGATCTTGTTTGCACACCTCCTCTGGAGGACAGTCCTGCCAGCAATACGGAGCCTTCCAATATCTGCTCATTCTTTCAGCTGAAAAGGAAGCACTTGCAATGCTGTTAACTCAAACACCTAACTACAACCTGCAGATCTCCTGTTCAAGCTTAAAAGTCTAATCTGGCTTGGCTTGGCATGACACAGGACATTATTACAAAACCAGATGTTGTGGCTGCTCCTTCTGTTTTCTTAGCTAGCTGTCCGACTAAAAACACCTTCAAGTTCTGCTTCACAGGAGACAACTAAGTAGCAAAAACAATTAGCATACATTATGCAGATCTGCATGTATAACGGAAAAAAAAAGTTGTGAATTTCTCACGTGACAATCAAAGTACAGATTCATAAATGAAAGTTTGTTTTCTAGTCTTTCCATCTGAAGATATAGGACTGCAGACAGGCATATCTGCTTCCTCTCCTGAACACAAAACAGAAGGGTAAAGTATTTCCACACTGGCGCAAGCACAGCTACATTACTGAAACGCTTCACCACATAGCTGGTAGGAACAAGTATTTTGTGGTATCCCCTGTAGAACAAATACATTAGGAGCCCAGGCAGAAGGGAGACTAACACAGATCTTTGTCCAATTTGTCTCATGAGCAGACAAACATGACACATTCAAGCTCTTAATATAAGGAGAAGATAACAAACATGTTACTGCTAAGGTGACTGTGTCCCTGCTGGCAATTTTAGCTGGCCTTTATAGGTTGAACTCTCCACCGGTAAACACCCCACAGATCACACTGTGTAGCACACCACCACTACACCACAGCGTTTAAGAGCTCATCATTGTTGCAGCATCCTCTTATGCAAATTCAACCCTTGGCTCAAGCAATGTCTCTTCAGAAATCACTGCTGAAGTGCAGAGGAGACAGACAATTTTCATCATGTCCAGGAACACTCAGCCTTGATTGCTTCTCCCATCCTCCATCACTGATTTCCAAAGGTCATGTCAGTCCTTTTACAGCCTTGACTTGGAACAACGACCTGTATACCACGCTGGCTGGAGAGGTGTATGCATACCGCTATCTTTTTTGCCTGTTGTTTCACAGCTGAGTTCCAGTAAAAACAGTGCCTTTAATATCAACATTTACCAGTTTGTTTTTAAAAGGACTGTCAATCCTTCTCTTCCTCACTCTACAGGCTGGTATTTTTATAATGTTTTCATCAACATGTGATTTCAGTGGGATGACTTCACCTTGCTATTTTTGCTTTGTTAATTAGAAAATGTAAAATATTACGTAAGTGCCAAGTGTTAAAAAGTAGCTGCCAAATAGCTCACCCCAAATAAGATGCATTACAAATTTTACTAATGCCTGATGTTATGATGTAGATTCATATACCCCATTCTGCATTTTGATTGTCTACCTGAGCATTGTAGTAGCACTTTTACTTCCCTCCCTTAATGTTCTCTTGAGTATCAAACAGCAAGCTTATAAAACAGAATGGCATTAAAGCATCCCAGTTTCATGGTCCAGACAGACTAAGTAGGACTTTCTCCCCTCCCTTACAGAAGATGAAAAACCAAAACAGGATGACTTAAAAAAGTCATTCTGTTTAACAATTTTACTTTAAATATCACCAAACTTTGGACAGATTCACTGCAGCTCTGAAATTTCTTTAAAAGACAGCTTGCTTTCTCAAGTTCATAGCTGGCAACTAGGAGATTGTGAACAACAAGTGATGTTTTTGACATGTGGCCTAATCTGCAGACTGCAGGTGCACATAATTTTGGATTTTGCAATGAAGTTGGCTAGTTGCCATGGTTGATCTTATCCATGAACAGTTTATTCAAATGAGACCACCATGTCACTCATAATATACACAGTGCACTCTTGAATAGGCCCCAAGAATTCCAACATCCTCTCTTCAACAGGCAGAGGCAGTTTTGACATCACACAGCATCATGGTATAAAGACCCAAGCTATCCTAATAATACAAAGTAAAACATCTCCAGTCATCCACACAACACTAGCAGCAACTCTATATGATGCAACCACAAAAATTTAGCCATTTAATTTTAATTCTACTTTGTTTTTATCAAAAGGTCAAAAGGCAAAAACTGATCCAAACAGCTTTTGAACTATTTCTAGTTCCATTAGGTAACTGTCTCACATGCAGGCCAGGTCCCCAGCAGGCATGAAGCAGTCCAGCTACACTGAAGTCAGCAAATTCACACGCATTTACTCCAGCCAATGATCTGTGTCTGCATAAGAGGCAAAAATGGAACCTGAACAAACTACAAAAACATACCCATCTGTCCCACAGGGTGTCAATCATTCTCCCCTCTCTCCATTGTTGTTTCACTTCATTTCTGACAAGTCCTGCACCTGGAATCTCCAACTTCTTTCCTTTCCTGCTGACAGACTTTGCTCCTTCTTTGATACCCACACCATTTCTACTCCAGAGATCCCCAACTTGGAGCATACTTAAAATCATGCCTAAATTTGCAAAGGGATTGAAAGCGTCATTTAAGATTTTATTGACTAACTGCTGCCAAGGAGGGACCCACTTTATTCTCCCTTGACTAGGAATAAGAAAGTTCAAAGACAAAACACATGGGTCTAGAAGTGCACTGAAAAAAAAAGACCAATTTCAAAATATTACCTCCTGTCCAACAAGAACAGTAGGTAGAGAAAGATTACCTTCAAACAACCCATCACTAGTCAGAAGGAGATCTTCCTTTCCAGCACATTAGCCAACAGTTGTGTTCATCCAGGTGTCCCAGGAGATGGGCTGAAGACCCCTGTTACAATTCCCATCAGTAACTTACAGATGGATTCATTGTACAGAGTCACTTAGGATCTAAGAACAAACTCTATACCAGCACTTTCAAAACAAACCATTATAAATATAAAGAGAAGTTTTTAGAACACTCCTAACCCTTTTTTTCTTAATCAGGCCAAACAAATCCCTAGAAACCTACCAGTTAACATAGAACTTTACGGCGTTTTAAACCACAGATATCCAGTATAACCTAATAATCACTGCATAATCTTGACAGTTTGCTGAGACTCATTTAACAAGTATTTCTCCTTCATCCCTGCAAAGTTTTGAGGCAGGACTTATTTGACATCAGATCTTAAGACATCTGCTGACAAAATACCAAGGTAGGAGTGCTTGGCTATGTATATTAAGCAAGCTACACCATCTGGAAGTATTCTCTGGAATCTCATCAATAAGGCTCTATCTTTCATGGATGCCATAGTTTGATCATTTTAAGCTACTCCTGACTTTGAACCCTTTGTGATGTGTGAGTGAGGGTTCGGAGCGAGTTCAGATAATTCAGCACTGAATGAATTTCATTGAAAAGCACATGAGGAAAGTAGCAAGGAACAAGACCTGAATCAGAGTTATAGTCCTCAAAGGGCTGGCAAGATTTCATCTTTACATGTCACTAGGTTCTTGAGAGCGTGCAGAGCGCCAAGCTGAATCATAAAAGTTCTGTTCTCACTATGGAGCTATTCTGCTAGCCTTGGACCAGCACAGTTGAAGTTATCAGCATATGAAATTGGAAAGCTATGGTAATCCGGTGTGTGGAACTATGCCACAACATACTTCCTGGTTTCCTTATTTTAGTTACCTGGGGGTTTTTGCCATCTCAGAGAAGGAAGCACAAGTTAAAATTGCTTATAAAATAAGAATTAGTTCTTGGATATGGTATCTATCACAACTGCGTGTGACTGGGCCCAATGGCCCATGGAATCCCATCCAGTTCTGTGAAAGTTCCACTGCTGAGCATCTCTGTCATGCGGAAGGGATGAAGGCTGTTCAGGATAAACCTGATGCCCTACAACAGCAGTAGGTGTTCAAACACTGCTGGTGATACCTTGCTTGTGCAAGTACAAGATACAGACCTGACCAACTGCCTGTAGTTAAGCACACCTGCCTCACAACTGCATGTATTTGCCAAGAACAGTGATCTTTATCACTGTCTTTATCTAGCGGTCATATTCCTAATGCAAGTAGAAAAACAGAATACCTTTCAATTGCAGCACACATGGAAATTACCAAAGTTAAATTTGAATGTGATAGTTAACAGAATTTTCCTACTTCCCAGAGATTCATGGGAGTGTTAGTGGGTTAAAAGCTAAGTCTTGCAGTTGTCAAACACTCCCAGGTTACTAGGTACTGTATAGTACCACAGAGTAAGGGAAAAAAAGGAAAAAAGAGCATGAGCAGTTTCAACTAAACATTTCAGTTGTGTCAGAGTAGAAAGTATACTTTACCTGTACTTATGACAAAAAAGTCTTTAGTTACTTCTTTGGGACTCTCTGCAATCATGATATACAGTAGGCTGTGTAGCGTGGCAATCAAGATTTTCTCCACTTCCATATGCAAAAGCATCTGTTTCTGGATGTACATTTCAGATCCCATGTTTTAAGTGACTGAACAGTGCCAGCTTATGTGCCAGTATCAGCCATGGAGTTGCTTACTTAAGCCCCTCTGCTCAAGGGATGAAAACAAAAGCAGGACTCCCACCCTACCACTTCTTATTGTGATACTTGAAAACACATCATTTGCAAGAACAGTCCAACCACTTCTTGGAACCTGGGAAGAAAGCTTCTGGGTTTCTAGTACTCAAAGCAGCATTATTCAAAGGCCTTTTTCTATCATATAGGAGACAAGCTGACATAAAGCAACACGGCAGTGTCGATGGAAAAAAAAAAAATACAAGTAAGCTTTTTTTCCCAGTGAGAAACTGTTTAAAAGAGCAATATTTGAGGTCATGCTCATAATTCACCTAAACTATAAAGCCTGTCAATACATTGAAAAGGGATTTCCATTTTAAAACAATTCTGACAAATACACATTTTTATAACAGTAAAAAAGCCTTCATAAACTAAAGTCAGGCTTAAACATATGCCTGTTTATTCTTCCACAAGGATTTTAATGAGTTTCTCCTGTCACTAACCAATTGCTAAAAGCATCTGTGCCATCTGCCTTCTAAGTCAATTGTGCTCTCAAAAAATGCACTCAACTTTATTTTTCACTTCGCTGCAGAAGCAAACCATTTGTGTGACAAGACATCAATATTCCTTAAAAAAGTTGCAACTTCATCTTTAGACTGTGCTGAAGAGCTGAATTGAGAGAGAAACTATATTCTTCCTTTTAAGTAGACGTGTAACAGCAAACAGGCGAAAAAGAGACCATGTGAAGCCTTGCATGCATTCTGTCTTCTTTATTAGCTCAGCACAGAAAGGCTGTGTATGTCTTAGAAGGGACTAGACATCTAATGGGCACAGAACATTCTTCTCCACTCCACATTCCTATCACTCAAAGGTATCCCAGTTCCTCATTGGCACAGGCAGCAAGGAAGATCTCTTCTTTCAGAATTTGATCTTGCATTTCCATGGGGCCAGCTCCTCCTGCTCTGCAGACATATTTCAGCCCTTTTTCAGGGACATCTAGCTCCTTCGCCTTCTTTGATCGGATCTTCCTCCTGCCACCTAAACCCAGACTCAGATACCCATGCTCACATGAATGCGCAATTTCAGTCAGATTACTCACAGAGTATGGTACTAAATTCAAGGGTCTAAGAATCCAGTTTCTGATGCATTCTGCCCCTCAAAGGTATATGAAATCCACCTACCTTTGCACCGGCCGCGATGTGTCACGCTCAGACTTGACTCCCGGCATTTGGCTCTCTGGTAGTCGCACATTGACTCATATGTTCTGCCATCAGAAGCACAGAGGGGTTTGGACTGGGACCTGGAGCAATGCAGGTTACATTGAGGGTCTCTGTCACGGTCGCTTATTAAAAACTGAAGGAAGTAAAAAAAAGGAGGGAGAAAGATATTGGTTTTGTTTGGTTTCCCAAAACAGAACACATAGATCTTTAAAAAAACTAAGGGTCTTTGCCATTCCATTTTCTTTAATAGAATGGAAACATTACTCACTCTGCCTCACCTCTGAAAACAAGACATGTAAAGCCAAACACAACCACAAGGGAAGGGCAACACTGAGTCACAACAGCCCAGTTGGCCCAGTGCACTGCTGCAAACAGTATCTGGTACTAGACAATTTTAGTCAGAGGTGCAAGAAACTTATCACCAAGGATGGAAGAACCCAAAATAACCAATCAAGACTGGCCTTAGTAGTTGAACCATGGATGTGGTGAGCTTTATACCACCAGTTATTTGTTTTTTAAATCATTACTGATGTCATCTGTGGATACCACCTGCAACAGCATATCTGCATGCTCCCAAAGCCACATTTTGTTTCTTTCCAATGACATCCTGCACAGCTGGCAATTGCATTCCATGCATCCCACAATCTAATTGCAAGCTATGTGAAAAGCTATTTCCTTCCAGAAGTTTGAATTTGTCATCTTTCTGACTACCTCTTCTTCCTGAGCATTCATTTTGGATGCAGCCTGTTTTGAATAAACACAGTACTCCTTTCTTTCAGTCTCTCAATGCAAACAACCCCAGTCTCCCAATTCCTCAACCAGAAGACTTCCTCTGTACCATGATCACCGCTGTTTCCCTTCTCTGAAGGCAGCTTTGCTTCTGCCTTATCTTTTGGAGATGGGTAAACCTACAACATACATGAACGAGTCCTCATTTTCTGTCTGCTTGTTCTCTGCAAATCCCAACATCTGACAGTAGTGTTACTGTTGTACCCTCAGCTGTACTCTGAGCTGTCTATAGGGATATCCAGGTCTCTTTCCCAAATTCATACTATCTTCCTGAGGACCTCGACTGCCAGTCCTTGATCCTTAACCACTGGAAGCATTTCACCAGGATGTGATAGTAGCAGCCCTTTTCACTTCCCTTGCTACCTCGCTTAGTGTTTGGTTAGTCAGACCTTTAACTATTACCCAAACCCAACCACTTGCCCACAGGAAGATTTCAGAGGACTCTTGAAACAAGTCCCACAAGGATTTAGCAAAGACAAGGGAAGTTAAACCTGCCTTGCACTTCCCCTTCCCAAGCTCCCATCTCTTAAGCTTCTCAAGCCTGGGGGGACCAGAGTTGCTCTCTAACACACCAACATCCCAGCTTGCTGTCAAAGCAGTTATGAGCTCAGCAGTTCAGAGCTGGCTGGCAAGCGGGCACTGACTGACGCCCTGCCTGTATGCACAAAGCCATGGCTCTCCAAGAGTGTTGATAGCTGGATGCCTTACAGGGAAGTGTGAGTCATTGCCATAATCACCTTGGTGTTACAGTTGCCTACATAGCTGTCTGCTTTATGCTTTGAGGTTAAAGCTGTTGAAAAAACATTGCCTGAAGCCTAGTTTGGGTTGGTTTTTAACCATTCCAAGAACATGCATCTCTGAAATTTGTTTTTTGACATTTAAAAAAAATTCTTCACCCTCTTTCTCCCCAATTGAGATAAAAAACAATTGAGAAGTTGCTTATTTTCCTATAAAAATATATTAGCTCTGTACTGCTGGGTCTTTTGAAGACTCACACATTGCTAAAAAGCCTATTTAAACATGACAGCTGGGAAAAGTAAGAAAGGTCTGCACTTTTTTTAATTTGGGTGAGGCAAACTTTTAAAAAAAATCTCATCTGTCAGACTTGCCAAAATTTGTAACAGCACAGAGCTGTTAAAATGTTTTTGTTCGTTTTCTGCAACACTTTCTATAACCTGGCAACACCTGTTCCAAATGGGAAATTGGAAAATTTAAACCTGAAGGCAATGTTAAATGGTTTATAGAGACCTGGACTAGACTATAAAAACACTGTAAAGCTGGATCAGATTTTTGCCCAGTTCTTGTCAGAGGTTGAACTATCACAAGTTAGCTCTGAATTGCTCTGGCTACAATAATGTCTTTTTGTAGCCCCCGAGGTGCAAAGATCACCAGTGACTGCAAACATATAGCAAAAAGCAGCAGACTGAAGATGCTGAAGCTTCCTCCTGGCATGTGATGTCAGAGACCCTGAAAGGCTCGCAAGGCTTTTCAGCTGTCTGTATAAACAAACTTTAAAAGCAGAGCTGCCTGATAGCACAGTATGGTGCACATACAGCAATTAAACATTCAGTTAAACACAGACGCCATTCTGGTTTAGAAGGAACGCATGCATCTACCATTTATCACAACTCTGAGGGCTTGAGCTACTGGCATGGAACTTTCTGTAAATTCCTTGTGCCAGAAGCTGAGTTCCACAGATCAGAATTACCCAAAGGTGCACCAAACAAGCTAGAACACTAGTCCCCACATTAAACCATATTACAAACTTACCGAAAACTCAGCTTGTATCACAAAAACTCACCTAAGACTTCTGCAGCCTGTACAAAAACACTTAGTACAGAGGGCCCTTGCAGGCCTCTCCTTCCAGAAAGGACATCTCTGAAGAACAGAAAGACCTTCTCAGGGCTAGCATGAAACCTAAGGCTATGGCACAGCTTTCCTCTGGTGCCTCCTCGCATAGGGAGGAACAGCTCAGCATTGATTAATTATAAGGGCCTGAGGAAACATGCAGAGTGCCCCAATGCAGTCTGTGAAGTTCTTGCCTACCCAAATTAAGCCAAGAACTACAATATTAAAAAAAAAAAATCAAAGCCTTTCTATCATTTGTAATTTGGATTACAGTAGGGAGCCCACACAGCATGTTAGGTGCTTTCCAGACACTGAAGATGCCACACCTGCCTTGCCAAAAAAGTTTATGGTTTACATAGTTGCACAAGATGGTGCTTGTTTTGTTTGGCTAGATTATAATTGTAAAAGTCTGTGCTAATTTCCAGAAGGATCCAGGATCATGCCTGTCTGATCAGGGTTCTTCTCGTGATCAGACAGCACTGCCAGAAAGGCCAGATCTGGAGATATTACCAACGGGCTTCAAAAACTCCCTCTTACAGTAGGACACCTGCCCCACTGTAGTTCAGAGCCCTTGCCTTTGCTCAGCAGCCCCAGCAGCTTTCAGACAGTAAAATGCTGGGTTTGTCCCATTTCTAGTTGGTAATCTGTCACTGTTTAGAGCAGGGCGGCAATAAAGAAAGCAGCAGATGCTCTCTGTGCTATACAGCATTCATGCTACAGAAGTGATCATCAACACAGGCCATCCAGAGACATTTAACATACTCATTGTTTTGAGCGTCCATCCCCTCCCGGCCAGCACAGAGTTCATTACTAGTATTTTCCCTGTCTGAGAGCACAACAACTGATCTCCTTTGTAAGCAGTCTCAGCCACTTGAAGAAAAAACACTGGATGAATGCTGAAATATGCATCTGTCCATGGGGTGAGCACCTGAATCTATCATTTTAGCAGCTAGGACTAAGTTACTCATTCCCAGATCTTCATTCCCACTTTGAGCAAGCAGGCGCTACTTGTCCAAGGAGCACAGCCCTGCTCCAAAAGAGCACCTTGGTCACTGCAGGTGACTGCACAGTGTGCCCCAATGCCTAGCTACCGATGCTCCCCAGATACCGCCCAAGCAGTAACACAGTTCCCTGGTCCCTTCAAACCAGGGGAAGCATAGAAAGATAAAGTCTTCTGCCTCTAACACCAAATGACCTATCACAACTCTCAAAGCTCAAATCAAAGTTTGTGGTCCTAACAGCCTCAGGATGCCCTCACAAACAGGCTGTGTAAACAACAGCATCAACATTCAGAGCAATGCTTGGTGCTGTACACAGACACACAACATGAACACATCTGGACTCAGGGGAAAAGTAACCCTGCAAAAACATGTGCAGCACCAGCAGGTTTCCAACGTTCATCTAGAAAGAAGAGGGAAATAATGATTTTAGCTTTGAGATTTCTCACAGCTTCTTTTTGATACCTGTGTTCCCATTTGCTTCAGCATCCAAAATAAAAGCAACTGGGGATGGTGTCACTGGCTTATCAGTCCTTCTCTCCCCCCTTTTCCTCTCCAAGAGAAGAACTATCAAAAGCAGGACCCAAAAAAAAAACCAAACCCCACAAAAAAAAAATCACACAAAAAATAGCAGGAATAATCTATTTTCCAGTGAAATGTTAAAACTGACCAGATTCCAAATAGTATCCCTTGAACGTAGACTCAATACCAAAATAAGCGTAAGTAACACTAGTACTAGACAACAGTGTTTGTGTTTTCATAGCATTTGCACAGCTCCTACACCAAAGTCCCTGCTCTGAAGAGCTTCCAGTTCAACACAGCTCTCAGAGCATCTTTTTACGTCAAACGCTGTATCTGTATAAGGACATAAACCTCTTCCTTTGGCAAATACATTTACACAGGTGCTTGAAGAAACCACTTCCCAAACTACTTTCTGCTTCTTCAGACTTGAAAAGAAAAAGGAAAGATAAGAGGTCAGAATGAAGTTAACTTTGCCAACAAAGCATATCTGTTCTTTTTCTTCACACCTCAACACCACTGCTGACAAACAACAAACACTGATTAAAGGGTTTTTAATGCCTGTGAAGGAAAGCAGACTCCCTGCAGCTGCACAGCAGCTGGGAACACTTGTGTTATTTAGCAGAGAAAGGTCTGACCCCACAAGTGAAAATGAGCTTGGTGGTCACTCATTCTATTCACCATCTGGGTACGTTATAAGCACAAACAGAACAGCACAGCCCTTTGTGGTGGGGGTAAGGAGAAATGGCCAAGGCATTAGAGTACCAGAGTAACACGCTTTAGCAAGGCTTCGGGGAAAGAGGTAGCAAGGGCCACAAGTGGCATGAATGTGAGAAAGTGGCAGTCTGTTAAGAAACAAATCTACAAGACAGAGTCCACTACAGATCAAAACAGAGGAGCCTCTGCTGTTTTGCAGCTTTGCTTCTGATTAGTACTGCAGGCTGCTGCCTAACAAAGCTGGGGAGTCGAGAGATTGAGAAAACAGCACATGCAATGCCTTACTCCTGTTTAAGCAGACTTCACTTTCGAAGACCCTTAGAAAACATGTTTGGAAAAGGTGATCGATCTAGGTATGTTCATATGGCACAGATCACTCATTTGTCTACGCACTCAGACTGGCCTGTCTTAGGTACAAATGAGCGAGTCCTTCCTGGGTAGAATTTCTCAGGAAAACCATACCATTTTATACATTAGAGGAGACTATAAACTTCTGGACATTTTTGTGGCTGTTGGAAAGCATCATTTCACATTTCCTAGTTTTAACCTTACAGATTTATGCCTTGGTTTCAGGCTCCAAACTGGTGCAACCAGCCATACTGGAGGCAGAGCTGGAGCCAAGTGCCAGTTTGAATGATAGCTAGGCTCTCAGCCTCGTGGCATGTTGCCTACAGGGCACAAGGACTTCAACTTCAACCATGGATTTGGGACTTCAGCCAAGTTTCCTGCCATGGAGCCAGAAGCCTAGCAGGCTTCAAAGGTGTCAAAGACCCTGCCCTAAACCAAAGACCCAAAATGCTTGTCTTCTAGAAATACAAAGAGAAAATCTGAAAGCCTCAGAAGCTCTGGCAGAGATGGGACTGTCAGGGCTTACAGTCTTCCATGTGCAGAAAGACATCCACTAGCGAGAATCACCAGAGCTCCCAACAGCTGACCAGGGTGCCCAGCCTCCATCCTGAAAGTGCCCATGCAGCCTCAGAATCTATCTAATGAAAAAAGGCTTTCAAAGCAAGCTTCCTGGGATGTCTGTCATGTGTTTTGGGGCAGGGGAAGGAAGAGATTTATTTAATATTCCCTTTTTGGAAGTGCTCACAAGTTTGTATTTCACTCGCATCTGGACAATTTTGGTTTAAGAACATATTTTTAAGCCAAACTTTCTCAAAGTCCTGCATCTTAAGTGCCAGTCCTTGTGTGGGCATTTGCTGGCATCTGAAAGTTTTACACTGAGACTTAAGGCTTTCCCAACAAATTTTAGAAGGGCACAGCACTTGCCCGAGACAGGAGGGACTTACAAGGAAGATGCTGTAATACTTTCATTTCTTGAGTCATCCCACCTGCAAAGTGAAGAGTCTAGTCTACGTTAAAGCACCACTTATGTTTTGACCCCAGGCCCCCAGCTGTGCAAACAAGAACGGGTTCAAAGCATACAGCCTGTGCTTGAGGATGGTGAAGGCCAGGCAAACACATGGGATCACACCACAAAGCAGGCAAACTCTGGATGTATTTGTATGATTTGAACTCAAGACAGTTTTCTGCCCTTACAGGCTAGAAACCTCATCTTTCTACAGTGATTCTCCCTTTGCCTCACCATCCTCCCTCAATCTTTGTTTTGTGTGAGCCACTACAATGAAGGAGAGCGCTTAAGTATTGTGCTTAATCTGCTAGGTGACATCTAGCTAGGAAATAATACTTTGGTTTTCTTCACCCACTGATCCCCAAACATAAGGCGGCAGCAGCTGCGCTCTGCTTTTAGAAGATCCAAAGAAGTTGCCTAATATCACATTTGAAGAACCCACCTATGACAAATGGCTCAGGAGAAACCCTTAGAATTTGACCTCTTCCCAGAGAGGCTCTACTAGTTTTGTTGTTGTGGTTTTGTTTTTAACAGAAAAAGGAAAAGCCATCGCAGTCAGCGAATGAACTTTTAAAATTGTATCTTTTTTGCTACTGAGGTGCAAGTTTCAGCAAAATTTGGTTGTAGCATTCTTAAGTTAATCTATTTGATGAAGTACAAATTCCCTGTTGAATTTCCATCAATAGCCCAATAGCTATAAAGGGCTTCCCTTTAAATCCAAATCCAAGGAAAAGCCATTGCAGTCAGCGAATGAGCTTTTAAAATTGTATCTTTTTTGCTTTTGAGGTGCAAGTTTATGCAAGTGCTTAACTACAGTTGACTTGTGGGAAGGAAAATGCCAGACACCAAGGACAAGAAGTTAATTTCATATTTTAAATTAATCCCTTTTTCCACAGAACTTTTATCCACGTGCCTATAATCACCTTTATAAAAGTTACTTCAATTTTATAAACATGAAGTTTGTTTAAGCATCTCAAGTTGTACCACAGATCGATATACTGATCAATTGAGCAGAGGAGGAAACCAAGACTAAAACACAAAATAGTAATTTCAGCTCAAGTCTCCAATTTCTAACACACAACTTCTAAAGCTTTCTAGTAAGTTTAGCAATATTCAGGTAGAGACTGATTTAATTCCTTTGAAATAACATTACTTCAGCTTCTGTCAAAGATCATTCTACTACTCAGATTATTCTCCCAGCCAAGACAACACGCAAGCCTAGAATAAACTTCAGATTAAATGTAATTTGTCAAACACATTGACAAGAGAAGGTATGTTTAACTTGGATTATTTCTTCTCTTTAGCTGTGCTACTATGCATGTTGAACCACATAGAAAATCCAGATGTTTCCATAGTCAGGCTACAAACTTCTTGTCCCAAAGAAAGCAATTGAAAAAACTTCCATCGCCATAAAACGTGGAACCTTGTCTTTAGTAAACTGTATTGTTTAATAACCTGATCCAGTCTTCCTGGTTTAGGGAATCCTCTGCTTATTCAGCAGAATTTGAAAACAAACCCAAACCATCTTTCTGTATAACTTACGCCGTTAGTCTCCTTTGAGCAACCATATCCCCTACTTCAGTTAGTAATAATGACGGTTGAGGCTGTTGTTCTCCCCTAGCAAATATAGCAGGATTACAACTTCGTGCTGTCACTAGCAGGTCAGAAGTCAGCTATTCCATTGTAATGGAATATGTTTTCCCCAAAAAATAGCCCTCAGGAAAGTAGAAGGGTTGAAGTAATGCCAGGTGTATACTTTAACAAACGACAGTATCTCAAGCCAGATTTCCAGGAAGAGTGATCCCTATCCTTACACAAATGCTGTCATGTTGAATGCTTTAAACCATTGCATGCGTTCTTCATGATCTGGAGCAAACCCTCTTGGCTCTTATTCTCTTGCTAGATGGAGGAGACTGAAGCACAGGCTTTCTTACCCTCCACTGTATAAACCGCTAAAAGTCAGTTCCAGGATTTGTAGAGTTCTATGCACTCACACGGGAAGTTTAGCCACATACAGAAAGTGGCTATGAAAGAACACTTTCTCAAGTCTGTTTTGCCCCTTGTACTACCTCTAGTAGGACTGGCTATGCAGTCAGCCTAGGAAAGCTTGGAGTACTGCAGACAGAATGGGTAAGCTGTGGGGCCATCAGTTCTGAGCTCTTTAAGTGTTAGAAGATGAAGTTTACCTAATTAGATTCAGCTGTGTAATCCACAGTAATCTTCCTCTCCATCTATATTTAGTTCCTTCCTAATAATTCCACTAGAACCTTTCTGGGGCCATTGCTTAAGAACAATGGTGCAAGATGTTCCCTTGGATTAGTCTCAAAATTTCTACTTATGTGAGTTTGCTAACGTTATAGTAATACCTTTCACTATGCTGTACTGAACAGCATAACACTTCTTCCATGTTTCAAAGGGCAGAAGAGTCTTGATATCAAATAAGCTTCTTACATGAGTCTTTGCTATGTAATGTGTGGCTACATGTTAACTAGAAGCATTTCTGATTTCAGCAAAACTTGGTTGTAGCATTCTTAAATTAATCTATTTGATGAAGTACAAATTCCCTGTTGAGTTTCCATCAATAGCCCAATAGCTATAAAGGGCTTCCCTTTAAATCCAAAGCCCTTAATTTCACTTCATCACCTGACATTAATTCATCCAGACCCCCCTTTTCTTAAGCACCTTCTCATGCTGTCTTTCAAGAACTCAAAGTACTTTGCCTTTTCCTTCCACAGTGCTACTGCTGAAGAGCAAGGCACCTACTATAAAGTGGAGTCTCCAAGCCAGTTGGTAAGTTTTCTAAACATCCCAAACTGGCAAGATAAAAACCACATTTTGTCTTCCCATCACCCATTCTCCCTGATAAGACAAAACCTTCTGTATATGCCAGAGACCACCCACTGCAAAAAGTAGATATCAAGTCTTACCAAAAATGGCTTTGAAACCCACTGAACATTGTCTTGTAGGTGCACACCATCAATGTCCTCTAGCTTGCTCACAAGGCACATTATTTAAACACACACAGCAAAACAGATACAACTGAGCTTACATCAAGCCAGATACTCTTTCCCCACTATCTAGTCTACACTAGTGTCTCACTTCAGTCACAGCCATTTGTATTAGACACTATTATTGTAAATAAGGTAGGTGTATGAAAAGGACTACCATCTCTGGAATTGCTCTGCTCTGCTAGGAGATCATCACATGAGCAGATGTGATGATTAAGCATAGTTTACAAACACAATTTGGCAGCCATTTCCTCAGAGCTGAGCACCAATGGAAATAAAACTGTACAAAGGCACTCCTTAGACCACAAATGTTCTGTTCTTGTAGATCTCCAGGATGGAAAATGCCACCTATTAAAACTCCATAGGTCTACAACTTTCAGTCCTTAAATCAATTCTTCTAAAATGCTGAAAGAGGCATTCAAATTGAAGCTGGCACCCAGCCTTCATTACCCAGCCTTCATTATGGTGGTTGTTACTGCTGCCAACAGCATAACCGAGAAGTAGATATTAGAAATAGCTGAGCTCACTAGCTCAAAACCCAGCAAGGGCTGGCTGCCCATCAGCAGAGGTACACTAACTGAATGCCAAAACTGGAATTACATTGCACAGGAGGAATATTAAAAAAGGAGGTAGTGAACATTAAAAGGTTTGTTTTTCTTAACTATATTCTTACCCCTACATGATCCAAAGACAATGATTAACCAAAGATAACTCTCAGGGGAAGATAGCTGTATAAGCGGCTTCTCATTTCATTTGACTTTACATATACTATCATCAACACTTCAGTGTCAAAGCTCCCAAAGCACCATTACGGCTTCTGTCTGGGGACATAACTACCTTGACACGTCTCCTTCTATAGGCTTATCTTGCCATCTCCAGAGATATGTTCAGAGTTGGGTTCTGGCCCCATCAGCTATACAGACCAATGAAGGAGGTTGCTCTTTATTTACTCTATTACTCCACTAAAGTGTCAGAGACAGAAAGTGAAGAAAAAAAGACAGGAATTTCATCTTATTCACACATAATATCATGTTGCCATATTAAATACACAGTAGCTTATGTTGCTATGTTTCAGTGTTGTGAAATCAGCAACTTTCTCACATTTACAGCCAACATTATTCCAGCATTCCTAAAAAAAGAAAGGTTTTTTCCTAATATCACAGACATTGCATTATCCCTGGACTGTTAGCCTATGGTTTAAGAGGCAACAATAAAGGTAATACTTCTGCTAATGAGAGTGTAACTGTTCAGTTAATAACTATGAGGTACTCTTTGCTCCCCCTACAAAACACTGCAGTAGTGATGTCCACCTACCAATACATGCAAGTATTCGACATTCAGATTGCACATGTCTGATTGGCAGACAGGCAGTTTCAGAGACATCTTTAAATGTTGTCATTTGACTTCTGTAAAAACACTATTTAGAAATCTTAAATCTTGCTTTAGCAGGCCAGCAGAGACTCTCCAGAATAGCCCTCCAGGAGGGCGTTTTTGTCATCATAAGTGTCCCAGGCTTGGCTTCTTAACACTCACTGCCTCAAGCGCCAAAACCACCTTGGTGGATTCTACAGTGACCCAAAGAGACACATTAAGTCTAAGGCAAGATTTCATTTCAGAATCAAAAAAAAAAAAAAGTCCTGCTAACCAAGAAAAGAAGTATGCCAGCCAGGAATCTACAGCAAGAGGGAAGGAATCAGGAAAGGACATATAACAGAACTGAAACTCTTGTCAAAAGTCAGGAAAAATAAACTTTTCCCCTTAACTCCCTAAGGGGAAGAGTCATTGTTTCATTACTTTGTTCTGCAGTTCTGTTTGCATTGTATTTTACAGTGTTTACAATAGTTCTCATCTTTCTACTTACATTTAAACAAAATGCTTTCCTCAGTTTTGTAGGGGTAACCACCCACAGAGTTTAGCCCTTTGTACGAATTCAGTGCTGGACAATGCTTCCTCAGACTATCAGGCAGTCAAAGTTTTCTGGGACAGCACAGGCAGTACCAGAGAAGCTTTCCCCACTACTGAAAGTAATTCTGGATCACAAATGGAAAAACCTGCTGTGTGCAGAAGACTCAGGATATGAACTTCCGTTGTTCTAGTTTGAAACCAGTTCTTTGCTCCCACCTTAAAAAGTCATTGAATATGATTATCTAAATATAAGAACCTTTCCATATAAGACAAGATACATGTACTGGTTGCTTCAGGAGATAGAAAACCTACAGAAAAACAGTTCTAAGATAAAATGCTCGTGTGAGGCAAGAATGAAGAACCCTTGTTACCTACACCACAGTCAGCTTTAATACCATCATCTGCTGTCAGTGACAGGCAACATTCAGAAAAGCATACACTGTGTACACTGAAGAGTAAAGACATTTTCTGATCTCTGCAGACAGGATTCCTTTACAGTAGTTACTTGTGCCCTCCTTCAAAGTAGCAGCAGTAACCTAGCTGATGACTGCTGAACTTGAAAGAAAAAAACAGGTCAAGCATCACTACAGCACTGCCATTTACTACAGAGTCAAACTCAGCAACACCACTTGAAACTAGCAAGTTGTTCTTGTGCAAGGTTTTCTAGCCTATTTAAGTTCATGTGCCTTCCAGTAGCTTGGAAATAAGATGTTGCATTTTATCTCTACTGCTGAACTACCCAGAAATATTACTGTTACACTAGCATGAAAATCTGTTTTAGCGTGAACATCTGTTTACATAGGTCAGGAGTATTTTCCATTCTGAAGTGACAGATGTGGTTTGTGTGATGATCCCAGCAGAAACCCCTCCTGCTGAGATCTACAAGAAATCATAGAACAGAATCTTAGTCATTTAGTTTGGAAAAGACCCTTAAGGTCATTGAGTTCAACCATTAACTTAACACGGCCAAGTCCACCACTAAACCATGTCCTTAAGTGCCATGTCTACACATCTTTTAAATACCTCCAGGGATGGTGACTCAGCCACTTCCCTGGGCAGCCTGTTCCCATGCTTGACAACCCTTTCAGTGAAGAAATTTCCAATCTAAATCTCCCCTGGTGCAACTTGAGGCAGTTTCCTCTCATCCTGTCACTTGTTACTTGGGGGGGGG